>WNFC01003190.1_pt1 | contig 18162 bp, 16 predicted proteins | sample 5400541 | NCBI WGS metagenome assembly WNFC01 (sample SAMN13153342, study PRJNA577476) | soil metagenome | isolation source: 120 cm saprolite under Douglas fir tree site 2 hole 2 replicate 1 | place: USA:California | collected 2015-04-18
CTGAAATTGTTCCGGATTACCGATCAACGACTCGGAGGTAAGAAAAACACTCGCAAAAAGGACGACGAAGACGAGGAACGCAGTGTTCCTACGAGGGGATAGATTCCCGAAAGAGTGCTTCACCGTTCGACGATCCCTTTTTCCTCGACAACCGTGTAAATGCGGTCCACTGCGGGTAACGTAATTTGTTCCTTCGCTCCGCTGGGCCAGTGGATTTCCACTTTGTCCACTTTGGCAGCCGCCCCCAAGCCAAAGTGCAATCGTTGATCCGAGCTCGAGGCGTAGCTTCCGCCGCTGAACACGTCCCCGCGTTGGCGAACTCCGCCCGCGGTTACAAATGCATTCGCTCCAATGGCATCGCGCGGGCTCTTTGGGCCACCGATCAATTTCAGCGTTACCCAATGGTTGGAATTCTTCACTACGTTTCTAAGCAGAGTCGGCGTCGAATCTATGTTGTTGATCACGACGTCGATGTGACCATCGTTGAACAAATCCCCGAACGCTGCCCCGCGCGCGGTGATTACTACCGCGAGGCCGCTGTTCGTGGCCGGCGGAACTTCCTGAAATTTCGCTCCGTCCAGATTCCGGAAAAGCAACGGACGCTTTCCCCAATCTTGTTTGTCTACGCCGGGATAGACGTGGCTATTGGCGGTGAAAATATCGAGCAGACCGTCGTTGTCGTAATCGAGGAATCCCGTTCCCCAGCTCAGAAAGGGAAGACTGACGGTGGCGATTCCCGCGCGAGCGGTCACATCGGAAAAATTGCCATCGCCGTCGTTCCGGTACAAAGTGTTGTAGTCGTCGGAGAAATTGGTGATATAGAAATCGACTTTTCCATCGCGGTTGTAGTCGCCCACCGCGATGCCCATGGAAGCCTGCTCGCGTCCTTCGTCATTGAGCGCGAACCCGGAAATATAACTAATGTCCTCGAATGTGCCGTCGTGCTTGTTGCGGTAGACGTACTTGGGGACGGAGTCGTTGGCAACAGCTAAGTCAACCCAGCCGTCGTCGTCCGCGTCCACGAATACGGATGCGAATCCATAGTAGCCCTTAGGGTCCGACACTCCAGCTTTTACGCTCACATCGGTGAAGGTGCCGTCTCGGTTGTTGCGGAACAGGTGATCGCCTTCACCCGGCAGGCCGCGGGGCCCGCACATTACCTCGATTCCGCGAAAATTACAGAAGCCCGGCGGAAGCCCGCCCTTCCCGGAGATCGGCGGATGATCGGGATCAAACTTTGCATAGCCCGGAACGAACAGGTCGAGGAAGCCATCATGATCGTAGTCTCCCCACGTCGCTCCGGTCGACCAGCCGCCGAGCGTGACGCCCGCTTTCTCTGCGACATCGGTGAATGTGCCGTCGTGATTGTTGTGGTACAGCCGGTTTTTGCCGAAGTTCGACACATAAATGTCTGGCCACCCGTCATTGTCGTAGTCCCCTACGGCTACGCCGAAGCCCCAGCGTTCGTTCGCGACGCCGGCTTTTTCCGTAACGTCAGTGAATGTGCCGTCATGGTTGTTGTGCAGAAGCATGGCGCGCGGCGGCGCTTCCTTGCCCTTCAGCGCGGGGAAAGTCGAGCCATTCAGCAGGTAAATGTCCAGCCAGCCATCATTGTCGTAATCGAGCAGCGCCACGCCAGATCCTGGCGTCTCTAGAATCGTCCTTTTCTCTGGTGTTCCTGAGCGATGATGGAATTTGTCGATGCCAGCCGCATGCGTCACGTCGACAAAAATGACCGGTGCGTCTGCGACGAAGCCGCCCGCCGTGATCGGCCGCGAGAGTGCGTCCTTCACCGGAGCGTGCGCCCCGCCCGTGCTCGCGCCACTTTGCGGGCTCTGGACGGACTCTTTTTCCGCGGGGTCTTGCTGGGCCAGACCGGGGCTCAGAAGCAGCGTCGTGAAAATGGCTTGTACTGCGGTTGCGCGGAGAAGGCACCCAGATTGGCTGGATCGAGAGAATGACATCAGGCCCCAAGTGGGTCGTTTGACCCAAAAAGCATCTTCGCACAAAGTCGGCGAGCAGGGCCTAATTTATGCGGCGAAAGATTGTTCGGTCGCACGGCTGTGAATTGACTTAGTTTAAGGGCTTTTTTCGCCCCAATCCCGACGGATGCAGCCCTAAACAGGTTCTATTGCCAAATCCTTGCCTCTCCTGTATGCTTGGCAAATGTTGAGTTTTACCCAGAAGAACGCGCAGTTCTGCAACTGTTGTATGTGCTGTACGCGTGTGTCTTCTGGCGCGGGGAGGCTGAGCTTCTAAAGCTTTAATTTAGCCTCGAAGAGTTTCTTGACCCACGGCCAGAAATGAACTGGCAGGTGGGTTTTTTGTTTTGGAGCAAACGATTTTCAAAGTCGAACGCAAAAGGAGAAGGCAATGTCTGAGTACAAACATCCCGAAGTTCTGGTTTCAACCGATTGGGCCGCTGATAATCTCAATTCCCCCGATCTCCGCTTTGTTGAAGTCGACGTGGACACTACCGCTTACGATCAGGGCCACATCCCTGGCGCCGTCGGCTGGAACTGGCAGACCCAGCTCCAGGACAACATTCGCCGCGATCTGATTGATAAATCCACTCTCGAAAAACTTCTCGGCGCTTCCGGCATTTCCAATGACACCACCATCCTTCTTTACGGCGACAACAACAATTGGTTCGCCGCTTACGCCCTCTGGCAACTCAAATACTACGGTCACAAGGACGTTCGCCTCATCAACGGCGGCCGCAAGAAATGGCTCGAAGAAAAGCGCCAGCTCACCAGAGAGCCCTCGAACGTTGCCCGTGCTTTCTACCACGTTTCGGGCGTTGACGAATCCCTGCGCGCTCGCAAGGAAGAAGTCTTTGCCATCCTAGATGGCCGCAAGCCGGGTCAGCTAGTTGACGTCCGTTCAGTCGACGAGTTCACCGGAAAAATTCTTGCGCCTCCGGGCCTCACGGAAACAGCGCAGCGCGCCGGCCATATTCCCCAGGCCGCGAATATTCCTTGGGCCCAGGCTTCCAACGAAGATGGCACCTTCAAGTCCTTTGACGATTTGAAAAAACTCTATGAGTCCAAGGGCATCAACGGCAAAAACGAAGTGATCGCCTACTGCCGCATCGGCGAGCGCAGCTCGCACACCTGGTTCGTCCTCAAGTATCTGCTGGGCTTCAACCAGGTGCGCAACTATGACGGCTCATGGACGGAATGGGGCAACCTGATCGGTGCTCCCATCGTCAACGAAACCCGCGCCGCCCAGCCCGAGCTGGTCGCCACAGCTCGCTAGTCAGCGCGCCGTTGTTTCCTGTAGGAGCGCCCGCCCCGGCGGGCTGCGCCTCATCTGGGCCAAAAACTTTAATTAGGAGGATCTTTTAGTCAGTCAAAAAGAGTTCGTAGATGCTGTACAGAGCAGAGAACTGGACGGGAGAAGCCTTCACTCTCTTCGGGTTTCATCCCGTCCGGATCTCACTGGACTCTCAAATCTTTTCTTCTTTGACTGACTACTGAGAACTGACAACGTTTCCGTACGGTGGCGCGGTCGCCAAGTGGTAAGGCAATGGTCTGCAAAACCATTATCGGCGGTTCGATTCCGCCTCGCGCCTCCAAAATTTCTTGTCCTCCACCAGGGCGATTCAGTTCCGAAATCGACTAAAAACTGCTGTGGGCAGGAGTTTCCTTAAGTCCCGAAACCAATCAGAACTACAAGGCAAATTTCATCGGCGGCACAGCTCACACCGTTTGGGCGCTCCTACAGATTCTTCAGGTGAGCGAGTCGGAATGGTGATCCGAGATTTTCCCGCAGGTCCAGCCAGTGCTGTTCCGGAATGGTCATAAATACATCGACGACCGCGGGGTCAAACTGGCTCCCGGAACACCGCTTAATTTCTTCCCGGGCATGGGACATCGGCAACGCTTTGCGGTAAGGCCGGTCGCTTATCATGGCATCGAGCGAATCCGCAATGGTAAAGATGCGTGCGCCAAGAGGAATCTGCTCACTCTTCAGCCCTCGCGGGTAACCTGACCCATCAAAGAATTCCTGGTGTGCCAGCACGATTTCTGCCGCATCGCGCAAGAACGGAATGCGGATCAGCATGTTGTAACCGATCTCGCAGTGCTCGCGCATTTTCTTTTTTTCCGCGTCGTCCAGCGGGCCGGGTTTGCGGAGAATGCTGTCTGGAATGGCCATCTTGCCGATATCGTGGAGGAAAGCAGCGCGCGCCAGGATGGGCAAGTACCCATCTTGCACGGGCATGGCTCTGGCGATCGAGATGCAAAACGCCGTGACCCGCTGGCAATGTCCTTCCGTCTCAGCATCTTTCAAGTCCAGCGCGCTTCCCAGGGCCTCCAGCGTGTCGTCGTAAGACTGTTCCAATTCCACATGCTTGGCGGTCAGTTGGGCCGTACGCTCCTCCACCATCTGTTCCAAGCCTCGCTGATAATTGCGGTTCTCGATGATCAGCCGGCGGTGTTGCAACGCCCGCCCGACGCCCATGAAAAGCTGGTCTTTCTCGAAAGGTTTTAGGATGTAGTCGTACGCCCCGCGGCGGATGGCTTCCAGCGCCGTGGAAATGTCGTGGATGGCCGTGACCATGATCACCGGCACCTCTGGATCGTATTGCCGCATCCATTCCAGCAGCTTGATCCCGTCCATCTCCGGCATAATCATGTCGCTCAGAACGAGGTCGGGCGTTACCTTTTTGACCTGGTCTTGAGCCACGCGGCCGTTATGCACGGCTGTGCAGTGATATCCCTTTGATTCCAGCATGGTGGAAACGACTTCGCGAATCGCTTCCTCATCATCCACCACCAGGATGTTTTCCATCTCCACGTTGGTTTGCTCCCAATAGGCATTATATGTGACGGCACACACAAATGTGTGTGGCCTTGCCCAGTCAGAAAATAGCGTGTTAGCGTCACTGGAGGGTCATTGCTTGGAGCTTCCCGCCGTCCACATCTAGCTTTGCGGCAGCACGCGCACCGCAACGACGGCACTTCCGGCCGGGAGACGCGGCATGCTGCTGCAAAATCAAGGCTTGCTCGGAATCGCTTTCTTTGAAGCGACTGCGTCAATCATCTTGTTGGTCTTGTTTCTCCTTTTCCGCCGCGATCATCCGGCAGGCTATTTCCGTTTTTGGCTCTTCGGATGGTGCTGCTTGACTTTTTCTTCCCTCTGCGAAGTGGCGCTGCTGATTCATCCCCTTCTGGGGTTGAATCTGACGGTCATTCTAACGCAGGTGGCCGCCTTGGTCCTCTTCCTTGTAGCTGTGGTGCACTATTCGGCGGGGTGGAAGCAGCAAATCTCGCCTGTAATTCCTGTGATCGGCTTGGTCCTTGCAGCCATTTATTACATCGAGCGGGGTCGCGCCCAGCAGGTCGTTTCGCTCCATTGGCAAACCGCGATTTTTGAGACGGTTATCTGCCTGTTTGCGGGTTGGATTTTGTGGAGATCGGAGTTGGCGCGCCGAGGTCACGGCGCCCAGCTTCTCGCCGGGATTTTCCTGCTCAGTGGCCTGCATGGCCTGGACCGGCCGCTCTGGCTAGATAGTCCGTTATTCCTGTTGCGTGCGGCGTTCGACCATCTTCTGGGAGTCGCTTTGGGAATCGCCATGGTAGTGGTTGTCCTGGAGGGCGCCCGTACCCGTAGCGAAGAGCTCCACGACAAGATGCGCCGCTTGACGCTCTTGACCGCTGCCAGCACCCAGACTCTTTCCGTCCAGGAAGTCATTGAACAGGTTCTTTCGCATTTAGTGCAAAGTCTCGGCGCCACGCATGGCATCGTCCGCCTCAAGGAAGGCGAGGGAAACTCGGCGCAGCTCGTGGCGCGCGCATCCGTCGGATTTGACAACGCCTACTTGGGCCGCCATGCCAAACTTTCCGTCATGGAACCCTGGGCGCAGCAAGTGATGAAGGGCGACTGCCAATTCCTGCAGGTCGATCAGGAGTGGGATCCGCAGGCTCGAAAAAAGATTGATGAAGCCGGATTGAAAGCGCTGGTCACGCTGGTTCTTCCTGGCAAGAACGGGCCATTGGGAATCATCGCCGTGGGCTCCGTGCACCACGCATCATTTCATCCGGACGAGCTAGCCTATCTCGTCAACATTGCAAATTTGCTCGGATTGACTTTGCAAAACGTCACTTTGTTTGAACAAGTCACCGCAGTCCAGCACCAGTGGGAATACACCTTCGATTCCATTGGTGACCCCATCCTGGTTCACGATCACGCCGGTCGCATTCTGCGCGGCAATCAACGGCTCAGCCAACTTCTTGGCCGCGAAAGCAGCGCTCTGGTGGGCCGAAATGTCATGGACCTCCTCTCCGTCCAAAACGCGCACTACAAGAGCTGCCCCTACTGTGAGGGAGTCGGCGGGGAAGGCGACGAGCCCGATCCCTGGTTGCCTGGCTATTTCCTGGCATCCAATTCCACATTTGCCGATCCCAGTGGACTCCAACTCGGTACTGTTCACGTCTTGAAGGACATCACCGATCGAAAGCGCGCTGAGGAGAAGTACCGCACCTTGGTCTCGAGCGTTCAAGAAGGTGTATTTATTTCCACACCTCAGGGGCGCTTCCTGGATTTCAACGATGCACTTCTTCGCATGACCGGCTATGAAAATCGCGAGGAACTGTTAGCGGTGGACATCCCCAGCGCGTTCTTTTCCAACACCTCCGATCGTGAGAGGCTCAAGAAGCTCCTGCAGCAGTACGGAACGGTTGCTGATTTCGAGTTTGAAATGCGGCGCAAGGACGGCGAGATACGCACCATGCTGGAGTCTTCCATCGCCATACGCGATGGCGCTGGCAACGTCACAGCCTATCAGGGCTTCTTGCTAGACGTCACCGAGCGGAAGCAGGCCGAATCTGAAATTCGCCGCCGCAACCGGGAACTCCTGGTGCTGAATTCGATCGGGCAGACCCTGACGGAATCGCTGGACCTCAGCGATTCGCTGCATCGTACCCTGCGTCAGATGGCCGAGCTTTTCAGCTTGGACGCGACTTCGCTCTATCTTTTCGAGCACGAGGGCACCATGGTGCGGCGCATTGCCGCCGTGGGCCACCGTTCGGAATACTCCAGACGCTTTCCGCCCGTCTCCGTGAAGCCGGAGTTGATGCAGCACATTAAGGCCGTGCATGCGACGTTTCTTTCCGCCCAAGGGTTGCCGTTGCCGCCGCTTTTCCGCGACGCCCTGCTTAAAGAAAAAATTGCGGCCGCCTACATTGTCGTCCTGTGGTCCAAAGACCGCGTTATCGGTGGGCTGGTTGTTGCCAGCCGTACTCCCCGGGAGTTTTCTGCGGCCGACGTGAATTTGCTTATCGCCGTCGGCAGCCAGATTTCCAATGCCATCGAGCGCTCGATTCTTTACGAGGAGACTCGCCAGGCCTACGAGAACCTGCGCCGCACACAGGAACAGTTGTTGCACAGCGAGAAGCTGGCGGCCGTCGGGCAGTTGATCTCCGGTGTCGCCCACGAATTGAACAACCCGCTTACGGCCATCCTCGGTTACAGCCAATTGTTGACTTCCAGCGGACAGCTGGGTGAGCAGGGAATCGAGTACGCCGACAAACTCTACAAGCAGGCACAGCGCACGCATCGCATCGTCCAGAATCTGCTCAGCTTCGCCCGCCAGCACAAGCCGGAGCGGATTCCCGTGCAGCTCAACCAGGCCCTCGAGGAGACCCTGGCGTTGCGCGATTATGACTTGCGTATGCACAACATCCGCGTGCACTTGGATTTAGCCGAGAATTTGCCCGTCACCTCTGCCGATCCGCACCAACTCCAACAGGTTTTTCTGAACATGGTGAACAACGCGGTGGATGCGATTCTCGAGGATTCCACCGATGGCGATCTCTGGGTGCGCACCGGAATCAATGGAGAACGCCTCTTCATTGAATTCACCGACAGCGGACCTGGCGTGAAAGACGCTTCCCGCGTTTTCGATCCCTTCTACACGACAAAACCAGTCGGCAAGGGAACAGGTCTTGGTCTGAGCATTTGTTACGGAATCATCACGGAACATGGAGGCACCATCCGTGTGAGGAATATTCCGACGCGTGGCGCGTCTTTTACCATCGAGTTGCCCCATCAACCTGTGCCCGCTATTGCATTCTCCACGCCCGGACAGAAGCCCGCCACCGGAAAGGATGGACGAATCCTGTTGGTAGATCACGATGACTCTGTGCTGGAAGCGGTCGGGACCATTCTGCGGCGCCGCAATCATCAAGTCCACACCGCCAGAGATATGCACGAAGCTCGTGCTTCCCTCGAAAAAAAGGAATTCGATCTGGTTATCGCCGATCTTCAGGTTTGTGGGAGTTCGAGCGGCAGTGACATCACTGAGTGGCTGGCCCAGCATCGGCCCGCCCTAAACCAAAGACTGATTTGGATGTGCGCCCTCGCGCCCTCCGAGGATGCGGGCGAGAAGAATACTGGAAACGGCCATCCGATTCTTCAGAAGCCCTTCAAGGCCAGCGACCTTCTGGCTGCCGTGGATGAGCTGTTGCTAAACGACGTCCAGGCGGCGGCGATCGATTGATGAAGCCAATTCCGCCGCAACGGCAGCACGTTCCCCGAGCTCTTTCAGCGCCGCTTCCATCCGAACGCTCAGCCCACTGACCAGATCGCTCAGAGCGTCCAGTTGTGTCATCGAGGCCACGCCCATCAGGAGCTTCCATCGAACCAACTCGAACCGCCATGCGAACTGTGCCGTGAGACGGAGCCTTTCGAACTCCTGTACCGCAATCACTTGTGGCGATAGCACGGCAATCACTCTCGCCATGCGCAATAGGCTCTGGAAATCCTCACGCAATGCAGCCAAATATGCGAGGACCACGCTCCGCCGCTCTCGCCGGACACGCCTTCTCACTTCACCGGACGCCCTGTTCGAGAGGAATTCGTAATCCATCGGGGCTAATGCCTGGCGCATCTGCGGCAAGTAGTTCGTGTGGGGCTGGCCACGCTGCTCCAACGAGCATGGATCGGCGCGCAGTCTACTTCGCTTCCGCGGTTGCCACACTGCCCAGCCGAGCACAAGGAGCAGGATGACGATGAAACCAGAAAATAGAATCAGCGTGAGGCTCAATGCCGGGTAACCTCCTGTTTCCAGATTTTGGACAACTGCTCATTCAGCGATCGCAGTCGCAGGTTGATCTGCGGGGTAAGTATTTGATAGGCGCCTGCGGGGAGAAAGTACTCCTCCGTCGCGGCTTCCGTTTGTGATTTCCGGAGGGCCCAGCACCACAGGAACAAGCTCGCGAAAAACGCCAGCATCCCTAGAAGGCTCCAAAGCGTTCCGAAATCATCCAGATAGCGCTCTAGAATTGTGTCGCTCAGCGCGCGGAAACAGGAGTACAGGCAAAAACCGATCGCCAGCGAGCGATCCGTGCCGTTGTGGTGCACTTCATAGTAGCGGGCAAAAACAAAAAGCAAGACGATTACTGCGGCAATCGCCAGTTCCAGCCCGCGCTCCGCGCTCGGAAGCGCCAGTTTCCATTGATGCCGCGCTGCCACGCCGGAATAGAGCAGCACTAGTCCCGCGCTCCCGAGAAGAATCCTCCGGGCAAAGGCCCAAATACCCCTGTAGCGGGCTAGAATATGTCTGCATAACTCCGCGACAGCCAAGGCCCGCGCGCAGATCACTACCGCCGTCATTCCCCATGCGAAAAACCAGGAAGCTTTTGAGTGAAAGCCCCACTGCCGGTAGATGGTAAAGAGTGAAATACTCAGGGCTAGGTTGACAAAGATGTAGAAAGTGAAAACCGGATACTTCCGGTAGTTCTTCCGCAACACAAGCAACACCAGAAGAAACACACTGGTCGCTGTATTAACGGCCCATATCGCCTGCTGAAACCGCGCGACCTCTGCTATCACAGGCGCATCTTAGCATATGCGTAACTGCTGGCAAATAGATCCGATGCGCCCGCCCGATAGTTCCAAAGTACTCTGCGAATCCAAACTACTCGCGAGATTAGAGCATTCTTATGTGACAACGAACATCTTAGAAGCGCCCGGCGGGAACGGCGGCATGGGCCAGCCGTCGGCCACGAGCGTACCGGGACTCATCGAAGAAGCACCCGGCGGGAATGGTGGCATAGGCCAGCCGTCAGCCACGAGTGTACCGGCACTCATCGAAGATGCGCCCGGTGGGAACGGTGGCATGGGCCAGCCGTCGGCCACGAGTACACCGCCACTCATCGAAGAAGTGCCCGGCGGGAACGGCGGCATGGGCCAGCCGTCGGCGATCAAGGTACGATCGATCGTGATGAGTTTACCGGCTGAGAGGTTGACGGACCGCACAACAGGCAGTACCATCGAGATGGCCAAAGCAAGAACTGCTACGGCTATTGCTGTTTTCTTCAAGGGGGTATTCCTCCTGGAAAGCAGGATGAGGAGGAACAGTTTTGGCGGACTGCAGTGCTTGAAAATGTTCCGTATGCGGAACGCAGGGCGCTATGAGAACGCTTACACAGCTCCAGCAAAACCGCAGAGTCATTCAGGACTTCACCCAGACGACGCTTGCAGGGATTCCCGGGCTATTTGCGCGCCTGGCCTACATGGCTTCCTTGCGGGATCTCTCCAGCGGCAGGTACGAGCACGCCGGCCTTGCCGCGCTTTACCCGGACGCAGCCATCCAGCAGACTTTGCAGCTTTGTCATGAACAGATTTTCGAGCGGATTCTGGAAGCGCCGCTGTCAAGCCAGGAACAGGACTTGCGGGCTTGCCTTCATGGAATGGAAGGCGGGTTGTCGGTCGCGGTTTCTCACTGGCGTCGTCTCGAAGCCTACCGCGTTCTTCAGCCTGAAGCGGCGCCTGAATATCTCAAGGAGCTTTTCTGCTCGAATCTCCGGGCTCTGCTGGAAATCCTCGATGAGGAACATTCTCCGGCCCGCTCAGGCGCGTAACTACCCCTGTCACGCGGCCCACGATTTCTGCCTCTTCTGGCACCCGCCAGGTCTCGGGCAAGCAACGCGATAGCGGATGCGGCTGCATCACCAGTCGCGAGCCCTCCTGATGGAACCATCCGCACCGATAACCGCCTCGCACTTCGACGAAATACATGGGCCGGTCATGCTCCGTGATCCAATCCCCATCATCGATTTTCCGCACCGAGCCATCGACCAGCACGATGCTCCCGGGCCGCAGCAGCGGCATCATTCGCCGGTCGCTCATGCCGATATATCCATAGAAGTGCTGACGATGTCCGTTCGTGAGTACACCCTCAAGCTCGCTCCACTTTTCCACCATCCGCGACAGGAATTCCGTTCGCCGCGGATCGAACGCCGGATCGAATCTCATGGGTATCCGCAGCGAGGTAGGCGCCGCCATCAAATGTGTCTGCGGCACCGGGATCGACGCTCCATCATGGAAACACTCCCCAATGGGAACATCGTACCAGCGAAAAATTTCCAGCGGGTTCAAGCGGTAGACGGCAGCGAGCGTGTACAATTTGTGCAGCCCCGGCACGACTCCACGGTTCTCAATATCCGCCAGCCGGCTGATGTGCAGTATGAACTCGGGGCGTCCTCGGCGCGAGGCCAGTTCGTAGCTGGCGCGCTCCACATCTCGATACGTTAGTCCGAGTCGTTCACGGGTCTGCCGCAGACGAAGACCGGGAAGCATCGATTCCTCGCGGGCTAAGTGGATCCCTGCTAGCAGGGTACAACAGAATTACCATACTGTTAAGTTTTCGGAACACCGATTCGTTGTGCACCAAAGAATGGTCAAAAATTTCATGCGTCCTTGCCGTCTCCGGTTCGCAACGGGACCACACTCGCATCTTCCTAGACTAATGCTTACGACTGAGCCGCGCGCGAGTCTATGCGGTATTTCTGAATCGCGTCCAAAATCAAAAGCCCCCGATCCTCCAGGGGGCTTTTCAGAACTCTTTGTTCTTCCGCGATCGGCAACTGCCCCGACTCGGTCGGGGGGCCCTACTTATGCTTGTTCTTTTAGACCTTCGTCACATTTTTCTTTCTTTGCCTCGCTACTTCCTTACCTTGCTGCCTCTTGTTTCTCGCAATGCACCGCGTCGAGAGCGCCCCAAAGCACATCCAGCGCCTCATTCGTCGTTTTCAGAATCTCTTCCTTGTCGCCGCTGGCGTGCTCTTTCAACCACCCACGCCAAGCCGCGCGGTGTTCCTTGTCCGCTTCCTCATGTACCTCGAAATACGCCAGTCCCTCCGGCTGCGTCACTCCGTAGAACTTCTTCAGCCCATCAATCTTCGTCGTCGCGATCTCCGGCACCTGCGATTCGTAAGCGTAGAGTGCCGCAACCGCCTCCGCCACCGGCCGGTCCCCGCAGATCTCGCGGAACTTCTGCACCAGCGCCTGCGTCCCCGGCAGAGCAGGGCAGCACGTGATATCGTCTTCCCCCACGCCCACCGCCTCCGCAAAATTCTGCCATAGCTTTGGATGCGGCCCTGCCGGATTCTCTTCCTCCGCCAGGTTTTCTCGGATCAATCCCTGCAGCGGACCTTCCGTCCGCGCCGCCAGCACCCGCAGATGCCCCGGGAACGCCTCCACATGACGGTAATATTGCGCGGCATAAAGCTGCAGCGCCTCGCGGCTCAGCTTCCCCGCCTGCCAATCCTGATAAAACGGATGCTTCAGCAAACTCTTCTCCGCAATCGCCGCATCCATCCGTGCCAGCAGACTCGCGTTCCTCGACCTCACACTTGAATTTATGTTCGCCATAATCGGTCTCCTTCGTACGCCGCACACCTAAAAATTCGCCGCGTACCCTCGCCGAAATCGTGCCGCGCATTGTAGCAAACTTTAATGCGAATTGCTGCGAGCGAGGGGGAGTTCGCGAGATCTGAAATTTCGGAGGAAATCGGGTTTCTAGAGGACTACTCGAGAGTGACGAAATGGGGTGGCTCGGACTCGACCTCGTCTGTTGTATGAGGACTGACCTCACCCTTGCGGTAGAGTACCGACTCTGCTGGACTTACGGGGTTGTAACGGACGACGATCTTTTCTCCGACAGGGTATTCAGCAATATCTTCATTAGCCGCCGTCATCAGCTTTTGCGCAGCCCTCATGCTCTCCAATGCTTTGCCGCCGACTACCTGTGGGGGGAGGTTGATTTTGTGTCTTCCTTCGTAACTCTCGCCTGAGACCCAATACTCGTACACCACTTCAACATGTCCCCACACAGTCTTGCTGCTCACTACGCGACCCTGTTTCTCCGGCCAGCCGAGGCTGCGCTCGATCAATTTCTCGTCGCCGCTGTCGCGCAAGGCATTCCAAAAAGCCCAGATGGCGTAGAAGCCAAGCGGCCACAGCGCGACAAGATAAACCCATCCCGGAAGGTCAAGGGCCGCCATATCAAGCATCCAGTTACCTCAATTTATGTAGTCAGCCTGTTTTGCGCGCGGGTCGAAGCTCGCATCCCAACTTCTCAACGCGCCATCGGACCGCTTCAATAAATAATAAGGAATCTCAATGCCAAGCACATCGAAAAATTCGTCATGCGTGTATCGAAAGCCAAGCTTTTCGAGCACCTTCTTGGAAGCCACATTCTCCGGGTGATGACCCGCAGACAATCCTTTCGCGCCAATCGTCTTGAACGCGAAATCAATCACCGCCCGCGCAGCTTCCGGTGCCAGCCCTCGCCCCCAATACTTGGGCCGCAAATGGAATCCCAACTCGGGTATCCCCTCTTCCAGCCGGTACGGTCGGAGCCCGCAACACCCCACGTGCTCGTTGTCGGAAAGCAAATGGATGGGCCAGTATTGAAAGCGGTAGGTATGCATCCGCGAGATTTCGCGCTCCAATCTCTCGCCGATCTCTTCTTCGGAAAAAGGTCCGCCAAAAAAGCGCGTCACCTCGATGTCGCCCCAAAGCCCATGTGCCAATGGGAAGTCTTCTTTCGTCCAACACCGAAATCCTAGCCGCTCACTTTTCATAAAATAAGGGCTATTGAGCATGCTGCTCATCACGTCGGCATCCTGGATGCGCCTAGTAACTTATGACCCTGTCCCGTGCACGCGCTCAATATCCGCCCCCACCCCACGCAATTTTTCTACAATCCCCTCATACCCGCGATCGATATGATACACACGCTCGATCATCGTCTCTCCGCTCGCCACCAGTCCCGCCAGTACCAGTCCCGCACTCGCACGCAAATCCGAAGCCTGCACGACGGTTCCGGAGAGTGCCGACGGGCCGCGCACTGTCGCTGTATGCCCTTCGATCGAGATGTGCGCGCCCATGCGCATCATTTCACTCGCGTGCAAGAAACGGTTCTCAAAAATCCTTTCCGCGATTACCGACGTTCCTTCGGCCTGCGTCGCCAGCGCCATGTACTGCGCCTGCATATCCGTCGCAAATCCCGGATACTCTTCCGTCGTCATATCAACGCCGGCCAGCTTCTTCGCGCCTCGCACCCGGATCGTCGTTGCATTCACAATGTCAATCGGCACTCCCGCCTGCTCCAATTTCGCAATTACCGCCCCCAAATGCTCCGGCGCACAATCCTTAATTGTTAAATCGCCCCCCGTAATAGCCCCCGCCAAAAGAAACGTCCCTGCTTCAATCCGGTCTGGAATCACGGTATGCTCCGTCCCGTGCAGTTTCTCCACGCCGTGAATCCGCAGCGTCGCGGTCCCATCGCCACAAATCTCCGCACCCATCTTCCGCAGCATCTCCACCAAATCCGTAACCTCCGGCTCGCGGGCCGCGTTCTCCAGCAAGGTCTCCCCATCCGCCAGCGCCGCAGCCATCAAAATATTTTCCGTCCCCGTCACCGTAATTTTCTCAAACACGATGTGCGCGCCGTTCAACCGCCCTTTCGGTGCGCGCGCCTCGATGTATCCGTGCGAAGTGCCGATCTCCGCGCCCATCTGTTCCAGCGCCTTCAAGTGCAAATCCACCGGCCGCGCCCCGATCGCGCATCCTCCCGGCAACGAAACCCGCGCCGTTCCCACCCGCGCCATCAGCGGCCCCAGCGTCAACACGGACGCCCGCATCGTCTTCACCAACTCGTACGGCGCTTCCGTGTGGTTCAATTTCGGCGCCTCGATCACATAATCGCTGCTCGGAAACTCCGTCACCGAAACTTTCGCGTCCATGAATGCCAGCAGCTTGCTCATGGTAATCAGGTCGCGCACCTTCGGAATGTTGTGCAGCTTTACGGGCTCCGCCGTAAGCAAAGCCGCCGCCATCACCGGCAGCGCCGAATTCTTCGCCCCGCTGATCGCCACCGTCCCGCGCAGCGCTTTCCCGCCCCTGATCCTAAATTTATCCATCCTGCTCGCTCTTCTCTTTGTAGAGGCCGGGCTTTAGCCCGGCGCTTTGGACTGCGGCAGCCAGGCTGCCACTTTTCTTCTTCTCTTCTCTGCGTCCTCTGCGTACTCCGCGAACTCTGCGTTAAATCCTTTGCTTCATTCTTTTGCCGTCGCCACAGCCCCTGCCTGCCGTCGCAAAACACAAAACAAGCGTCATCCTTCTCTTACTTACAAATTAAAACTTACAACTGAAAACTCATTCCCCTAGCGCCTTCCTGATATCGTCACTCGCGGCCTTCAATCTCTTTTTTGCTTCCGCAGCGCCCATCCTTCCTTTCAACATCACCAATGCCACTCGCATATCGTGTCTTGCCGCCCGCAAAGCGTGTTCCGCCGCGGACACACTCTTCCCGCTCGCCTCAGCCAAAATCCGCAACGCCCGCTCCGCAACCTTCTCATTCGTCAGCACCATGTCGATCATCAAGTTCTCATACACATGCCCCAGCCGCGCCATCACTGCCGTACTCAGCATGTTCAGCACCATCTTCTGCGACGTCCCCGCCTTCAGCCGCGTCGATCCCGTCAACACTTCCGGCCCCACCTCAGGCGCAATCACGATTTTCGCCAGCCGCCCCACTGGCATGCGCAGGTTCGACGTCACCGCCACCGTCATCGCCCCGCGCTTCCCCGCATACTTCAGCGCGCCCAACACGTACGGCGTCGTCCCGCTCGCCGCAATTCCCACCACCACGTCGCGCCACGTCAATTTCTTCGCCCGCAAATCCCGCTCTCCGTTAAGCGCCGAATCTTCTGCCCCTTCCACCGCCTCCGTAATCGCCCGTCTTCCTCCCGCAATCAGCGCCTGCACCAGCTTCGGCGAAGTCCCAAACGTCGGCGGACATTCCGCCGCATCCAGCATTCCCATCCGCCCGCTCGATCCCGCCCCCACATAAATCAGCCGTCCGCCGTTTCGAATCCCGTCCACAATCGCATCCACCGCTCGCGCAATCGCCGTCAATTCTCGTCCCACCGCGATCGCCACTTTGCGGTCCTCGCGGTTCATCAACCGCACAATCTCCCGCGCCGCCATGCGGTCCAGATTCTTCGACGCCGCATTCCGCTGTTCGGTGCTTCGACGTTCCGCAAGCCCGCGTTTTTTCTTGTAAGGCGCCATGGCCGCATTATATCTGTGTGCTGGAACACTCCGCTAATTTGCCCCAGAACAGACACATCCTTAGTTAACGCGAAGCACAGCAACTCCCCCTCGGCCAGTCTCTCCACGGCTGGAATCGGCTATGCTACAAATAGTTAGCCCCGGCCCTTTGTTAAAACAGAATTCTTGGGAATCCTATCGATGGAAGTTCTCAAAAAACTCTTTGAGCAGCATTTTCACGCGTCGCCCGAACGCACCGTCCCGCTTCAGGGCGAGCTCGGCGGTTCAGGCCGCAAGATCATCCGTCTCTCCAACAAAAATCACCGCGCCATCGGCATTCTCTACGGCGTCCGCGAAGAAAACGTCGCCTTCCTTGAATTCTCAAAACGCTTTCGCCGCCACGGCCTTCCCGTTCCGGAAATCTACGCCGAAGACCTCGACCACGGTGCCTATCTCGAAGAAGATCTCGGCGACACCACGCTTTTCGAATTCCTTTCCAAGAATCGCGCTGGCGACAACGTGGCTCCCGCCGTGGTCGAAGCCTATCGCAAAGTCGTTGCCGTCCTCCCGCGCTTCCAGGTCGAAGCTGGTCGCGATTTGGACTACAGCGTCTGCTACCCCATCTCCAGCTTCGACCGCCAATCCATCGCCTGGGACCTCAACTATTTCAAATACTATTTTCTCCGCCTCGCTGGCATTCCCTTCAACGAACACGCCCTTGAGGAAGACTTCACGCGTCTCACCGAATTTCTCCTCAGCGCCCCGCGCGATTATTTTCTCTACCGCGATTTCCAATCCCGCAACATCCTGTTGCGCAACGGCGATCCCTTTTTCGTGGACTACCAGGGCGGCCGCAAAGGCGCTCTCCAATATGACATCGCCTCTCTTTTATATGACGCCAAGGCCGACCTGCCTCCCGACCTCCGCCAGCAATTGCTCGATCATTATCTCGACTCGCTTGCTCGCTTCATCCCGTTGGACCGCAATGTCTTCATGCAGCATTACTATGCCTACGTCTATATTCGCATCCTGCAAGCGCTAGGAGCTTACGGTTTTCGCGGCTTTTATGAACGCCGCGCTCATTTTCTCCAAAGCGTTCCCTACGCCCTGAAAAATCTTCGCTGGCTGCTTCACCACGTCAGGCTCCCCATCCCGCTCCCAGCGCTGATGGATGCGTTCAAAGGCATGTTGGCCTCGGAAAAATTGCAGGGACTCGCCTCCGAAGCGGACAACCTCGTTGTGCGCATCTTTAGTTTTTCATTTCACCGCGGCTTGCCCAAGGACGAAAGCGGCAACGGCGGCGGCTTCGTTTTCGATGGCCGCAGCCTCCCCAATCCTGGCCGCGAAGAACGCTTCAAGACGCTCACCGGCAAAGACGCCCCGGTCATCGACTACCTCACTCAGCAAGAGAGCGTGCATCAGTTTCTCGCCGGCGTCCTTTCGCTGGTCGACGCCAGCATCGCCAACTATCAGCAGCGTGGCTTCAAGAATTTGATGATCTCGTTCGGATGCACTGGTGGCCAGCATCGCTCCGTCTTCCTCGCCGAGCAATTGGCAAAACGCCTGCGCGCCCGCAACGGCCTCGAAGTTGTCCTCCGCCATCTCGAACTCGAAAAACTCGGCAAGCGCAAATCCCTCCAATGAAAGCCCTCCCAACTATCGCCCAGCTTGCGCACAGAGAAATCTCTCTTCGGTCTTGCAATCGTTCTCAGCGCTCCTCTGCGTCCTCGGCGTCTCTGCGTTGTCCTTCTTCCTTCTTTTCCACCACTCGCCACTCGTCACTCGCCACTCGTCACTTCCTCACATGGACCCCTC
>WNFC01024168.1_pt1 | contig 18152 bp, 14 predicted proteins | sample 5400541 | NCBI WGS metagenome assembly WNFC01 (sample SAMN13153342, study PRJNA577476) | soil metagenome | isolation source: 120 cm saprolite under Douglas fir tree site 2 hole 2 replicate 1 | place: USA:California | collected 2015-04-18
ATGCGCATGAGGCGAGCGCACGACACAGGCGTAGGCCTGACCCGGCGCAGTGAAGTCGTCGCTATAACAGCCGCCGCCGGTCAGCAGGCGGGCGTCCTCCAGTCTCGGCAGCGGCCTGCCGATGGCGCCAACCGACATCGCCTAGATCGATGGCGGCAGCGGCACGGCGAGCAGCACGCCGAACTCGCGGGCGAGATCGCAGCTCACCCGCGCATGAACCTTGCCCTGCTTGTCGAAGAAACGACCGGCCGGCGCCACCGGGAAGGGCGCTTCGTGCCAGACGCCGGGATGGATATAGATGCCGAAGCTGCCGTCCAACCAGAAGGCGACGAACGATTCGGGCGCGAGGTCGTCGCCCGGCCGCGCGACCGGCACGACGAAGGGCTGGCGGTCGATTGGCGAGAAGAGCTGGCCGCCGTCGGGATGGTAGTTGCAGTGCCACAAGAGCACGCGGCTATCGCTGAGCTTGACGCCCGGCCGCGCCGCCTCCGGCAAGTCGCGAAAGCCGATGACGTAATGGCCGCCGACGGCGTCGTTGCGGCCCACCAGCTGATTGCCACGCCATTCGCAGGCGAAGACGCCTTCCGTCGTGCCGCCCTCGACGCCCGTGCCGGCATCGAGCTTGCGCCAGCCGGCAAGCGGCCAGGGCACGATCTCGATCCGGTGTTTCTTCGGATCGCGCACGATCTCGCCGTAGCCTTTCAGCGACCTGGCATTGGCGCGCACCAGCGGCACGTCCAAGAGCTTCAGGCCGGCGGGAATGTCCGGGTTCAGATAGTCGATGACGACCTGATCCATCACGCCGCTTTCCCGAGATCCTCGCCGGCCAGCGCGCGCTCGATCAGGCGCACGACATTGTCGCGGCCGTAGAGTTTTATGAAGGCGCCCATGCGTGGGCCCTGCTCGCTGCCCAAAAGCACTTCATAGAGAGTCTTGAACCACTGCCGCAGCTCGGCTTGCGCGAAATGACGCTTGCCCGTCTCGTAGACCTCGTTCTGGATGACCTCGGCCGACGATTCCTCCGACAGGCGACGCAGGGTGTCGGCGAGGTCTTTTAGCGCCTCGCGCTCCTTGGCCGTCGGTAGCCGGAACTTCTTCGACGCTTTTACGAAGTCCTGGTAGTAGGCCACCGCACCCGACAGCAGGCGATCGAGATAGGGCGCGCTCTCGGGCGTGGCGCCCGGCACGTAGCGGCGCAGGTACTGCCACAGCACGTCCTTGTTCTCGGTGTGGGCCACGCTCGCGAGATTGAGCAGCATGCCGAAATTGACGCCGGCCGCCGAATTGGCCGGGCTCTTGCCGTCATGGATGTGCCACGCCGCGTTCTCCAGCGCCTTGGCCGGTTCCTCGGCCGGCAGCTTCTCGATCGCCGCGAGATAGTCGTCGACGGCGCGCGGGATGACGTCGAAATAGAGCCGCTTGGCCCGTCGCGGCTGCTGCTGCATGTAAAGCGCCAGCGATTCGGGCGGCGCATAGCGCAGCCATTCCTCGACCGAGAGCCCGTTGCCCTTGGACTTGGAGATCTTCCGGCCCTCCTCGTCGAGGAAGAGCTCGTAGTTGAAGCCCTCCGGCGGCCGGCCGCCCAGGATGCGCACGATCTTGGCGGAAAGCTCGGCCGACGGAATGAGATCCTTGCCGTACATCTCGTAGTCGACATCGAGCGCGAACCAGCGGCCGGCCCAGTCGGCCTTCCACTGCAGCTTGACGTTGCCGCCGGTGACCGGCGTCTCGACCAGCGTGCCGTCCTCGTCGCGGTAGACGATGGTGCCGGCCTGAGGATCGGTCCTGACCACCGGCGCCTGCAGCACGCGGCCGTTCTTGGGCGACACAGGCAGAAAGACCGAGTAGGTCTGCTGGCGTTCCTCGCCCAGGGTCGGCAGCATCACCGCCTGCACCTCGTCGTAGTGCTGCAGCATGGTGAGCAGCATCTTGTCGAAGCGACCCGACTTGTACCATTCGGTCGCCGACTGGAACTCGTATTCGAAGCCGAACGAATCGAGGAAAGCGCGCAGGCGGGCATTGTTGGCCGCCCCGAAGCTTGGATACTCGTTGCTGAAGGGATCAGGAACGGAAGTCAGCGGCTTGCCGAGGTGCTGGGCCAGCATCTCCTTGTTGGGCACGTTGTCGGGCACCTTGCGCAGCCCGTCCATGTCGTCGGAGAAGCAGAACAGCCGCGTCGGGACGTCGCTCAGCCGCTTGAACGCCTGGCGCACCATGGTGGTGCGCACGACCTCGCCGAAGGTGCCGATATGGGGCAGGCCCGACGGGCCGTAGCCGGTTTCCAACAGCACATAGCCTTTCGCCGGCACCTTGCCGGCGGTGCGGGCGACGAGCTTGCGGGCTTCTTCGAACGGCCACGCGCGCGCGGCCTCCGCGAGGGAACGATCGATCTGCGACATGAATCGGCAAAGGTAGGAGCGGCCTGCATTTGCGTCAATCCACGCCAAGGCCCAAAGTGCCGCGCGCGCAATGAACAAAACCCCTTTTACACTGGCTTTGGGCGGCCTCTTGGCGTTGGCGGCCGCCATCGGCATCGGCCGCTTCGTCTACACGCCGATCCTGCCGCCGATGGTCGAGGCGCTGCAGCTCAGCAAGGCGCAAGCCGGCCTGATCGCCTCGGCGAACTTCGTGGGGATGGGCGTCACGACGGCGCTGCCGCTCTTTCTTCTGCTGCGATTGGTCGCCGGCATCGCCAGCGCCTTTGCCCTGATCTTCGGCTCGGCCCTGGTGCTCGATCGCTTGGCGAGTGCAGGTCGCGGCGGGCTCTCCGCGGTACATTTCGCCGGAGTCGGCAGCGGCATTGCGGTCTCCGCCGCCTTGGTCGCCATCCTGGTGCGCGACGGTGCGGCGTGGAGCACGTTGTGGTTTGCCAGCGCCGTGCTGGCGGCGATCGCAGGCCTTGCCGTCCTCTGGATGGTGCCGCCCGAGCTGCGCGTCGCGCCGGCTGCCGCGCCGACCGCGCGGGCAAAAGTCTCGGCCGACTTCGCCGCCCTCGTCGCGGCCTACGGCCTGTTCGGCTTCGGCTACATCATCACCGCGACCTTCATCGTCGACATGGTGCGCGGCACCGCGGCGCTGCGGCCGCTCGAGCCCTACATCTGGGTGCTGTTTGGGCTGAGCGCTGCGCCCTCGGTGGCGCTATGGACCGGGTTCGGACGGCGCTGGGGCATCCTGAAAACATTCGCCGTGGCCAGCATCGTCGAGGCCGCCGGCGTGGCGGCGAGCGCGCTCTGGCTGCACGCGCTGGGCGTCATCGTCGCTGCCCTGTTCGTCGGCGGCACCTTCATGGGCCTGACCGCCCTCGGCCTGATTGCCGCGCGCGAGACGGCGGACGGCGATCCGCGCGGCCGCATCGCGCTAATGACCGCCTCGTTCAGCTTCGGCCAGATCCTCGGCCCCGCCTTCGCGGGCTTCGTCTATGACGCCACCGGCAGCCTCGCCATGCCCTCGCTGGTCGCCGCCGCGGCGCTGGTGCTGGCGGCGCTGCTGTCGGTCGTGGCGGAGACTCAGCGACGTCCCAGCACCGCCAGCGCCTCGCGGGCGGCGCGCAGGCCCGACGCGTAGGCGCCGCCGACCCGCGTCGCCCAGACCGGGTCGGTCGCCTCGCCGGCGAAGAACACGCGGTCATGATGGGGCTGGGCCAGCACCAGGCGCTTGTCGCTATTGCCGAGCGTCGCCATCGACCACGAGCCGCGCGAAAAAGGGTCCTTGCCCCAGCGCGTGGCGAAGGAGCGCGTGAGCAGCCCGCGCAATCCGTCGCCGTAGATCTCCGCCATCGCCGAGAGCGCGAAGGAGACGGCCGCACCCGTGCCCTCGTCCTCGATCTGGCGCGCCTGCGCGCCGCCCAAAAACACGAGCGCGGCGTCTTGATTGTAGGGCCGCACGATGGCGTCGAAGGCCTGCCCGTTGCGCTTCAGCCCCGTGACGCTGCGTCCGGCCGGGGCGTCGATCGCCTTGCGCGAAAATGACAGCGCCACCTTGTTGTAGAGCGCCATCGGCAACTGGCTGATCGCCTCGCGCTTGGCGGGGCTGAGCGCGGGGGCAAAGCCGAAGGGACCGGCCGCCAGCACGCCGGTCGGCACGGTGACGATGGCGGCCCTGGCGCTCGTCTGACCGTTGGTGGTGATCACCGCCACCGCGCTGCCCGTCGAATCGAGCCGCACGACCCGGACACCCGTTTTCACCGGCACCTTGGCGCCCCAGCGCGCGATCAGGGCGCCCAGGCCCTCGGCCACGGAATATTGCGGTTCGGTCTCGGGCTGGCGGGTGAAGTCGCGCGCCGACAGCTCGGCGTTCTCGACCCCCGCCTCGAGCGGGCCGATCATGGCGTAGGCCAGCTGCTCCAGCGGGTCCTTGGGCTGCAGCACGCGGCCGATCACGACATCGGGCTGGGGCTTCATCACCACGCCGGGGCCGATCATCGGCGGCGGCTTCTGGAGGGCCTCGGCGATCTTGCGCGAGGCGTCGACGGCGATCTTCTCGAAGCGTGCGTATTCCGCCTGCGGGATCTCCTTGCCGGATAGATAAATCGCCTGCTCCTGGCGGTCAGGGATGGGCTTGGCGTTGGCCTCGCGCAGGATCGCCATCGCCGGATTAGTCTTGCCGGCCTCGATCCATTGCGCGCCGTGGTCGAAGGGAAAGCCGAAGGTGGTGCTGTCCGTGAAAGCACGCCCGCCGATGCGATCGCGCGCCTCGAGCACCAGCACGGTCTTGTGCGCCGCCATCAAGGTCCGCGCCGCGGCCAGGCCCGCCACGCCGGCGCCGATGATGACGACGTCCGGATCGGCGGCCTGGGCGGGCGTGGCGAAGCCCGCCGCCAGACTGGAGAGGAAGAGACGGCGGCCCAACGTCATTTCGCCGGCATTGTATGCTATCGGACTCGAAATGGCGTCTTCTCCGCAGACTTGGCCCGCCCTGATCGCGACCGCGCGCGGGGCTTTGTGGCGCACGGTCGACGGCACGATCGAGCGGCTGGCGGCGGCCGATGCCGCCCAGCGCGCAGCCGGCAGCCTGCCGCTGGTCTGCCACATGCCGGCGGTGGCGGCGCGGCTGGGGCTGGACGACCTGAGGGCGCGCGATCTTTTGCAACTCTTCGCCTTCGTGCGGCCGGCGCGTTTCTGCCTGCCGACGCCGCGCGGCCTTTGCGAGGCGCTCGATCTTGCCATGCCGACGACGCCGGAAGAAGAAGTGGCCTCTTTGCCCCAAGCCGCGCGCGCCCTTCTGGATGAACTCGAGGACATGGCGGCGCTCGCCTCGCCCGAGATGAAGGACACCGCGCTTGCCATGGCGCGCGGCCAGTGGGCGTGGGGCGCGGACGTGCTCGCGGCGCTCGGCCTCGACCAGGTCGCCAGGAAGCCGCGACCCGGCGCCGGCCTCGATGTCTGGAGGAGCCTGCCGATCTGGGAAGAGCCGCCGCCGCAACCGCCGCCCGCCAGCAATCCGGTCGAGCCGCGCGAGGCCCGCCTGCGGCTCGCCCAGCTGATCGCCGCCGGCCCCAACCTGGCCGAGGCGCGGCCGACGCAAAGCGACTACGCCTCCGCCGCCAGCCAGGCCTTCGCGCCGCGCGAGCAGGAGGACAAGCCGAACGTCGTGCTGGTCGAGGCCGGCACGGGAGTCGGCAAGACCCTGGGCTATGTCGCGCCGGCCTCGCTATGGGCGGAGAAGAACGGCGCGCCGGTGTGGATCGCCACCTACACCCGCAACCTGCAGCGCCAGATCGACAACGAGCTCGACCGCCTGCACCGCGATTCGGCCGAGAAGCGCCGCCGGGTGGTGATCCGCAAGGGCCGCGAGAACTATCTCTGCCTGTTGAATTTCCAGGAGGCGGTGATGCGCACCGGCTTGGTGCCCGAGAACGCCGTCGGCTTGGGCCTGCTGGCGCGCTGGGCGCTCAACAGCCGCGACGGCGACATGGTCGGCGGCGACCTGCCGGCCTGGCTGCTCGACCTTCTCGGCCGCAGCCGCATCACCCGGCTGGCCGACCGGCGCGGCGAATGCATCTATTCGGCGTGCGAGCACTACCGCAAATGTTTCGTCGAACGCACCATCCGGCGCGCCCGCCAGGCCGACATCGTGATCGCCAACCACGCGCTGGTCATGATCCAGGCGGCGATGGGCGGGCTCGACGACGCTACGCGCCCGCTGCGCTACGTGTTCGACGAGGGCCATCACCTGTTCGACGCCGCCGATTCGGCCTTCGGCGCGCACCTGAGCGGCGTCGAAGCCTCCGACCTGCGCCGCTGGCTGCTAGGCGCCGAGGGCCGCCGCGGCAGCCGCGCCCGCGGGCTGGAACGCCGCCTCAACGACCTTTTAGGCGACAACCTCGACGCCCACCAGGCGCTGCGCCGCCTGCTCAACCTGGCGCAACAGCTGCCGTCGCCCAACTGGCAGACGCGGCTGGTCGACGGCACGGTGCTGGGACCGGCCGAGGAGTTTTTGGCCCTGGTGCGCCAGCAGGTGCGCGCGCGGGCGTCCGGCGAGGACCAGGGCTTCGGCCAGGAATGCGACGTGCGCCCGCTCAATCCCGGCCTGCTGGAAGCGGCCGATCGGCTGGGCGAGGCGCTGGAGCTGATGCTGGCGCCGGTGCGCCAGCTGCGCGCCGCCTTGCGCGCCAAGCTCGAGGGCGAAGCCGACAAGCTCGATTCGGGGCAGCGCGCGCGCATCGAGGGCGTGGCGCGCTCGCTCGCCAACCGCTGCGAGCTCACGCTGGAAGCCTGGCGCGCCATGTTGCGCGGCCTGCATAACGAGCCCGATCCCGCCTTCGTCGACTGGTTCGCTATCGAAAAGAGCCAGAACCGCGAGATCGATGTCGGCATGTACCGCCACTATCTCGATCCCACCGAGCCGTTCATCAATGCGGTGGTGCGGCCGGCCCATGGCGCGGTCATCACCTCGGCGACGCTGCGCGATTCGCTGGGCGTGCCGGCCGCCGCCAACGACGAGGACGCCGAGGCGCTGGCCGACTGGACGGTGGCCGAGGCTCGCACCGGCACGCGCCACCTCAGCCTGCCGGCGATGCGCGCCGCCATGGCCTCGCCCTTCGATTATGTCGACGCCACGCGCGTCTTGATCGTGCGCGACGTCAAGCGCGACGATTTCGGTCAGGTGGCCGCCGCCTATCGCGAGCTGTTCGTGGCATCAGGCGGCGGCGCGCTCGGCCTGTTCACCGCCATCGGCCGCCTGCGCGCCGTCCACCAGAGGATCGCGCCGGCGCTCGAGGAGGCCGGCCTGCCGCTTTATGCCCAGCATGTCGGCGGCATGGATGCCGCCACCCTGGTCGATATTTTCCGTGCCGAGGAACATTCCTGCCTGCTCGGCACCGATGCCGTGCGCGACGGCGTCGATGTGCCTGGCCGCTCGCTGCGCCTGATCGTGTTCGACCGCGTGCCGTGGCCGCGGCCCGACATCCTCCACCGTGCGCGCAAAGAGGCGTGGAAGAAGGCCGGCGCCGGCGCCAATGCCTATGACGACATGCTGGCGCGGCTGCGCTTGAAGCAGGCCTATGGCCGGCTGATCCGGCGCGCCGACGATCGCGGCGTGTTCGTCATGCTGGACTCGCGGCTGCCGACGCGGCTGTTGGGCGCGTTTCCGCCGGGCGTTTCCATTGAACGTGTCGGAATAGCCGACGCTGTGATCGCGGTCCGTGAGTTCTGCAATCGTGAACGATGACAATAACCAAATTCTTTGAGATACTTCGGCGTCGAGTTTGACAGGATGGTTCATGGGTCGTTGGCTGGCGGCACTAGTGACGGCTCTGGTGGTCACGTCGTCGTTTCTTTGTCCGGCCAGCGAGGCGGCTGCTCACCGACGACATGACGGTGACGACCCCGGTGGTCGAGAGCCAGCTCAAGCTGATCCAGGAGCGCGGCTATCAGGTCATTCCCCTGCGCAAGCTGCTGGAAGCCTACAACGAGCCCGAAGCGCCGCCGCCGGAACGTTCCGTGGTGCTAGTTGCCGATGACGGCCATCGCAGCGTCTACACGGACCTGTTTCCACTGATCAAACGCTTCCAGATTCCCGTCACCCTGTTCATCTATCCCTCGGCGATCTCCAATCCCAGCGCCCCCTATGCGATGACCTGGGAGCAGCTGGCGGAGGTGAAGGCGTCCGGCCTGGTCGACATCCAGTCCCACACGTTCTGGCACCCCAACTTCAAGGTCGACAAGAAGCGCCTGGCGCCGGCGGCCTATGAGAAGTTCGTGCAGGACCAGTTGGTCAAGTCCAAGACCGTGCTCGACCAGCGCCTCGGGCTGAAGGTCGATCTGCTGGCCTGGCCGTTCGGCATCTACGATGACGACCTCATCAAGGCGGCCTCGGAAGCAGGGTACGTCGCCGCCTTCTCGATCGAGCGCCGGCCCGTCACGCGGACCGAAAAGGTCATGAGCCTGCCGCGCTTCATCGTCACCGACGCCGATCGCGGCGACCGCTTCGAAAGGCTGCTGCCCGCTAAATAAGGACTCCCAATGAAACTGCTTGTTGCCGCCGTCGCTGCTTGTTCTCTCCTGCTGCCAATGGCTTACGCCCAGGATCGAAAAGAGGCGGCGCGCGAGGTGGAGCGCGAGGGCACGGTCGTCGACGGCACGACTGGCGCGCCGGTTGCCGGCGCCATCGTCACCGTGGGCGACAAGGCCCTTCTCACCGATGCCCAAGGGCTCTACCGGGTGGACGGCACCCTGGCAATCAAGGTCCGCGCGGCCGGTTACGCCCGCGAGACCGTCGCTCTCGACGAGTCGGCATCGCCCCATACGGTCAAGCTCACGCCGCTTCTGCCCAAGGCGCTCTATCTCACCGTCTACGGCATCGGCGCCCCCTTTCTGCTCGATCCGGCCCTCGAGGTGATCCAGAAAAGCAAGCTCAATGCCCTTGTCATCGACGTGAAGGGCGACCGCGGCCTCATCCCCTATCCCAGCGCGCTGCCGCTCGCCGCCAAGGCAGGCGCGCTCAAGCTCCGCACCATTCCCGATCTCAAGGAACTGGTGAGCACGCTCAAGGCCAAAAACCTCTACCTGATCGCGCGCATCGTCGTGTTCAAGGACGACCTGCTGGTCAACGTCCATCCCGAATGGGCCGTTCGCAACACGGGCGGCGGCATCTGGAAGGATCGCGAGGGGCTCGCCTGGATCGATCCCTACCGCAAGGAAGCCTGGGACTACACGATCGGAGTCGCCGAGGAGGTTGCCGCCGCCGGGTTCGACGAAGTCCAGTTCGACTATGTGCGCTTCCCCGATGCCTCGCAGGGGGTGGTCTTTTCGCAGCCATCGACCGAGAACGGACGCGTAGCGGCGATCACCGACTTCCTGCGCGAGGCGCGGCGCCGGCTGGTGCCGTACAACGTGTTCGTGGCGATGGACTCCTTCGGCTACGTCTGCTGGAACCAGAACGATACCGGCATCGGCCAGCGGGTCGAGGACCTGGCGACGGCGGTCGATATTATTTCTCCGATGCTCTATCCATCGGGCTTCCAGTTCGGCATCCCCGGCTACCGCAACCCGGTCCAGAACCCCTATGAGATCGTTTACCGCTCGCTCGAGGAGTGCAAAAAGCGCACGGCCGACAAGCCGGCGCGCTATCGGCCCTGGCTGCAGGCCTTCACCGACTATGCCTTCGGCGGCGTGGTTTTCGGGCCCGACCAAATCGGCAAACAGGTCAAGGCCTCGCGCGACGCCGGCACGGTCGGCTGGATGATGTGGAACCCACGCAACGTCTACTCGACCAATGACATCAAGCCCGAGACGCCCTAGCCGCGCCGCCGCGCTTTGCCTGCTGATCGTCGGCCTTCTCTGCCAGGCGGTGATTTCCTGCACGTCGGCGACGACGCCGGCCGCCGCGGCGCCGCCCACCAACCCATCGTCGAGCGGCGCCGCGCAGGCGATCAGCAACATCGTCAACGAGGAGATCGCGGCCGGCCACCTGCCCGGCGCCGTGGTCGTGCTGGGCATCAATGACAAGATCGTGCTGCGCCAGGCCTACGGCCAGCGCGCGCTGATGCCGGCGGTCAAGCCCACCACCCTGGATACGATCTACGATGCCGCCTCGCTCACCAAGGTGATGGTGACGGCCGTCGCCATCCAGCAGCTCGTCGAACGCGGGCAGATCGATCTCGACCGGCCGGCCGCCGCCTACTGGCCGGCCTTTGCCAACAACGGCAAGGGCAACATCACCGTCCGTCAGCTTTCGACCCACTACGCCGGCCTGCCCGCCGGCATTCCGACGCGCGGCTGGTCCGACACCGCGGGCGCGCTCGATACCATCGTCGGGCTGAAACCCGTGGCGCCCGCCGGCTCGCGCTTCGTCTACAGCGACGTCGATTTCATCGTGCTGGGCGAGATCGTGCAGCGGGTCTCGGGCGAGCCGCTGGAGAGCTACGCCGCCAAGCACATCTTCCAGCCGCTCGGCATGCGCGACACGTTCTTCCACCCGCCGGCCGCGCTCAGGGACCGCATCGCGCCGGCCGACGTCGAAGGCGCCGAGCTGCGCTGGGGCGAGGTGCAGGATCCGATCGCCTACCGCATGGGCGGCGTGGCAGGCAATGCCGGGGTGTTCACCACCGCCGACGACCTCACCAAATTCGCCCAGATGATGCTGGCGGGCGGCCAGAGCGTGCTGAAGCCCGCATCGGTGGCGGCCATGACGCAACCGCAGAGCCCGCCCGGCGGGGCGGCCTTGCGCGGCCTCGGCTGGGACATTGATTCGCCCTACGCCGTATGGTTCGCGCCCTCCTTCTCGACCCGCTCCTATGGCCATACCGGCTACACCGGCGTGGCGATCTGGATCGATCCCGAGACCAAGACCTTCCTGATCGTACTCACCAACCGGCTCCATCCCGACGGCAGGGGCGACATCCTGCCCATGCTCAGGCGGATCGCCGAGGTCGCGGGCGCGGCGGCGCGCGGCGGGCAAGCCCACGTTTTGTCGGGCATCGACGTCCTGGAAGCCTACGGCTTTCGCCAGCTCGCCGGGCGCCGCGTCGGCCTTGTAACCAACCGCTCGGCGCGCGATTCGGCGGGGCGGCGCACCGCCGATGTCCTGCACCAGGCGGCCGGGCCCAAACTGGTGGCGCTGTTCAGCCCCGAGCACGGGCTCGATGCCTCGGCCGAGGGCAAGATCGCCTCGGGCCGCGATGCCGCGACCGGCTTGCCGGTGCTCAGCCTGTACGGCAGCACCATGCGGCCGACATCCGACATGCTGGCCGGGCTCGATGCCCTGATCTTCGACATGCAGGACGTCGGGGCGCGCTACTACACCTATCCCACGACCATGGCCTATGCCATGGAGGCGGCGGCGCGCGACAAGGTCGACTTCTTCGTGCTCGACCGGCCCGACCCGATCACCGCCTCGATCGTGCAGGGGGCGGTGCTCGACCCGGACCTCGTCTCCTTCATCACTTACATGCCGCTCGCCATGTGGTTCGACCAGACCGGCTTTGCCTGGGTGCCGCCCTCGCCCAATCTGCGCAAGCTCGAGCAGGCGATCCTCTATCCCGGCGTCGGCATGATCGAAGCCGCCAATGTCAGCGTCGGGCGCGGTACCGACACGCCGTTCGAGGTGGTGGGCGCGCCCTGGATCGACGGCAAGGCGCTGGCCGATGCCCTGAATACGCGCGGCATCCCGGGTGTGCGCATCGAGCCCACGACCTTCACGCCGCGCGAATGGGTCTATCCGGGACAGGCCTGTGGCGGCGTCCGCATCACCCTCACCGATCGCAACCGGCTGGATAGTCCCCTGCTCGGCCTCGAGCTGATGGCGACACTCTGGCGCCTCTATGGCAGCCAGTTCCAGATCGACCGCACGGTCAGCATGCTCGGTTCGCGGGCCTCCCTCGAGGCGGTGAAGGCCGGCGGCGATCCGCGCGACATCGCCCGCTCGTGGACGCCGGGCCTCGACGACTTCCTCCAGCTGCGGCGGAAGCACCTGCTGTATTGAGGGCTGTCGGCCTGTCATGGTCTTCCGGACCGCGAGCCTCTGGCTCGCTCATGAATCATGAGCGCGCTGGAAGCGCGCGGTCCGGAAGAGCATGAAGCCCGCGGGCTTTGACGGCAGCCGAACTTGACGCGACAATGCCGGCAAACGCCGCGAGGGAGCGAAAATGCCGTACAAGATCATGATCATGGGCGCGTCCTACGGGTCGCTGCTTGCCTCCAAGATTCTTTTCGGCAGCCATCAGCTGCACCTGATCTGCCTGCCCGCCGAGGCCGACCTGATCAATACAGAGGGCTTTCGCGTGCGCATGCCGATTCGCGGCCGCAAGGACCCGATCGAGATCGATTCGCGCAAGCTGCCGGGCAAAGTGACGGCGGGCGGGACCGCCGGCGTGAATCCCGCCGACTACGACCTCGTCGGGCTCGCCATGCAGGAGCCGCAATACCGCTCACCGGGCGTGCGCGAGCTTCTGGACGCCGTGGCCAAGTCGCGGGTGCCCTGCATGTCGATCATGAACATGCCGCCGCTGCCCTACATCAAACGCATCCCCGGCCTCAACTACGAGCTGCTGAAGCCCGCCTATACCGACCCCACGGTGTGGGACAGCTTCGATGCCGAGCGACTGACGCTCTGCAGCCCCGACCCGCAGGCGATCCGCCCGCCGGAGGAGAAGGTCAATGTCCTGCAGGTCACCCTGCCGACCAACTTCAAGGTCGCCAAGCTCAAGGACGACAAGGCGACCGGCATGCTGCGCCAGCTCGAGAAGGACATCGACGCCGTGCGCTTCGACGCCGGGGCTGAGAAGATCGAGCTGCCGGTCAAGCTCCGGGTCTACGACTCGCTCTTCGTGCCGCTCGCCAAATGGGCGATGCTGCTCGCCGGCAACTATCGCTGCGTGACCAAGGACGGCATGCGGACGGCCCAGGAAGCCGTCCATAGCGACATCGCGACCTCGCGCTCGGTCTATAATTTCGTCAACGATCTCTGCGTCAAGCTGGGCGCCAATCCGGACGACCTGGTGCCGTTCGAGAAATATGCCGCCGCCGCGCAGAGCCTCACGCGTCCGGCCTCGGCGGCGCGCGCGCTCAACAACGGCCTGCCCAACATCGAGCGCGCCGACAAGCTGGTGCAGCTCATCGCCAAGCAGAAGGGCCTCAGCCATCCGGTGATCGACGCCGGCGTCGCCCTGGTTGATGCAAGGCTCGACGCCAACCGCAAGAAGGCGGCGGCGGCTTGACGGCGACAGCCGTCATCCTGAGCGCAGCGAAGGATCTCATGCCCGCGGCAACCGGCGATGAGATCCTTCGCTGACGCTCAGGATGACAGATAAGCGCGTGCCTCCTCTCAACATCGCCATCATCGGCGCCGGCATGGGTGGGCTGGCGGCCGCAGCGGCGCTGCGCAAGCAGGGCATCGCCGTCACGGTCTATGAGCAGGCCAAGCAGTTCACGCGGCTGGGCGCGGGCATCCAGATCGGCTGCAACGCCATGCATGTGCTGCGCGGGCTCGGGCTGGAGCCGGGGCTGCGCGCCGAGACCTTCTATCCGCGCTCGTGGAACAACCGGCATTGGCAGACCGGCGAGGTTCTGTTCGACATGCTGTTCGGCCCCTCGGCCGAACAAAAATACGGCGCGCCGTATCTTCTCGCCCATCGCGGCGACCTGCACGCGGCGCTGGCGGGCGCCGTGCCGGCCGACTGTATCCGGCTCAATCATCGGCTGGTCGGCCTGGAGCAGACGCCAAGCGGCGTGCGTCTCAGCTTCGCCAACGGCGAGACGGCAGAGGCGGACGCGCTGATCGGCGCCGACGGCGTCAACTCGATCGTGCGCAAATCCCTGTCCAACGACGGCGAGCCCCGCTTCACCGGGCGCATCGCCTATCGCACGACCTATCCGGCGCGCCGGCTGGGTGGCTTCGATATCGGCGACTGCACCAAATGGTGGGGCGAGGACCGCCACATCGTCATGTACCCGGTGAAGGCCGACCGCAGCGAAGTCTACTTCGTGACCAGCCAGCCCGAGCCCGAGTCCGGTCGCGAATCGTGGTCGGAAATGGGCGACGTCAAAGTGCTGCGCGCGGCCTTCGAGGGCTTCCATCCCGACGTGCAGCGCGTGCTCGCCGCCTGCCCCGAGGTCCACAAGCGCGTGCTGGTCGACCGCGAGCCGCTCGAACGCTGGGTCGAGGGCAAGGTGGCGCTGCTGGGCGACGCCTGCCATCCGATGACGCCCTACATGGCGCAGGGCGCGGCGATGGCGATCGAGGATGCGGCGATCCTCTCTCGTTGCCTGGCCGACGCGGGCCGCGCCGACATTGCCGAGGCGCTCGAACGATACGAGGCGACGCGCCAGGAACGGACGGCGCGGGTCCAGCTCACCTCGCGCCAGAACAGTTGGGGCAAGGGCGTCACGGACACCGACTGGGTCTATGGCTACAACGCCTGGACGGCGCCACTGGCCAATTGAATGTCGGCAACCGTGGGCGGACTGGCATATCTCGATTCTCCTGCAAGTCAGGGAACGAGGACGCCCGGGCCGGCCCGGACATGACGTTTCGATGTCACGCAGCCCCAGGGGGATGCCCCCACTTGATCACACCTTTGATGTGGCGGCGGCGGTAACCTTGTTGCGATCGTGCACAACCATCGGTGCGTTGGATGAAGATCGATCTGCCGCAACCGCAACGTCCGACTGGACTGCGCAATGTGACACCCCCGCCAAGGCCGCCGCCGGCCGATAGTAATGAGTTTGCGTCGTTCGCCGCGCAGCTCGCGGCGCGAAGCGAGAAACATCGCGTCGACGCCGCCTCGGCGGCGGCGCCAACGCCCAGCATCGATCGCGCGGAAGCGGCCAACCCTTCGCTCTTGTCTCTGCTCGCCTCGCGTCGCGCCGGTCCCATCGGGGCCGGCGTCTTGCTGCTGGCGACGGCGAGCGTGGCTGCCCTGGCCGTCTGGGGCCTGCCTTTTCAGGCCTCGACACTCTGGCCATCGAACCATGCCGAACAGGCGAAAGGCCACGGCCCCTCGACGGGCAAGCTGGAAGCAAAGATCCTGCCGCCGGTTTCCACACCGCCTGCCGCCACGCCGCTCGCCTCTGCGACGCCGGCCCCTCCTCGAACGGCCTCGCCGCCGCCGCCGCTCTCGCCTGCGGCAGCTCCCCCGCTACCGGTCGCCGCGCCGCCTGCGCCGAAAGAGCTTGTCAGATCGGCGCCGGAATTCGTCCCAGCGGCACCGCAAATAGCATCGATCACACAGCCCGGTTCGGCGCCCCTGACGGCCGACGAGATTCGCGAGCTGCAGGGCAAGCTGAAGGCCGCCGGCTTCAACCCCGGACCGATTGACGGAGTCGTCGGCCGCCAGACACGGGGTGCCGTTCGCGAATACGGCCAGGCGCGGGCCCTGCCGAACGCCGACGCGACAAGAGAGCTGTTCGTGCGTCTGAAGGCAGAACCCGCGGCAACGGTCTCGTCGCCGTCGGTCACCCCGCCACCCGTCACCCCGGCGCCTGTCGCCCAACAAGCCGACAAACCGACGACGCCGGACGGTGCGTCACCGCTGACGCCCGACGAAATCCGCATCCTGCAGGACAGGCTTAAGGCGGCCGGCTTCAACCCCGGGGCCGTCGACGGAGTCATGGGCCGCCAGACGCGCAGCGCTGTTCGTGACTACGCTGAGGCGCAGGGCATTCCGACCGCAGAAGCGACAAGGGATTTGCTCTTGCGTTGAGTGCGCCCGTCCGCGCCTCTGCGCCGTCTGAGACGCTCACGCGGCCACCTCCCCTCGTATGACGAGGGAGGAGAAGACGTCACGATTTCGACAGATCGATGAGAGCGATGCCGAGCTCCGGCCGCTTGCGGCGGCGCAGCCGAGCCGGGGTTTCAACAATAGTCACTTCCAGAGTCGGCCGCGCGATGCCCTTGAGGAAATGGCCGCCGCGGGTGGTGCCGTCGCTCAGGCCCAGCACGGCGTGCATGTGCAGGCTGGGCTTGCCGTCGTCGCCGGTGGCGATGTCGCCCAAAAGGCTCAATCCTTCGCACTGGCTGTCGATCTCGATCGGCTTGTAGGTCTTCCTGGCGAGATCGAACCAGCCGACCGTCGCGCGCTCGAAGGCGCCCAGCGCCGTCAACGACGCGGCGGAAAGGTCGGAGCGCGCGGCGAAGCCCACGATGGCGGCGAAGGCCTCCTCGCCGGCGTCGAGGACGAGGACGAAGGTGCGTTCGCCGGCATTTTCCCAGACGAGCTTGGATTGCATGGCGGGCTCCTGAGTTGCGTGCGGCAGGGGGCCGCCGCGGAGGAGTCAACTCGTGACCCGCGGGATCGTTGCGCCGCGCCCGCGTCAGGCGGCGCAGCGGAAGCGCGTGTAGAGATTGACGTTGTCGACGAGGTTATCCTCGAGCACTTGGTAGGGCCGACCCTTGCAGGTCCTGTCCATGACCTGCCGCGCCACGTTCCAGCCGCGGCTGCGTTCGGCCTCGGGATCGGGGTCGATGACGAGGGTGGCGCGCACGACGAGCAGGCGATAGACGCCCACGTCATCGGCCGGCGTGACGCGCACTTCGAAGCGCCGGCCATCGGCCCGCATGTACTCCACCTGCGAACGATCGAGCGTGCCCTTGTCATTGCACGCCGTGAGCGCTGCAAGCGCGGCGAGCACGACCGCGGGGACGGCCTGGGGGAGGCTTATTTGAACCGCGGCATCACCTCCTGGCAGAGCAGCCGCAGCGCGGTCATCACCTGCTCATGCGGGATAAGGCTGCCGGGGTTGAGCTCCGCCAGGATGCCGTCGAGACCGAGCACCTCGCGCACTTCCTGCAGCCGGTCGACCACGCTCGCGGGCGTGCCGACGATCATCCGCTCGCGCAGCACCTCGTCGTAGTCGATGGTCAGGTTCTTCTGTCCACGCTCCGCCCGGTTCTCGATCGCGCGCGCGCCCGATGCGCTCGCCGACGCGGCCAGCCGCTCGCCGACATAGCGCAGCAGATGCATGATGCTTTCGCGCGGTTCCTCGCGCGCGGCCTCCTCGGTTTCCGCGACATAGACCGGCACGCGCAGGAAGACCTCGCCCTCGCCGGGATGACCCGCTTCCTTCCAGGCCTCGCGGTAGGTCTTCACCAGGGGCGCCAGCTCGGAGAGGTTTCCGGTGCGGGCGGCGACGAAGATGGGATGGCCCATGGCGCCGACCTCGACGTAGGTGTCGGGGCTGGCGGCGGCGATTCGGATCTCGGGCCACGGCTTGCGCCACGGCTTGGGCGCCAGCCGGACATTCTCGTAGGTGAAGTACTTGCCCTTGTGGGAGAAGCGCTCCTCGGTGAAGGCACGCTTGACGATCTCCAGGGTCTCGGCGAAGCGCTCGCGGCTCTCGGCGTAGTCCACGCCGTAGGTCCTGTAGGTGTGGGCGAAGCCCGAGCGGCCGACGCCGAAGATCAGCCGGCCCTCGCTCAGCTGGTCGACGGTGGCGACCTCCTCGGCGAGCCGCAGCGGATGGCAGAGCGGCAGCACCTGCACGGCCGTGCCGATCTTCATGCGCTTGGTGCGCGTGGCGATCGCCGAAGCCAGGATCAGGGGCGAGGCCAGCACTGAGCGCTCGGGCGCGAAATGCAGCTCGGCGAGCCACATGGCATCGAGCCCCCAGCGCTCCGCCGCATCGACCTGGGCGAAGGAGTTGGCGAAGGACTGCGCGGCGGTCTCGCCGGGCAGCGCCTGAAACTCGTGGAACATGCCGAATTCCATCGGTCCTCCTCGCGGAACGGGTGAAGCATAGACGGTTTTGCTTTGTGCGATAATGGCCGTATGTCGCCCAGGAAAATACTTATTGCCGGCGCCACAGGGCTCGTCGGCTATGCCTGCCTAAAACACTTCGCCTCGCACAAGGACTGCGACGTGATCGCCCTCTCCCGCCGCCGGCCGGACGAGGCTTTTGGCGCGCGCTGGCTGCCGATCGATCTCACCGACGCCGCCACTTGCGCGAAACTGGGCCCCGAGCTCGCCGGCGTCACCCATCTCGTCTATGCCGCGCTCCACGAGCGGCCGGGGCTGGTCGCGGGCTGGCAGGAAGAGGAGCAGATCCGCACCAACGACCTGATGCTTAAAATCCTCTTCGGGCCGCTCGAGCGCGCGGCGCCGGGGCTGCGCCACGTGGCGTTGCTGCAGGGCACCAAGGCCTATGGCGTGCATGTCCGCCGGCTCACCGTGCCGGCGCGCGAGAACCGCTCGGAGATGCACGAGCAGCCGAATTTTT
>WNFC01009531.1_pt1 | contig 18149 bp, 19 predicted proteins | sample 5400541 | NCBI WGS metagenome assembly WNFC01 (sample SAMN13153342, study PRJNA577476) | soil metagenome | isolation source: 120 cm saprolite under Douglas fir tree site 2 hole 2 replicate 1 | place: USA:California | collected 2015-04-18
GTTGGAGCCGCGAAATGAAAAAGCCGAGCACGAGTAACATCGTCTGGATGAACGCCGGCGCGGGAGATGACGGTGAACCAGCCGCGGCATCTGGCGCTTCTGCTTCGTTGGCAACCAAGCCGGTGGAAGAAATGCCAAGTGCGACGCCGGAAATAAAACCGGAACCGACCAGGAAAGAAGAACCGGAGGAAGCACAATCGATTTTAACCGCCGCGAAGAGCGACATCCAACTGCCGATGGCTACGCCAAAACCAACTCCGAGCGCGACACCTACGCCAAGACCAACACCCAAACCGACTGCAACACGGACTCCGAAACCAACCCCGACGGCAAAGCCAACGCCGAAATCGACGCCGAAGCCAAAACCAAAACCGAGCCCGAAGAAGTTGCTCGCGAAAGCCTCCCCGAAACCGACTACAGCGCCGAAGGAAAAAGAAAGCGAGGAGAGCGACGAGTCTGCGAAGAAAAAGGAAATCGCAAAGACTGCGCTTGCGAAGAAAGAGGCAGCGAAAAGTAACGCGGACGAAAGCGGTGAATCATCCGAGAAGTCGGCGAAGAAAGCGGTCGCGGCTCACACTGGGAAAAAACCTGGTTCTGGAGCTGGTGGCGAAGGCACTGGCGCGGGTGGCTCATCCGAATTCGGTTGGTACGGCAATATGTTGCACGACCGTTTTTACAGCGAGTGGATGCAGCCCACGACGAACATTCCATCGGGCGCAAAAATTTCTGCGCTCGTCAAAATCCGGATCGAAAAAGATGGGACCGTTTCCGATTTTAAAATCGTCAAACCGTCGGGAAACGTCGTGATTGATGAATCGGTCGAGGCGGTTGCGAAACGCGTGACGCAAGTTGATCCTCTGCCCGCCGGCCTCGGCGACGGCGGTCACTACGACGTGAACATCAATTTTGAAGTGAATCCGAACGAATGAGAAACATTTTAGATTGCAGATTGAAGATTGCAGATTTCTTGCGCGTGTTCGTGCTCGTGATCGGTGGCGCGACATTTTCTTCGCCGGTTTCGGCTGAGGAACCGCCGACAATTACGGTTTCGAAAAGCGATCGGATAAATTTGAACGTGACGCCACTCGGCGGCGGCGAAGGTGCCGCGGCGACAAAAACTTTGCAAAACGACCTGATGCTTTGCGGTTTTTTCGTGCTTGGGGGAGCGAACGCTGTCTACACAGCGCGCGGGACGGCAAGCGGCGGTAACTTGCAAGGCCAGGTGGTCGATCATAGCGGCGGCACAGTGCTTTCGAAAAGTTACAGTGGAAACGCGCGCGAAAATGCGCATCGCTTTACGGACGATATTGTCGAGACGCTGACCGGAAACAAAGGCATTGCGAGCAGCAAAATTTCATTCATCGCGACGCGCAGCGGGCATAAGGAAGTCTACGTTGCCGATTACGACGGTTCGAATGTTCGGCAGATGACACACGATGGCGTGATCAGCGTGCATCCGTCGATCAGCCCGAATACACGAAAGATTGCCTATACCGGTTATCAAAGCGGCTACGCGGATGTTTACGTGATCGATCTTGCGAGCGGCGCGCGCAGTCGCGTCGCGAATTATCCGGGGACAAATAGCGGCGCGTCGTTTTCTCCCGATGGCGATCGTCTCGCGCTCACGATCAGCAAAGATGGAAACCCGGAACTTTACACGATCGGCGCGAACGGCGGCGGCGCGCGACGCTTAACGCATACTCACGGCGTCGAGTCCGGGCCGACGTGGTCGCCGAGCGGTGATGAAATTATTTACTCGTCGGATGATCGCGGTTCGCCGCAGCTCTATCGCATTTCGGCTTCGGGCGGATCGGGCCAGATGATTTCCACGGGGCACAATTATTGCACCGAACCAAACTGGTCGCCGGATGGAAAGAAAGTTGCGTTCAATGTGCGAAGCGGCGGCGAATTTCAAATCGCGGTGCTCGATTTGCAGGGCGGTGGGGTGCACATCGTCGGTGTGGGCGAAGATCCAGCGTGGGGACCGGATTCGCGTCACGTCGTTTTCACTGAGGGCGGCGCACTTTACTTGCTCGATACCGTAACGAGCCGGAAAAACAAAATCCTCGACGGGCTCGGAAAAATCACCGAGCCAAGCTGGTCGCACTAAAGTTTGGAGGGCGCCGCGCTGTCGGCGCCGAAGTATTTGGGACACGACAGCGCGTGTCCCTCCAAGTTACAGCAGCGCGAGCGATTTGCCTTCGCGATGCGCGACCTGATCCATCGTGCATTGCTTTGGCGCTTTGTCGGGACGCCAGCGCAATATTTTCGTCCCGTGCCGAAAGCGACCGCCGGTGAAATGATCGTAAGCAACTTCGATAACGATTTTTGGGTCGACTGGTTCCCATTTGCCGCTGCGCTCCGTGCTCCAGCGACTCGGCCCGCCGGGTGCATTGCCGGTAAAACCAGGCGGTTTGCGCAGAGCTTCGAATTTTCGCGTCAACTCCCGGCGATCGCTCGCTTTGAAGGCAGAGGTGAAACCGACATGATGAAGCAAACTATCGCCTCCGTAGAGACCGAGGAGGAGCGATCCGACGACACGAGCGCCGGTCGCATAACGAAATCCGCCTACGACACAATCAGCGCTGCGAATTTGTTTCACCTTCACCATCGCAGTGCGTTCGCCTGAGGCGTAAGGAGCGTCGATCTGTTTCGCGACCACGCCGTCAAGATTTCCGCCCACTTTATCGAACCACTTTTTTGCGATGGCGAGATCGGTCGTGGCCGGCGATAATCGAACCACCCATTTCGTTTTCAAATTCGCGCGTGCGAATGCTTCGAGCGCGCTCCTCCGCATTCGCAATGGTTCTTGCGCGAAGCTTTTTCCTCGCTCATCGGCAAGCAGATCGAATGCGATAAAGATGGCAGGGTGCGCGGCGGCCAGTTTCTCCACGCGACTCGCCGCGGGATGCAGACGCAGCTGCAATTCGTCGAAAGAAAACGCGGCGCCGAGCGGAATGACCAATTCGCCGTCGATCACGAATTGTTGCGCTTTGATTTTCGAAACCGCATCGACAACATCCGGAAAATACCGTGCGAGCCGCTGACCGGCTTTTGATTGCAAGAAAACATTATCGCCATCACGAAAAGCGACGCATCGAAAGCCGTCCCATTTCGGTTCGCATTGCCAACCGTCCCCGACTGGAATTTCATCCATCGATCGCGCCTCCATCGGGGGAAACGGCGGCTTTATTGGGAGGGCCATCCTTTTGGATATCGTCGCGGTGCGAGCTTCGGCGGGCGTTTGCCGTTCACGACTGCGCCGGCTACGGCGAGGTATTCGAGTTCTGTCTTATCGGCAGCGCAGCGCAATAGCAGTCCGCCGCGGCTCATGTCTCCGCGTCCAACGAAGTCAACAGGAAAGCGCAAGCGTTCCCGAAAATTCGCGAGCAATACATCGACATACTTTCCCGTTGCGATACTCCCGAGCAGAATCACGGAACCGCCACGCGAAAGTTTCTTCGCGAGTGTCTTCGCGTCGCGTTCCAAAGGTTTCCGATAACGCGGGTCGCTTTCGTCGATATCGACTTCAGCAAACTCACGCAGATCATCGAGCGTAATACGTGTTTGCGCATCGACAAGTCCGCGTGTGGGCGTAATTACCAACGCGCCGCAAAGACCGTTCGCAACGCGAGCAAACACGTTTGCGTAGGCAATTTTGCCGCGAAAATAAAGCCCGCTTAGGAAGGTAAAAACCTCAGCGATCGTCGCGCCGTCATTGCTGCGTAACTTCCGCGCGAGATCAAACTGGGCACGCTCACTCATGATCATGCGCGCGCGTTCTCCTCCGGCATACGCAGGCGAAAGCAGGAAAATGCGATGATCAATGGAATGATCCACGATCCAATCCTGAACTTATCAACGCGGATTGCAACCGGCCCACATGGCAATTAATGAGAAGTAGATGAACCAAATTCTTGTCCTTTAAAGATCGTTAGGCCAATCTAATCACCGTGCACCGCTTCTGGTCATCTAAATCTCGGGCGAACAACGGCGGGGAGAACAAACGCAGCTGCGTGATCGACCCGAATGCAAGCCCTGACTTCTTGTGTGTTGGCGCTCAGAAAGGCGGAACAACGTGGTTGTTTCATCAGCTCAATGCACACGAGGATTTTTGGATGCCGCCGCTCAAGGAAGTGAATTACTTCGACCATATGAGCAGATCCCGGCACCCCGATCGCGCGGCGCGCAGCAATCTCCGGCTGCGGGACGAACGCGACCGCCATTTCCTGGAAGCGATGGAAAGTCTCTGCAGGCAACAACACATCGATCTCGATCGTTACGCGCAGCTCTTCGCGTCCAAGGGCGCGCTTCTCTCGGGCGATGTTTCGCCGTCCTATTGCATTGTCCCAGAGGAGATCATTACGCACATAGTCGAGCGCTTTCATCGGTTGAAAGTTATTTTTATTGCGCGCGATCCGGTGGAGAGGGCGTGGTCGGATTTATCAATGGCGGTGCGTTGCGGAGGCGTCCTTCCGTTCGATGCAAGCAATTGTGATGAAGTTATTCGAAACCTGCTTCATCCCGATATCGTTACGCGATCGTTTCAAAGCACGATCGTCGCACGATGGCAGCGGCACGTTCCCTCAGAGCAATTTCGGGTTTATTTTTTTGACGACCTGGAGAGTAACCCGGCGAAATTGCAGTATTCGATCATTCGTTTCCTGGGCGGGGATCCAACAAAATCGAACGGGCGGATAAAGGCAGAGGGAAAGATCAACGAAACCGAAAAGAAGTTACCATTGACAGAAAGTGTACGGTCTCAAGTCGCGCGCTTCTTTGAGCAGGAGTTGAAAACTTGCGCAGCAAAACTTGGCGGACCGGCGAAGAGATGGCCTGCGCGATACGGCATCTTTTCTATCCTATGGTTCCTCCAGCTGGTTTGCGGCTGCGATGACTTCGGCTTGGATCTGTTTATCTGGTGTTGATGCGCGCGGGATCAGGCCCCAAGCAAGCGCGCTTCAGCTAAATCGAGATCGCGTTGAATCCGGCGAAGCGCCCGGTCGCTGATCACTTGCTCGTTGCGCAGTTGAATGATTTTTTGGCGTTCCGTGGTGAGCGCATCCTGCTGCAAGCGCTGGTAATCAGGTGTCACTACCCCACCGCTGCGATTGCCGTTTTCGGAAGCGCAGCGTTGCAATTGTGCCATGCGATCGTCGTATTCGGCGCGTAAGCGTTGCAGAACCTCGGGGGATGCGCCGTTCCGTGCGGCGGCATCTTCGAGAAACTTGATCGCGGCCTGGTTGGCGGCAAGTCGCGCCGAACGTTCCTCTTCATCCGTCACGCCGTCGTCTCTGATGCCGAGTTTCCGAATGAGAAACGGCAGGGTGAGACCTTGCCCGACAAGCGTGGTGAGGATGACGCAAAACGTGAAAAATAAAATGAAGTTGCGACCTGGAAACGGACTCCCGTCCGGCAAAGTAAATGGCAATGCGAAGGCGGCCGCGAGCGAAATGACCCCGCGCATGCCACACCAGGCAATGAGCGCAACGTTCTGCCAGCGCGGCTTCGGTTCGTGCGTGCGCACCTTTTTGCTCAGCAATCGCGGCAAGTAAACGCTGGGAATGACCCAGGCGACGCGACTCAGAATAACGGCGGCGCAGATGAGAAACGCATCATAAATAAGCCTGGCCAACGATCCGCCGTTCATCGCGCTTAGAATTCCCGGCAGTTGCAAACCGATCACGATGAAAATGAATCCGTTGAGGAGAAACCCAACCATCTCCCAAAACGCGAATGCTTGGAGACGATAGCGGGCTTTGACGATGACCGGCGAGTGCCAGCCGAGATACATGCCGGCGGCCACAGCCGCGAGCACACCGGAAACGTGCAGGCGTTCTGCCGGCAGATAAGCAAGAAAAGGCGTGAGCAGCGAAACGGTGATCTGCACAGGCGGATCATCAAGACGGCGCTGCACTGCACGAATAAGAAAACCGACCAGTAATCCGAAACCGATACCTCCGGCGGCGACCAAAACGAAACGCATTGATGCATGACTGAGCGAAAAACTTCCGGTCATCAACGCGGCGATCGCAAACTGAAGCGCGACCAGCGCCGTTGCGTCATTGACGAGGCTTTCGCTTTCGAGAATTGCCTCGATCCGATGCGGAATGGAAAGGCGACGAATCACCGCGATGGCAGCAACCGCATCCGGCGGCGAGACAATTGCACCAAGTGCAAACGCCGCGGCCCAGGGGATCGCGGGGACAATTGTGTGCGCCACCCACGCCACCACAACCATTGTGGTGAGCACCAAGCCGATCGCGAGCAGAAGAATCGGCCGCAAATTGCGGCGAAAGTCGCGCCATGAAGTAAAGAGCGCCGTTGGATAAAGAAGCGCCGGCAGGAAAAAATAGAAAACGATGTTGGGATCGAGCTTCACCTCCGGCAGCCGCGGGATAAAACTCAGCGCGAGCCCACCGATGACGAGCAGCACCGGATACGGCAGCGTCAGTTTTTTTGCGACGACGACAAGCGCCGCCATGAGCATGAGGAGAAGGCCAATGATCTCCGCCTGATGCATGAGCGGTTATCGTGTGAATGGGACCGCGGCTACAACTCTCTGTTTTGCCGTGGCGCGGTTCGCTTCCAGCTCGGACAAATGTTTTTCGGACCATTTACAGATGGCCTGCAACGGCTCGATGAGAGTGCGGCCGAGCGGTGTAAGCGCGTATTCCACCCGGGGCGGGACGACTGGATAGATTGTTCGCCTAACGAGTCCGTCGCGTTCCAGGCTGCGTAAAGTTTGTGTGAGCATCTTTTGTGAAATGCCATCGATTTTCCTCTGCAGTTCCGCATAGCGATGGATCCCATCGCTCAGGACACGAATAATGAGCGCCGTCCATTTGTCGGCGATGCGGTCAAGAACGAGCCGGGAAAGACAGCGCGCGTTGAGAACGGAAGGTTTTGAGCTGTTCTGCGATGAATTCTTTGCCATGGGCGCAACTTGCGCGAAGGAGTGCTAACGCGCAAGAAGAGCCTAACAAACCAAAAGGCACGTAATGGCATCTGCGGAGCGGGACGGCCCGCGCGTGATCAAAATCGGCTCGCTTTTGATTTTGGTTTTGTAATCGCGGCGAGACGCCGCGATACGCAGGTGAGACGCCCGCGCTGCCCTTGCACCAATCGTGCAAACGCGGACAATCGATCACACTAATGAAGATTCTGGTGATCGGCAGCGGCGGTCGTGAACACGCACTCGCCTGGAAACTCAAACAATCACCGCAAGCCGATCAAATCTTTTGCGCTCCGGGAAATGCTGGAACTGCGCAAATCGCAGAGAACGTTCCAATCGGCGTCAATGATTTCGCCGCACTAGGTCGGTTCGCTAAGGAGAATAAGATCGGCCTAACCGTTGTCGGGCCGGACGATCCGCTGGCGGGCGGCATCGTTGATGTATTTACCGCTGAAGGATTGCGCATTTTTGGACCGACGAAATCCGCCGCGCGTCTCGAGTCTTCAAAAATATTCGCCAAAGATCTGATGCGGGAAAACGGAATTCCAACCGCGGCGGCGCGCACGTTCGCGCACAGTGCTGAGGCGCGACACTATTGCGAGCAGCTCAATTTTCCCATCGTGATCAAGGCCGACGGTCTCGCGCTGGGGAAAGGCGTGATCATTGCATCGGACATGCAGGCGGCCGCGGCGACAATTGATGAAATGATGGAACAGGGAAAATTCGGTGAGGCTGGCCGGCGGATTGTTATCGAAGAATTTTTGCGCGGTTGGGAGTGTTCGCTGCATGCTTTGGTAGACGGCGGAAATTATGAAATGCTCGCGACCGTTTGCGATCACAAGCGCGCCTGCGACGGCGACACCGGACCAAACACCGGCGGAATGGGAGCGTTCAGTCCGGCGGAAAATTGGAGCGGCGCGTTGCAAGCGCAGTTCGAGCAAGAAATCATGCGACCGCTTCTGCGCGCGTTGAGGCAGGAGGGCATTGACTTTCGCGGCCTGCTTTTTCCTGGACTGATGGTCACATCCGAAGGTTCGCGCGTTTTGGAATTCAACTGCCGTTTCGGCGATCCCGAAACGCAGGTCATTCTGCCGCGACTCAAATCCGATTTGCTCGAGCTTTTGCAGGCGACAATCGGTGGTCGCCTCAAGGCAATCCGGATCGAGTGGGATAAGCGAACGGCGGTCACCGTGGTGCTCGCGTCTGGCGGGTATCCGGGAAAATATTCCACCGGCAAAGTCATCTACGGATTGGGTGAAGCGGCAAAACTAGAAAACGTGCACATTTTTCACGCCGGCACGCGCGAGGCAAACAGCGAGATTGTCACTTCTGGCGGGCGCGTTCTGGCGATAACTGCGCTCGCGCAGACCCGCGCGGAAGCGCGGCAACGCGCGTATGAAGCCGCCTCGCGAATTCATTTCGAAGACTGTCATTACCGCCGCGATATTGCTCTGGAGAAAGACTCGGCTAAGCTCCCGTCGCGCTGATGCTGCGGGTCAATTTGTTGTTGGGGTTCATGACTGGGCCGTTGGTCGCGATCGCTCTTGGCGCGCAATCGCCGATGCCTGCCGCTTCCATTTCTCCGAAGGCAGCGACGCCGTCGCCGACTCCAGCGGTGTCGTCACTGATTGACTCGCTCCAGCCTGCAGATCTGAAACAGATCATTCCGATTTTGAAGACCAATTTCATCAATCCGGCAGCGCTGGGTGAAATCGAACTGGACCGAGCCACGCTACAGGGTTTGTTGCTACGGCTTGGTCACGGTGTCCTCTTACTGCCGGATCGCGCGGCGGCCCCAATGGAAACGGCGAGCCCGTTTTATAGCGAAATTCTTGCGGCCCACATCGGCTATTTACGGCTTGGTGCGCTGACGGTTGGGAATCTTCAGGCAATGGATACGGCCTTGAAAAATTTTGCCGGACAAAAAGTCGATGCGATTATTCTCGATCTTCGCGCGAGTCCGCCAACGAACGATTTTGCGACGGCGGCCGAGTTCGCGAAACGTTTCTGCGCGAAAGGCAAAACGCTTTTCGTCCTGCGCAAAGCGGCTGCGCGACAAGAGCGAATTTTCTCCTCGGATCGGGATCCCAGCTATCAAGGGTTAATGATGGTATTAACCGATGCGAGCACCGCGGGCGCGGCGGAAGCAGTCGCGGGTGTCCTGCGTCTTTATGATAAAGCGATGATTATTGGTCAGCCCACGGCCGGCCGGGCGGTTGAGTATTCGGATCTAGCTTTGCCGAGCGGAAAAATTCTGCGGGTGGCAGTGAGTGAAGCTGTGCTCGCTGAAACACAGTCGTTGTTTCCCGAGGGAGTTCGCCCCGATTTATCGGTTGAAATGTCGGAAGCGGAAAAGCGAGAAATCTTTCAGCAAAGCATGACGAAAGGAATGAGCCGCTTCGTTTTCGAGAATGAACGGCCGCATCTGAACGAGGCGGCATTACTTGCCGGAACGAACCCCGAGTTGGAAGCGATCGAAGCCGCGCAGCATGGCCGCCCTTTCACCAAGGAGGTTTTGCACGATCCGGTCGTGCAGCGCGCAGTCGATCTGGTGACATCGCTGGCGATTTATCAAAAGCGTTGAAGTTTTGTTGTAGCCGGGGTCGCTGACCCCGGCGAAGTTTGGAGTGTTTAGCGGCCGAGGTCAGCGAGCTGGGCTACGACTCTGCGTCCTTGGAAAAGCTCGCCTCGTTAGGTAACATTTAGTTCGAAGTGAACCCGCTCGAGCAACGTATCGGCTACAAGTTTCGCAATCCTCTCCTGCTGGCGGAGGCGTTGACGCATCCGAGCCTCGGCCACGAAACGCAGCGGCGCCATTTCGATAATCAGCGACTCGAATTTTTGGGCGACGCCATTCTGCAACTCGTAATTACGGAACATCTCTATTCGTCCTTTGCCCGAGAAGCTGAAGGCCAGCTCACGAAACTTCGTTCCCGCCTGGTCTCACGCGAAGCGCTCAAACAACACGCCGCTGCGCTCGATCTCGGCCGCTACCTTATGTTGGGTCGCGGCGAAGAAGCGAGCGGCGGTCGTGCGCGGGACTCAACGCTGGCCGATGCCTTCGAAGCTCTCGTTGGCGCGATCTATCTGGACAGCGATCTCGCGACTGTGCGCCACATCGTACTCACCGCGATGGGCCCTGAACTTGCGCAGCTCGCCCAAGATCCGGTCGACGTTAACCCGAAAGGCCATTTGCAAGAATTGCTGCAAGCAATTTCGCCGCGCAGCCCGGTTTATGAATTGATTTCGCAAAGCGGTCCCGAACACGAAAAGACGTTTGTCGTGCGAGTAGTGTGGGAAGGGATGGCGCTCGGGCAGGGAACCGGCCGGAGCAAAAAGCACGCGGAGACCGCTGCGGCGGTGGAGGCGTTGCGGGCGGAACGCTGGAAAGGAGCGACAGCTCCTACTCGTTAGGCAAATGGTTGAGCGCGTGAACGACGGCGCCAGATTTGGTTCGCCAGTGGAGATGTTGCGCAATGGCCGCAGTGACAAACTTTTTCCCGCGCGCAATCGATTCTTCCAGCGCAAGACCGTGTGCCAAGCCGGCGGCGATCGCGGCTGAGTACGTGCAACCGGTCCCGTGGGTCGCAACACCGCGCGTAAACGGCGCAGAAAATTCGATTATCTTTCCGTCGAGAAAAAGGAGATCGACCGCGCGCTTGCCACTGAGATGACCGCCTTTGAGAAGAAATGGAACGCGGTACCTTTTGACGAGAGTCTTGCCAGCCTCCCGCATCGAATTCACATCGGTAATCGCCTCGCCGAGCAATTTCGCGGCTTCATTCAGATTTGGAGTAATATCACTGGATCAATCACCAGCGGAATTTTCTTTGCCCGCTTGCCCAGAATTTGCGCGCTGGCGGTGACGACATCGGCGGAATGGAGTAGGCCAGTCTTGATCGCGGCGATCGGAAAAGTAGCAAAGAGCACTTCTAGTTGTTTGCGCACAATATCAGCTTCGAGGGATTGAATGCGGGCGACTTTTCCAGGCGTCTCCGCCACAACACAGGTGATGGCAGTGAGACCGTAGACTCCGAGAGCGCTGAAAGTCTTCACGTCCGCTTGTGCTCCGGCTCCGGCACTGCTGTCCGAGCCGGCGATTGTTAGGGCGACTGGAATTGCCCGTTCGACGTTCGATGTTCGGTGTTCGATGTTCGATGACACGATCGGCGGCGCGCCCGGCGGTCGCGCCCTATCATCTAAGCGCCGTCGCTCCCGATCGCTTCTACCGGACAACCTTCCATAGCCTCTTTGCAGAGCGCCTCTTCGTCTGGATTTTCCGGCTGTTTATAGACAAAAGAATGGCCCCCGTCGTCATTGCGCTTAAAATTGGCGGGCGCAGTTTCACGGCACAAATCACAATCGATGCACTGATCATCGACGTAGAATTTTCCCTCTACATTTTCTGGATATTTATTCGCCGCGTCGGCCATATTCTTGCTACTAAAATTGTCGTGCAAGGTTAGGAAGAAAGCCCTCTGACGCAACGGATATTTGCTCGTTGACGAGAGCGCGCACCCGGCAGACAGAGGACACGCGAAGAGTTCGGAGACAACACCATGAAAGCCACAGCTGCCGGGACTTTAAGGGCATTTTTGATCGAGCTCGTGGTCTATTCGGCGCTGGTCGTCGCGTATTTCTTTTTAGTCCTCCATTTTCTCGCCGAGTGGATCAATGCGCTCGAGCCTCGCCACATAAAAATCTACGCGCTCGTCTCTGTTGCTTTGATGATTGGTCAGGCAATCCTCTTGGAAATCGTTACCACCTCGCTGATGCGCCGGCTGCAAGGCGGCCGTTCAGAATGATCGCGATGCTTTTTCCGATCTCCCACTCGGAGATCAATCCAATTTACCTCGCCACGGTTGGTTTCCTCATCGGCATCCTGGGCGGATTTTTCGGAGTTGGCGGAAGCTTCATCGCCGGACCTGCCTTACGCGCGGCTGGACTCGACTGGAACTTCGCGGTCGGCACAGACCTCGCGCACATCGTCGGCAAATCGGTGGTTGCGGCTAAGCGTCATCGCGCGCTCGGGAACGTGGATTTGCGTCTCGGCTTGGTCATGGCGCTGGGCACGATCGGAGGCGCCGAAATGGGCGCACAATTGATTCAAATGCTGAAGCGAGCGGGGAACGTCAATTCCGTTGTGAGCTTTATCTCGATTGTAATCTATACCAGCATCTCCGCCTTTATGCTCTGGGAAGGGCTGGCCACGATGCGATCACGAAAACGACGCGGAGCGATTTCGCAAGCTAGGGGAAAGAAAACAAAAGAGGATGAGTCCGCGTTCACACATGTGGCGCAGGGAGTTCAAAACTTGAAAGTCTGGCCCATGATCGCGCTCCCAACCTCCGGGGTGAAAGCTATCTCGCTCTGGGCTATTATCCTGGTCTCATTTATTGGTGGATTGTTCAGCGGCTTCCTAGGCGGGGGTGCCGGTTACATCCGAATGCCGATGCTCGTTTACATCCTCGGAATTCCGACACACCTTGCGGTCGGCACCGATCTTTTCGAAATCATTATCTCAGCTAGTTACGGAACCATCACCCACGCAGTCAAAGGCAACGTGGATATCATGATCGCGCTCGTCATGCAGACAGGCGCGGCGATTGGCGCACAGATCGGTGCGATCGCGACCCAATATTTCACCGGTCCGAGAATCCGGCTTGCGTTTGTCCCCCTTCCGTTGGTCGGCGCGGCGATCGTGATTTACACTTTGGTCACCGGCCACAAACTCTAAAGTTTTGCGATGCGCATATTGATTTGCAGCGACGGCACTGATCAGGACGATAAACCAACAAAGCTGGGCGGTCTCATCGCGGGTCCCTGCCAGGCCGCTACCACGCTCCTCGGAATTGCTGAGACGCCGGAACAGGATCAGCCGCTCCGCGCGGCGCTCGACAGTGAAGCGGCGTTGCTGCGGAGCTACGGTGTTTCGCCGGAGGTTATCGTGCGCGCGGGCGAGCCGATTCGGCAAATTTTGAATCAAACGGCGGAGAAACGTTACGACATCGCAATCATCGGCGCGCGTCCAAAAAGCGGTGCAGGGTCGTACTGGTACTCGGAACGCACCTATGAGGTCATCAAAGCTGTGCCTCCGCCGGTCTTGGTGGCGGCGGGCGAATTCGAGCAAATCAAGCGCATCCTCGTCTGCACCGGCGGCAAGCGGTATATCGAAAATGCGGTCCAACTCACGGGCGAACTGGCCAAATGCGTGGGCGCCTCTGTCACATTATTTCACGTCATGGCGGAGCCGCCGGCGATTTATGCCGACCTCGTTCGCCTGGAAGAAGATGTTGATCAACTGCTCGAGTCGCGCTCGGAACTCGGCCTGAACCTCCGCGGACAAAAAGAAACGCTCCAGAAAATGGGGCTGAACGTCACCGTGCGGGTGCGGCACGGGTTCGCGATCGATCACATTTTTGCCGAGCTGCGCGAAGGCAATCACGATATGATTGTGACTGGTTCCTCACAGGCGCGTGGTCCGCTGCGCCATTACATCATGGGGAATCTCACCCGGAGCATTCTCAATCGCGCCGTTTGTCCGGTGTTGGTGGCGCGCGGCGGAGGATCGATCGGAGTTGCACGAGGAATCTGGAAGGCACTGAAGCGAACTTTTATCAGGAAATAATTTTCCACGGACCGGCGAAACTATCCGGCTTGCACTAAAATTCGCGGCCGCTATTTTTCGCAGCGTTCTATGATCAATTCCGCGCTCGTCTTTCGCCGCTCGGCGCTCTGCTCACTCGCGATCACCACCGCCATGGTTTTTATTCTCGCTGGTTGTGGCAAAAAACGCCGTTGCCGGAACGGCGCGAAGGCACATCGTTCTTTGGTGGGAACGTCAATCGGCGCCAATTTCAACCCATCTATTTTGATTTCGACAGCCAAACGGTTCGTTCCTCCGAGAACGGAAAAATTCAGCAGATCGCCAGCTTCATGACGGGCGGCTCCGCCGAAATTATTATCGCCGGTTTTACCGACGAGCGTGGCACGGCGGAATATAATCGCGGACTTGGTGAGCGCCGCGCGGGCGCGGTACGCGAGAGTTTGATTTCACAAGGCGTGGATGGCAACCGCATCCAGACCGTAAGTTTCGGTTTGGAGATGCCAGCCGATCCCGGTCACGAGGAAGCGGCCTGGGCGAAAAACCGCCGCACCGAAATTGGCGTGACGAAGTGATCTAGCGGCGGTTGTGGCAACCGCCGGCATTACTCGTTAGGCGCTTGGCCCAAGCGCCTCTACAACTCTGCCGTGAGTGCCCCATCTTCTCGTCCTCGCTCGCCCGCTCGCCGCTGGATCGCGCATCTCTGGCGCGAATGGACGGTGGAAAGCTGGCGTCCGATCGCGCCCGCCTTTGCTCATCCGCAGCCTAACGAGTGGGAGGATTCCCGTTTGACCGCGGCGTGGATCGGCCATTCCACAGTCCTGCTCAATATCTTTGGCATTATTGTTCTAACCGATCCCGTCTTGTTCTCACGGATTGGAATTCGTTTGCCGTTCTTTACGATTGGACCAAAGCGACTGACCGCGCCGGCGCTTGTCTGGAACGAACTGCCGCCGATCGATCTCGTGTTGCTTTCGCACGCGCACTTCGATCATTTCGATACTCGGACGCTGCATCGCATTGCGCGCTTGAACCGTAGCACGCGCTTCCAGCCCATGGTTCATCGGCAGGATGCCGATCCCGCGACGGTGATCAGCGCGCCGCGCACGCGGGATCTGCTGCGTTGGACACATCTGCGTAAGATCACGGAATTGCGGTGGGGCGAAACGCATGAGATTCGCGCAGCAGCTGGCTCAATGACGGTCAGGGCTTTTCGAGTTAAACATTGGGGCGCGCGTGTGCAACGCGATACGCATCGGGGCTACAACGGTTATATTCTGGAACGAAATGGACGCCGCATTATTTTCGCCGGCGATACCGCCGTGACGGACAGTTTTGCGGCGCTGCGCGATGGTCGCTCTTACGATCTCGCCATCATGTCGATCGGGGCTTACAATCCCTGGATCCGATCGCACTGCACTCCTGAGCAAGCGATTGCGATGTGCAACGCCGCCGGCGTCGATCACATCATGCCGGTGCATCACCAAACTTTTCGGTTGAGCTTCGAACCTTTCCGCGAGCCAATCGAGCGTTTCGAAGCGGCGTTAGAGCGTGAGCCGAATCGCATTGCCTTGCGCGAGATCGGCGAAACATTTGTTTTGCCGCGCAAGAATGCTTCGTCCTTGCCCGCTGTTTAGTGGAGTGCCATCTTGCGCCTCTCATTCGCGCGCCGATGTAGCTCAGCTGGTAGAGCAGCGGTTTCGTAAACCGCAGGTCACGGGTTCGAATCCCGTCATCGGCTCCCTGCCACAAGATCCGGCTAGCGAAAAAGTTTTCCGAGCAAGCTCCCTGTTTTGCTCGGCGCGAGCGAAGCCGCGCGCGAGAACACGATTTTGGTTAGCAATGTGTGGTAAGACGCAGGCAAAATCCCCGGCAAACAAGCGAACGTCGTTGGTCGCGGCCGCGACCAATCAAACGCCGGCTGACCGAGATCGTCGAGCCAACCGAACCGGCGAAGAAACTCCGGGTTGTCGCTGAAGAAGGCGCCGGGCCAATGACGATCGAGAAAGCGCCGCGCCGGCGAGCGGGCAGGGAAATCGTGCAGGAATACAACGCTCGGTTTGCGCATGCGCAGGAGACGCAATGCGAGCTTGAGGGCGCGAAATTCCTTCGGACCATCGATCAATACCGCATCGCCCGGCTCGAGAAGCTTCGGCAGAATGTTGCGTGAATCGCCAAACAGACATTCCACATTGTGATATGGCGCAAGCTTAGCCGAGGCGATTGCCGCATTGGGCGAAGCGGCGTCGAACTCAACGCTTACAATTCGCGTCTCGGGAAAGCAGTGTGCCAGCGCAAGTGTGCTTCCGCCGAGGTCGCGGCCCGACTCAAGTATTTGTCGCGGGTTCAGCGGTCGAACCACCGAATAGAAGAGGAACATTTCGCTTAAGAAAATACCGCGGCCGCGCTCCTGCGGCGGTATTGCTTCCACCCCGGCACGAAACTCCGGTAGAAGCCGATCCGCATTAGCCAGGACAGCGGGCATGCTGGCCGGTTCGGCAGTATCAGCGATGCCACGCACGTTCAACAGAGTAACAGCTATTCTGAACGAGACGGTCCATTCGCGAAGTCTGTTGCGCGTTCGCGATGCCACTCGGTGCTTTGTTCGTAGGCGTAGGCGATTTGCAAAATGCGCGCTTCATCCAGCGCTTTACCGAGCAACTGCAGGCCAATCGGCAACTGCTTTCCATCAACATTCGCGAAACCGCATGGCAAACTAATGCCGCAAATGCCGGCGAGGTTCGCCGCGTTCGTGAAAATGTCCGCGAGATACATTTGCAGGGGATCGGCCGTTCGCTCGCCCAACTTGAACGCGGGCACTGGCGAAGTCGGTGAAATAAGCGCATCGACTTTTTCAAAAGCCTTCGCGAAATCCTGCCGGATCAATTCGCGAACCCTTTGCGCGCGCAAATAATAAGCGTCGTAATAACCGGAGCTGAGAACGTAAGTGCCGAGGATAATCCGGCGTTTTACTTCCGCACCGAAGCCTTCCTCGCGCGTCCGCCCGTAATGCTCGAGCAGGTTGCGCGCATTCTCCGCGCGATGTCCATAGCGCACGCCATCGAAGCGCGCCAGGTTGGCGGACGCTTCCGCCGTCGCCAGAATGTAGTAAACCGCAATGGCGTAATCGGTATGCGGCAATGAGACATCGACGATCTCTGCGCCTAACGAGTTCAAATTTGCCGCCGCGGCATCGACAGCTGCCTTCACCTGCGGATCAATCCCTTCGAGCATGTATTCTTTCGGCAAACCGAGCCGCACCCCGCGCAGATCTTTTTCCAAAACAGCAGTGTAATTTGGAACGGATTGATCGAGGCAGGTGCTGTCTTGCGGGTCGGGACCTGCGATCACTTGCATCAAGAGCGCGGCATCGCGCACCGTTTTGGTCAGCGGGCCGACTTGGTCGAGCGAAGAGGCAAAGGCGACCAGACCAAAGCGCGAGACGCGGCCGTAAGTCGGTTTGAATCCGACCACACCGCTCATTGCCGCAGGTTGGCGGATTGAACCGCCCGTGTCGGTTCCGAGCGCAGCAAAAGCTTCATCGGCCGCCACCGCGGCCGCCGATCCACCGCTCGAGCCGCCGGGCACGCGCGACAAATCCCACGGATTACGCGTCAGCTTCATGCTCGAATTCTCGGTGGATGAACCCATCGCAAATTCGTCCATGTTAGTTTTGCCAAACGGAATCGCGCCTGCTGCGCGCAGTTTGGCGATCACGGTCGCATCATAGAGCGCACGATAATTTTGCAGGATTTTCGATGCGCAGGTGCACGGTTGTCCGGCGACGCTGATGATGTCCTTGATCGCGATCGGCACACCGCCGAGCGGCAAAGTGACATCTGCGTTCTCCGCGCGTTTTTTCGCATCATCGAGATGAATGGAAAGATACGCCTCGATCTGCGGATCGACCTGCGCGATGCGCGTGTGCAACGAATCCAGCACTTCGCGGGGCGAAACTTCGCGGCGCCGGAGCATGGCTTGAAGGTCGGCGACGCTCAGCGTCGGCAAATCGGTCAGCGTCATTCCACCACTTTGGGAACGATGAAAAGACCGTGGGCTTTCCGCGGCGCGTTGCGCAAGGCTTCTTCCGCCGTAAACCAATCACGCGGTTCGTCTTCGCGGAACACGTTGAAAATGGGAATGGCGTGCGCGGCCGCCTCCACGCCGCTCACATCGACCTCGCGCAATTTGTCTGCGTATTCGAGGACGTGACCGAGCTGTGTCTGAAAGAGACGCGTCTCCTCATCAGTCAGATTCAATCGCGCGAGCTGGGCGACGTAGGCGACGTCGAGATCAGGTTTATTGGCCATTTCACCGCGCCTTAAAAAAAATGGAGGCGACTAACGAGCCAGATAATGGCGGCGGCAAGAGCAATCACGAGGACGAGAAAGACGATGCGACCTTCGCGACGTTCCTTGCGCAATGAGCCGCGCGGCCGGCGTGTCCACACATCGTCGCCAAATCGTTTGTCTTGCAACGCAGTGGAAACATCCAAGCGGCGACCGCCTTCGCTCGCCCGCTGCAGCAATTCCTCCCGTTGCCGGCGCGAAGTTTCCTCCGCAACGCGCGGCGCTTCCGCGATCATCCGTT
>WNFC01003020.1_pt1 | contig 18147 bp, 15 predicted proteins | sample 5400541 | NCBI WGS metagenome assembly WNFC01 (sample SAMN13153342, study PRJNA577476) | soil metagenome | isolation source: 120 cm saprolite under Douglas fir tree site 2 hole 2 replicate 1 | place: USA:California | collected 2015-04-18
TCGACGTCGCCGAACCGGGATCGGGATTGATCACGGTGACTTCCACCGTTCCCGCCTGTGCAGTGGTGGCGGTGCCGGTCGCGATCAACTCCTTGGCAGAGACAAACTGTGTGGGCAGGAAGGTGCCGCCGAACGACACAACCGCCCCGCTCACAAATTTCTGGCCGCTCACGACCAGGGTGAAATCACCCACCGGAATGGTGGTAGGCAGCACCGCGGTTACTACGGGTGAGGGATTGCTAAGAGTCACCGTGCCCGTGGAACTGGCGGTGGAATCCGCCAAACTGGTCGCCGTCACCTGAATAGTGTTGGGGGTCGGGATCGTCGCCGGAGCGGTGTAGACTCCGCCGGCGCTGATGGTGCCTACCGTCGCGTTGCCATTTGGGATTCCATTGATCGCCCACTTCACCGCAGTCATGCCGCCCGCGCCGTCCACAGCCGTCCTAAAGCTAAAAGTATCGCCAGCGTGGATTTGAATCGTGGCTGGAATCACGAGCACGGTGACCTTCCCGGCTGCGCCCACCGGCACATTCAAGGAGGCGGTGGAGGTGATTTTGCCTGGGTCGGGATTCTCCACCGTAATCTTAACCACCCCTACTTGAGCCTGCGTCGAGGTTCCCGTAGCCGTGAGTTGAGTACGGGAGACAGCAGTGGTGGCGAGTGCCGCGCCGCCAAAGATCACTGTGGCCCCCGGCGCAAAGTTCGCCCCTCCCATGGTCACGGTAAAGTTGCCCACGGGAAGCAAGGTAGGACTTACATTCTGGGGTACCGGAACCGGATTCTGGAGAGTCACCGGACTGCTGGCGGAAAGAGTCTTGTCGGCGACGCTGACTGCCTGTACTTTCACTGAATTCGGCGTCGGCACACTCGCTGGCGCATGATACATACCCTTCGAGTCGATGGTGCCAACCGTTGCGTTGCCGGATGCAACTCCATTTACCGACCAGACGACTGCCTGGTTCATGTTTCCTGTGACCGTGGCCGAGAACTGCATTGTGTCTCCGGCGCGAACTGTACTGGCGGAGGGAGTGATCTTCACTCCGTTCGAGGTCGATCCCGAAGTCCCAACATTCATGCCGCCGCCGCAGCCTGACCACAGGCCTATCGCGAACGACAAAACCCCGATGCCAGTGAATTTCCCGCGAGAAGAATTTTTCGACCTAACCATCTCTGATCCCCTTTCCTGAAGATCCGAGCTCAGGAGAAATTTTTCGTTTGACGCGTCGAGCTTTGCGCGCCGCAAGGACGAGTGGCAGTTGAAGCCTAGTGAAATGTCGCCCGCGAGCGAAGATCACGGGAGTCCCATAACGGGATTAGTGCCAATCTGGTTGTGCAGCGGTTTTTCGGAAGCAAGCACTGCGGTAATTTTGTCTGACAATTCTTTCCCCAGGGACATGTACTCGGGTAACTACTCCGTTGACGGCGGTGGCCGGAGGCTGGCGCACGGAATTCAGCAAACCTATGGGGCACTTACAGTTGGACATTGCCGCGGGGGTGCGTCAAAATAACCAGTTCATTCCCGGATCAGGAGAACTCATCGAGTGAGCCAACTCGTGCGCGTGAAGATTACTGCCCTGGGCACCTACGTCCCACCCCGCCTGTTGACCAACGACGATCTGGAAAAAATGGTAGAAACCTCCAACGACTGGATCGTCGATCGCACTGGCATTCGCGAGCGCCACATCGTCGATAGAGGAGTGGCCACCAGCGACCTTGCGACCGAAGCTGCCAGGCAAGCTCTGAGGGAGCGTGGCTTGGCGCCGTCCGATCTGGACGCGATCATTGTCGCTACGGTGACGCCGGATATGTTTTTTCCCTCTACCGCTTGCCTCGTTCAGCACAAGCTGGGCGCGAAAGGCGTCTGGGGCTTTGATCTCTCAGCCGCCTGTTCCGCCTTTCTCTATGCAGTGCAGACGGGAGCACAATTCATCGCCACCGGCGTTCACAAGAAAGTCATGGTGATCGGAGCCGACGTGATGTCTTCGATCATCGACTACACCGATCGCGCCACCTGCGTAATCTTTGGTGATGGAGCCGGCGCGGTCATCCTGGAGCCTGCCGAAGATAACTCCGAAGGCCTGATCGATTTCATCCACGAGGTGGATGGCTCAGGCGGATGTTCGCTCTATATGCCGGGCGGCGGAAGCCTCCATCCCGCCACCCAGGAAACCGTGGACAAGCGCATGCACTTCGTTCATCAGGATGGGCAGGCGGTGTTTAAGTTCGCTGTCCGCAAGCAGGCCGAGCTGTGCGAGAAAATACTTACCCGCAATGGCCTGAAAGGCAGCGACATCGATACCTTCATTCCCCACCAGGCCAACCGGCGGATCATCACAGCCACCGCCGATCGCCTGGGACTAAGGCCTGAGAGTCTGGTTATCAACATTGACCGCTTCGGCAACACCACGGCTGGAACCATCCCTCTGGCCATGGCTACGGCCCGCCAGGAAGGGAAGCTAAAGAAAGGCAATCTGGTGCTGCTGGCCTCGGTGGGCGCAGGATTCACGGTAGGCGCGACGCTGCTGCGCTGGGCGTACTAGTGAGCTGGTTCAGAAATCTAGCAACACTTGTCATCCCGACCGGAGCACAGCGACGCGAGCGGAGTGGAGGGATCTGCTTTTGGACAGCTCCCAGTGCTCTTCAGCCTCTATCTCTCATCAGACTCAAACATGGATGAACTTCGAAAAAGCCGGGTCCGCGATATATTTGACAGCGCCAATTTTGTTCGCGACCTGGGAATGCAACTGACCCAGATCGAGGACGAATATTGCGAAACCATCCTGATTCCATGCGAGCGTCACCGGCAGCAGCATGGTTTGATCCACGCGGGTGTACTGGCCACCATGGCCGACCACACTTCCGGGTGCGCGGCGCGAGGTGCGGTGGATTTGGATCAGGACGTGGTGAGTGTCGAGTTCAAGATCAATTTTCTGCGCCCCGCCATCGCCGAGCGACTGCGTTGTCGCGGGCGCGTCCTGCGGGCGGGCAAAATGCTGGTCGTTTGCGAGGCCGAAGTGTTCGCGGAGAAACATTCCGAGGAAAAGCTGGTCTCGAAGGCAACGGTGACATTAGCCGTGAAGCGCGGCCAGCCCTGACTCGTCACTCTCAGCTTGGAGACGACGACCGCAGAGGTTTGCAAACACCTCCTCATAAATGTCATTAGTGCGCCATTCGTCGCCTTCGCTCGGATGACACCCTCGGAATAGAGTAAGCCGCAGTCCCTGCCGTTTACGACTGTTTTTCCATCTTGTAAGTCGTCGTCGTGCCGCGTTGCTTGTCAGTGAATACAACGGTTATCCACTTGCCATCCGATGAAACCGTCATTTTCGCCACGCCCACAACCTTTCCATCCCGCTTGTCGGTTTCCTCGATGGTGTCATTTCCGATCCGCTTCAGTGAAACCAGGGTATGTCCCGGGTCTCCCTGAATTGGATAGTCCTTGCCGTCAAACTTGGCGTCGTAGCTCTCACCGTTCGGATCGGACATTTTCAAGCCATTCTCGGTGCCCTGGTAAGTCACGGTAAGGCCGTTCTCGGAGACCGAATTTACCTTGTCGATGCGCCACGACCCCGAGACCGCGTGGGAACCCGGCGGACCCTTGCTCACTCTGGCAAACACCGCCTCGCCAGTCACCGGCTTGTCCTCGGACTGGTCGATAAATTTACTGGTTAGTGTGTTTCCATCCGAGGACACCGTGTCTGTGTCCATCGCCATCGTCTTGCCTTCTTTCTTTTCCGTGATCTCGACGGTGTGATCATCCACAACCTTGACCGCCACCGTGTCGTAGTAAGGATGGCCCGTTACCTTCTGATCTATCCCGTCAGCTTTGACGGTATATTTTGGGACACAGCTTCCGCACTCATACATACCTTTGTTCAGGAGATAACTATCGGGCTTCTTGGGAAATTGTGCCGTGTCAAGTTTGGTCATCCAGGTTCCGTCGAACGGACTCTGGGCAAATAGCATCGCCGGCGCCATCAGCGCCAAGGCCAGGAATAACTTTTTCATGAAACACCTCCGCGTGAAATTCCGGCAGCTGAATGGAAAGTTGGCCGAGGGTCTAAAGAGTGGCGCTGCCGTGAAGCGGGGACATTCTACACCCGGGAGTATGGGCATGGCGGCGGGAATGCGGATGCTGCCTAGTCGTACTTCTCGTAGAGGATTGATTTCCGGTCCCACCCTAAGCCCTTCAATTGCTCGCGATTGGCTTTGATCATTTTGTCCAGGCCGCAGATGTAGGCGTGCACGTCTGTCCGGCCCTGAACAAGTCCTGGCACGTGCTCCTGGACATATCCCCGTAAACCGTGCCACTCTGGGCCGCCGCGGCTGAGCGTTGGCAGATAGTGAAAGTTCGGGTGCTGGGAGGCAAGACTTAGAAATTCCTCGTGGTAGTAAGTGTCCTTTTCGGTGCGATTGCCAAACACTAGCCAGAACTGCTTGTCCTGATGCCGCGCAGGATCGGCCAGCAGCCAGTGCAGCATGGACCGGAACGGTGCGATACCCGTGCCGGTCGCGATAAAGATAGTGTCGCGCGAGGGCGGGCGCAGGATGAAGTCACCAAACGGTCCCTGACAGCGGATTTCCTGACCCTCTTTCATGTCGCAGAGAAAGTTCGACATAAAGCCATCCTGCACGCGATTCAGGCAGAGTGCGAAGCGGTTGTCGTCTCCTGGCGGGGAAGCGATGGAGTAAGCACGGGTGATTTCTTCGCCATCTGCTTTGTTGGTCTTAAGGGACAGCCATTGCCCGGGGACGAAACCAAATCTCGACACACTCGTCAATTCGAATTCCAGGTGCTTGGTCTGCTCGGAGAGCGACACGGTGCGAGTTAGACGTGCGGTGAAAGTCTGGAAGTTTGCCATACATCACCAGATGACTAGAAAGCCTTCCAAGTCGCTGCTGTTCGTGTTTCAACACCGGCTTGACGGACAATTAACACTTTTTTTACTTGCTCCGGGACCGTTGTTTCCGCGATTATCTATATTCCCCTTAGCACTTCCCTCCGGCCCAGGCCCCTACCGGCAGCCCAAAAAAGGGCAGCCCACCAGACTTGTCCAAAATTCAGGAAGGTAGTGAGGATACTCATGCCAAAAACAAATCGTAAGTTAAATATTGCGCCCCTGCGCTTTGCGCATCCATTTTTCACCTCCACGCCACCCACTCAGAGAAAAACAATACCAGCAGTGCACGCGGCACGAATGTCGGACTGGATCAGCCAGAAACTAGGCCCTATTCCAAAGCCTACCCGTGAGCCGGTCATGGACCTGGCCGACATTATTGGCGCAACAGCAATAACAGACATTGAGAAATCGGGTTTGATCCGCATCCATGCAAGCGGGGATACCAGCAGACCGGGTGGCAGCGCATCGCAAGAGGAAATTGTGTTGGAAATGACGAAGGACTATCACGCTGATGTTGCAGCGAACAATCCCGCGTTCTTCCTTCATCTTGGCGACGTGATCTACGGCCACGATAAAGAAACGCTTTACCGCGATGAATTCTATCGTCCGTACAAAGACTATCCCGGCAAGATCCTGGCAATCGCGGGCAACCACGACGGGGAGATATTTGCCAAGACCGATCCCACTCCCCTGAAAGCGTTTCTTGAGACTTTCTGCGCCAAAAGCGCGACGGTGCTGCCGGTCGCCGACGAAGTGCGAATCTTTCGCGAAACCATGACCCAGCCAGGAGTCTATTGGCTGCTCAATTGCCCGTTCCTTCAGATCATTGGGCTGTACTCGAACATTGCGGAAGGCCCAGGCCATCTTGAAGGGGCGAACGGTGACAAGAGCCAGTCAACCTGGTTGGCCAAAGCTCTTCAGAGTATCGCGAAGGAGCGGAATGCGGGAAAGCGCCGGGCGCTTGTGATCGCGGTGCACCATCCTCCTTACAGTAACGGTGGCCATAGCGGCAGTCCGGATATGCTGAACAACATCGATGCTGCCTGCCAACAGGCGAAGGTAATGCCGGATGCATTCATTTCCGGACATGCCCACAACTACCAGCGCCACACTCGGAGGACTAGCCTACAAGGACAGGCGTTGGAAATCCCATTCATTGTGGCGGGTTGCGGCGGCCACAACGACAGCTCGGTTGAGGCGGCGACGGGACAACACACTGGCGATCACACCTTTGATCGCTCCCGAAAGGGGTTTGGCTATCTCGTGGTGAGTGCGTCCTCGAGTCAGCTTTCGATCCAGATGGTCGGAGTTCCCAAGGATGGCGATCGGCCCTTTGACACGGTTACGGTATCTCTCGCAACCAATAAGCTGATTTAGTTTAGTAAAGATGCGGGCAAAAATCTGCCGGGCGAGCTCACCAAATCTGCCCGGCAGATCCAAATTTCAAGCCCCCCTACTCCACCGTCACCGACTTCGCTAAATTCCTCGGCTGATCTACGTCGCAGCCGCGGCGCACGGCGATATGATACGCCAGCAGTTGTAGCGGGACGATTTCGAGGATTGGCAGCAACTCTTCCGGCGCCGCCGGAACGTACAGCACGTGGTCGGCGGCTTCTTTGATGTCTTCGTCGCCTTCTGTGGCCAGCGCGATGATCACGCCGGAACGAGCCTTTACTTCCTTCAGGTTCGAGCAGGTCTTTTCATAGCGGGTCATCGAAAGCGCGTCCTTGGGATCGCGGGTCGCGATGATTACCACCGGCAGGTTCTCGTCGATCAACGCGTTGGGGCCGTGCTTCATCTCGCCCGCGGGATAGCCTTCCGCGTGGATGTACGAGACTTCCTTCAACTTGAGGGCGCCTTCGAGCGCGATCGGATAGTGGATGCCGCGTCCCAGGAACAGGAAGTCCTGCGAGCGCGAGTATTCCTTGGCCAGATCTTCGCAATCTTCCTCGTGCGTGAGCAGGTGTTCGAGTTTGCCGGGGATGCGCGTAAGCTCCTGGATCGCTTCTTTGGCCTGCTCGGCGCTCATGGTGCCACGCTGCTGCGCCAGGTAAAGAGCGAACAGATAGAGCGCGGTAAGTTGCGCGGTAAAGGCCTTGGTGGAAGCGACGCCGATCTCGGGACCGGCGTGGGTGTAGATGGTTCCAGCGGCCTCGCGCGTGATCATTGAGCCGACGACGTTGCAGATCGCCAGAGTCTTCGAACCTTTGGCTTTGGCTTCTCGCTGGGCCGCGATGGTGTCCGCGGTTTCGCCCGACTGGGTGATTAGCATGGTGAGCGTGTCGGGGGTGATGATGGGATCGCGATACCGCCACTCGCTGGCGTAATCCACCTCCACCGGGATCCGCGCCATGCGCTCGATCATGAACTTGCCGGCCTGCGCAGCGTGCCAGCTGGTTCCGCAAGCTGCGATGTTGATTTTCTTGGCGGCTTTGAATTCGGCTTCGGTGATCTCCATCTCGTCGAGGAAAACGTGGCCGGTTTCCTGCGAAACCCGTCCCAGCGTGGTATCACGCACCGAGCGCGGCTGCTCGTAGATCTCCTTCAGCATGAAATGTTTGAACCCGCCTTTTTCCGCCATGATGGGATCCCAGGTAACATGCTGGACTTGGCGGACAACGGGCTGTCCATTGAAGTCGGTGAGTTGCACGCCTTCCGGCGTAATCACAGCTAGATCACCGTCGCCCAGGAAGAACAGATCGCGGGTGTGATACAGGATCGCGGGCACATCGGAAGCGACGAAATATTCGTCCTTCCCCAACCCGATGACAGCTGGTGGGCCGTTGCGGGCGGCTACGATCTTGTTGGGCTCATCCACCGCAATCACGGCCAGCGCGAACACGCCACTCAACTGACCAACCGTCTTGCGGACGCACTCCTCGAGCGAAGGGCGGTGACCATTCGTGGTCTTCAGAAAATATTTTTCGACCAGGTGGGCAATGACTTCAGTATCGGTTTCGGTATTGAAGTGGTGACCTTCTTCGATCAGCTTTCGCTTCAAGGAGACGTAGTTTTCGATAATCCCGTTGTGAACGACGACGATTCTGCCCGTGCAGTCGCGATGCGGGTGAGCGTTCTCTTCGGTGGGACGACCGTGCGTCGCCCAGCGGGTGTGGCCAATCCCGTATGTACCGTCGAGCGGCTTGAGGCGAATGACCTCTTCCAGGTTCCGCAGTTTGCCCTCAGCACGGCGAATCTGCAAACCATCGCCATTGCCGCACACCGCGATTCCGGCGGAATCGTAGCCGCGATACTCCAGCCGTCTGAGTCCCTCGATGATGACCGGGACCACTCGCTTCTTGCCAACGTATCCCACTATGCCACACATGCGAACGCTCCCTATTTTCGGCGGGGAGACCGAAGATGTTTTTTGTGAGTTAAAATCCGGCCATTCATTCGGAACGCATACCACACCTTCCGAAGCAGGATAAACCGTCCATCACCGAACCGGGGAATTCGGCTAGTCCTCGAGGGAGAAACGAAACTCTTCAATCACCGGGTTGGTCAGAACGTCGCGGGCAATCCGCGTGACTTCTGCCTCGACCTCGCCCCGGTTCAGGCCGCCATCGAGCGTTAGCTCGAAATACTTGCCTTGGCGAACCTCTTCCAATCCCTTACATCCCATTTTCTTGAGAGCACCCTGGATGGTCTTTCCCTGCGGATCCAGAACGCTCTTCTTGAGCGACACGTATACGTATGCTTTCATGGGGGATTCGAACCATTATACGTCAGAAGTATTCAAGCCGACCAAACCATAGACCTAGCCCATGCGTGCCAGCTGAGCATCCAGTTCAGACAGTGCGCCTTCAAGCATTTGGCGATGGCGAGGATTCTGAACCGACTGGAGTTGCTGAAGGACGCGGCGGCGGGACAGCTGAATCGCTTCTTCCTGCTGCTTTCGAGCGGCCTGTTGCGCCGTAAGTCGTTGTTTCAATTCCCCCTTCGCGCTGGCGGCGGCTTGCTGCTCCTCCACCGATTTGCTTTCCCACCCTCGGGCCATGACTCGATTATAGCTTTCGCTGACCCCAGGCGATTCTCTCATTATTTCCTCCTGGAGCCATTCCGGGAGAACACTTCACAACACTTGTCCCTTTGAGGAATCGATCCCCTCCATCGCAAATTTGAATTTGGATAAAAGTCCTTTGCAAGGGCGCAAGATTTGGTTTATTGTTCGCTGCGCTGGAGGTGGCGTGTTCTCCGTCGGAGGTGGTCAGCCGCCACGTAAAACCTTGGGATGAATCGGAGGAACGCAGCAGATTCGAGATAATTTTGATGGTTCCTGAAGGTAAACTTGCCATCTTCGAGGCGGGAGCGAGCCTGCGGGCTCTTCGTGAACGGCTTGGCCTCACCATGCGTGAGGTGGAGAGTGCCAGCGTTCGCATTGCGGAACGGCACGCAAACGATGAATTCGCCGTCACCCCCAGCCGCCTGTCCGACATTGAGACCAAGGGATCCGTTCCCAGTATCTTCCGGCTTTACTCTCTCGCGGTGATTTACCGCTGCGATGTGCGCGAAGTATTGTGCTGGTACGGGGTCGACCTCGGTCTGTCGGCTGCGGACTTGAACCTGAATCTCCCCCCCCGATCTCACGTCACCGAAACTCAGCAGGGTGCGCTTGCGGTAAAGATGCCGACCCGATTGGATCCCGCATTCGATCCCCGGCGCAGCTGCAACTTGAGCCGCATGGTCGTGCAGTGGGGCCTGGTGCCGCTGGCTCATCTGGCAAACTTTAGCAGCGAAAAGTACACCTATGGTTACATTGGCAGTGAAGATTTCACCATGTATCCCTTGTTGCCGCCGGGAACTTTTCTGCAGGTGGACGAAAGCCGAAGCGAGGTTGTGCAGGGGATCTGGCGTTCCGAATACGAGCGTCCTATTTACTTCGTGGAGACCCGCGAAGGCTACACCTGTTCCTGGTGCAGTCTGAAAGGCGACCACCTCGTCCTGCAGCCGCATCCGCTTTCGCCGGTAGCCGTGAGAGTGTTGCGTCATCCACAAGAAGCGGAAGTAGTCGGCCAGGTGGTGGGTATCGCGCTCAAGCTGGGGGAATGGCTTCCGGTGGAGTCTTTGCCGGATGCGAAACCAGAATCGAAAGAACGTGCAGCACTGAACTGAAATGCCGGGCCGAACCTCCGCTGAGGTCTTGTGGCAGCAAAGCTGGCAGTTGGCTTCGAAACCTCTCCATATACTCGCACGCCGTTATCTGTAACGCCCCACTCGAAAGAGTAACGTCATCGCACAACGCGCGCAGCGGAGTGCGCAGCAGTTTGAGAAACAGCTGACGATGCGCTTCCGCCAGAGCCTGCTGTGCCGCCTGCTCTCCGTAAGCCCGGCTCAGCCCCCAGTGCGAATAGTTGCCGGAGCGTGCATCGCGCAGGCTCGCAACATACTCGATCTTCCCGACAATTCCCGTTACGCCCGCAAGCGTCGTTCCTAACAAGTCTTCGAGAGCTGATTGCAATGCCATTTTCTGATTTCAGAAAACCGGACGGATTTCAGTTTCGCGCAGCATCCACAGATTTCAAGCCCAACTTACCACGGTTGAACCTCCCAATCCATTCCAAAAAAGGAGTTCTACCGTGAAAAAACTCTTGCTTCTCGTCGCGGGCGCTCTGCTGCTTGCAGGCGCTCTTTTTAGTCCACTCCAACTTAACGCTGACGGAGGCCCCGGGCCGCAATGTCCGCCCGGCCAGATGTGCAAACCGTAGTGTGCTCCGCCGATCCCCCGGAACTGGAGGGCGCGAGCCACACGTCACGGGAATAGTGTTTGCGACTGGCTGGCAGTCGGGTTATAGTTCCCGCCACAGCCATGTACCCTCACTCATTCCCGTGGCACCTTCTTTGGCTTGCGCCCCGCGTCCTCCAGATATTTATTGCGGCCATCATAATCCGGCGCGGATTGGTTCGCGAGTTTCCTGTCTTCTTCATTTACACCGTGTTTCAGGTCATCTCGGAGGGGACACTCTTTGTTCTGGACCACGATGCGGCGGTCTCCAGTTACCAATACTGGTATGTGTATTGGGTGGGCTTGACGGTGAGCAGCGCGCTGCGGTTTGGCATCATCTGGGAAATATGCTCTAACATGTTCAGCAAGTATCCTGGACTCAGGCAGCTGAATCGCTTTGTTTTCCGCTGGGCGATCGTGGTCCTTCTGCTCCTGGCAATCGCCGTGGCGGCGCACGCTCCCGAAGACGGTACGTTCCACATCCTTTCCCGGACTCGGGTTCTGGATCTTTCGGTGAACGTTATGCAGAGTGGCTTGTGGCTGCTTCTGGTCGCATTTTCTGCCTACTTTGGACTTTCCTGGCGCAGCTTTGCGTATGGGATTGCGTTCGGTCTGGGAATTTTCGCGACTGTTGCTCTGGCCGCAGGAGCCACGCGGCTTTGGACCGGCTATGTGGCCGGGCATGTGTCCGATTTTGTCATCATGGGAGCCTACAATTGCTCTGCCATCGTCTGGCTGGTTTATCTGCTGGCACCCGAGAGAGCAGGCAGGATTCTGAAGGAAGTGCCGGAAAATAACCTGGAGCAGTGGAGCGCCGAATTGCAACGTCTGCTACTGCAATGATTCTTCCTCTTACGCTGGTCGCGGTCGCGCTGGCGATTCTGCTTCTACTGTTGTACCTCGAAGGCGGCCATCACTCTTCCGTGGGCCGCATGGAAGATCTGGCCGGGCACACCCGACCGGTTGACATCGATGCTTTCCGGAATCTTATGGATCCCAAAGAGGACGCGTTCTTGCGCGCCCATCTGCGTCCGCGGGAATTTCGCGCGATTCAAAGGGAACGCGCTCGATCCGCCATGGACTACATCCGGAACACCGCCCACAACGCGACTTACCTGCTGCGATTGGGTGAGGCTGCCGCTCAAAATGCAGACCCTCGCATCGCGCTCGCCGGCAGGCAGTTGGTGGATAGCGCCTTGCGGCTGCGAGCTTATGCGCTGCTCTCTCGAGCCCAGTTGTACTTGCGAATGGCGCTGCCCGGGGCGCGATTTTCCTATGGCAAATTGGCCGACAACTACCAGCATCTCAGCGGTTTGGCGAGTCAACTGGCGCTCATGCAACATCCCACACAGGCGGCCAGGCTCTCTGCCTTGCTCTAATCAGTGATCATTCCTCTTTCTCCGTATGGCGAGGCCAGTCTTGTTCTGAAAACGCGAATTCCACAGGTCTGGTCCAGAGAAGCCCGCCGGGACGGTTTTTCCGGAAATAGGAACACGCAGCAAAATTAACGATTACTTTCGAACAAATCGGACTATACTCTCCCGGTTTGCTCGAGGGGGAGTAAGGGCTCGCGCAAATTGAGTTCAGAAAGCCACTTCGAGTCTGAAGCGGATCTTCGCCGCTACGAAGCTCTGCTCGAGATGGCAGACCTGATGGTCCACCATCACAGCCTGCCAGAACTGTTTCTGGCGATGGCCGAGCGACTACGCCAAGTGGTGGCCGCGGACGCCGCCAATTTTTCTCTTTATGATCCCACCCACAACCTGATGCGGTTGCACGTCTGGCAGGGCAGTGAGATGAGCCCGGTCCCGCAGGACATGGCGATTGAGGCGTCACCTTCCGGGTGGGCCTGGCAAAACCAGGAGCCGCTGGTGGTGAACGATTTGCAGTCGGAATCGCGCTTTCCCCTCGTCCTGAATAGGCTGCGTGAGCAGGGGCTCAAGTCGTATTGCTGGCTGCCCCTTACCACCGCGGACAAACGCCTGGGCGCGCTCGGGCTGGGCAGTTTGCGCGTCAATGCCTACACCGAAAGAGACATGCGGCTTCTGCCGCGGGTGGCGCAACTGATCGCGGTGGCGGTGGAAAATGCCCTTACGCGTGAAGCGCTGGTGCGGGAAAAAGAAAGACTGCAAACGTTACTCGAGGTCAACAACACGCTGGTTACGACCCGCGACCTGCAGAAGCTCTTTCCCGCGATTTCCGGTTTTATTCGCAGGATGATTGGGCATGACTTCGCCAGCGTGGCGGTTTACGACGAGGCGGCTCACTCCTTGTCGTTCTACCCGTTGGATTCTCCTTTGACAGCGGGCTTGGCGGACGCGGATTCGACCGTTCCCGTCAAGGACACTCCGGCAGGTCACGCCTTGATGGAGCGCGAGACCAAGATTTTTTCCAGCGAAGATCTGATGGGGATTCAATCCAGCTTCGTAACCCAGATGCTGGAACGCGGGATCCAGTCGCTATGCTGCATTCCGCTGACCACGCGCAAAGGTGAACTCGGGACACTGAATCTCGGCAGTCAGGATGCGCACGCCTTTGCCCTGAAGGACACCGGGTTTCTGGAGCAGGTGGCGGCGCAAGTGGCAGTGGCGCTGGATAATGCCCGTGCGTACCGCGAGATCGCGGACCTTACCAATAGGCTGGCCAGCGAGAAACTCTACCTCGAAGAGGAAATACGCGCTGAACTGAATTTCGAAGAGATCGTAGGAGAGAGTCCCGCGCTGAAGAGGGTTCTGTCCCAGGTAAGAACGGTTGCGTTCAGCGACGCCACCGTGCTGGTTCTGGGCGACACCGGAACCGGCAAGGAACTCATTGCCCGAGCCATTCACCGCATGAGTCCTCGGAAAGACCGCATCTTCGTGAAGTTGAACTGCGCCGCGATTCCCACCGGTCTGCTGGAGAGCGAACTCTTCGGTCACGAACGCGGCGCCTTCACCGGCGCCATCACGCAAAAAATCGGACGCCTGGAACTGGCGGACAAGGGGAGTTTATTTCTGGATGAAGTGGGAGATATTCCGCCGGAGTTGCAGCCAAAGTTGCTGCGTGTGCTCCAGGATCAGGAGTTCGAACGATTAGGAAGCTCGCGGACCATCAAGGTAAACATACGGCTGATCGCGGCCACCAACCGGGATCTGGCCCAGATGGTGTCGGAGAAAGAGTTTCGCAGCGACCTGTACTACCGCCTGAACGTGTTCCCCATCCGTCTGCCCCGGCTGTCGGAGCGGAAGACAGACATCACCACGCTGGTGCGGCACTTCGTGCAGAAGTTTGCCCGCAAGATGAACAAGCAGATTGAGACCATCCCCACCGCCACCATGAATGCCCTGGTAAACTGGGAGTGGCCGGGCAATATACGAGAGCTTGAAAACTTCATGGAACGATCTGTCATCCTGTCAGAAGGACGGGTACTCAACGTCCCTTTGGAGGAACTCGCGGGAACTCGCGAGATCACTGACAGTGATGGCACGCTGGAGAGTCTGGAACGGCAGTACATTATTCGAGTATTGCGTGAAACCAACGGAGTGATCGCTGGCCCTCACGGCGCCGCCGTGCGGCTCGGCATGAAGCGTACGACTCTCCAATCCAGAGTTTTGAAAATGGGAATCTCTTGCGAAGAATACCTGTGAGAAATTCGGGCGTCGGACCTCGGACGTCAGCCGTCAGACCTCAGACGTCGAACCTCAAGCCCTGAACGGCGGGCTTTGGATACTCGGATCTGAAATCTGGGTCCGAGGTCTGAAGCCCGAGCTCCGACGTCCGGGTTTTGTGACGATCCATCGGCACCGTGCCGGAGCCCCGGCATGCTAAACCCCTCCAAAGTCGAGTCCTAAGCCTGTTCTGGGAAAGAATGCCTCCGTGTTTGCCTCAACTTAGGAGGGAGCCATGTTTGGACCTCAGGCTGCCATAAGCCTTCACGTGGCCGTCACTCGTGGGTGCAAGCGATATCACCGAAATCATGCAAGGCTGCCGCGCTCCGGCCGGCGGACGAAGTATGGGACATCGGGAAGCGAGGATCGAAGGTGTTGATTACCGGGCGCGATCAAGAGCAATATCGGCGCAACCAAATAGAAGCTCTCCCCCTCAGTGGACTCATCCGAACGATCGCGATCCGCGGCAAAAAGCAGCTGGGCTTGAAGGCGCGTTGCGTAGAGGCCGAGAACGGGCAACAACACAAGCCGTGTATTGATCCGCTCTACCTGTTCGCCTGCGCCTTGCTGTGGCACAAGTGTGCGGACGCCGGCGCCGGCTGGGAACTTATCCGGGGCATTAAGTCAGCGGAACCAGGAGCGCGGATCGCGACAGCGCTGCTGGCAGAAACCAAAAATTTGCAGCTGCGGATTCGGGAGCCGCGTGGCGCCTTGGTCAGGCCGGACACGCCGTCCCCGGAAAGTGAATCACCGATACGAGAGGTTGGCGAGGCGGTAGCGACGATGAATACTCCCTACGGTCTGGAAATCATTGAGAATTGCGTCAGCTGCAAATTGAGGCAAGACAAGTGGTTTTGTGGTCTGTCTTCGGATGTGCTGAAATCTTTCAGCGCTTCCAGTCACTTGAGCACCTATCCCGCAGGCGCGGTTTTGTTCGTGGAGGGCCAGATGCCTCGCGGCGGGTTGGTACTCTGCTCGGGCAAGGTCAAACTTTCGACCACGTCGCGTGACGGCAAGGTCCTCATTCTGAAAATGGCCGTGCCCGGCGAAGCCCTGGGCCTGAGCGCGGTAATTTCCGGCACACCGTATGAACTGACGGCGGAAACGGCGGGGCCGTGCCAGGTGAACTTCATCGACCGCGAATCCCTAATGAAGCTCCTGGACAAGTACGGAGAATTGGGGCTGCACTCTGCCCAGGCTCTGAGCCGGGAGTTTCAGTCGGCCTACAGAGATATTCACGAATTGGTGCTGGCTCGTTCCTCTGCGGGCAAGCTGGCGCGGCTGCTGCTTTCGTGGAGCGCCGGTCGCGCGCGGGAGGGCGGACTCAGCGAGGTTCGAATCCGGTCCAGTCTGACGCACGAAGAAATAGCGCAGATGATCGGTTCTTCGCGGGAAACCGTAACCCGATTGTTGAGTGAGCTCAAAAAGAAAGAATTGATTCGCCTGGAAGGTTCGACCCTAGTAATCCGTAACCGAACTGCTTTGGAAGCGCTGGCTGCGTAGTAGTTGATTGCAGCCCGTTGGGCGGCCGAACTCCTCCAGCCGGCCGCCTCCCCCTCCCCCGGAGGAGCACAAGCGAGGACGCTTGCGCCTACATCGGCGATGGGAGTTTCGATGCGGGTGCGAGCGTCCCCTCGGCTTGCTCACCGACAACCTCTCGGATATCCAGGTAGTGGTGCAGTTTGGTGAATGCATTCTTAACCGTTGTCATTCCGAGCCGGCTTATCGGCGAGGAATCTGCTTCTGGCAGCAAAACAGCAGATTCCTCGCGCGATACTGCCGCGCTTCGGAATGACAATTTTGAATAAGTCTTGATCCTGCGCCACTAGCTGGATCTAACGAAACTTGACGTTTCTGGGGTGATTCGCGGGCGAGTCGCCCCCGACCACACAAGCCACGCTTATAGTCCGAACAACTCGCGCAAACGCTTGGTCTGAGCGCGGCTGACTGGGATTTCGGTCTGCTTCTTGTCGTCCATTCGCAGTTGATAGGAACTCTTGAACCAGGGGACCACTTCCTTGATGCGGTTGATGTTCACCAGGTAGGACCGGTGGGCACGCCAGAAGAGGTTGGGATCAAGGCTTTCCAGGAGTTCTTCCAGAGTACGGCAGTTGGACTGGCCTTCCATGCCATTCGGGCCGCCGGTCACAACGGTGATGACACCCTCCTCGATAGAGGCGAATCCGATGTCTTTCTGATTGACCAGGAATAGCCTGCCGCCGGCCTTGATCAAGAGTTTGGAAGCCTGCGGTTTCTGCGATTCCAGCATCCGAACTAACGTTTCCAGCTTGTCCGATGAAGCGCTTCCGGACTCCAATTTATCGCGCACCTTCTGCACCGATTGCGCCACTCGCTTCTTGTCGAAAGGCTTGAGTAGATAGTCGACGGCATTTACTTCGAATGCTTTCACGGCATACTGGTCAAAAGCAGTAGCGAAGACGATCTTGGGCAGAACGACTTTCTTGTCGAGAAGTTTCTTGATGACGCCAAAGCCGTCCAGTCCGGGCATTTGCACGTCGAGAAAGACGAGGTCGGGATTGTGTTCGCGGATAAGGTTGACGCCTTCGACCCCGTTCTTGCCCTGGGCGACAACGTCCACGTCCCCTACGTCTTTCAGCAGGAAGGCAAGTTCGTCGCGGGCAAGCTGTTCATCGTCCACGATGACGGCGGACAAAGACATTCTTTCTCCTAGGAGGCGCAGTCAAAGTATAGCGAGTGCGTGTTGAAAGTGCCAACGGGCGGGCGTCAGACCTCGGACTTCAGACTGCACCCAGCGGGTTTTTGACGTCCGAGGTCTGAGGTCCAACGCCCGGTCCTGCGGTAAACTGGCGACTCGATGAATTACATCTACGGGATCAATGCGGTTGCAGAAGCGCTGAAGGCACGAGGGCGATCATTCGAGTGGGTGGGCGTGTTGAAGGAGCGTCACGACCTGCGTCTGCAGCGTGTGGTGGAGGAATGCCGGCGAAACGGGGTTGCTGTGCGCTTTCTGCCGCGACCGGAACTCGACCGCATGGCGGGGAACAACGCTCACCAGGGCGTAGTCGCCATTACCTCGGCCAAGCAGTACAACGATCTGGATGACGTGGTTACGGCCAAGCGTGGACAATATTCTCTGGTCGTCGTGCTGGATGGAATTGAGGACCCGCACAATCTAGGGGCGATCCTCCGCACCGCCGATGCCTCGGGCGCGGATGGAGTCGTAATTCCGGAGCGCCGGGCCGCGGGGGTGACCGCCACGGTGACTAAGGCATCCGCGGGCGCGAGCGAACACCTTCCTATCGCCAAAGTGACAAACATTGCGCGCACTCTGGAAGAGTTGAAAGAGAAGAGCCTTTGGATCGTTGGACTGGATGAGCGAGCCAAACAAAGTTACGATGCTCTCGACTACAACATGGATTGCGCTATTGTGCTGGGCTCTGAAGGCAAAGGCGTCCACGATCTTGTAGCAAAGAAGTGCGACTTTCTGGTTTCCATTCCCATGCTGGGGAAGGTGCCGTCGCTGAATGTGTCGGTCGCCGCTGGTGTCATGCTGTACGAAGTCGTGCGTCAACGCAGGAAGAGCGCAGCGGATACAAAATGAAGCTTCTCCGTGTCCTTTGTGTCCTCTGTGGTCTGCTGGTTCATTCCCACGCCTTGGATCGCGAGGCCTTCACCTTTACCAACTACAACTTGGATGTTCGGATAGAACCGGAGCAGCAGCGGCTGGGGGCGCGGGGCAAGATCGCTTTGCGGAACGACTCGGCATCGCCGCAGAAAAATCTCTCTCTTCAAATTTCTTCCACCCTGGATTGGCGATCGATCCAGCTCGATGGCAAGCCGGTACAATTCGTCTCCCAGCCTTATACGTCGGACATCGATCACACCGGAGCGC
>WNFC01003021.1_pt1 | contig 18143 bp, 15 predicted proteins | sample 5400541 | NCBI WGS metagenome assembly WNFC01 (sample SAMN13153342, study PRJNA577476) | soil metagenome | isolation source: 120 cm saprolite under Douglas fir tree site 2 hole 2 replicate 1 | place: USA:California | collected 2015-04-18
GAGGGCGATCGCCAAGCTTCCTTCCGACACGCCGACGCGTGGCGCCTTCTCGATCGCTGTCGCCGACGATCCCCCGCTGACCGCCACATCGCTGCTGCTCGTCGGTCGGTTTCGGGAGGCCGAGGAGGCAACCCGTCGGGTCATTGCTGCGTTCTGCGGCTCGTCGTCGGAGAAAGGCCCGGCCGCGGATCCGTCTGGCTTTGCTCGTATCTATCTCATCCTCGGCCTGGCACTGGCGGGACTCGGCAAGCTCGATGAGGCCCACGCCGTCGGGTGCGTCGCACTCGCTGCGCCCCGGTTCGTCCGGCCGACGGCCGTCCTTGCGGGGAGGCTGGACCGGAAACTTGCACGTGACTTCCCAGGCACGCCGGAGGCTCGTGACTACCACGAGCGGTACGTCGGCGCTGTGCAAGCGCAGCACCTCTCCCCGCTGCTCGCCGGCCACCCCTGACCCTGCCCCATCGTGTCCGGGGAGGGAACGATCAGCGCAGAGGATGCCGCACGGATCACGGCCTACCTTGATGTGCAGGCCCCAGCGACCAAGCCGACAGCGCACATCGTCTTCGGCACCAATCAGCCCACACCCGCCGACGTGGTCGCAGACCTCTACCACGAGGGACTTGCGCCGCTCATCATTCTCACCGGCGGGGTGAACCGCCACAACGGCATCGTCGAGGCCCGAGAGCACCGCCGCATCCGTCTGGAGCACGGCGTGCCGGAGGGCGTCATCCGCTACGAGGACAGATCCGCGACGACACGCGAGAACGTGGAGATGGCGCTGCCCTTCCTGCACGAGGCTCTGGCCTCGGATCTTGTCGTGACGGCGGTTTGCAAGTGGTACCAGCGCCGGGCGATCCAGGCTCTTCGAACCCTGATTCCCGAGGCTGCCTTCGTTCATGCGGTCACCTGGGACCCCATCTACGGAGGGGTCGAGGTGACCAGGTCCGACTGGTGGTTCCGGTCCGCGGTCGGCTCTCAGCGGGTGCTCCGGGAGTGGCGGGTGATTCCCGAACGGCTCGCCAGCGGGTCGCTCAAGGAGGTGCAGCTGGTCGATGGCGCATGGCGATAGAGCGGACAGGTGGCACAGAGCTTCCGACTCCCCATTATGCGGCAGATGGAGCTGCTTTGAGCCCATTTCCCGCCATATCGTCAGTTGTCTCACTATCCGCGCTCTGCGCGATCACCTGCACCGGCCACGCGACCCTGGCACGCTCTGCGATCTACTCGTCCCGGGGCTGGCAGCCGCCGTTGCATGCCCCCCCTCCTGCCGCACGCCCCCCAAGGGGCGCTTGGCCTACAGAAGTTGGTGGCCCTCCAGGGAAGCCCGATGCATAAGGGCAGCTGCGCCCAAGGGCGGGTCCCTCAGATAAGGGAGTTGATCACAGGCGTCCCGTTCGCTTCGCCCAGGACTCGACATCAGGCCAGTACCAGATCAACGCCTGCCTCAACTGAGCGACCGGCGGGGGAAAGTCCCCGTACCTTCGTCGCCACAAATGAACGGTCTGGACCTGGGCAAGCTTCAAGCGCTCGGCAATCTCGGCCGCTCCCACCAGCAGTTCGCTATCGACTTCTCGGCCCATGTCGCCGACCCACTTGCATAAGGCCATATGCAATGCTAGAGTGTTCGCATAAGGCTGTAGGCACAGGGTAACAAGAAAGCCCGGGCGGTGTTCGAGCACCCCCGGGCGTGGCCGAGACCTGCAAGGAGGTCCCGACGTGGTGAAGCGTATAGCCCCGCGCCAATCCGGCGGTACACATGACTCTGCCGGCACACTCATCTCCAGTCCGGGGGACATTCTTCCGGCTGAGGCGCTGGGTGGTGTCCTGAGAGAGCTGCAGGACGGCAGACTCACAGACCAGAGCAGCCAAAAAATGGCCGAGCTGCTGGTCCGATTCACCATCTTCGCCGAGAAGGGTCTTCGGCTTGGGCGGGTTGCCCAGGTTTCGTCGGATCACACTCGCACCTTCGTGCACGCGGCCATCTCGACGCCAGCGGGCACGCAACATCCGAGCATTGCGACCATGCACCTTCGTCGCTCCGCTCTTCGGCTGTATTTCCGGACCCTGCGCCAGCTCGGGCTCTTCGACGGAGATCCGACTCTCGACCTGGAGCTCCCGCCGCGCTCATCTCTTGCCATGCGGCCGCTCACCGACGATGAGGTCGTCCTCTGCCGCAGCTTCTCCCTGCAGACGTTGACCGCAACTCGGCAGCCGGCGGCCTGGGCGCTGGCGGAGGCAACGGCTCGGACCTCGGAGATCCCCCACGTCAGAGTCTCGGATCTCGACTTCTCGAATCGCCGGGTCTGGATCCACGGGAGCTCGAAGGCCGAGGCTCGGTGGGGCTACCTGAGTGAGTGGGGAACCACCCAGCTCGCCCGGCGGGTTGGAAGCCTGAAGAACGTCCTCGAAGACGACCCGGCCGTCGCGTATGAAGGCCGGGGATCCGAGCAGAGCGGGCAGGCATCCTCGTGCATCGCCATCGCGGAGACGCTGATGCGGGCTGGGCTCGGACGGGAGCCGGACGTGCGGCCGGGGTCAGTCGTCGGCTGGGCTGGGCGTCGGCTCTTCGATGAGACGGGGCGCATCGAAGACGTGGCCCTTCGGCTCGGAGTGCGCAGCCTCGACCGGGCCGCTCGGCTCATCGGGTGGGACTGGGCAGTCGGGTCTTCGGACCGGGACGCGTAGCTGTGACAAGCTCTCCGCCTGGGGTCGCCGCCCTCGATCGGGTCGAAGCGATCCTGCGGAACCCGGCGATCTACGAGCTGGCCGCCCTCATCCCTCAACCGTCGCGGGAGAAGGGCGGGCGGGGGCGGGGCTACCCCGACTTCACGTACCTCGTGTTCGAGGCCCTGATCAGCGTGTACTCCAGCGCCCGGCAGGTGGAGGCGGAGCTTTCCCACAAGGTGGTCTGGAAGCTGATGCGGCGGACCGTGAAGAAGATGTTCCCAGACGTCGAGTCGATGCGGCTGCCCTCCCGGCCGATGCGCCGGCACCACTACCTCTACAGGCGGAACCGCTACCTGTCGAACCCCGCGGTGCTGGCCGGGCTTGCTGGCCTGCACCGGGAGCTTGCCGCCGGTCAGGCGCTGGAGCTTGGTCTGATGGACCCGGAGGGGCCGGGGTCGTTCACCCATCCTCACCTCAGCCGGATGCTGCACGCCGACGGGAAGGTCGTCACCCCGCTCTACAAGGGCAGGCTCGGCGAGGAGTGGGTGGACAAGAAGACCGGCGAGATCAAGCAGGTGCGATACGAGCCGGATGCCGACCTGCACTTCGAGGGGACAGGGGAGACGGCCTACGGCACAAAGTTCGTGATGGTGGCCGCACGCTCTGAGGAGGTCCGGGGGCGCATCATCCTCGACACGGAGTGGGTGCCGGAGAAGGGCGGGGAAGCAAAGGTCGCCATGGAGTGCTTCACGCGCCTCAGGCCGCTCGTCCCGGGCGCCCTGGGCGTCGTGTACGACACCGCTCTTCGGGGCGTCCATCACCAGACGCTGCTCCGGGAACATGGGTGGATCCCCGTCAATCGGGTGACCGCGGCGGTAGCCGGTTCCAAGCAGCCCCGGCGGGCTGAGGGCCGTCGCGTGGAGAAGAGCGTCCACGTCGAGGACCGGGAGGTCACGCTAGCCGACGGGTCCCGGCGGACAATTCGGCTCTATGCCCGTGGGGGTGCTATCGGCATCGGTGAGCTGACGGACAAGGGGCAGCTGGATTTCGTCGAGCTTCGCCGGATCCGTACGTCTCGCAAGCAGGACGGGACTGGTCTCTACCGGTGGTACAACGATTATCAGCTTCCCGAGAGCTACGGCGGCAAGACCGTCACGGTGCGCCTGTACAACAACGACGACGACGCCACGCGCAAATTCAACCGGACCGAGAACGTGCGCCCCATCCCGCCGAGCGATCCCGACTTCAGGGAGATCTACCGCCGGCGGTCAGACTCCGAGTCCATCAACCGGGGCCTGGAGGACACGCTGTACCTCAACCGGGCCCACAGTGTCGGGCACGCCCGCCAGCACGTGAACCTGCTCGGCTACGCGCTCATGGTCAACTCGCTGGCGCTCCACGAGCACCGGCAGCGGCAGCGCCTCGCCTCAGCGGCGTAGGCCGCCAACCTCCCCGCCGTCCGAAGCGGCTGAAGCGGGCCCCGAAGCAGGCCACACGGCCCTGAAGGCGGCTCCGGCCCCAAGCAAGCGGCCAGACGGCCCGGTCCAACAGCTAAAATCGAGGTTCGGAACGATGATCGATGCTCCGGAACAGGTTTTCTCCCACGTTTTCAACATGCCCCGCCCTCGTAGCTCAGTGGATAGAGCACAGGTTTCCTAAACCTGGTGTCGCAGGTCCGATTCCTGCCGAGGGCACACAGTAGTTTCCGCAGATCAGCGGCCGGTTTTGGTGAGGCCGGCGGGCCGTGCCCAACGGCAAGTTGAGCACCCAGGCCGTCTACACACCGTCATCGGTCCCGTAAACAGTCCCGGAGTCAGGTCGGATCGTCATCGTCGAGGCCCTCGTGGAGCCGGTCAAGGTCATCGCCGAAGAGGTAGGCGTAGACGTTCAGGGTCACGGTTGGCGTGCTGTGGCCGAGCTGCGAGGCTACGGCCTTTCGGGCTCACTCCTCGATCGATGAGGAGTGAGCCGCATGTGTGCCGAAGATCGAGGTCGGGTAAGCCATGCAGCCGGAGTGCTCTGATCCCGACAATTCTCCATCGAGAACGGGGTCGTCTCTGCTGACCCGGCCCGAGCCCTCGTGTCCGCACCCTGAGAAACCGTGCAACGTGCCGACCCGAGGCCGGGTTCGGCTAGCTTGCCCCGTCAGCGGATCTGCCGGACGGGTTCGCTGGTCCCCCAACTGGTGTCCGCAGTCCACACGGTGGCTTGTAGTCGCTGCCCGAGGGCAAGGCATAGCCGGTCGCCGAGCGAAAGGCCGCCGCCTCGCGTCCACGTGGCGGCGGCCTGCTCGGCATCGTCGACAGTCACCGGTTCGAGGTGGAGGCCGTAGCTGGCGAGGAGCGCCCGGGCCAGTGACCAGTCGCGGCGATGCGCCCGGATCTTCTGGGCGACCTCGGACCAGTTTGCCGTACCGCAAGCCCCTCCGGCCACAAGACCTTCTTCAACTACAGAGGAGCCATCCTCCCCTTGGAGGAATGCAAGCACAGCAGACGCGTCGAAGACGTTCACGATGCGTCTTCGACGGATGCCTGGCGTCGTCTGTCGGCGAGCAGCTCACCGACGAGGTCCACTCCAGCCAGGTCGGCCCGGACGAGCGACTTCAGCTGCTCTCGGTTGATGAGCACGAGTCCGGCGGGGGTTGCGATGAGCACGAGCGATGTTCCTTCGGTGAGTCCGGCGCGTGCCCGGACTTCAGCCGGGATGACCAGGCGTCCTCGATCGCCCATCGTCACCTGGTATGTCCCATCCATGCCTAGAAGGTACCACTCCCCAGATGCCTAGTGGGACATCGCCTTGACTGTTGGGATCGCCGTTGACATGAAGGCCAGCCTAGCCACGGAACGGTCAGGTCAGGGTACCCGTCCGCCGCGTTCCTCGGCGCCGGTCGTGGCGCACCGTGAGCAGGCAAGCCGGTGGCGGTAGTATCTGGGCAGGTTCCCGAATCACAAGGGTGTAACTCGCTGCGTCGTCCCTGGCATCCACCGAAGGAGGGGTGAGACGCATGTGCTCACAGGCGATCCATGACGGCCCCGCCAACCACACCACCGACGCCCGGTTCCAGTTCCGCAGCCCCCTGGACGCCCGTGGGTACGCCCGGATGGATCCCGTCCTGGAGGATACGGACCTCGACCTTGCCGTCCGCTTCACCTACCTGGTCGTCAAGCAGCAGGCCTGGTCGGATCCAGACGCAGCCGTGACCACCGACGACATCGCGCTGACCCTTGGGAGAAGCCCCGGCCAGGCGTACCGGTACCTCCGGGAGCTCGTCGAGGCGGGTCTCCTCAGCATCGATGCGCGGCCCTTTGACGGCCAGCCCGACACCTACTGCCTGGAGCCGCTGGAGAACCGGTACGGTCCAACCAGCCAGGAGCTTCCTTCGGCAAGCGCCGGCAAGGGTCGGAAGATCCCTCGGACCCGCCCTGCCTCAAGGGAAAGCCGCGGTGCCGTGATTCCGGCCATGACCGACGAGCGGCGGGCATACGAAGATCGTCTGGCGGCCAGGATCCCTCCCCTTCCCCCCGTCCCGAGCATCGACCCCCGGTTGCGTGAGCTGGGCAAGGATCAGGCCCGCCGGCTGCGACGGCAGCTGACCAGCCGAGCGGCGACGCAGGATCCGGGGTAGCAGCCGGGATCACCCAGCGGGGGCGCAGTTCAAACCGGGCTGGTCGCGCTCACGTGTGGCCTGTGGCCTTCGCTCATGCCCAGGACCGCTCGCAGCTCGGCCACGTCGACATCGACGACGCCACGCCTCAGGTTGGCGGCAGCCCGGTGTTCCAGGTCACGGAGCAGGGCCTCCAGCAGGATATGGCCCTGAGCATGCTGGGCGGCCCGCCTGGGCGTCATGCCCGCAAGGGCAGGCACCGCCTCGTCGGGCCAGGTCCGGGCCCAGGCGTCGAGGCCTGCCTTGGACATGCCCCAGCCCTCCACGTCGGCCGGCATGGAGAGCTCCGACGGGTCTGCGGCCCGGCGGGCAAGCTCCGCCCTGGGATCGACCGCCGTGCGAGCGACCATCTCGGGCTCGGCCCCGAACCCCCCGAGAACCTCGAGAAACGCCTCCAGGCGTTCCTCCGAGTTCGTGTCCAGCGTCAGCACGGACCCCTTCAACTCGACCGTCCCCAGGGTCCAGCGATTGGAGGGATCGAGATCCTCCGCGTCGATGCCTTCGGTCCTCGCCATCGCCTTGATCCCTGCGAGCGACGCCTCCGCCTCGCCTGGTGTCATTGGTCTCCCCATCCAGACGATCTCGTCCTCGTGCATCCGGAAGTCGGGGTGATCCTGAAGATGCCGCTGCAAGGAGGCGGGGTCGGCAACGGCGATATCGGCCTTGATGAGGAGCAACGGATGGCTGTCCATGTTGCGCAGCGCTGGCACCTCCCGGGCCCATTCATGGAGCAGGCCGAGCAGCTCGGGCAGAGCCAAATCCACCATGTGGCTGACAAAGTGACACACGAGCTCGTCAGCCTGTCCCATCTGCTCCGCGACGACGGTGGCAGGCAGCCCGCCGTAGGGGTCAAGCCGGGATGCCCGTTTCGATCCCGCGACCTGCTTGGCGACGCCGCCAGCCAAGCCCAGGATGACTGAGGCGAGGTGGTCGGCGGTCGACGGCGACATCGGATAGAACGCTGCACCCGTGCGCCAGACACCCTCCACCGGCACCAAGGCCCCCAGGATCGCAGTCCATGGAACGAGCCCGTCGATCTGTTCGTGCGGGATCGACGCATACAGCGTGCTCCCGGTCAATAGGTCGATAACCCGAACGCCAGGATCGGGCGTGGGGTCCTTGATCAGCCACAATCCCCACCGAACCCCCCGGATCCACTGCCGGGCCTGGCGGCGGAGCGGCCCAGGGGTCGCAGGGTCCTCCAGGAAGAGGCGCAGGACGGAATCGCCCGGCTCCTCCTCGTCGTCCTCGTCCTCCCCCAGCCTGGCGCACGTCCAGGCCCACTCGGCGAAGAGTCGGGCCTCCCCCTCGTCACGTTCCCGGTCGACGTCCTCCATGAACCACCGGCTCCGGGCTTCGGCGAGCACCGGCTCGAGGTCCTCGGCCTCCGGCTCGTACTGCAGGATCGCCCGGCGGAGCGCGTCGAACGGGCTGCGGTCCAGGAAGCGATCGAGGGCGGCCAGCTCTCTGGGACGGCAGCAGTCGTCGTAGCTCCGGCCATCCCCGCACGGGCACGCATCGGCGTCGGAGAACAGGGTCTGGCGGCGCAAGGCCTCGACGTAGGAGTCCCGGTAGAGGGGATCCGCCGCCCACTCAGCCGGGTCCAGGCGGGAGAGCCGTTCAAGCTCTTCAAGGGCATCGGCGTTGCGGTCGGCCGCCTGGAGTGCCACCACGTAACACCAGTGGGTCATTGGGTCGGGGGATATCTCGACAGCCTTCCGGTAGTACCCGACGCAGGCGTCCGCTTCCTTCAGGGCCTCGGCGACGGCCCCGGCCAGGGTCAGAGCCGGCAGCGACGTGGGTTCGAGCTCCAAGGCCGCCCGGGCGATGTCGCGCGCCCGCTCGGCTGAAGCCTCCCTGACGATCTCAAAGGCCAGCTCGCCCGGGACGTGCTCCCCCTCGTAATAGGCGAGCAACGAATCCGCGACCCGCTCCGGCGGGACCGCAGGGTCGATGGCCTGCGACTCCAGCCTGAGGGCTGGATCCTCCGGGGGGGATTGCCGTTCTGCCGGCGAACCACCCCCTGCGTTGAGGGGCCGGCCGGATCGGTTCTTGCGGCGCTTTCGCTTGCCCACAACTCCACCTCCTTCAGGTTGCCAGGGGAAGTGGACAGGCTGGTAGGAAGGAGGGTCATCCTACCGCCGCGGCAGGGCCGGTTCCCAGCACGTCCGCCAAGGGTTGGCGGCTCACGAACTTGAACGGGCTGGGCGCTGCCGTGGGGATGGTGTCCCAGCCCTTCAACCGTGGGCGTCACAGCGGCTGGCCTGCCGCCACGGTCGCAGAGACGTTCAGGTAGGCATGTCTTTCGTTCCCAAGCCTGAAATCACTCGAATGCATGGCGGCAACCTCCCCGTGATCCGCTCAAGAGCCATTCACCACCCCCTCGCCCCTCGGCGAGTCAGCGAGTTCTTGGAGCCCAGGACGCATGTGAATCTGTGCCTGCGCAGTTTTAGGCCCTTTTTTGTCAGTACCTCCCGCTACCGTGTTCTCACCGTCGCTGAAGGGGGGATCCATGGACACCGACAAGGACGCATCTCCGGAGATCGGCGTGGCGCATGACACCGGACGCCTCTGCTGGGGCATGTGGGTCTGTGACTGCGCCATCTGCCGGGACATCTGCCGAGCTTCGCCAGAGGTGCTGCTCGTGATCAAGGGCAGCGCCGAACGACGAGTGGTCACCGCGGGGATGGTGGCCGACGCCAGTGCCGACGAACTCATCGAGGAGGGCTATGTCCGCGAGGTGTTCGTGGCTGAGGAGCAGCCCAGTCGCCGGCGGTCGAAACCGCCCCGAGTCTGAGGCACCGCATCCCGGCCCCGAGCCCGGGTACCGGTCCCTACGGTGGTATGCAAATACTGCTTGCCGTTTGTCAACAACTCTTCTAGAGTGTACCATATCGTTTACTAGCGAAGGAAGGTGCGATGGCGCAGACACAACCCCAGGTTCACGACAAGGACAAGGCCCTCCCCTTCCTCACGAAGGAAGAGGCCACATACATCCGGGATCTCTTCAAGGAGGCCTGCGCCAAGCAGGGACGGGAGGTCACGATGTTCCCGGATCATGCCGAGGGCAGCGACGGGGCCATCCTCGGCTTCTGGAATGTCGCCGCCGACTGCCACAAGTACCCGCGGCACCTGTGGCCCCGGATCATCGCCGACCATCTCCGGATCGGGCTCATCGACCCCAACGAGGACTTCTTCAAAGGGATGTCCCGCAAAGAAGTGCTGCGCCACACGTACATCCGCCTGTACGCCGAGCAGGGCATGCCGGACCCGAGCTGGTACCCCTACGCGCGGGAGGTCGCCCCCGGCATCCGGGAGCTCGTCGTCCTGCACCGGCGGAAAATGACGTTCCTCTACCGCCAGCAGGACGTGGATCGCTTCGGGGGCCTCGAGGTGCTTCGGGAGACCGGGCTCGCCAACCTCCGCATCCTGCCCGTCGAGCACCGGGAGCTGATCGAGACCCCGGAAGGTGGCCACTTCAAGGTCCTGAGCGGCCACTCATCGTGCACGGCGAGCCGGGTGCTTGTCCTCGACCGGCTGGTCGGCCTGCTCTACCCCGACAACGACGCACCCCACGGGGTGCTCGCGGCCGTGCCGAACCGCCACGAGGTCGCCGTCCACATCATTCGGGACGACTCGGCGCTGCTGACGCTGATCGGCCTGACCACCTTCGCGTGGAAGCATGCCGTGTCGGCGCCCGGGGCGATCTCGCCGAACGTCTACTGGGTCAACGAGGACCACTTCCAGGAGGTGTCCGTCTGCGGCGGAGAGGGCGTTGAGTTTCGCTTCAGCCCCGAATTCCAGACGCTGATGGGGAGCGTACTCCCGCCGGATACGCCGGGCGGCGGGAAAGGGCTCCGGGCACTGTAGTGGCCAATCTCACGCTGACCATCGACGAAGACCTGTTGCTGCGTGCCAGGATCCGGGCGCTGCAGCGGGGCACGTCGGTCAACGCTGTGGTTCGGGAATTCCTGGAGGGCTACGCAGGCAGCGAGCGACAGAGCGCTGGGCTCGAAGCCTTCGGGGTGTTGGCAGATCACGCCGGCGCCGCGAGCGGGCCCGGCGGGCGCGGGTGGACCCGGGACGAGTTGCATGACCGAACGTAGCTTTGTCGACACCAGTGTCCTGGTCTACCGGGTGGACCACGGCGAACCCGAGAAACAGGCGGTAGCGAAGCAGATCCTTGACAAAGCGCCTCCCGGAACCCTCGCGCTCAGCACGCAGGTCCTCCAGGAGTTCTACGTCGTCACAACCGGCAAGCTGGCTCAGCCCCTCACACCGCAACTGGCATCGGAGGCCGTCGAGCACCTCAATGCCCTGCCGGTGGTCGCCACGGACGCCGAACTCGTTCGGTCCGGGATCGACCTGAGCCGGACGGCTCGCTTGTCCCTGTGGGACTCGCTGATCGTCCAGGCGGCCGTGCTCGCTCGCTGTGACCGCATCCTGAGCGAGGACCTCCAGGACGGTGTCACCATCGAGGGGGTCAGGGTCGAGAACCCATTCCGGCGGGCTCCGCCGCTGGACTCGAGCTAGTCCCCGGGGCTCTTGCGACCGAGGCGAGGAATCGGGCACGATGAGGTCGATGCGGGTGAGGCGCCGGGGCCCTGAGGCCTGAATGAACCCCGACAACCTGGCCAAGCTCGAGGGCAGGGTGGTTCGCGCGGCGGAAGCGGCTCTCGCTGACCATAAGTACGTCACGGCGATCGACGTGCTCGCTGGGATCGGTTGGCTGCCACAGTCTGGTCTTGACCTGTGGCGCCAAGGACGAACCCCATCCCTCGAGGCCGAGATCCAAGCGGGCTTGGCCAAGATCTCGGCGGCGATGCGGCTCTTCCGCCAATGGGCCGAGCGCAGCGGCCTCAAGCCGAGCGAAACCGTTTACGTCGCTCGAACCCGGGACCGGCGCAAGCTGCGGTTCAGCGTGAGCGGCGATCCCGCGATCGAGCGGGCCTACCGCACGCACTGGGTCTCCCCGGAGCTGTCGGAGGCCAAGCGGCAGCGGCTGGCGGAGCGCCAGGCGCAGCCGCCCGACCTCGTGGTCATCCAGGCACTCAAGCCCTGGACCTGCACGACCTGCGAGGGAACGGGAGACCTCCTGATCATGGAGGGAGACGGGCCGCTGTGCATGGCCTGCGCCGGGCTTGGTGACCTCGTCTTTCTCTCCGCAGGCAATGCTGCATTGACGCGGCGGGCCAAGAAGGCGAGCGGCCGGTCCGCTGTCGTGGTGCGCTTCAGCCGTGCCCGCAAACGCTACGAGCGCCAAGGCCTGCTGGTGGAGGAGGCGGCGCTGCTGCGCGCCCGTGAGGAATCCCGCCAGACAGGCCCGCGCCCTCATTCCGGCGCCGGCTCGAACAGGCCCTCCTGATCCACGGCCCTCTGGGACTCCGCTGGAGGACATGGGGGGCGCCCAGCGCCGGACCTTGGCATCCGGGTCGGCGGCTACCCGACGGGTTGCTTCCTCGACGTCCCCACGCTCCGCAAGGATTTCGAGGGCGTGGCGCCGGATCGACCCGAGTGGCCATGTAAGCCCGAGGTCGAGCACCACAACCGACTCGACGGGGCCGAGGGCACCGATCGCGTCGAGCATTCCGTTGACTTTCGCGTCCGCCAGTGCAGCATTTGATGAGCACACTCGGTCCAAGACGGAGTAGAGGCGCTCCGGATACCTGCGCAGCAGGTAGCCGGCGGCCCAGCGACGCAGAGGTGGTCGCACCCGCCGCTCACCGCCATCACGCCGGGGTGCGCGCCCCCGCCCAGCTGGGCAAGGGCCCGGCGCCGACTTGGGTCCAGTACGGGCCCGTCACGACCACCCTACACGGGCCACCTTGGCCAGGAGCTCCGCCCGCAGGTCCTCCTCGTAGCGCACCGGGCCGGCCGGAAGCCGATGCAGGGGCATCGCCCAGGGCTCGCCACCGACCCGGGCGATCAGGAGTTGCACGATCCCCATACCCGGGCCGTCCCAGTCGGCATGAAAATGAAGAGAGCAACCTGCAGCGGCGAGCTGGCGCAGCAGGGTCAGCACGGCGACGTTCGGCCAACCGGAGGTGCAGACCAGCGGCGGCCCGGCCCAGTCGCCAGCCGCCGCTTCGGCGAGGATCGACGGGTTCTCGAAGACGAACACGTCGATCCCCGTCGGGCCCGCGCCGGCGCCGAAGGCGACCGGCCATCGACGGATCTGCGACAGCGTGATCGACGCCGGTTCGGCGGCGTCGGCCATCGCCCGCAACGTGGCAGCCAGGGGATCCCGACCGAGCGATCGTAGGCCGAGCACCAGCACCCTTGGCGACAGTGAATCCGATTCCACCCCGAATGCAGCCCAGAGCTCGCGTGCGCCCTCGGCGGTGCGCGGCGGTGGCACCCCCCGGAGATGGGCAAGGGCCTCCCGTACCAGGGAGCCCGTCCAGCTCCCGTAATCCAGACCGTGGGGATCGCTAAGAACGTCAGCGGCGAGACCCGCGAGCGACACCCCGCCGGCGGGAAGCGCCCGCAGCACGGCAACCAAGCCGGCGAGCCGACGGCGGTGAGCCTCGACGTCGCCGCCGGGAACGCCCGCTGCCCGAACTCTGGCCGCCCACGTCGCCAGACCGAGATCCGCAACCTCGCCCGTCAGCCAGGCCCACAGCTCCTCTCGCCGGGCACGCTCGGCAGACCGCTGCGCCGCACGGTTGGGCAGCGGCCCCCGCAAGCCCTCGACCAGGCCTCGCAACCCGTCCCAATCCAAGCCGAGGGCCGCCGCCACGGCCGCCGTGCTCACCCGGCACGTCGAGGCGGGTAGCCGGTCGGCGCCGAGCAGGTCGGCCAGGCCTCGCCGGGCCTCCTCCCCGAGACCCCGCAGCGTCACGGCGGTGACCGGGGCCTCCGACGCCCCCATCCGGCGGGCAAGCTCGTCCCAGAGGGCGTCGAGTTCTGGGCGCGGCGCGTGGATCACGACGGGACCGAGCCGGCCCCGACCGGGGCAGCGATGCGCCGCCGGCCGTTCCATACGAATCGGCTCGACACCGTTGGCCCGCCGGCCCCGTCGCTGTGGAGATGATGGATGGCGATGCCGTCCAGCGTCGAGTAGGCGCACCACTCCTGGTCGCTGGTGAAGATGGCATCGAGGTCCCAGTCCACGAACAGCCCGAAGAGTTGCGCCCGGTTCGACTGGTCGACCCCCACAAACAACTCGTCCAGCAGGATCAGCCGAGGGCAGCCGGCCATCCCCTGGGCGGCGCTGCCGTCGTAGTGGGCGGTGATGGACGCCAGCATCGGCAGGTGCAGTGCGATCGAGCGTTCGCCGGTGGAGAGCCGCTGCAGGCGGCCCGCGGTGGCCGGTTCGAATCCCTCCCAGTCCTGGTGCGCGACCTCGAGGCTGAAACGGTGCCAGCGGCGGTAATCCAGCACCTCCCGGAGCCGCTCCTCCCAGCCCGACGAGCCCTCCAGCTCGGCCCGCACCTGGTCGAGGCGCCCCCGGAAGAACTCGTACAACGCGTCCCGCTCGGAGTCCGTGTAGGCGGCAGCATCCTTCAACAGCAGCGCCCGCACCGACCGGGACGCATGCGGCTGGTCCGGATCGACGTCCCAACGGAGCCGCACCGCCACCCCGGCGGCGTCGGTGCGGACCGACGCCAGCACGCGGTTGATCTCATCGATCAACCCGTTCGCCTGGCGGATCCGATCGGCCACCGCGGTCCGCAGGCTCCCGGTCAACGTCTCGTCGAAGAGCCGGCGCTCCTCCTCGGTCAGCTCCTCGGCTGCGATGGCGAGGTGATCGCTCATGCGTCGCACGAGCTGGGCCACCCGGGAACGGATCCCCTCGGTGGCTGCCCGAAGCAGCCAGAAGCCCGTCTCGGCCTGTTCGAACGACAGATCGATGCGACCCCGCAGCGTCTGGCTCGCCGTGTAGTAGCCCTCCTGGACCAAACCCTGCGAGCGTGACAGTGAGGCCTCGTCGGCGTTGATCGTCGGGAACCGGGCCGCCACCGCCCGCGCCGCGTCGAGGATGCCCGTGGCGGTGTCGATCCCGTCGAAACCGAGGTCTGCCTCGGCATCCTCCCCGTAGCCGTCAGCGACGGCGGCGGCGAACTTCCCGTGGGCCTTGTCCCGGACGACCTCGGCCTCCGCCCGGTCGAGGGCGGCCTTCTCAACCCGCTGCTCCAGCCCGCCGATGCGACGCTCCAGTTCCGACCGTTCCTCGGTGAGGTCTCGCTGGCGGGCCTCCAGCTCCAGGCGCTCCGACCTGGCGGCGTCGATGCGGGCCACGACGTCACGGTAGGCCGAGCCCACACTCGACTCGAGGGTCTCCAACCGCACCACCACCGCCCGGTGCTCGGCCACGGCCCGCGCCAGGCGATCCCGTGCCCCATCCAGCTCCGCCGCCGCGCGCCGGCGGTCCGACTCGCGACCGGCCAGCACCTCCCCTGCATGCGCGGCGGCCCGGCGGCGGCGAGACCACAGGCCGGCGGCGGTCTCGAAGGCCCCGAGATGCTGCTCGAACACCGCGATGGCGGGTCCGTCCGTCGGGAGGGAGTGGCGGGTCGCCAGGTGCATCAGCCTGGTTTGGGCCGCCCTGACCGCCTGCTCGGCCTCACCCCTGCGTGCCTCGGCAGCTCGGAGTCGTGATTCCGCCTCCTCGAAGAGCAGGCGCGCCCGCTCGGCGTCGCGCCAGGCCTCCACCAGCGCCGCCCCGTCGGGGGCGGAGGCAACCTCGGCCAGGATGCCGCGGCGGCGGCGGTCGAGGCCCTCCAACTCGGCGGTGAGTGAACGCATCCGGGCGGCGAGGTCTGCGATCTCGGCATCGAGCTCGCCAATGCGGCGTGCCCGCTCCCGCTCCTGGGCCGCGGCGCCGATGAAGCGTGCCGGTTGGGCAGGTCCACGGCCCGCAAGGGGGCCGAGGCGGAAGGTGCCATCCCTCCCGACGGCGGCCACACCGACCCGAGCCACGCCGGCGTCGCCCTGAGGGGCGAGTCCCGGGCCGGCGTCGCCCTGAGGGGCGAGTCCCGGGCCGGCGTCGCCCTGAGGGGCAAGTCCCGAGCCGGCGTCGCCCTGAGGGGCGAGTCCCCTGCCGGCGAGGACGGAGTCGACCAGGCCCACCCGGCCCAGCAGGTCGACGACCACCTCGGGGAGCACGACCGAGTCGGAAAGGATGACGAGGACTTCCAGCAGGTTCGCCCCGGCGGACGGGGACGCAGGGGCGGCATCGAGGAGCGCATCTGCCACGCCGTCCGAGAGCGTGACGGTGCCATCGGGACTGACCCATGCGTCGAGCAGTCCCGAGGCAAGCAAGCCGGCCTCGATGCCATCGCGCTCGGCGGGCGAGCAGTGCGAGGCGAAGTCGACGAGCCGCCAAAGGGGGGCGCCCGGCCGGTCTCGCCCGCTGCGCCATGCCGGCGGCTCGGGCTCCGGGGTGCGCCCGGCGGCCAGCTCCGCCCGCTCCTCGACAAGGGCGGCGGACTCGGCCCTGAGGTCCTCCATCGCGGCCTCCCGGCGCGCCCGGTCCCCGGCGACCACGGCGAGCGCGTCGGCCGACACCCCCGCGATGGCGGCGGTGACCGCGGCAGGGTCGTCCGGCGGCGCCGGGATCGCTGCCTCGAGCTGGACGCGGTCGAGCAGCTCGCAGCCTGCCACCCACGTCCGAACTGCCGATCGGTAGGCATCGGCCGCCTCGCCTGCAGCGGCCTCCGCCGAAGCAAGAGCGTCGGCCCGCCCCTCCAACCGTGCCCGCTCGAACTCCACCGCCTGATCCCAGTGGGTGCGCGCGCGGACTCGGTCCTCCAGCGCTGCAAGCGCGTCCTTGACCTCGGCGAGCTGCCCACGCCGGGACGACGCCCAAGCACCGAGCAGCGTCTCCGCGGCGTCGGGATCGTCCTGCCCCGCGGCGTCGGCCACGAGCTGCGCCACGCCAAGTGCCTCGGCCGGGACTCTCAGGTCGATCGCCGCCCGATTGGCTTCGTCGCGACGGCCGGCCAGCTTCTGCGCGGCATCCTCGAAGCGGGCGACCTCGGCGTCGAGGGTCTCCTGCCGGGCCACCGCGTCCTTCTCCGCCGATGTGAGCGCCCGCGTCAGTTGCTCGCGCTGGCGCTGCAGTTCCTCGAGCTGCACCCCCTCCCGGTAGGCGTCGAGGCTGCGCAGCGTCTCGATCTCCGCCACGAGATCGGCGGACCGGCCTGCGGCGTCCCGGGCATCCGCGATGGAGCGCTCCCGACGCTGCCCGGCGGTCTCCAGCTCGGCCCGCGCCTCGCGCTCGGAGCGGGTCACCTTGTCGCGCTCGGACTCCGCGTTCCGCACTGCATTGGCGGCGGAAAGCACGATGCGCCTGGCGTACTCACGCTGGCGCCGGGCGAGGTCCCTCACCTGGGCAAGGTCGGACTCAAGCCGGACCAGCTCGTCCCGCCGGCGGTCGAGACGCTCGTAGCCCTCCGCGATCTCGGTGACATCCTTCTCGTCGAGCGCGGGCAGGGAAGCCGTCAGCACCTCGGACAGCTTGGCTGGGCTCAGGTCCTGGGAGATCTTCTCCCGGCGCAGGGACAGCAGCGCCGTGACGAGCGCGTCGTACTGGCCGGGCGAGAACCCCTGGAAGAGTGCCCGCCGGACCGCCTCCCGGTACTCCGTCGCGCTCTCGTGGACCCGGCCGCCGTCGCCGACCGCTGCCTCGAGCGCCGCCCTGGCAAGGGGGATCCGGTCGGCATCGAGCAGCGCCAGGTCGGTGCCGATCTCACGGCGCGTCGTGAACCAGTCGGTCTCGGCCCTCAGCGTGGATGCCGAGGCCCGCAGCCGGACCCCGAGGGTGAACACCTCGTCGCCCCGCCGGAACTCGCCCCAGGCGAAGCCGACCCGGGTGGGAGTTTCGGTCCCCGTCATCACCCGCGTGTACAAACTGCCCCGCTCCTTGACACCGGAGGTCAGGCGAAAGGGCGAGGCATTGGCGTCGAGCAGGAACGGGAACAGGAGCTCGAGGGCCATCGACTTGCCGGTGCCGTTGGGCCCCCGCAGGAGCAGCCGCCCTTTATGGAAGCAAAACGTCTCGTCCCCGAACCGCCAGACGTTGACAAGGCCGGCACGGGTCGGGCGCCAGCGATCAACGAGCGGGGCGGCGCCGAGGCCCGTCACAGGAGCGTCTCCTGCCGGCGGGGCAACCTCGGCTCCGTCGGCCGGTACCGGGCAACGGCGGGCATCGGTCGCACCAGGTCATCCTCCCGCCGCACCAGGCCCAGGGATTCGAGCAGGTCCAGCGCCTCTCGGGCAAGCGTGGAGGCGCCGCCCTCGTCCCGGTACCTCCTCGCCCAGCCCGGATGGCGGCGAAGGAGTTCGCGCACCGTGTCGACGAGGGAGGCGATACTCACCACGGCGACCAGGCGGCGGGAGTCGTCCGAGGCCACGAAGCGGGCCGTGAGCATGAGGGCAACCGCCGCGACCGTCCCGCCCCCCGCAACGGGGAATGCCACGTCGTCGAAGCGCCCTTCGGGGTCGAGCGCCATGAGGCCCTCAGCCCGCTCCTCCAGCGGCAGGCCTGCCTCCGCAGCCCGGGCTCGCAGCCAGCCGCGGCCGGAGGGATGCCCAAGGTAGGTGCGCTGGGCATCGGTGAGATCCTCCAGGTAGACGACCGGATCGTCGAGGAGCCGGCGCGCCAGCGAGTGCCGCAGCCAGCGGGTCCGGACATCGGGGGCGACGGATTCCATGCCGGCCGGAGCTTCCCCGTAGCGGGGCTCGGCCGCCAGGGCGGCCGTGGCCTCCCCTGCGTCGTTGGCAGGCACCGACGACGGGGTCGCGGCGCTGACCAGCAACCTGTGGAGGCGGGCCGAGTCCACCCGGACGAAGGCATTCGCCTCCTCGT
>WNFC01003133.1_pt1 | contig 18143 bp, 19 predicted proteins | sample 5400541 | NCBI WGS metagenome assembly WNFC01 (sample SAMN13153342, study PRJNA577476) | soil metagenome | isolation source: 120 cm saprolite under Douglas fir tree site 2 hole 2 replicate 1 | place: USA:California | collected 2015-04-18
GCTTGCCCGCTGCAATCCGCCTGGTCCTGACGGTTGGAGATCGCACTTCAGACTCGGCGTTCCTGTGCCGCTATCCTGAGGCCGCGAATGAATTGCCGCTATTGTCTTTGCTTCTTCCCAGTCTGGGTGACAAACAAGCACTTCGACCGTGAGGAGGAGGCAGACGCGGAAAATCGCCGCGAGGATCATGATGCCCTTATAGCCCTGGCGGACTTGGCGTCCGAACGACTGCCAGGTCCGGTAGCAAGCACTGCGTACTCGGAGGAAACCATCTCTTCAAATATCTTCAGCGTATGGGAACGGCCAGCTCGCGGTAGCGCGAGCCACAACGTTTCCTTTGCTGTGAACGTTCTCAGGGGACTCAAAACAACGCCAGTTCTGGGTCGGTAAGTTTGCGGATGGGTGGGCAAGAATGCAGCGTCAATCTTGCGGTCCGCTAGATCGCCAAGTAGCTTTTCCGGTTGGTCGGAAACTATCTCGACGCGGACGAGCGGATGGCGCTCACGGAATTTCTTTGTGAGTTCGGGGAGCCATTGCAGACTGGCGGGTCCGCTGGCGCCGATGCAAAGACGCCCCGTGCACCCAGTCGCTTCCCCGCGGAGTATGGATACGACCTCATTGCGCATGGCGAGGATGGCCGATGCGAACTCGTACAGAAGCTCGCCAGCTTGCGTCAAACGGTAGTCTCGGCGGCGGGAGCGGTCCAGAAGAATGGTACCAAAATGATCTTCGAGCTTTCGCAGAGCGATACTGACTGCAGGCTGCGAACGGGATACGCGGTCGGCCGCTCTCTGAACGCTCCGTTCCTCAATCACGGCGACGAACATTTCGAGCTGCATAAGTTCCATAGGTAGCGCCCCCTCGAATTTGCTGTTGCGAAAAACGAAAAAGGCCGTTATCTGTCGTTGGATAACGGCCTGTTGGCTTCAAGATTGGAAATTGTCCTGGGCCGCCGCTATCCGCTCCTAGGGGGCACAATAATTCGCACGGATACAACGACGAGCACTGGACTCGCCGGTCGTCCCTTGGCTACAGGGATCAAAGCGAGTGTCCGGTGGTTGGCTTGGTGATTCATTCTCGGTATTAGGAAATAGCATGGCAGAAGGAGTCCGGTCAAATAAATCCTGTTTATCTTCGCGCCTGACTGCCCACCTGTCGACGCGGGCCAACTGCCCGCACGCAAACGGCAGTCAAAAGAGGTTCACCTGCTGCGCTCGGCGTTCGGGCCAGCCAGACTCGGTCGACAAGAGCTGGAATACGTCGATTAAAGATTTGCGCAAGGACTTCAAATGGAGGAACCGTTGGTTGGCAGTTGACCCAAGAAACGCGAGGCACTGGTCGCTGTCTACGAACACTAGGAGGTGGAAATAAGAGAGGCCGCAATCAACATGTTCGGAAGCAATCATGGAAGGGCGAAGTGTCCTATCAACGACATCTTCGTCGCAATTGGCTGACAAGACCCAGGTTACGATCCGCAGTCCATGGACGCGTCACAATGGGTGCACAAATGTGCCGACACCGAGGCTAGAAGACTGCGCGAGGCACTGGACAGTGCCGACAGCAAGGGCCTCCACATACGGAGGCCCATGTGAACACCTTCCTGGAGCCCAGAAACGCGCACAGTTCTTCTCAGGTTCTTCATTGTATCGGGGTGGACGGAAAACCGACCAGAATTTCAAATCGGAACGCCTCCACTGCGAACTCACTTACTACAGAATGGTTCGTTTCAGCCAGCCCCGTTCAATCGGGGCGCTTCTCAGTTCCCCTTCCCACCACCGAGTGGGTCTTTCGCTCGTCTATGTGATTATCCAGCCTGGACTAGATCAACGCTCCCGACATTACCAAACGGTAGCGCAATTAGACCGCCCGATGGTCCAGCCTTTAAGCTCTTGGGCTTACACGAGTTGCTAAGTGTCGCTAAACGAAGGGCATTGACTTGTGGACTTTCGACGCGATAAGTGGGCAGACAGAAAGGAAAATTGGGGCGCAAAGGCTCGACCGAGGTCGCAAATAGTCGAATCGGCCGACCTCTGACATTGAGTGGAGGCGTCGAATAGGGAACGCCGACCCATATTGCGTAAGCCCATCAAGAATGGTTGGTTTCTCGACCACTTTTGACGGCTAAACATCGCTATCGGCTGGAGACAAACATGAGTTCAATGGCTGCCCGCTACTTTCCTGGAATGTTTGCCCGCCTTAATGGGGCCACAAATCAATGCCCTGTCTGCGTCGATGGGTTGGCCTTGGATAGCGAAGCAACCGGCGCCTGCGAAGTTGAGATAAGCGATGAAACGCTTATCCTTCGGCTTCAACAGAAGGACGTGGCGGCGCTCGGCCTGCTATATCGGCGCTACGCTAAACTGTTTTATTCCGTATGTGCCCGCATATTGCGAAACTCTGCGGAGGCTGAAGACATGGTTCAGGAAGTTTTCTTGTGCTTGTACAGAAGGTGCAGATCTTATGATCCGGCGAAGGGCTGTGCGCGCCCTTGGATCGTGCAGTTGACCTACACTACTTGTTTTAATCGCCTTGGCTCCTTGAAAACGCAGCAGGCACGTGAGGTTCGGAATCACGAAAACAACTCTTTGGAAGATGTACGCTCGGAGTCGAATGAGCGCTGGGATTTTGCGGACTCGATAATTTCGAACCCTCGGATGAAAGCGGCAGTTGAGAAGCTTTCGAAGGAGCAACGGTTGACTTTGAATCTGTACTATTTCAAGGGCTATACATTCCAGGAGATAGCAGAAGAGTTGGGCCACACGTACGGAAACGTGAAAAACCATTTCTATCGTGGCATCGAGCGCTTAAGGCGAATCGTGATGACTTCATCTACAGGAGAGCCATGACGAACGCCAAGGACCGAGGACAATACAAATGAACCGAGCTTGCAGATCACCAATCACCACAAGTACGGAGGAGTGACAAGCGTGACGAACAGCAGCACCTCCCTGCTGCCGACCGTGACATTCGTGAGTTGATGGAGGCTCGGGATCTCTACCTCGCAGAGGTATATGACGTCGGCCGCAACGGTGACACACGAAAGCCATTTGGACGCGTCTTTTTCACGAAGAACAAATCGCTTATTTTTTATGCCTATGACCTGCACCAACAACCTGGAGTCAAAAACTCGAACGCGTTCCTAGTATGGGGACAACGTGGTCCGGGCCGAAAGCGAACGCTAAGTTTGGGAATCTTTTGCCAGGACAGCACGGCAATCAAGAGATGGTTGTTGAAGGTTGACGACTCGAAGACCCTGCAGCAAATCGACGCAGTATCGTCAAAGAGGAACCACAAGACGGAAGCCGCGAGCCAAGTGGGCACTCGTTGCTGGTGGCCTCCCTACTGGTTGAGCCCAATCATCCTTGATCGGTCCTTCGTCGCGGTTTCTTTTTTCCTCGGGACCTGAGTGCATCTGGAAGCAGACGGACTGTGAGACCACGCACTCAGATTGAGTTGAGAGGGTCGCATGATTCTAATTGCCTCGAGCCGCTGTATACCAAGTTAGGAGGTTTTGAGCAAATTGAAGAAAAATCTTTCCATAAAGCAGCGTCTCGTTGCGTCCTTAGTCGTCTTGCTCTGGAATCTCGCGGCCCTTTGTTATTCGAAGGAGCCGGCGAATCCGATACGCGGCCAAGTACTAGGCTCGTCAAGCGTGGTCGAGGTAGGTGCAAATATCAACCTAGCGATGAATATCAGGTATTCGATGAAAACCAATGAGGAAGGAATGTATCTCTTAGCTGACATGCGGCCAGGGAATTACCAAATCCAGGTTTCCCACGCTGGCTTCAAGACAATCGCGGAGCCGGATGTTCTCCTCAACATTCGGGATGCAGTGGTCATTAACTTCACTTTTCCGGTCGGCGCTGTGTCTGAGAGGGTCACTGTCGAGGCCGACGCACCACTTATCGATACGGAATCCCCCTGAGTGAGCACAGTTGTGAACCGGCAATTCGCCGAAAACCTGCCGCTGAACGGCAGAAGCTTTCAGACGCCCCATTCAGCTCACGCCCGGGGTTGTCTCGACGGCGTCCAGCGCGACGGCGGGGGTCAGTTCAGCGTCAACGGCCAACACGCTGCCTCGAATTACTGGATGGTTGACGGCGTGAGCGCGAATGTCGGCATCGGGTCCAGCGGGTCCCCTGCGGGAAATGGGATCTCCGGGGCGAATACCGCTTATAGAGTCCGTGGTGGAACGAACAGCCTGGTACCGAGGTTGGGTCAATGGCGGCCGACGCTTCTCGCTATCTCAAATGTTGCCACCGGCGTGTGTTCGCTGATTGAGTGAGAAAGGGGCTGCGCTGAGGTTGCGGAAGGGGGTACCGAATTGCACAAGTCGGCGTCAACAGAATTTCAAGGATCTCCGGTAACCTCCGGTAATCGTTTCTGCAACAGAGATGAAGGAAGGTACGAGAAGGTCCAAGAAACGTTGCACTTTTATCGCGACCATCTGGAGGAGGTATACCAATTTCTTTCCAAACAGGCACGCGTTACATACCTTCTTTGGATCATTGCTGTGACTTTTGGCATGGCCGTCTTGCTTGCGGGGATAGGGCTGCTCATCGCCGGGAAATTGGGAGGAGGTTTGATTATGACCATCAACAGCGCCCTCGTGTATTACATCGAGAGGGTCTTTCGAAGAAGGGAAGACCACTATTCATCCCTTGCGACTAGCAGGAACGCATATCTAGAATATTGCAAAAATTTATCACTGGCAATCCAAAGCATAGATGCCATCAAGGATTCCACGGAAAGGGAAAAACATTTCACTCAACTCGTGAATATCTTAATCACAAAACTTCAAACCCACAGTGAGCAATCGTCTGTTGATCGGTCCGAAAAGAAACCTTGCCAAGGGGAACGAGAGGAAGCTGACTCAGAGCATAGGAAAACGAATATTGCTCCAATCCTTCGCAAACGACCTGGATTGGCGCGCCCTACGAGTGGTGTTCGATGACTGCCTCGTGAAACGATTCAGTCGACGGAACTAAATCACACAGCAGTCTCAGGTGCCTCCGTCTATGCCAAGGAAGACCAAGATCGGATGCTTGTCCCCAAGTCAACTTGAATCTGCTCACTTGCGCAGAGGACGCACATGATGTTCTTCGGTTTGAACAATTCTATTGTGCGCCGCTCGCCCGCTGCAACCCCCCAGACCGAGGGAGTTCGAGTCCACACTTTAGACCCGGCGCTGCTGTGTCGCTGTTCTGAGGACGCGAATGAATTGCGGCAATTGTCTGGGGTTCTTCCCAATCCGGGTTGCAAATCAGCACCTCAACCGTGAGGGAGCCATCCGGCTGCTCCTTGCATAAGATGTGGACGGAATCCCACATCTCCTCTTCTTTTCCGACTCGCATCCGTTGGCCGACGCGCACCGATAGAGTGTCCGTGCCGACCTCAAATCGACCTGAACTCCCTGCATCACAACGCACCTGGAACTTCCGCCTGTCCGGCGGCGCCATTAGATCCACACGGGGCTCCTTGACCACTTGTAATATGGGCCTTCGGCTCGCCGTTTGATATGGTACGAAGCGCAAGAACAGGCGGTACGCTGGTACCTACACGAAGGGCTATGGCAATCGTAGATCAAGCGGGTACATCTGCAGTTGGTGCCAGGTTGACCGAGGACAGCTGATGATAATTCCCCATCCTCACTCCCACCAGGATGTTCGACGATTCGACTTCCCGTCCCAGGCTGAAATCGTCGGCAGAGTGACTGGCGTGGCGATGCGAATTGTTGGAGAAAGAAAGTCTGACCCGACAGAAGCGGCAGGCGGGGGCGCCCGCTGAGGCGGCTTGGCGGAACAGCGATGGCCTTCTTCAATGTCCCGCCCGGTCTAAACCACATGAATCATTGACAACCCACAGCCTCTCCAGAAGGCTGCCGCGTCCTCACTCAATGGAGTCATATGGGCAAAATCCTCGATTCTTAGACTGCATTGTTCGGCAAGTGCCTCAATCAGTCGCCGGGCAATCCCCTTCCGACGCTTGCCCTTTAACACCCAGATCATCTCGATCGCTCTGCGAGAATGCGGTTCGATTCTCAAGGCTTCTGCAGACCTGCAGGACGAATCCACGCCAGGTGCAAACGAACTCAGCGGTGTCTGGTATTCACACGTGTGCTCACGACTCACAACGAGAGCAATCACGCGGCCTTTCCAGACGTAAATTATGGCAATTGTCCTGGAACGATCAGCCTCTTTCGAAGCAACAAACGAAGGAAAATCGTAGCCTGTCTCTCTTCGTGCTGCAATCGCGGCCGCCTGTGCGTGCCGCTGCAGAAACATTGACGCCTTGTGGGTCACAACGTGAAAGCCGTCCGCCAGCTTTGATTTGGGGCCATTGACCCCCAGATCGTGAAACGTTTGATGGTAATTTTCGTCTGTTGTGGAACCCCGAACGTAGAGGAGCCCGCATCCTGCACACCGGCCAGACTCATCTTGTGCTGTGGGTGGGCCTGCAGCAGGTGTCTCTGCCTGCGACCGTTTCCGCTTTGGCGTATCAGGCATTCTGGTTCTGATGGAACTCGAGAAGGTATATACCGTACAAGGCTAGCGTCCGCTCAGCCCGCGCAATATCGAAATCGTGAGCGCGAGAAAATCCGTCTAATGCATTGGCCGCGTGGGGTGACAATCGGTAGAGCTCGCTCGGTCCACCTTATCTGCACCTCAGCACCAGCAGAAATCTGTCTGAACAAAGCCGACACCAAAGACGCTGCAAACGAGTGCTATAATCCTGACCAGTGATGCTTATTATGTCGGTATATCGGCCTGGCGACCATATTAAAGTTGAATTCAAGGACGAGCACACTGGTGCGAGCGAGTGGATGTGGGTTGTGGTGGACCGTCCGGATGACGAACAGAGGCTCGTATTCGGCAGGCTCGATAGCCAGCCCGTCGTTCACACTGGCCTTATGCCCGGCCAGGCCTTGGCCATAAGCTACGATAATATACGAGACCACAAACGGTTCTCATAGCAGGAGAACCGCCCGATGATTCCCGTCATAGATTTATTTGCCGGCCCTGGAGGACTGGGTGAAGGATTCAGCGCGCTTCGTTTGAAGGGCAAACCGGCCTTCCGGTTAGCCCTCTCTATCGAGAAGGATCGTTATGCGAGAGAAACACTCCGGCTCCGAAGCTTCTTCAGGCAGTTCGACACCGAATGTCCGCCAGAATATTATGACTTTCTCCGCGGTACAACAACGCTCGAAACTCTGTGCAGCCGGTTTCCCGTCGAAGCGGCAGCCGCCGATGAACAGGCTTGGCTCGCGACGCTCGGGGACCACAAGAATTTTCCGATTGAAAAAATCGATGAGCGCATCGAGCGGGCACTCGACGGCAATGACGAGTGGCTGCTGATCGGCGGGCCGCCCTGCCAGGCCTATTCGCTTGTTGGCCGTTCCCGAATGACCCGAGAGCGCGAGAAGTATGAGAGGGATGACCGGCATGTCCTTTACCGGGAGTATCTCAGGATCATTGCCGTTCATCGCCCGCCCGTTTTCGTCATGGAAAATGTGAAGGGAATCCTCTCCTCGCGACTTGCCGGGAGCCTGATTATCGATCGAATCCTCTCGGACTTGCGGGCACCCTGCAAAGCAATTGATGGGAACGATCTGAAGAGGGCGAGGAAGCAGGCCACCTACGTTCTCTACCCTCTGGCGGATTATGGGCAGAACCGCTCACTTTTCCGAGAGGACAGCTCGGATGCATCCGGGTACGTGATTCGTTGCGAGCGCCACGGAATTCCTCAAGCTCGCCATCGGTTGATCCTCCTCGGAGTGCGAAGTGACATCGAAGCCAAACCGCATGCGTTACCACTATCCGACAATGGAAACCGGATGTGGACGGTTATCCGAGATCTCCCGCGTCTCAGAAGCAGGCTGTCGCGGCAGGAAGACACTGCGGAGGCGTGGCTGACCGCGGTTCGGGAGATTGTCGATACAAGAATTCTCGACGGCGACGGCATCGATCTTGATGTTTGGCGCAAGCTGAAGAAGACGGCACGAAAGCTGAAGTCATCAACAGCTATTGGAGGCGAATTCGTCCTGTCCGACGCGCGGCCGAACTGGCAGCGCAAGTGGTTTTATGACCCCAAGCTGGGAGGGGCCTGTAACCACAGCACCCGCTCACATATGAAAGAGGATCTCTGGCGCTACTTTTTCGCCGCCTGCTACGCGCAGGTGCACGACAAATCACCACTCCTTACTGATTTCCCGGCCTTTCTGCTTCCGAACCATGGCAACGCGAAAGGCTGGGAGGATGAGGAAGATGAAATTTTTACTGACAGATTTCGGGTGCAGGTCAAGGATCGTCCGTCGACGACCGTCACCGCCCACATCGCAAAAGATGGCCATTTTTTTATTCACCCGGACCCGCTGCAGTGCAGGAGCCTTACCGTGCGTGAAGCCGCAAGACTGCAGACATTCCCCGATAACTACCTCTTCATGGGGCCGCGCACGGCACAATACCAGCAGGTCGGCAACGCAGTTCCGCCCCTGCTTGCGCGAAAGCTCGCCGGAATCGTGCTCAGGCTCATGAAGGAAAGCATTCTTGCGAAGTAATGCACATGGACACGCTTTCGAGAGAACGGCGGAGCTGGAACATGTCGCGCATCCGCTCCAAGGACACGCAACCCGAGAGGCTTGTCCGCTCGGCGCTGCGACGGCTCGGGTGTCGCTTCCGCACGTATCCGCTGAAGCTTCCCGGAAAACCCGACATTGTGGTTCCCCGGCGGCGCCTCCTCATCTTCGTGCACGGCTGTTTCTGGCACCGTCACCGCGCCTGCAAATTCGCGTATTCGCCAAAGAGCCGGGTTAGTTTCTGGCAAAAGAAGTTCAGCGAAAATGTCGAACGAGACAAAACGAGAGCGAAGGAACTGAAAAAACTGGGCTGGCGCGTGTCGGTGATCTGGGAATGCGAAACGAAGGATCTCACCCGGCTTCAGAGAAAGATACGCTCGATCTTGCGCTCGTCCGCCGGGCGGCCGATGCAAAGTTCGCGCAGATCGATAACGTGAATAGGTATAGTTACTACTATCGAATAGAATAAACGGCCTGTAACATACGAGTGCAAATGCCCTTGCCTGCACACGACAGGTACTACGAGATCGCTACGCCCCGAGCGGATGCGATGATTGAGTCGCTCCGAGCATTTGGGTATGACCTCGAAACGGCCATTGCAGACCTCATCGACAACAGCCTCTCCGCGGGTGCCAAGAATGTCGGGATCGAGTTTTCCTGGAATGGTCACGATTCGCGCGTAACGGTAAGCGACGATGGAAGAGGTATGAGCGAGGAGCAGCTGTTCCTTGCCATGCGACCGGGGAATCGAAGTCCGCTCGAAGAAAGAGCGCCGCGAGACCTCGGGCGTTTCGGCCTCGGTCTCAAGACTGCTTCCTTCTCGCAGTGCCGTTCGCTCGCGGTCTTGTCGAAAGCTGCAGGTGACGGGGTTTTCGTGCGCTGCTGGGATCTTGATTACGTGAGGGACAGCGGCGAGTGGCGATTGCTCAAGGAGTCAAGCTTGGCGCCCCCAGATCTCTCCGAAAAGCTTGGGCGATTACCTTCGGGAACGACGGTTGTCTGGAGAAAACTCGATCGCATTGTGGGTGACGCCCCCCCGGAAGACGAGCCTGCGCACCGCCGCTTCCTCGAAGGTCTGGACCGAGTGAAGCATCATCTCAGTATGGTGTTTCATCGTTTCCTTTCCGAGCCTGGAGGCCTTAAGCTGTGGCTCAATGAAAGAGAAGTAAAGCCCTGGGACCCGTTCCTCACCGGTGAAGTTGCCACTCAGATTCTTGGGCGTGAATACCTCACACTGCGCGGCAACGCAGTGGATGTTCAACCATACGTCCTCCCTCATCATTCGAAGCTCAACGAAGAGACGCACAAAACTGCCGCAGGCCCCCGTGGCTGGAATGCGCAGCAGGGGTTCTACGTTTACCGAAACCATCGGCTGCTGGTCGCCGGTGACTGGCTGGGCCTCGGCTTCCAGAAAGAAGAGCATTTCAAGCTGGCACGCATCAGAGTGGACTTCCCGAACAGCATGGATGTGGAATGGGATATTGATGTCAAGAAATCACGGGCTCGACCTCCGGGGCTCCTCCGCGCCGACCTGAAGCGAATCGAGACGGCGACACGGACAAGGGCGAGCGAGATATACCGCCACCGCGGCAAAGTCGTCGCCAGGGAAGCAGCGGGCCAGCACGTGTTTGTGTGGCTTCGGAAGGTGCGTCACGGAAGGATATTTTACGAGGTCAATCGCGACCATCCCGTAGTCCGCGAACTTCTCGATAAAGCGCAGGGCAGGCGCGGAGAAATCACGGCGCTGCTGCGGCTCATTGAAGAGACTGTTCCCGTCCCATATGTGGTGATGAACAACGCCGAAAAGCCGGATGGTCACGCTGGCCCCTACGAAGGAGCGCCATCGGGTGAACTCATTGAACTTCTCACTCTCGTAATCGAAGCGTTTCTCGGGCAGGGCCTGTCAATCACGCAAGTGCGCGAGAGGCTGGCGGCACTTGAACCCTTCAGCATGTACCCGGAAGTTGTGGAAGCTGCGATAGAAAAGATCGACCTCCGCATGAGGCCCGATTCACAGAGGCGGTGAGATGGACCCGTACGAAAAAACTCGACAGCTTGTCCAGATTCTCCTCAAAGGGAAACCCGAAACGACGCCCGCGACGATCCGCGCCGCCATTGAGCGGGTGCTGCCGGTGCTCGATGGTCAGGATGGGACCACCATTGACGTTGAAAAACTGGCAAAGGACCTCGAAACCCGCTTCAACGTTTGGGTCGGCCAGGAGACAGTGTTGCAGGACGTACGCGGCCACGAACCGTGGCTGCCTGATCGCCGGAGTCAGATCGCATGGCGCTTCTGGAAGCGATACGAGCGATATCTCGAAGAAGACGAAGGGTGGGCTCCTCAATCCGTGACGCGCCTGGGACAGCTCACAGACTCGATCCTTGAAAAGCTCGAAGCACCTGATCGGCCCGGTTCATGGGATCGGCGCGGCATGGTTGTCGGCAATGTACAGTCGGGCAAGACGTCAAACTACATCGCGTTCATCTGCAAGGCAGTCGACGCGGGCTACAAGCTCATCATCGTGCTTGCCGGTATGCACAAAAACCTCCGAAGCCAGACACAGCTCCGGGTGGATCAGGGGTTCTTGGGATTTGATACACAGCGAAACCGGGCCTTCGACCAGAATAACCTCAGGATCGGTGCCGGGGCTCTGGCCGGAGCGGAATTCCTCCTCGCGCATTCGCTCACAAGCAGCGCGGACGCTGGTGACTTTAACAGTACGGTCGCAAATAACATGAACGTTGTTCCCGGCGGGGAACCAATTGTGCTCGTCGTGAAGAAAAACAAGTCCGTCCTGCAAAATCTCCTCAACTGGTCGATCGGCGTAAGGGGCGAGATTGATCCCAAGACGAATCGGCGCGTCGTCCGAGATGTGCCTTTACTCGTGATCGACGACGAGGCAGACAACGCATCCATCAACACGAACCCGCCGCTCCGCGACGCTGAGGGAAATATCCTGCCTGACCAAGACGTGACGGCCATAAACGGGCTCATTCGAAAGCTTCTCAACAGCTTCGAGAAGAGCGCGTACGTCGGCTACACCGCGACACCGTTTGCCAACATCTTTATCTATCCCGATGGCGAGCACGACGAGTACGGCGAGGATCTCTTTCCGCGGAGTTTCATCATCAACCTGCCGGCCCCATCGAACTATATCGGTCCTTCGCGCGTCTTCGGAATCGGTACGGACGGAACGGGAACTATTACCGAGCAGGAAGAACTGCCGGTCATTCGTGCGGTTGACGATTATGAGCAGGACATCCCGAACAACCACAAGAAGACCGACATTGTGACGCAGCTTCCGGCAAGCATGCGTCAAGCCATCAAAGCATTTGTTCTCGCTTGCGCGGCAAGGATTTGTCGCGGACAGGAGCAAGAACATAACTCAATGCTCATTCACGTGACGCGATTCACAGCCGTCCAGGCAAGTGTCATGGGCCTCGTGCAACAGGAACTCCTCTACTTACTGCAACGGCTTGAATACATGGAGAGCAACCAATCGAAAGAACTTTTGAAGGAGCTTGAATCGCTGTGGCGGCAGGACTTCGTTCCGACGACGACCACGATGGCACGCGTACTGGGGGATGGAAGTCTTCGCGCGGTCCCTTGGCCGCAGATACGGGATCAGCTCTTCACGGCGGCAGCGAAGATCCAGGTCAAGACCATCAATGGTACGGCAAAAGATGTGCTCGACTACTACGAGCACAAGAACGGCCTCTCCGTGATTGCGATCGGCGGCGACAAACTGTCGCGGGGCCTCACACTCGAAGGACTCAGCGTCAGCTATTTCCTGCGTGCCTCCCGCATGTACGACACCCTGATGCAGATGGGCAGATGGTTCGGCTACCGACCGGGATATGCCGACCTCTGTCGGCTCTACACGAGCGAGGAACTCGTGGACTGGTACCGCCACATCACCTCTGCGAGTGAGGAATTGCGAGAGGAATTCGACCACATGGCCGCTGTCGGCGGTACCCCTGAGGACTATGGCCTTCGCGTTCGTCGGCATCCGAACGGGTTGCTCATAACCGCCATAAACAAAATGCCGACCGGTACCCGCATGCAGGTTTCCTACGCCGGGTCCATCACTGAAACGGTTGTCTTCGACGCTGACCCGCGGATCATCGACCAGAACTTCAGAGTCTTCGGGGCATTTTTCGAGCGACTTGCAAGGCCCCGGAACGACACGCATAACCTCATCTGGGAGGATGTGCAAGGAACGGAAATCGCACAACTCATGTCCAGTGTTCGCACGCACCCGAATTCCTTCAAAGCACAGTCCAGCCTCATCATGAAATACATCCAAGCGCAGCTCGCCAAAGGAGAACTTATCCGCTGGACTGTGGCTCTGCTTTCGAGCAGGGATGCCACTGAATCTGTAACGATCGCGGGAAAGAGTATTGGCCTGATCACACGCGCGCACATCGAGAACGCCAACGGCAAGTGTTCCATCCGGAGGCTGGTCAGTCCGCGTGATGAGGCGCTCGACCTCACCGAATCCGAACGTGCGGCGGCGCTTGCCCGCACGAGAGAGCACTGGGCCGAAAATCGGGGAAAGTACAAACGTCAGGAGGAACCTGGCCTTCCGTCGGGAGGTTGGATCAGGCAAGAACGCCCGCCCCAACGCGGTTTGCTCCTCGTTTATCCGCTCGATACACTCGGAACCAATCCCGGGCCGCTCATGGGGTTTGCAATAAGTTTTCCAAGCAGCGATACCGCCATCGCCGTGGAGTACATGGTGAATAACGTCTACTGGGAACAGGAGTTCGGAACTCAATGAATTTGGAGGAAACCTGGCAGGAGATTGCGCGCGAAGCAGCAGGGCAGAGCCGCCATGGCATTTTGCAAAGGCGCATACGCCCTGACGCCCGGTGCGACCTTTTCATTGCCGTTGAACGCCCCTCCGGGCGCCGCGTCTTTCTCATTCGGGTGCAGGAAGCAGCGGCACGCCGATTAGAAAGGCTTCCTCGAATGCGGGGCTGTGAAATCAGCATCACCCGGCTCCCAGAAGATCCAGCAGACAAATTGTCGGTCTGCGTGTTTCTGAACGAGGCGCGATTCACGGACGTGTTTACATCTCTGTCGGAAGACTTGGCGAGACACCTTGAGCCCGTGCAGAGTGATGTCGAGATCGTGAGCGCACTTGTCGGCCGTCTGCAACGCTGGCAGAAATTCCTGCAGCGGAGTCCAGATGGACTTGGCGAAGACGCGCAACGGGGACTCTTCGGCGAGCTCTGGTTCATGAGGCACTATCTCATTGACGGGGTCGGTGCCCTGGAGGCTGTGCGTGCATGGAGAGGCCCCGAGCAGGCAATACATGATTACCAGCTCCGCAATCTGTCCGTCGAGATCAAGACGACGATTGCGAAGCAGCACACTAAGTTCCTTGTTTCAAGCGAAAGGCAGCTCGATTCGTCACGCGTAGCTCGGCTTATCGTTTTCCATGTGGCGGTGGAGGCAGTCCGCCCAGGCACCATAACGTTACCCGGCCTTGTGAGTGATGTCCGAACCACGCTCAGTCAGAACGCCGAGGCACGCGACCTTTTGGAGGATCTGCTGCTTGACGTCGGATATCTCGACCGCCATGAGCAGTTGTATGAGAACGTTGCGTACGTCGTGCGGTCGAACCATGCCTTTCATGTGCGAGACGGATTCCCACGGCTCACAGAGACTGCTCTGCCCCCGGGCGTTGGCGACCTGACATACAGCGTGGTGATAAGCAACTGCGTGCCCTTTATTGTCGAAGATGAGGAATTTCGTAATCTTCTCCAACAATCCAGAAATGCCTAACGAAGACCAGTTCGCGAGCTTCCTCACCAACCTGCAGCAGGACGTCCTGTCGCGCTCCGAAGGGCAGGAACAGTTGCGTGAGGATGCTTTTACCGAGCTCATGATCGAATACCTGATTGATGCCGGTGAATTCGATGACGGGGTCGTTTGCCAGCACCGGGGGCGGGGCCTGCAAGTCAATGGCTATGGCGTTTCCGAAGATGAGGAATGCCTGGATCTCTTTGTTTCCCAATGCACTCTCGACGTGCCCCCGGAAACGGTTCCGAAGCGGGACATCGAGACACTGTTCAGGCGTGGAAAAGAATTCTTCGAGAAGTGCACGAACGGTTATGTGCGTGAAATGGAGGAGGCTTCCCCCGCCTTCGACCTTGCACTGCGAATCGAGGAATTGAAAAGCGAGCTCACACGAGTCCGGCTTTTCCTTTTCACCGACGGGATTTCGAAAATGGAAGAGATTCCCAATGAGTCCGTGGGAGATATCGAGATCTCCCATCACGTTTGGGACATAGAACGACTGTTCCGGTGCTGGAACTCCGGCAGCCGAAGGGAAACGATCGAAGTGGATTTTGTTTCCGCCATAGGGCAACCAGTGCCATGCCTCTCGGTTGCCCCCCTGCAGGGCGAATATGCATGTTATTTACTGTCGCTCTCGGGACCACTGCTCGTGGAACTGTATTCGCGGTTTGGGCCACGACTCTTGGAACGAAACGTGCGGTGTTTCCTTCAAGCACGGGGCAAGATCAACAAAGGAATCCGTAACACCATTCTCTCAGAGCCCGCCATGTTTCTCGCTTACAACAACGGGCTTTCAGTGACTGCAGAAAGCATAGCCACCGTCTCCCTCCCGGACGGGTCGCTCGGAATGACGAAAGCGAAAGACTTCCAGATAGTGAACGGCGGTCAAACGATGGGTTCGATCTACCACGCCTTCCGGCGAGACCGAGCCGACGTTTCCGGGATCAGCGTTCCAGTGAAATTGACCGTGCTGTTCAATCCGAGCCGCGTGGAGGCTGTTGTCCCTAAGATTTCTGAATACGCGAACAGCCAGAACAAGGTGAACACCGCGGACTTTCAGGCGAACGACCCCTTTCATATGGGCGTGGAAGAGTTGTCGCGTACCATCTGGGCTCCAGCAGCCCAAGGCATGCAGCGGCAAACGCGCTGGTACTATGAACGCGCGAGAGGTCAATATCAGGACGACAAATCACGTTCCGGCACGCCTGCGCAGCAACGACAGTTCGAAGCGGTGCACCCGAAGTCCCAGATGTTCACGAAGACTGATTTGGCAAAGTTCGAGAACACTTGGGCGCAACTTCCGCAAATCGTAAGCCGCGGTGCTCAAAAGAACTTCTGGGAATTCACGTTGCTTCTGAAAGACCGGGGCAGGGTTACTGTTGACGAGCGATATTTTCAACGACTCGTTGCCAAAGCGATTCTTTTCCGACAGGCAGAAAGGATCATTCAAGCGGAGAAGTACGGCGGTTACCGCGCAAACATTGTGACGTACACGCTTTCCTGGATTTCCCGGAAGTCCTCTCAATGTATTGACCTAGACCGCATCTGGCGCGAGCAAGCCTTGACTGGAGCGCTGGAGGAAGCTATTCGTCTTGGGTCGGCGAAAGTGCATCAGCACATAACAAATCCTCCCGCAGGAGGAAACATCACTGAGTGGTGCAAGAAGGAATCGTGCTGGCAAAGCTTGAGCGAGGTTGAGTTTGAACTGCCAGACGCACTTGAAGAAGAACTGATTCCCGTCGGGCGATCCTTTGCCGCGCCAGTTGATCGCGGCATTGATACGCCGACCGACGAAGAGCGGAAGCTCATTGAGGAAGTCGCTAAAGTTCCACCGGAAGTGTGGTACAGGATCGCCAAATGGGCGAAAGAAACTGCTAACTTGCAAGGCTGGCAGCGGAGCATTGCATACAGCATGGGCAAACTTCTTGCCGGCGGCCGTCAGCCGTCGCGCAAGCAGGCGGTTCAGGCGGAGAAAATATTGAAGGAGGCCCACCGCCTTGGCTGCAGTCTCAATCCGGAGACATGAGCAGGCGGGTAGGCAACTAGTGGGGACCGAAAGCAATACCGATGGGAATTTCAAGGGCTTACGAGGAATGCGAAGGAAGGCTAAGTCAGTGAAAAGGAACGAGGGGCACGCAAAGGAATTCTTATTGCTCCCTCAAAGCTCCCTCGCTTTTCCTTGGGCTTGAGATTCTCACTCTCAACCTTTTCATCTACTGCCTGCAACAAATGTCGGCTTCGGGCCCGAGATTCGCGGCACGGATGGCAAGCCGACGCAAGACATCAGAAGTGGGGTCAAGCGCGGGAGATAAAATCCATCTTCTTCCGAAACTTTTTTCGTAGAGATGAGTTCTTCGGATCGCGGAGTTCGGACTGGTAGCCCTGAAACTCGGCCTTTAGGCAATCATGGAACCTGTTTCGGTTCACCGTGATAGCATTACGATTCACACTCAGCATCGGACCCACGGACCAGACCTTGCTCTCTCCTCCGCTCTCCGTTTGGTGGAGAATCCCACAACGGAATTCGAATCACATCCTACGACGAAACGCGAGACCGGTTTATTTACCACGACCCCCGGCCAGCCAGGTCTCTGCTTTGCAAAGAAAACAACAAGGCCGGTGTGGACGCGCAACCTGAGGGCAAACGCTGGAGCGTGACCTCGAAAGAACTCGAGAGAGTTATTTTCGCGTCTTTTCTATATTCACATCGGTGGGCCAGACTGCAAGGCATAAAATTCGATTTGAACTACAAAGGATGGAAACAGACTGAATTCTACGCCTTCTTTAATCTTAAGGAGATCAGCAAACAGTCCCAAGGGTCTCTGAGCACTCGTGGTTTCAGCGTCGGCCCTTTCAAGCAAAGTATTGTGCTCATTCTGGACTGTGGAAAGCGCGACAAGATATTGCGAGCTATGCTGATCATCCACAGGCAATGGTTCCGCGAAAATTTCATCCTCGCAACGGATCTTATGAAGAGTTTCATTTCTGTCTTTGCCCCAGCCCCGGACCGGGTCAGCTACGACGAAGTGGTTAAATCGGTCTGGGGTCTTAGAAACCCCGGCTTGGCGCAGCAGGTTCTGCAAACGCTGTTTGGCACATCAGAGATCGTTGACTGCTTGCAGGCTTTCTTGGGGACGGCAAAAGAAGCATCGATCGCAACCGATTTCGGACACTTGAGCTCTGAGAATGTTATGGATCAGGTGGAAGCGTTGCTGAAGGTGGAATTCAAGCTCTTTTGATCCTCCGGTGCAGCTGTGGCCCTTGCCCACACCCCTCTTTCGATTTTTGGGTTCTACCCCAAATCGATTTCGCCTTCTTCCTCTTCCTGGAGCCACGCTGCAACTTCCTGCTCAACCGAAAATCCTCGGTGTGGCGCTTTGCGGAAATTTCCCTCAAGACCGTAGGCGTTGAGCTCCAGCGGAATTGCCTCGTAACAGCCGCCCTCAAGGAAGCCTTTCACATACAGCATGGGATAAAAATCGGGATTCCCAACTCTTTCGTTTTCAAGCACCACGACTCGCGTCGTATTGAGATTGAGAACGTCAGGCCGAAAGAACGGATTGACTTCAACCCGCATGCCCGCCGGCAAGTTTACTGCTCTCGCCGCAAAATTCTGGCGCTGTGTTCGAATGTAATTGGCAACAAGACTCGAAACGTGCTGTACCTGCGCTGGCGAGAGCTGCGGCATATCCGTACCTTTCTTGTGCGCGAGCGACCTCGCTCAGTGAGGTGTCGCTCGACTCATTTGCTTCCATTTTCCAA
>WNFC01003023.1_pt1 | contig 18141 bp, 19 predicted proteins | sample 5400541 | NCBI WGS metagenome assembly WNFC01 (sample SAMN13153342, study PRJNA577476) | soil metagenome | isolation source: 120 cm saprolite under Douglas fir tree site 2 hole 2 replicate 1 | place: USA:California | collected 2015-04-18
TCGAGATGCGCCCTAGGCAAATTCGACGAGTCAAGCTATTTCGGACGCTTGGTTACTGCTTCGCTCTTGGCAATCATGAGCCATTGCATAAGGACGTATCGGTATCAATGTTCGAAGATGCTTTTAAAGACGAGTCTGCCACGACTTCCGAAAAACTCAGCATCGCATGGTGGTGGGCGACGTTTGCAAGATCGTGGGACCATTCCTCGACAACTCTAGCATATCAGAACACTCTATCTGCCTTGCAGATTTCCTTGACGGGAACATTTACTGTCCACCGCCAGTCTGATACCATCGGCCGTCGTGGTTTGAAGATCCAGATACCGTTGGAGTATGCGTCTTATCAAATCGAAAGCAGACAGCTGGAACTGGCCGTCGAGACAATCGAGAAAGGCAAGACGATGATCTGGTCCGAAATATATGGGCTCCGCACTTTTGTAGGGAGGCTTCGCAGGGTAAACCCAGATCTTGCAGATAGACTTGCGTCCGTAAGCCAAAATCTACTTGCCGTCAATGCTTCAATTTCGGCTCAAAGAGTCGTCGGGTCTCAATCGGATGAGGAAGACGATGACGAATATATGGACAATTCCAGTCTTATGTACAAGGAGCAGCGCCGGCTTCTACGTGAACGTCAGGAAGTCATCACAGCAATAAAAACCTTACCAGGCTTCGAATACTTCATGGAGACTATACCATTTCGCACTCTTCAACGCGCTGCATCTCGCGGACCCATTATTATCATCAACCACTGCCCCTGGCGTTGCGACATCGTCATTGTTCTTCACAACTCACCACCTTCCCTCATTCCCACAACAGCAGGATTCTATGAATGCTCAAGGACTTTGGCAAGCAAGCTTTTGGATGCCCGCAGAAAGTACGCAGTGGAATCAGATCAGTACCAAGAGGAGCTACGTCCTATACTTAAAGAGCTACACGAACAAGTTGGCCAGCCGGTCATCAACAGACTTCGGGAATTAGGCATACCAGAACAGTCGCGAATTTGGTGGTATCCGACATCGGTCTTCTGCTCTCTTCCTCTCCATGCCATGGGACCAGTTTCATCAACTGATGGCCATGATCGATACTTCTCAGACTTATACATTTGCTCATACACACCAACGATTGGCGCACTCATCTTCGCCCGCACAACTGCCACCCCGATATCCGATTTTGGACACACTCTGCTTTGTATAGCCCGTCCCACTGAATCGTCACTACGAACGATGGACGTGGACTCGGAAGTGATTGAGGGCGTCCCTGCGACCAGGCTCTTATTGGGGAATGCAACACGGGAGGCCGTATTTAATGGCCTTCAGAAGCATCCCATTGCCCATTTCGACTGTGGTAGCCACCATGAAGAAGGAGAACCATTTGACTCAGCACTTGAGCTGGATGGCGGTGATCGACTTACGTTGTTGGACATCGTCTGCTCCCGGGTTCCTACTACGGAACTTGCTGTCCTCTCAGCTGACCGTACCGCGGAGGTGGTAGACGGGTCAGAGTTTGTCGAAGGCTTGCACCTTACTGCAGCGATGCAGTACTATGGATTTGGAAGCGTTATCGGGACGATGTGGGACTTGGGGGAGTTTGGGGGCGAGGACATCTCCCTGGGATTCTACAAGGACATGTTCTTGGGGGGCACAGAAGACAACACCTCACTTTCAGACAGATCGGCCAGATCGCTACGGTATACGATGCAGAAGTTGAGAGAGAAGGGGGTACCTCTTCAACGATGGGCGAATTGGGTTCACTATGGTCCGTGACATGAGTTATTTGGATTTTGTAGGTGTAGTTTTGTACTATAGTAGGTGTAGATGTATAAGATGCCACTTCTGACCAGTTTGCGACTCTCAAGGAGTGTCGAGCTACTGTCATTCCTAGACAGCGCGCTGACGCTGCACACCTGTGAGGCTGACAATGATGGCCCTGGTAGCCGCGGCCCGGGGTTCTGCGTCGGCACTGAGTGAGGAATGCGTCGACAACATGACCTGGCTTGGACACGTTCGTCGTAGTGTCCTACACTCCATTTACCAATGCCCCCGGTGGTCACCAACCAACTGAAGTCGTGACTCGGGCCAACATCGCAAATATGAACCGAATGACGCCCATGCATGAATCTCGGCGACTCGGACTCGTCCGAGTCATCGTCGAGCCTGAGTGCGTTCGACAGTTTCTTAGGAAGGCGGAGGACTTGACCGGCGACGTGCTCAAGGTCCTAGAACCGAGCCTGGACACTGGCAGTCAGTTAAGATACCGAGCCAAGTCGCGCTGATTTCCGTGACCTGATGATGCGCTGGCATGCGCTGGCAAGCGCTCGTCTGAATCGAGCTCTGCCATTTCCCCCTTCCCTTTTCACTTCGTCGCCATGCCCGACGAAATCACTCTCAGAGAATCCTTCCTCACAGTATTCTTCGTCGTGCTCTCTCTCCTACTCATCTGGTATTTCAAGGCAGATCCACTGGTCAGGCCATCACCCATCTCCATATCGCTGTCTTTGATGAACTCACGCGTTCCCAGCTCAATGTTATCCCAACCGTAGGGTTTTCCGACCCGATTCTCTCTTACTTTTCCGCTCTCAAATTGAATTTTGATGCCAACCGCATGGCTAAAGAGGGCTATGAGAAAGTACTCTGCATTCCCCTAAATCGTCTACTAGTACGTGCGGAACTGACGATGTCCATATTTTCTTAGACGAGACTCGGACCAGGTTTATTCAAAGTTGCCACTTTTCGGAGGTGGTTGATAGTGGTTTCTGGGATAGAGTTGATTGAAGATGTGAGGAAGGCTCCAGATAACGTCTTGTCTATGACTGAAGCAGTAGCCGACGTACGTATAATATAAAAGTGGTGTACTCATGCTTACGAGGATTATCTCAGTCCCTTGAAATAGACTACACGCTGGATTTGTTGAACAAAGACGACATTTACCATGCGGAAGTCATACGTTCAAAATTAACACGGAATATTGCAGTCACTTTCAAGGAGGTTCGAGAGGAGCTCATCAATGCTCTGGAGGATTCGATCCCTACAGACGAGGATAGTAAGTGGTAAAACTCGTACAAAACAGATCCATAGCTCACAGAGAATGCAGAGTGGGTGAATGTGGATATTATGGAGACACTTCAACGAGTGATCTGCAGTGCAACCAATCGTGCTTTTGTCGGGGTACCTCTTTGTCTGTCATCATTCTCTCGTTCTTTTATTTGTCCGATCTGTGCTGATGTTCTTTCCAGGTCGGAATCTTGACTACCATAAACTTAATTTGACATTTGCGATCAATGTTGTGAAATACGGCATAATTATCAGCTTCTTTCCGGGGCCTCTCAAGCCGTGCGTTGTCGTCCCTGTCTATGTCCCCATATCACTATCGCTGACACATAATAGTATTGTGGCACGGATGTTATCGAATCTCCCTTCACAAATTCAACAAGAGATTGAATTCATCAGACCTATGGTTGAGGAACGGTTCGCGAAGATGGAAGAATTTGGAGAGGATTGGGATAAACCGGTTTGTGAACGCATCCTACCTGGTGTTTTTCTCATGACACGGTTGAATCACAGAATGATATGCTCATGTGGCTTATGAGCGAAGCCAAGGGAGTGGAGAGGTCTGTTGAAGGGTTGGCACGAAGATTGCTTACTGTGAACTTTGCGGCCATCCATACAACTTCCCAGGCAAGCGATGACACATTTACTCCCTATGATGCAGCCCCGATGACTTCCTGACCACAGACCTTCACGCAAGTATTGTATAGTCTCCTTTCCCATCCCGAATATATCGAACCGCTTCGCGAAGAGGTCGAGGCTGTGGTTGCAGAAGAAGGGTGGACTAAAGCCGCGATGGATAAGATGCACAAGATAGACAGTTTCGTGCGCGAGACTATGCGGATTGACGTCTCACCCGCTTGTTCGTTAGATTCCTTTCCTAACGTTCTAATTATGAATAGCTGATGTGCGCCCGACCTTTTCCCAGTTGGCGCAACCCGTCGTGTGTTACGCCCATTCACATTTTCCAATGGCGTCACTATTCCCGCAGGCACACACGTTGCCATCGCAACCAAGGCCACTCATACAAATGAAAGTGCCTATGAGAATGCCACCGAATTTGATGGATTTCGGTTTGCGAAGCTCCGGGAGAGTGAAGGCAATGCTGCGACAGGTAGACATCAAATCATTTCTATATCTACAGAAAACTTGGTTTTTGGACTGGGACGACACGCATGGTGAGCATTTCTGTGTATTGTTTACCATCCTTGCCATGAGGTCTCATTGTTCGTTATCAGCCCAGGACGGTTCTTTTCTGCTAATGAAGTGAAGATGTTGCTTGCGCACCTAGTGGTGACGTATGATATGCAGTTTGAAGAAGGGAAAGGAGCCCCGCGCCCTCTTTCCATTGCCGGGTTGTCTATCCCAAGGACCACTGACGTGATGTTCAGGACAAGGCAGAAGTGAGATCCCCCTATCTCCGCCAGCCATCCGGACAGGTATCCTCCATTTCAAAATCTCTAGATATCTGTCAGGGCTTTTTAGTATGGATAAGTAGATTGCGACCTGTCCCATCCGTTTGTTTGACCTTGCTGTATGTACCATGTCTTTGTTTGAAGCATGTGAAGCTTGTGAAGAGTGGCGGATTTCTTAAACATCCACGATGTGCGTCTCGGGTACAACAGCTACTATAGGGTAAGTGATACCACTAACCGTGAAACGATGTGTGGCAAGGGATATTGGTGGACGAGATCCCCGAGTGCATCATCTCAGCACCTCGCCTCGACGTGAAGACTGAGCAACAGATAATCTAACTGCCCTAGCTAGTATGGATTGCATCCGAGTCCATCCCGCTGGCCCGACCACTGGCATTGACTTGTCACAGCGTGTGGTTTCACCTCCAACAGAGCACGGCTAAGAAAACCATACACACAGGCACGGATATCCTGATCAACTATCGTAGTACAGAGAGATCATTGATATTGAAATTGACCACTGGCATCTTCAGTCGAGAGGCAACCGACTCGGATACGCTGGATATGCAGGGAGGTAGGTTCGGCGTTCGGCGAGTGTTCTGGTCACGCGCTGTACTACCCGCAAGATTACAACAAGCACGGAGTCAGAAATGGGACAAGATTTCGAAGAAGGAAATGCTTTGTTGTAAATCGTCTATCTAGCAGACTGCGTGCCGGGCGTTCGTGATTCGCTACTAATCACGTGCCACCGGAACGTGATCAAACTTGGCTATACCTTCCTTTCACTGTCAACATGCCTCAATTTTTGAATTCAAAGATTTTAAATAAATGGCGGGAAAGACTTATCGTTTATTTTGGGACATATTTTAGCACAAACTTAATGCTTTTTCAGCCAAGAACAATAGGATTTTCGGGTTTATTCAATGTTTTACGTAATTTTTATGCTTGTGAAAGAACTTTAAGTTTATGTGGCAGTTTATTTAAAATCTTTGAATTCACAAATTGAGGCATGTTGACAGTAAGCTTTCCAGGAGGCAACTTCGGAGAAAGCCGTTCACAACCTGTCCTTCACCGTTAGATTTTGTCGCTTGCACCGTGATGACTGTAGATTCGACGCAGCACTATTGTAGCTCCACTAGCTCTTTCCATCAAAACAGCCCCGCTCGGCGCCTCTACTCATATCTATCTGGAGCAGGCTGCCTGTCAACGAAGGAATGGTGAACCTCTCCACAGTGACAGTTCTCTCTCATGCTTTGTCAACGTGATGAACTTGTCCATAAAGCGCGGGCGCCTTGACGTGAATGCTTGGTTGCTGGCAGAGACACGATGGGATCAGGGTCATCGGAATCCAGCACTGTCCTAACGACATGACCACCCTGCTCATCTGTGTTTCGTGGTATTAAAATTCGTTGGAGTCATTGAGGACCGGTCGATGCATTGTTCCGGCGGTCCCACGACAGTGATGGGAACTGGCATACGCCCCACGACACAAAGACCTGAAGACCCCCGATGAACAAATAATATCTGACTACGGCTTTCGCGTAACGTTTTGTGTTCGGCTGAACGGTGACAGATCCCGAGGAAAGCGAAATTCCAGAGAAGTGGCCCTTTGGAAAAAACCTCGTACACGTGGTAAGGTATTTGGAGGCTAAGGCTCACCGGTGCTAGTATCAGCTCTTCCGAGTCCACTGGCGAAATTAGCTTCAGCTCCTTCCCGAATTGGAAGAAAGTCCAAGCCAAGTAAGTTATCCCGAATTACTTCGCGCTGATAATAACTCTTCCTGGTACTCGCTGCAGAGAATGTTGCATGTCATTCTAGAATGCATCGCATCATAGCCAAGAGGGAAATTTTCTCCTCCTTCCTCCCACCCCCTACTATCTTGATGAACCCCGTCTAATCAACGATCCCAGTGCGGATTTCCATCCATCGTGTAGTCAGTCATGATAATCCCCGAGCTCCCCATCAAGATCCCCAAACTGCCATCACTTCCCACGTTTGAGATTAGCCCCTTTCCAGAGCTGATTTTTCTCAGTACGACCAAGAGCGTCCTCTCTTTCGTGATCAGCCTTTCTCTGTTGGACTCGTCTCTCATCTTCATAATCATCGTGCTAGTTTATTCCAACCCCTCCATAAGACAGAAGGCCGCTATTTTCTTCAGCTTTCTCCTTCTCATATTCGGCTTGGAAGTCTCCTCTATTAATGTTTACGCCCTGGTACGTCGCTTTACCGGTTAGATGGGTGAGACTTACGAACAACTGACGAACAACCCTTAAGCTGTGCTCTTGGCTTTCTCCCTCGACTACTCTTGAGCCTCTTACAGTCGTTATCCTGGGGATACTCAATGGAGTGATGCCCATCATAACCGATTCTATCCTGCTCGCGCATATTGTCATCGAAAGAATCGAACACTCAAAGTCACGCCTTCGGCTCGTAATGTCCATGGCACCGCCCGTCTTTCTCAAGTTCGGTCGATTGGTAAACACCGCGATCCTTATCGTGGCTTGCGCCGAGTTCGTGCTGAGCTCTGTTACGTCGGGAGACGACATTCCGGACATGGATATCTTGGGCGCTGCACAGGCGCGGAGCATGGAGATTTCGGCCGCCCTTCAGATGGTCGATAACTCGTCAGTCAATTTCCTCTATCCAGATGGATTCTCGAGAACGAGTCGTCGTGTCCTCAGGTATCAGCTTGTCCTGTACTACCTCAACGCGTTCGATCAGCGGCGCAAGGCCATGCAAGGTCTCGCCCTATGTGCGTCCTTCCTCCCTCCTCTCCCCATGGCCCGAGCCGAGTGTCGCGCCCGGCCAGGCCCATGTCCAAGTCTAAGTCTGAGACCCACAATCCCACAGCGGCGACGTCGACGACGCCCACGGGGCTTTTCGCGCTTCTCCTCGCCTCGGGCGGGAACTTCCTGCTGCCGATCGCCCTCAGCGCCGCGCAGCTCGCCGCGTCCCGCCGCTGGCCAGACACGGACATCCCCCAGGCCATCGAGCGCGCCAAGGTCGTCGTGAACGTTGCCGGCGCGGCCACGACGTCCCTCGTCGCCGCGTTGAAGCACTGGCGCGTCGCGCGTATGGCCGCTGCCGCCGCAGCGATGGCTGCGGCAGTGACCGAGAGGACGGCGTTGCTGGCTGGTCAAACTCGATCGACGTATCCTGCGAAGACGTCAAAGAGGCGGGCTGGGGAAAAGAGACGCGTGAGATTCGATGCCGACCTGATCGATATCAACATGAAGGAAGATCAGGCGCAGATGGCTGTTTCACTTCCGGTTTTGTAGGATATTTTGACGTCCCAGTCTAGATTGTCCCCTCTTGCGGAACTGCCCCTCTATATGGAGTCTCATCTTCCCCTTCATTTCCGTCCTCCACCTATATCGGAATGTGACTAAGATGAAATTGAAGTCCGAGGTAGCTTAAAACTTCAAACCTAGGCTCCTAACCATCCGTCGTGGGGTGGTCTTGCCTGCTGCCAATCAGAGGGCATCGCATAATGCCGGCGTTGCGGATGATGCCGACTATGCTTATGTCACACATCTTGAACCTTAAGGGAGCGCGACCACTGATTAATACTGATTAACTGATTGACAGCAGGCAGACCACTCACACGACGGATGGTTAGTTAGGAGCCTGCTTAAAACCTTCCTAATGACTTCGAGGAAAGAACGCGAGGTCTTTTTCTCATTGATATTACTTGGTGTTTCCGCCTCGGGCGTGCTGTGCACCGCATTATTCCCATCCTCTGACCCTGGCAACATTCGGTACCTCATTACCGATCTAGTCGTCCCCAAATCCTTGAGAAAGCCATCATCACCAAGCATTCGATACTGCAATTAACAGCAGCAATGACACAAAGCTGCTTCATATGTGAGCTCAAGCGAAACGCATGTAATGTGCGTGCCGCCAGTGTATGGAAATGTCCTTGTATGAGAGGATATTATTCAGGTTTGAAATAGAGTACAGGTGAAGGGCAACTATTTAGATGAGATGGTGGTCCCGAAAAAAAATCGTGACAAGGTCGTGAGATGTTCGGGAAGCTGTAATTAAGTGTGTCCCGTTGCGTTAATGAATGCATCGTAAACGGGGCAAAGGTTCATCCAAGCATCTAAAAAGCATCCATGTTCGTGTAAGCCCTTATTCATTCACGAGCGCACAATCAGCGAACGCACCGTTCGTGAAGTCCCGAGACGGCACGTCTGGGACGTCCTCAGCAAAGACGACGGCAAAGCCACTGGGGGTTACATCAGCATAATCGAAAGGGACAAAAGTGGGATGGAAATCACGTACGCGCCCAAGTGCCAGTCGATGTGGCAGTGGAAGAACCAAGGGCCAGGGTTGTCGGTGAAGAACCGGATCGTGACGTTGTCGCCCATGTTGCCGATGCTCACGACGTCGCGGACGACGGGGTCAACAAAGTTGTACGAGGCGTTGCCGGCGCTGCGGACTACGGAGAATGCATGTCCATGCAAGTGAACGGGATGCTGTCGAAGAAAATGGGGTGTTAACGCATATCGAAATAGTTGCGTGGGCGGTGCCCATGTCACCGGGGCGGCTGGCACACGGAATACGACTCACAGGTCCGCCAATGGCACCGCCTGGAATAGTCAATTCTACGCTCTGGTTTGGCGCGAGGGAGTAGATGCTGCCTGCGGGAAGCAGATCCGACGCGTTCTTGGTACCGCTCAGGATCTGGAGCAACACAGGGACGGTAGGGGGGTCAAAGATGACGCCATTAACAAGGAAAGCTGTGCGAGCATCGTTCTGTCGTTTCACGTGAGGTTTACGCTTATTGGGACTGAAAGCGGTAACTCACAATTACGACGTTCAGGTTAATGTTGATATCGGCGCCGCCGGGATACGGGTTACCGGGCTGAATGACAAGACTTCAGACCTCGAAGTGAAAAGAGGGTCATTGGGGAGAAATCTTACCACGGGAGAGGGATTAAGTGGCTGGCATGAGATAGGTCAATAGAGAGATCAGAAAGACATAAAGAGTGCCTCTCACATGGAGATTGGTTTCAACAAGTGGCAGCTTGCTCACGGGGACGTTCACCGTAGGATCCACTGCTGGATCTTCGCAGGAGGCTCCATCATAGTGGAGAACGGCTACGTTGTTGAACTCGCTGAAATTGAAAGTCCGAATCTGACTTTGTGGGAGAGCACGGATCCCTATGCGCGTTTAAGTAGGACTTGGAGGACAGATAGGAGGACATACAGTAGTTGTCGACTGGCTGGTTCGCGTTGAGCTATGAACAGAGTAAGGACACATCATCCCATACAAGGTAGAGCAAGATTGTCATACAACTAGCGAGTAACGTTGACCTGTTTTGGCGTTGATTAACAGAACAAGGAATAGAGTTTGAGCCGCGCTTACCGGCAAATATTTCGAGTGAATCGATGAGTAGGGGCTGAACGTTGGTACCCTCAACTTCAATGACGGTGAATTGATGGCCATCGATGGAGAAAATAAAGCTGGGGTCGCAAGAGATGGAAACAAGGCGGAATCGGTATCTGTTGTGACAACAGATGAGAAAGTTTGAACCCAAAAGACTTGACCTAGTACTAACCGTGTGCCTTGTTTAACGTTCACGATAGCAAGAGGAACGTCAGAGGGGCCACCAGGAAAGCGACCCTTGCCGTTGATCAAAGTGGAGTTGAAAGCACTGCAGATCGTTAATATTAAAAGCTTACCAAAAAAAAATGACGTAAACTAACGGGATCGCGGGAGGATTGGTCGAAAGATAATGATACCAATCCGCGAGTGTGATAACAGTGTCATCTCAGGAAGAGCTCAGCCAAATTAAAGTTGTGCCAAGGGAAGTATCTCACCGTCGTCAACATCATACAGATCTTGATGAGGGTCATCCGGATCATATATAATCAGGGGACCACGCAAGCCATCACAGTACTGATTCTTGAAATGGCTGTGATACCAAAAGGTGCCCTGAAATTACGTAAGAGTTGAGTTGATTGACTCTAGTTGAATATGTTGCGACGCAAGGGAAGAGGAAAATTACCGCTTGGTCCAACGCATTGAAATCGTACAAGAAGCTCTCGTCTGGTACGAGAGGGCACTGGGTGACAAAGGCAGGGCCGTCGACGAAATTCGTGCGCTTTTGGAAGATACCGTGCCAATGCTGCAGAGGGGGATTTGCGTCCGGTTTTTCCTGGTACACACTTCAATCAAAGGAAGATCTTACGACAGAGGTGCCCAAGTCCATGGATTGGTCCTCCAATTTATCGACGACGTTGATCGAGAACTCGGAACCCTGTTTCGCATGCGGTCGGAACCAGAATGACAGGGAATCCTTTCGATGCACCTCACCTTCGTCCCAGCGATTATTGGACCAGGGAAAGTGCCCCCGGCAAGGGTGACACTGGACGCCATCGCCAGATTAGACATAGTAATTCGAAAGCAATCGCGAAGGACTCACGGGCGCGGGAACCCATCAGGCGCTATGTTGTCGTTCACGATCTGGAGGGTAGCACCCGGTCCGATAGAAGCAGAGACGCCCCCACAAACAGCGGCAAGAAGTAAAGCAAGGGAGCGAAACCGCGACATTCGTGAACAGAAAGCGAGAGCGAAACAAAACAAAACAAGAACACAAGTGCGAAATGAAAGGAAAGTCCTGAAGATAAACCGTTAAAGGTTGGGATGGGGGATGAACCCCCAGCCATGAACGCAGTTTGATTTATATCACCGAGCGGGGCGGCATCCGACTTTTTGATAACCCTACATGCTCGGGCCAGTGCATCAAGGGAGACTCGGCTGGGCCAGGGCCAGCACAGGACGCAGTCTGTGTCGCGAAAATAGACGCAATGCGCCCACACTTGAGATACGTCTCAGGGGCGCGTTTGGATCGGACTGGGAACACGAGAGACGGCCCGTTTTGGATGCCAGTGGATACACCAATCCGCATATCCAATGATGCTCGGCAAGGGGATAAATTGAGGGGCTACATAGAGAATTGGAAGGCCTGGAGAGTGGACCAGCGCTACGTTCTATCGGAGCTATGAGATCAGCACGAGGCGCTTTCACGCACCAAACGCTAATATAAGACGTACAAAATGATGCCACATGTGTTCGCATTAGTGATGAGGCCGCGGTACTGCTTTCTATTCTCACAGGGATGAGTCACTGTAACCTCGTAACGGTGAAGAAAGAGAAGTCCCGAAGAGACCAGAAGAGACTCAGACGCCGTACAGATGTGATGTTGCTCGGCCGACGCTGCCGAGCGTGTGATAAGAAGTCCGACTGTTGGAATGGAATTTTGGAATTTCAATTTCCCAGCCGATGAGTCAGCGATATCGGCGTCTATCGGCCTCCCACGCAGCTGTCGCTGTCACTCGCCTGTCGCCACTGTGGCGCAAGTCCATCTAGGCTATATACCACTCAGACTTCCTACCAAGCCGGACATTACACAAGTAACGACGCCATTTCCTTGACGAGGCTGCGCTTCATGCTTCGAGCAAAGCTTGCGAAACAGAGCAGGCTACTAACGATGCGTTTGCTCCTCCGGGTCGCTAACCAGACTTTGATGCCCATTACATTACCGTGGGCGCTGTTCGATGAAGCGCGGCACTCGCAACTAACCTGGCACCGACAATCGGTTTCAAGAACATACAACTAGACAAAAAAGGGCTAGGGAAGCTTGCCGATCGTCTTTCCGCCCAGGTTAAAGGTAGAGTTCAGAGTAGAGGGCGCTCCCCACGGTGCGTCCGATGAAGGCGGAAAAAGACCTGAGGACGGGAGCGCAATGAGACTGATGCTCCTGTTACAGTGGCACGGTTTCAACCCATGGGAAAGAGACATTCGAGTAGGGAGAGGACAGGGACGGGGATGGTGATTTCAACGACGAGGACGTGGAACCCTGCATACGTGCGTGCATGATTACTGTACTACTCGACATTTTCGAATCTGATTGCACGAGTGGGCGTTTCGATCTCGGCACAGATTCAGGCCGACTCTGGGCTGTTCGGTGTCACCTGCGTGGTTGTGCGATGGAGAAACAACGTAATACGCGCCCAGGGAGGGTTTGAGAGGTCAAGGAAGATCCCAAGTGAGAACATCTTGGCGGTGGATGTACGACAACTTTCATCAGAAGAAAAGAAACATTGTTATGTGGGGTAACGCTCCTGAGACACCCCAATGCGGCTGTAGTGACTTGAACAGCACAGGAGTAATACTACCGCGCCATCTCGCGCACTCGAAGCATCCCGTAACGAGGCGTCAGTCAAGGAAAGGTAAAGATCTCCATCACCAGGGCGTAGGAACAGGCATCTTTCTATCAGACCTGTTACTCTCGGGGTCGCACGAGGGCATAGAACTACTAGAAGGGGAAAACAAGGAGAACGGAGTGGAGTAACGGCGAATAACCATCAGTCCGCATGCGCGCCCTAGAGTTGATCGGCAGGTAATATCAATGGGTTGATTACACGTCAATTGTCCGCAGGCAGACCCGCGACTCTCAGCAGGATTTGCCATTCTGAAGCTGGGCGGCGTCTGGGAGGCGTTCAAGATACCATTGACGGGTTTACCTATGTCCGGTGGACTGGGAAATGGAGCACAATTATCGACCTCATTACGAGATGATGGAGAAGGGTGATTGTCGAGCGTCCGACATGATATATTGAGACAATAGTCCGCAAAGATTATTAGGAAAGTGTCCGGGGTTTTCAAAAATGAGTGATAACTATTCCCCGCCTTGGTTTTTGATGAAGGACGCATAACGAGGACATAATTCGTCCCAGTCCGCTAGACGGAACACGTCTTGATGAGCCACGGAAAGCACAAGCTGGACAACGACTCACGAGCAGTTATGTCCTGCGACGGCACATCAGGGACGTCCTCAGCAAAGACAGCCGCGAAGCCACTAGGAAGTGTACTTCGTCAGTCAGGTCCATTGACACATCACGAGGGGAATTGCTGACGTATTCAAGTGCCAATTGATATGGCAATGGAAGAACCAAGGGCCTGGGCTGTTGGTGAAGAACCGGATCGTGACGTTATCGCCTGCGTTACCGATGCTCACGACGTCGCGGATGACGGGATCCACAAAGTTGTACGACGCGTTTCCGGCGCTGCGGACTACGTGGAAATTGTGTCCGTGCAAATGAACAGGGTGCTGTTGGAAGGATTAGCATTCAATTCAATAATGTTTAAAGCGATTTCGCGACCACATACAGGTCCATCAGTAGCACCTCCGGGAATGGTCAGCTCGACACTCTTGTTGGCATCGAGGCTATAGATGCTGCCTTTGGGAAGAAGATCCGACGCTTTCCTGGCACGGCTAAGGATCTGAAGTAAAACAGGAACACTAGGATCTTCGAAGGGAATGCCATTGACGGCATACAGTTGGAGAGTATCGCTCTAATATCAATTGAAAACAGGTACATGCGAGGTAATAGGGAACAATACTTACAAACCCAACGTCCAGCTTAATGTTGATATCAGCACCACCGGGAACGGGTTCTCCGGGCTACATCGTATCATGTCAGAGCCTCAGAGGCTATTCATCATAACCACGCGATGTTCTTACCACAGGAGAAAGCGTGAGCGGCTAGGTGGAAAGAATGTCGGCATCGTAGACACACGTTACTATAGTATTACAGGGCACCTACATGGAGGTTGGTCTCAATAAGTGGTATCTTGCTCACAAGACTATTCATTGTCGGATCCACCGTCGGATTTCTCTTGGGGGCCCCTGCATAGCGAAGAACTGCCAGGTTGGTAAAATTACTGAAATCCAGGTCCGGCGGGAGAGAACGGATCCCTGTTCGTAGATGTGAGACTACGGAAGCCCCGGAAAGAATGATGCACACAATAATTATCAACAGGTTGGTTCGCATTGACCTAAAGATAAGTGAGGCTCACACTCCTGTATCAAAATGGAAGAGATCCTCTTACAACAACAGAGTAGCGTTGGCCTATCTCACTATCAGTTAGTACAGCACGAAAGGCTACAGGACTCGTGCGTACCGGTAAAGATTGAGAGAGAATCAATGAGTAGAGGCTGAACATTAGTGCCGTCAACTTCGATCACAGTCATTTGGTGGCCATCAATAGAGAACGTGAAGCTGGGGTCGCAAGAGATGGAAACTAGGCGGAATCTGTAGCTAATGTGACGCGACACTTCAGGACATGATCAAACATAGTATGCGTATGAGTACTGACCGTTTTCCCTGCTCTACACCTACAACAGCGAGGGGAATATCGGAAGGACCATCAAGATACCGGCCTTTGCCATTGATAAGGGTTGAGTTGAAGGAGCTATGGAAGCCACACAATCAATAAACGCTTCTGGCGAAACTCATAAACTTACGACTCGTCAGTAGATTCCGTCGAAAGATAATGATACCAATCGGTAAGAGTGATGACGGTATCATCTTGAGGAAAATCTCAGCTAAAAAGAATAGTTCCTCCCACATGTCTATCTCACCGTTGTCAACATCGTATAGGTGTTTCTGAGGATCATCTGGATCATAGATTACCAGAGCTCCACGCAAACCATCACAGTATTGGTTTCTGAAGTGGCTGTGGTACCAGTACGTCCCCTAAAATCGCGATAAGTTGAGTGTGTCGATATCTTACGAGGTGAACAAGGGACAGTACCGCTTGGCCAGGGACTGAAAAGTTGTACAGGAAGCTGTCCTGTGGTACAATTGGACACTGGGTGACAAATGATGTCCCATCGGCATAGTTGGTCGTCTTTTGAAAGAGGCCATGCCAATGCTACACATAAACGCATTGATGTGCCAGACCGCATCTCAGGAAGAAAAACCCATACAATGGATGTCACCAAGTCCATAGAATTGTCATCCAGTAGATCGATAACCTTGAGCTGGAGGTTGTCACCCTGTCAAGTATGGCGATCAAAAGGAAAGTGTAGGAACCACGGCCGTGAGTCCCACCTTGTTTGCTCGGATGGTGGGACCAGGAAATGTCTCGAGGGCAAGAATTGAATTGGAACATAGGAAGTTCTGGATTAGTGCTAGTAGATGGTGTTTCCAACGACACACACAGGACACTCACGGGCGAGAGTACCCATCAGGAGCTATTTCTTTGTTGATTATAGGAATGGAAGCGCAAGGACCGGTTGAAACGGAGAGGGCTCCAGATAAAGCGGCAAGAAGAAAAAGGAAATGGTGGAGCTGAAACATCGAGAATGGATTGCGGGGGGTGAATGTCAACTAATCCTCATCGACCTGTGAGGCAATTTATACCCGATATATAGGGGTGACGTTCAGGGGATTGATTCCTCGGAAATGTTGGTTTGTCGCATGCACAGGTTGTGCCGAAGAAGCACACGGCGTCATATGCCGTGCGAGTGAACGGACGCTCGTCTACTTTACCTGGTGCTTCCTACGATCCATTCGGATTTAGAAAGAGACTAGAGGTACAACCTAAAGCGGGACGCAGACATCGTTATGCAACGAGGAACCGACCAAGCAAAAAGCTGTAGCCTTGTTAGAATTGTGTAATAGTAAGACGACGTAGTTTAGAATGACAGTGGGCGTCGGCGCGTCGCGCTAACATAGTCAAGTCCCATCATCAACAATCACGAAGCTACCAGGAGAATGATGACACGCACATGTATCTAGCATAGGCTCGATTTTACGTCCTTGCGTCCCTCGGAGCGACGCTGCGCAGTCAGGAGACTCCCCCTAGAACACCACAGCAAAAACCGCAGTAAAGGAACGCTCCTTAGGTTCAACAGTTGTCGAGGATGAGGCCATCCAAATATACCCCTGTGAGTCTATAGACAAGCGACGACACGCACTATGACCGCCAACTAGCCGATCTGTGATCCGTGGTGTTTGTTTGCCCGCTGACATAAGCAAGTGACCACCCGTGTCGACTTGACAAAAACTCGGAATCTACCGTGACCAGACTGGAATGTACTTCTGGAGGCTGCCGCCATTGGAACACCTGTCGAACGTGAGAACGCCGACGGTATATCAAACTGGCATCGTGCTCGGAACCGCATGAGGATGTGCCATAGAGAATAACAACGACCGGAGCTTGGCGGCGAGTGTGGTACTTCATAATAAGATCCGATTACTACTACTAGTAGTACAATCTCATCAGTGAGCGGCGAGACATCATGACAAGCAATACCGGGGCGCAGGCTAGCAAGGAAGAAGCCTGTATTATCTATTCAGGCATGACGAGACAAGCCAGCGTTGAGAAGCGTAGGCATCAGGAAAATGCCGTGTTTACTTTTCGTGCCTTTTTCACTTTTGGCAAGTAAGAAAAGTAGCGATACCAGAAAGTACCACCTACTTATAAAAAGAAATCCCCTCTACTTTTTAGGTGCTTTTTTTCATCTTTTGGGGAAATTGGGGTTGCTTTCGACAAAAGTACCCTACTTGGAAATACTAATTTTTCATTTACTCGTGTCTCGTGTTGCTAGTTATCCCGTATTGGGACTACCTCTCAAGATATACGCATACATTTCAAGATATATGTGTACTTCTCAAAATATGTGTACTTTTCGAGATGATGTACTTTTGGAACATGGCCTACTTTTTTGTCCGACCTGCCAAGTAATTTGAAAAGTAGCGGGGATTACTTTTTCTACTTTTTTTCAAAAAAAGTAAAAAAAGTACGAAAAGTAAACATGGTGTTTTCTTGATGTAGCCCCTTGAAGCGAAGTCCATCAGAGTAAAGCTTGCCGCTACGAAGACAGATCAGGCATGGTGCCTGAAAGGCCGTCCCTAACACCTTTAGCCAGGGATACCTTTTTAGGCTTTATCGTGCGTCGGATGGGCTACGAGAAGCTTGATGAGAAGAGAGGTAATGTACCACGCGCGATGATATCAAAAGTAGATGTGTCCGGGTTGGTCATGATAGTAGTATACTTCAAATGACAGTTTACAAAGGAGCGACGAAGGTGGAAGTGTGACAGACTAGGTGATACGAAAGCTTACGATCAAGGAGGAAGGGTGGTTCTCCAAAGGAGCCCAGTTTGAAAGTTAACCGCCGTGCAGAATGAGGGCTTGGCATTGTCCTGTCTGGTTATTTGTTTACTCGTGGCTAGAGGTCTGGTTGCTGATGAAGGAATTATAAATAGGGCAAAGTTGTTGCCAATCCGCTAAACAAGACGCGGTTTGATGAGCTACGGAGGACACTGGCTAGGCGACAACTTACGAGGGGCAATGTCCTGTGACGGCACGTCAGGGACATCCTCAGCAAAGACAACTGCAAAGCCACTAGGGGATGCACTTCATCAGTCAGAGTATCAACACACGACAAAGGGAATTACTGACGTATTTAAGTGCCAGTCGATGTGACAATGGAAAATCCACGGTCCAGGATTGTTCGTGAAGAACCGGATTGTCACTTCATCCCCAGCAGTACCAATACTTACGACATCTCGAATAACAGGGTCGTTGAAGTTGTACGACGAATTACCAGCAGTCCGGACTACATGAAAGTTATGCCCGTGTAGATGAACAGGATGCTGTTGACGCAACAGTCATCAGATTGACAATATTCTAGCTACAACATGCGGGACACTCCGGTACTCACAGGAAAGTTGAGGACACCGCCAGGAATGACGAGCTCGACACTCTTGTTCGGGGCAAGACCGTAGATGCCACCTGCGGGAAGGAGGTCCGATGCATTCTGGGCACCACTCAAGATCTGGAGCAGAACGGGGACACTGGGAGACTCGAACGTAAC
>WNFC01005176.1_pt1 | contig 18141 bp, 15 predicted proteins | sample 5400541 | NCBI WGS metagenome assembly WNFC01 (sample SAMN13153342, study PRJNA577476) | soil metagenome | isolation source: 120 cm saprolite under Douglas fir tree site 2 hole 2 replicate 1 | place: USA:California | collected 2015-04-18
GGTCTCGAGCTCGCCCGAGTGCCACTCGAAGGCTGGGCACGGGCTGCGCGAGAGGCGCAGCACCCGCGGGCTCAGCATGGCGGCCCGCGTCGACGCCTCGGGGCTGAAGCCGGCGAACTGGATCTCGAGGCGGCCGCCGCCCGCGGCCCGCTTTCTGAGCAGGGCGCGCTTGGCCTCGCCCATCGTCCGGACGTGCGCCGGATCGGCCTGGTAGTTCGCGAGCACGAAGCGGCGGAAGCCGTGACCGGCCAGCCCCGCGACGATCTCCACGATCACGCGCCGGAGGGTGCCGGGCGTGAGCGACACGGTGCCGGGCCAGCGCGCCGCCAGCGGGCTCGCGCCGTACGGCAGCGCGGGCGCCAGGATCACGCGGTAGCCGGCGCGCTCGAGATGCGGCGCCACCGTCTGGGCGAGCGCCTCCGCGCCGAGCCAGTCGACGAGCAGGGGCAGGTGCGGGCCGTGCTGCTCGACCGCGCCGAGCGGAAGGATCACCACCGAGCGCGGATCGCGGGCGAGCCGGGCCGCCTCCTGGTACGTGCGTTCGGCGAGGCGAATCACCGGTTATGCGCGGCGGGGCTAGGCGGAGCCCGAGGGGCCCGCCACCGGTCCGGTGGTGAGCTCCCGGATCTGCTCCGGCGTGTAGCCCAGCAGCTCGCGCAGCACCGCCTCGGAATCGGCGCCGGGCCGCGTGGCCCAGTGGGCCACGCGGCCCGGCGTGCGGGACAGCGTCGGCACGATCCCCTGGGTGACGATCTCACCCAGCACAGGATGCGTGAGGCGCAGCAGATCGCCCCGGCTCCAGCAGTGCGGCTCACGGACGAGATCCGCCACCGAGTTGACGACCGTCGCGGCCAGGCCGGCGCCGCGCAGCCGCGCGACCGCCTCGTCGGCGGCGAGCGCGGCGACCAGCTTGCCGAGCTGCTCCCGCGCGGCGGCGGGATCGTCGCTCCGATGCCCCAGGCGTCCCAGCGCCACCTCGACCTCCTCGGCCGAAGCGCCGGAGACCGCCACGAAGCGGCCGTCGCCGGCCTCCACGGTCGCGCCCGCCGGAAAGAGCGGCCAGTCGCCGCCGGCCCGCTCGCGGCGGATGCCGAGCGCGGTGCGCGCCGGCAGCAGGTCGCCGGTCAGGCGCAGCGCGGCCTCGAACATCGCGGTGTCGACCACCTGGCCCTGGCCGTCGGCGTCGCGGCGGAGCAGCGCGGCCATCGTGCCGAGCACGTTGAACAGCGCGGTGGTGTAGTCGCCCGACATCACCCCGTCGCGGAGTGGCGGGCGATCCGGCCAGCCGTTCAGGTAGGTGATGCCGCCGAAGGCCAGGCCCACCGGGTTGAAGGCCGCGCGCGCGGTGTAGGGCCCGGTCTGGCCGAAGCCGGAGGAGCGCAGCAGCACCAGCTTCGGGTTGGTTTCCAGCAGCACCTCGGGGCCGAGCTTCCAGCGCTCGAGCGTGCCGGGGCGGAAGTTCTCCACGACCACGTCGCACACGCGCGCCAGCTCGAGGAAGACCTCGCGCCCGCGCGGGCTGCGCACGTCGAGCGCCAGGCTGCGCTTGTTGCGGTTGGTGACCACGGTGCCCGGGCTGGTGCGCGCCCACGTGTCCGACGTTCCGCCGGCCGGCGGCAGCTCGATCATGATCACGTCGGCGCCGAAGTCGCCGAGGATGGCCGCGGCGGCGGGGCCGGCGAGCCACTGGGAGAGATCGAGGACGCGGAGCCCCGCGAGGGCGCCGGCGGCGACCGGCTCGACCGGCTCGACCGGGGCGGGCGGCCGGGTTGGCGGCGCCGGCGCGCGCTCCATCGCCCCGCGCACCGCCGCGGTGTGCTCGCCGAGGCGCGGCGCCGGCGGCGGATCCGCCGCCGGCGTCCGCGTGAGCTTCGGCACCGCCCCGGGCGCCACGAACGCCTGCCCTCCGGTCGACGCCAGCCTCAGCAGCGCCTGGCGCGCCTTCACGTGCTCGTCGGCCAGGATGTCGTCCACCGACCGCACCGCGGTGCCGGCGACGCCGACCGCCGCGAAGCGCGCCTCCACCTCCAGCTGGTCGCGGCGGGCGATCCAGTCGCCGACCAGCGCGTCCGCCGCCGCGCGGTTCTGCAGCCGCGCGGCGCTGGTGGCGAAGCGCGGGTCCCTCGGCGCCTCCGGCGCGTCGATGGCCTCGCAGAGGCGCGCGAAGGGCTGATCGCCGGCGCCCGAGACCGCGACCCAGCCGCCGTCGCGCGTGCGATAGACGTTGGCCGGCACCACCACCGGCGACTCGGTGCCGAGGCGCGTCGCCACCTCACCGGACCGCGCGTGGCGGACCACCACTTCCTCCTGCAGCCGGAGGCCCATCTGGTAGAGGCCGATGTCGACCACCTGCCCGTGCCCGCCCCGCCGCGCGTGGAAGACCGCCAGCAAGAGCCCGCTCGCGCCCTGGATCGCGGTCCAGCCCTCGGCCAGCGGCACCGTCACCGGCAGCGGCGCGCGGTCCGGGAAGCCGGTGGTGAACTGCACGCCCGAGAACGCCTGGGCGATGCGGTCGTCGCCGCGCTCGGCCGCGAGCGGCCCGGTCTGGCCGAAGGGCGAGATGCGCAGGAGGGCGAGGCGCGGGTTACGCCGCTCGAGCTCGGCCGGCGCGAGGCCGGCCGCCTCGAGGCGTCCCGGCCCCAGGTCCTCGATCAGCGCGTCCGCGGAGGCGAGCAACGTCGCGAGCCACCGCTCGCGCGCGAGATCGGCCGACTCGGCCTGCACCGAGAGCTTGCCGCGGTTCTCGGACTGGAAATAGAGCGAGTCCTCGCCGGGCAGCGCGGGGCCACGCTTCCGCATCGGCGAGCCGGCGGCGGGCTCGACCTTGATGACGGTGGCGCCCAGATCGGCGAGCAGGCCGCCCGCCATCTCACCGGCCAGCGTGTGCGTCAGCTCGACCACCAGCAGCCCGGCCAGCGCGCCACCCCGATCGCCGCCCGGCAACCCCGCGAGCCGCGTCACCGCGGGCGCCTCACGCGATCCCGAAGACGCGCGCCGCGTTGCCGTAGAGCCATTTCTCCTTCACCGACTCCTTGAGCGGCAGGCCGAGGTACTCGTCGATCAGCGTCTCGTACGGCTGCCCCACGAGCCCGGCCGAGAGGCCGACCAGCACCTTGTCCTGGATCAGCGTGTTGCCGAACTGCATCAGCATCTCCCAGCCCGAGCCCGGCTGGCCGAGATAGCGCCCGCGGTGGGCCGAGGTGTCCATGTGCAGCTTCGGATGCCGCCGCACCAGCGCCACCATCTCGTTCACCCACGGCCAGCCGCCGAGGCCGCCGATGATGGTGAGCTCCGGGAAATCCATCGCCACCTGGTCGAGGTGGCGCGGGTGGCCCAGATCGTACGGGCGGTCGTTGGCGTAGTTCATCGACGAGTAGATGCGCACCGGGATGCCGAGCTCGGCGGCCTTGGTGTAGAGCGGGTAGTAGCGGCGATCGCTCGCGGGCAGGCAGTCGACCAGGGCCGAGACGCCGAGGGCGCTGAAGCCCTCGTCGCGCACGAGGCGCTCCAGCTCGCGGACGCCGGCCATACCCCGGTGCGTGTTGACGCTGATCCGGGCCAGGCCGAGGAAGCGGCCGGGATAGCGGCGCAACAGCGCGGTGGCCTCCTCGTTCGAGACGCCGAAGGGCACCGAGCGGACGATGCCGAGCCCCGCGAGGTGCTTCACGTAGGCGTCCAGGTCGGTCTTCGGGCGCGGGTCGTTGCCCTCGCTGCGCGAGCGGAAGATGCGGCCGTAGTTGGCCATGCCGTAGCCGGGCTGGCCGGCGGCGGCGGGCGGGGCGGCCGCGGCGGCGGTCTTCTCGTGCTCCGCCCCGTAGGGGACGCTGCACTCCATGTCGATGATCTTGAGCTCTGCCTTCATGTGATACCTCCCGCGCCGGCCGAGTGCCTGCTTCGCGGGCGCGCCGCATACAGTACCGCGATCACGGCCATCTTGACAGTGCCGCCCTCGCGCCGCAGTATCCCGGCATCACCCGGAGCTCGGCCATGCCCGGCATCCCCGATCGGACCAAGGAGACCCTGACCGCGCTGCTCGCGATCCTGCTGCTGATACCCGCCCGGGCGGGCGCGCAGACCGTGCTCCGCATCGGGCTCAACGACGATCCCGACGCGCTGGACCCGACCATCAGCCGCGCCTACACCGGCCGCCTGGTGTTCGCCGCGCTGTGCGACAAGCTCTTCGACGTGACGCCGGATCTCAAGATCGTGCCGCAGCTCGCCACCGGCTACGAGTGGGCGGCGGATCGCAAGTCCATCGTGATCAAGCTGCACCCGGGCGTCCGCTTCCAGGACGGCGAGCCCTTCAACGCGGAGGCGGTGAAGTTCAACATCGAGCGGCACCAGAACACGCCGGGCTCGTTCCGCAAGTCGGAGATCGCCGAGATCCAGTCCGTGGAGGTGGTGAACGACCTCACGGTGCGCTTCCACCTCTCGCAGCCGCTGGTGCCGCTGCTCGCCGCGCTGACCGATCGCGCCGGCATGATGGTCTCGCCCAAGGCGGCCAAGGCCCTCGGGGACAAGCTGGGCACGCAGCCGGTCTGCGCCGGCCCCTACAAGTTCGTGCAGCGGGTGGCCCAGGGCAAGATCGTCGTGGAGAAGGTGGCCGACTACTGGGACAAGAACGCCTTCTCCGTCGACCGCATCGAGTTCGTGCCCATCACCGACTCGACCTCGCGGCTCGCCAGCCTGCGCTCCGGCGATCTGCAGATGATCGAGCGCGTGTCACCCACCGACCTGGCCGAGATCCGCGGCGACTCGAAGCTGAGGCTCGCCGGCGTCCCGGAGCTCGGCTACCAGATGATCCCGCTGAACGTCGCCAACGGGCCCAAGAGCAAGCCGCTGGCCGACGTCAAGCTGCGCCAGGCGCTGGACCTGGCCATCGATCGCGAGATGCTCGTGAAGACCGTGTTCAACAACGAGTACATCGCGGGCAATCAGTTCATCAGCCCCGAGAATCCCTACTACGACAAGAAGGTCCCGGTGGCCAAGCGCGACGTGGCCAAGGCCAAGCAGCTCCTGAAGGAGGCCGGCCAGCCGAACCTCACCTTCACGCTGGTGGTGCCCCCGGAGCGCGACCGGCAGGAGGCGGCGCTGATCTTACAATCCATGTGGGCGGAGGCCGGCATCACCGCGAACCTCCAGACGCAGGAGAACGTCACGATGCTCCAGTCGGGGCGCAAGGGCGACTTCGAGGCCTACTTCACGTTCTGGAGCGGCCGGCCCGACCCCGACGGCAACGTCTACACCTTCTCGACCTGCAAGGGCGCGCAGAACGACATGCACTACTGCAACGCCGACGTGGACGCGCTGCTCGTCAAGGCCCGCCAGGTCGCGGATCCGGCCGAGCGCAAGAAGCTCTACGACCAGGCCACCGAGATCATGGCCCGGGACGTGCCGCGGCTGATCCTGTGGCACCGGCGCGTGTTCACCGGCCTCAGCACCCGGGTCCAGGGTTTCACGCCCTACCCCGACGGGATCATCCGCTTCCGGGGCCTCAAGCTGAACTGAGGCGACGACCGCATTGGCGCTCTGGCTCTACGTGGCGCGCCGGCTGACGGTGCTGGTGCCCACGCTGTTCTTCGTCTCGGTGCTGATCTTCTCGCTGCAGCAGCTCCTGCCCGGCGACGCGGCGGAGGCGCTGGCCGGCGAGGAGCACGACCCGGCGGTGGTCGCGGCCATCCGCGCGCGGTATCACCTGGACCGGCCGCTGCCGGTGCAGTACGGGCTCTGGCTCGGCCGCGTGCTGGTGGGAGACTTCGGCGAGTCGCTACGCAACCGCATCCCGGTCCGCGAGCTGCTGGTCTCCAAGCTGCCGGTCACCGTCGAGCTGGCGCTGTGCTCGATGATCATCGCGGTCGTCATCGGCATCCCGACCGGCGTCCTGTCGGCGACCCGCAAGGGCACCGCGGTGGACGTGGTGGCCAACTTCCTCGCGCTCTCCGGGCTGTCGGTGCCGCACTTCTGGCTGGGCATCATGCTTATCTTATTGTTCGCGGTGCGCCTCGGCTGGCTCCCCGCCTCCGGCTACGTGCCGCCGTGGGAGGACCTGCGCCAGAACCTGACCACGATCCTGCTGCCCTCGTTCGTCCTCGGCACCGGGGTGGCCGGCGTCATCATGCGCCACACCCGCAGCGCCATGCTCCAGACCCTGAGCGCCGACTACGTGCGGACCGCGCGGGCCAAGAGCGTGCCCGAGCGCCTGGTGGTGCTGAAGCACGCGCTGCGCAACGCGCTGATCCCGATCATCACCCTCGGCGCGATCGAGTTCGGGCGGCTGCTCTCGGGCGCGGTGCTCACCGAGCAGGTCTTCGCCATCCCCGGCTTCGGCAAGCTCCTGGTGGACGGCGTGTTCAACCGCGACTACGCGGTGGTGCAGGCGGTGGTGCTCGTCTCCGCCAGCCTCTACGTGCTGCTGAACCTGGGCGCGGACGTGCTCTACTTCCTGGCGAATCCGCGCCTGCGGGGAACCACGTGAGCCTGAGCCCGGCGGCGGCGCTCGCGGCGCCCGCGGTGACCGTGGCGCGGCGCTACAAGGCGGCGCGGCAGCTGGCGCGCCGGCCCGCGGCGATGGCCGCGCTGGCGGTGGTGCTCGGCTTCATCGTGGTGGCGGTGGCCGCCCCGCAGCTGGCCCCGTACGACCCGAACGCGATCGACTACCGCGCGCTGCGCAAGCCCCCGTCGGCCGCGCATCTGCTCGGCACCGACGAGGTGGGCCGCGACGTGCTGTCGCGCCTGCTCTGGGGCGCGCGGGCCTCGCTGCTGGCCGGCGTCATCCCGGTCAGCATCGCGGTCGCGCTCAGCGTGCCGCTCGGCCTGCTCTCGGGCTCTGTCGGGGGCTGGGTCGACGGGCTTATAATGCGCATCAACGACGCCATGCTCTCGATCCCGTTCCTCATCGTGGCCATCGCGCTGGCCGCGTTCCTCGGCCCGGGCCTCGGCAACGCCATGATCGCGATCGGGATCGCGGCCCTGCCCACCTTCGTCCGGCTCGTGCGCGGCACCGTGCTCGCCATCAAGACCGAGGAGTACGTGGAGGCCGCGCAGGCGCTGGGCTGCTCGCGCCCGCGGGTGGCGGTGCGCCACATCCTGCCGAACACGCTGCCGCCGCTCTTCGTGCAGGTGAGCATCACGGTGGCCGCCGCCATCATCGCCGAGGCGAGCCTCTCGTTCCTGGGCCTGGGCCAGCAGCCGCCCGCGCCGTCGTGGGGCAGCATGCTCAACGCGGCCCAGCGCTATCTCTCGCCGGCGCCGTGGATGGCGCTCTATCCTGGCCTGATGATCTTCGGCATCGTCATGGCGCTCAACGTGCTGGGCGACGGCCTGCGCGACGTGCTGGACCCGCGGCACCAGTAGCGATCTCAGTAAGAAGGAGACGACCCGTGAGCCAAGTGTGCATGACCCCGATCACCAGCCCCAAGGCCTGGCGCGGCGAGACCCTCGCCCGCGAGACCTCGTGGATCGTCACGCTGACCGACGCCGAGATCGCCGACGTCGACCGCGCCCTGGCCGCCGCGAAGGCCTCCGGCCTGCCGCTCGAGGCGATCCAGCGCGAGCATTTTCCGCTGACCGTCATGCGCGCGAGGCTCACGCAGGCGGTGGCCGAGATGTACGACGGCCGCGGCTTCGTGGTGCTGCGCGGGCTCCCGGTGCGCCGGTACCGCGATGAGGAGGTGGGCCTCATCTTCTGGGGCTTCGGCCGCTACATGGGCGGCCCGCTCTACCAGAACCCCCAGGGCGAGCTGCTCGGCCACGTCTACGACCACGGCCGCACCTACGGCAACATCGACGTGCGCGGCTACGAGACCAACGCCTACCTGCCCTATCACACCGACGCGGGCGACATGGTGGGCCTGCTCTGCCTGCGCCGGTCGCTCGAGGGCGGGCTCAGCAGCATCGTCAGCTCGACCGCGGTCCACAACGAGATCCTGGCCCAGCACCCCGAGTACCTGGGCCTGCTCTACAACGGCTACTACTACATCCGCCGCGAGGCGGCCCTGACCGAGCGCGGCGTCTCCGAGCACCCGATCCCGGTGTTCGGCTACCAGGACGGCGTGGTGAGCTGCCGCTACATCCGCAACCAGATCAACGCCGGCGCGGTGAAGCGCGAGGTGCCGCTCACCACCTTCGAGCGCGCCGCGCTCGACTTCCTCGACGAGCAGACCCGCCGCCCCGACCTCCGCCTGGACATGGACCTGGGAGCGGGCGACATCCAGTTCATCAACAACTACACGATCCTCCACTCTCGCACCGGCTTCGTCGACGGCCCCGAGCCCGACCAGAAGCGCCACATGCTGCGGCTGTGGCTGAAGTTCCCGAAGCCGTGGCCGCTCAGCGCGGAGTTCCCGACGCACCTGGGGTACAAGCCGTCGCAGGACACGCCGGAGCTGGTGGAAGCGGAGCGGTAGGCAATAGGCCGCAACGCGCCTTCTCGCTGACCTGTCTGCTGCTCGCCGGCGTGCTCGCGGGATCGCTCGTCGCGGCGGGCTCCGCCCTCGGCCAGTCGGGCGCCCAGCCCGAGCGGGATGCTCTCGCTCGCCGGGCTCGACCACATGTACCGCGCCCCGTGGCTCGCGATCTGGCCCGCGGTGGCGCGGTCGCTCGCGGTCTTCGGCTTCAACATGCTGGGCGACGCCCTCCGCGACGTACTCGACCCCCGCCTCAAGGGCGGCTAGACGGGGAGGAGACGCCCGGGCGGCCCCGGCGCATTCTCATCGCGATCTCATCCCGTGCTCATCCGCCTTCCGTAGGATGTTGCCTGGAGTCTCGACCGTTCGGTAGGAGGAATGCGATGGAGCCGATGCCCCGGAAGCGAAGTCTCGCGGAGCGATGGAGAGAGGTGCGGCCGACCAAGACCGCGATGTTCTGGTCCTGGGTGGTCGTCGTGGTGCTGACCCTGGTCGTCGGGTTCGAGTGGGGCGGCTGGGTGACCGGCAAGACCGCCCGCAGCATGGCGGAGGCCGCCGGACACGACGCGGTCGTCGCGCGCCTGGCTCCGATGTGCGTGAACCAGGCCACCCACGACCCCCAGTGGGCCGAGAAGCGCAAGGCCTTGGGGACCACCGAATCGTGGGATCGACCCGACTACGTGGTCAAGCAGGGCTGGGCCACATTGCCCGCGGAGCAACAGGCGGACCCGCGCGTGGCCGAGCAGTGCGTCACCCTCCTGCTCCAGAGATCCTGACCCCAGCCGCGCTAGCGCTTCTTCTTCGGGAGGACCTTGAGGGCGTCCTCGCAGGCCTGGAGGGTCTTGGCCACGTCGGCGTCGCCGTGGGCCAGCGACATGTACATCTTCTGGGTGTTCTTCACCACGCCGCGCTTGATCAGCTCGGTGGTGAAGGTGCGGGCCAGCCCGCCGTCGGCCTTCTGGAGCGAGCGATAGTCGGTGACGGGCTCGCCGGTGAAGAGGATGTCGAAGACCACCGGCTCGCCCACCACCTGCGCGGGGAGGCCCGACTTCTGCGCCAGGTCGGCGAGGCCGGCCATCAGCCGCCGGCCCGTCCCGTGCAGGGTCTCGTAGGCGCCCGGCCTGCGCAGCTCGGCGAGCGTGGCGAGCCCCGCGACCGCAGCGATCGGGTTGCCGTTGAGCGTGCCGGACTGCGAGATGAAGTCGCCCTTGCCGTCCTGCCCCGGGTCGAAGGGCTGCATCAGCTCCGCGGAGGCGCACACCGCGGCGAGCGGGAAGCCGCCGCCCACGATCTTGCCGACGCAGGCGATATCCGGCACCACGCCGTAGTACTGCTGGGCGCCGCCGTAGGCGAGGCGGAAACCGGTCACCACCTCGTCGAAGACGAGCAGGATGCCGTGCCGCCGGGTGATCTCGCGCAGGCCCTTGAGGAACCCGGGCTGGGGCGGGATGAGCCGCTGGAAGGGCTCGATGATCACCGCGGCCAGCTCGTCGGCGTGGGTGGCCACGATGCCCTCGACGGTGGCGAGATCGTTGTAGGGCGCGATCAGCACCTGGTCTTCCAGGACGTGCGGGATGCCGGACGAATCCGGGACCGGCGCGGGAAACGCCTTCGGCGAGCGCGGAGCCGAGGACATCATCGAGTAGTCGTGCGCGCCGTGATAGCCGCCCTCGAACTTGAGGATCTTGTCGCGCTGCCGCGCGGTGCGGGCCACGCGGAGCGCGAAGAAGGTGGCCTCGGACCCGGTGGAGGTGAAGCGCACCTGCTCGGCGCACGGCACCGCCCGGCAGATCTCCTCGGCCAGCTCGATGATCGGCTCGGTCACCATGAAATAGGTCGTGCCGTCCTCGATCTGCCGCCGCACCGCGGCCACCACCGCGGGGTGGGCGTGGCCGAGGACCAGCGGGCCGGAGGCCATCACGTAGTCGATGTACTCGCGGCCGCTCACGTCGTAGATCTTCGAGCCCTTCCCGTGCTTGACCACGAAGCCGACGTCGTCGGCGTAGCGGGAGGTGCCCAGCACCCCGCCGGGCAGCCGCTGGCGCGCGCGCTCGAGCAGCTTGGTCTCTTCACTGGATCGGGGAGTGATCGGGTCGGTCATGGCAGGACCTCGTCTCGGTGAGAGTCACGTGGATCGCGTCGGGAACGAGAGCAGACTAGGCGCGGCCCCCGCGCCTGTCAAGGCGACGCCCGGGCCCCCGATTGGCAACCGTGCACTTTACTGGTATACAAGTGGCACTCAAGAGGCCCTTTCTACCAGTCCTGGCAAGGAGACCTGGCATGCGCGTCTGGCATCGGTGGGCGGCGGCGATCGCGATCGGAGCGGTGGGGCTGGCGGCCGGGGCGGGAGCCGGCCGGGCCCAGGCCCCCAAGGCCCAGTGGGTGGTGGCCATCGGCGAGGAGGGCGAGAGCCTGGACCCGCCCACCAGCATGCTGTTCACCTCCGAGATCTACCAGCAGCACCTGTTCGACTGCCTGGTGGGCATCGAGGGCGAGGAGTTCAAGCCGGTGGGCCTCCTGGCCGAGAAGTGGGAGACGATCAATCCCACCACGTGGCGCTTCCACCTCCGCCAGGGCGTGAAGTTCCACAACGGCAAGGCCCTGGACGCGGAGGACGTGAAGTATTCCTTCGAGCAGTACGCCGACCCGAAGAACCGCCGCTCGGTGTTCGCGCGCGGCATCGCCCGGGTCGAGATCCGCAACCCGGGCACGGTGGACCTGATCACCACCGAGCCGCTCTCGGCGCTGCTCTTCAACCTGACCCGGCTGCAGATCCTGCCACGGGACACGCGCGAGAAGGCGGGCGTACCCGCCTTCGCCCTGCAGCCGGTGGGCACCGGGCCGTACCGCTTCGTCGAGTGGAAGCGCGATCAGCAGCTCGTGCTGGAGGCGAACCCGACCTACTGGCGCGGGCCGGTCAATCCCAAGCGGCTCGTGTTCCGCGCCATCCGCGACGCGGGCACCCGCGCCGCCGAGCTGCGCAGCGGCGGCGTCGACATCGTGGCCGCGCCGCCGGTGCCCCAGCTCGAGATGCTGGACAGCGGCGACACCCAGGTGGTTCCGGTGAAGGGCGGTCGCATCATCATCTATCCGTTCAACGTGAGCGCTCCCCCGTTCGACAACCGGAAGGTCCGGGAGGCCGCGAACCTGGCGGTCAACAAGGACGCCATCGTCCGGAACGTGCTCGGCAACCGCGGGATCGTGATGGCGGGTCCGTTCACCCCCGCCTGGCTCGGCTTCGATGCGAGCGTGAAGCCGTTCCCCTACGACCCGACGCGGGCCAAGCAGCTCCTGGCCGAGGCCGGGTACCCGCAGGGCCTCGACACCACGTGGTCCATCTCCTCGGGGGTGTTCCTCAAGGACACCGAGATCGGCGAGGCGGTGGCCGGCCAGCTCCGGCAGGTGGGCATCCGGGTCAAGCTCGTCCCCACCGAGCGCGCCAAGATCCAGAAGGACGCCCAGGAGAACACCTTCCAGGGGCTCACCTCGGTGGCGTGGGGCACCCAGTTCGAGCCGGACGTGATGCTCAACTGGGTCATGATGCGCGCCCACATGACCACCCCGCGGCTCCAGGAGCTGGTGCTGCAGGGCCGCGCGGAGATCGACCTGGAGAAGCGCCGCAAGACCTACCAGGAGCTCTACCGGGTCGCCCACGACGAGGCGATGTGGCTCTTCGTCCACGCCCAGGACGAGCTCTGGGCCAAGCGCCGCGACGTGTCCTGGCTGCCCTACAGCATCACCGGCAGCAAGGCGATCGTGTACTACTACCAGGTGCCCGGTGCCCGCTGAGCGGCGGGGGGTGGCGCGCGGCAGCAGCGGCTCTCCGGGGGCGCGGCCCCTGCACGTCTACGATCGCCTGAAGGACGCGATCATCACCGGCACCCTGCGCCCGCTCGAGCGCATCACCGAGAACAAGGTCGCGGCCGACTTCGGCCTGAGCCGCACGCCGGTGCGGGAGGCCCTGCAGCGGCTCGAGGTGGAGGGGCTGATCCAGGTGGTGCCGAAGCGCGGGAGCTTCGTCTCCCGCCCCACGGTCGAGGACATCCTGGAGATCTACCAGATCCGCACGCCGCTCGAGGCCGCCTGCGCGCGGGTGGCGGCCGAGCGGATCGAGAAGGACCAGCTCGCCCTCCTCGACCGGCTGGTCCGCGTCGAGCAGGGGCGGGGCGCGGGGCGGTCGCCCGACCGCTCCCTGCGCGCGGCGGCCCAGTTCCACGCGGTGATCTACGGCTGCTCGCGCAACCAGCGGATGGCCACGCTCCTCGTAGATCTCCAGAACCAGGTGCACCGGGTGCGCGTGCTCTGGCCGTCCACCGTGGCGCGACTCAGCGACACCTGGGCGGAGCACGCCCGGATCGTGGACGCGCTGCGGAGCCGCGACGGGGCGGCAGCGGAGCGGCTCATGATCGAGCACCTGACCAAGGCCCGCCTCAGCACCCTGAACCGGATCCTGCCCAGCACCGGCATCTGAGGTCCGCCATGACGCTCGCGCTCTCCGCTCGAAGCCGCGTCTCCCTCGTCGTGAACGGACAGGTGCACCACGTCGAGGTCGCCGCGCGGCGCACGCTCGCCGAGGCGCTGCGCGAGGACCTCGGGCTCACCGGCACCAAGGTGGGCTGCAACCGCGCCGAGTGCGGGAGCTGCACCGTCGTGCTCGACGGGCGCGCGGTCTTCTCGTGCTCGGTCCTGGCGGTGGAGGCGGCGGGGCGGGTCGTGGAGACGGTGGAAGGGCTCGCCGGCCCCGACGGGCTCCATCCCCTGCAGGCCGCCTTCATCGAGCACGACGCGGTCCAGTGCGGCATCTGCATACCGGGCATGCTCATGTCACTCAAGGCCCTGCTGGACGAGACCCTCACCTTCACCGAGGACGACGTCCGCCAGGCGGTGGGCGGCAACCTCTGCCGCTGCGGCACCTACCCGAACACGGTCAAGGCCGCGCTGGCCGCGGCCCGCGCACTGCGCGAGCGCGAGGCCGGTCTCCGATGAGCCCCACCGGTCCCCCGCCCCGGGGCCGCCTCCTCGTCCACGGCGAGGTCCCGCCCCCGCTCGGTCGCGAGCTCTCCGTCATCGGCCGCTCCATCGACCGCCGGGACGCGCTCGACAAGGTGACCGGGGCCGCGATCTACTCGTCGGACATGACCCTGCCCGGCATGCTGCACGCCAAGATTCTCCGGTCCCCGCACGCCCACGCGCGCATCGTGCGCATCGATACCTCGCGCGCGGCGGCGCTCCCCGGGGTGCACGCGGTGCTGAGTCTCGAGAACACGCGCGGCTGGCACACCTACTGGTACATGATCGCGCAGCCCGCCTTCCCCGAGGAGATCGCCTACGCGGGGCAGGAGGTGGCCCTGGTGGCCGCGGAGACGGTGGACATCGCGGTCCAGGCCCTCGGCCTGATCGAGGTGGAGTACGAGGTCCGGCCCGCCGCGCTGACTCCGCGCGAGGCGATGAAGCCCGACGCCCCCCGCGTGCCGGTGCTCGACGTGGAGCGCCCGCGCGAGGGCAACGTGCAGCAGCCGGTCTACCTGCGCGCCCGCGGCGACGTGGAGCGCGGCCTGGCCGAGGCGGACGTGGTCAGCGAGAGCCGCTTCACCCTGCCCACCCAGTACCACGTGGACATCCAGACCCGCTGCTGCGTCGCGGACTGGAACGGTACTCGCCTCACGATCTACGAGGCCTCGCAGGGAGTGTGGAACGTCAAGCGCGAGCTCGCGAAGTCGCTCGGGCTCGAGGAGGACCGCGTCCGGGTGGTGGTGCAGAACATGGGCGGCGGCTTCGGCTCCAAGGCCGGGGCGCAGCGGGTGGTGCACTACGCGGCCCGGCTCGCGATGCTGGCCGGGCGCCCGGTGCGCCTCGAGCTCACCCGGCCCGAGGAGTTCCTGAGCCACCCGCGGCGTTACGCGGGTGAGGTCACCATGCGCCTCGGGGCCCGCCGCGACGGCACCCTCACCGCCATCGACGCGGAGATCGTGCTCGACATCGGCTCGGGCAGCCTCTACGCGGGCCGCTACGCCATGACCCTCCACCAGATCTCGGAGCTCTACCGATGCCCGAGCGTGCGGGTGCGGATCGTCGCGGTCTACACCAACACCACGCCCACCGGCCCGCAGCGCGGGGTGCTCGATCCCATCGCCACCTTCTCCACCGAGGCCGCGATCGACGACCTCGCCGCCCGCCTCGGCATGGATCCGCTCGCGCTCCGCATGAAGAACTACGCGGAGGACTTCCAGGGGCTCGACGACACCACGCCGGCCCTGCCCTACACGTCCAAGCACCTCGACGCCTGCCTGGCCGCGGTGGCGGACGCGATCGGCTGGAGCGAGCGCGACCGGATGCGGGCGGAGGCGCGCGGCCCGGTGCGGCGCGGCGTCGGCATCGCGGCCTACTGCCTCGAGCGCGGCGGCTACGCGCCGTTCTCGGCCAAGGCCGACGTGGTGGCGCGGCCCGACGGCTCGGTTGAGGTCCAGGCCGGGGTGGTGGAGATCGGGGCCGGTCAGATCACCATCCTGCCGATGATCGCGGCCGAGGAGCTGGGGCTGCCCCCGGAGCGGATCCACATCCACCACGGCGACACCGACGGCACCCACTACGCCCCGTCGAGCCACGCCTCGCGCATCACCAGCGAGGTGGGCCCGGCGGTGCTACAGGCCGCGGCGCAGGTGCGCGGGCGGCTCTGCGAGCTGGTGGCCGCCCGTCTCGAGGTCTCGCCGCTGGACCTGGTCGCGGCCGAGGAGCGCATCTACGTGCGCGGGGTCCCGGAGCGCGGGATGACCTTCACCGCGGCGTGCGCCCTCATGGCCGAGCCCGAGATCCGCGCCACCGGCAGCCGCGCCCCCAATCCGGACGACGTGATCTTCCGGCTCTTCGGCGCCCACGGGGCGGAGGTCGAGGTGGACGTGGAGACCGGCGAGCTGCGCGTGCTGCGCATCGTGTGCTCGCACGACATCGGCCGGCCCATCAACCCGAAGCTGGTCGAGTCGCAGCAGTACGGGGGCGCGGTGATGGGCCTCGGCTACGGCCTCTACGAGGAGGCCGAGCTCGACGGCAAGAGCGGCGTGCTCCTGACCCCCGACGTCCACCAGTACCGCGTCCCGACCGCGCTCGAGACGCCCGTGATCGAGGCCTACAATGTCGAGCGCGAGGACGCCTTCTATCCCTACTCGGCCAAGCCGGTGGGCGAGGCGCCGCTCGTCGGGGTGATGCCGGCGGTCCGCAACGCGATCCGCCACGCCCTCGGCCTCGGCATCGACACCCTGCCGATCACGCCCGCGCGCATCCTCGAGGCGCTCGCGGCCCGGAAGACGACCGTCGATGCTCGATGAGCTGCCCGCGTTCGCCCACGTGAGCGCGGGCTCGGTCGCGGAGGCGGTGGACACCCTCGCCGAGCACGGGGCCCGCGCCCAGATCCTGGCCGGGGGCACCGACCTGCTCGGCCTGATGAAGGATCGCATCTCCGGACCCGGCATGCCGGTGCCGGAGGTGCTCGTCAACGTCAAGCGCATTCCCGAGCTCGCCGGGATCGCCGAGCTGCGGGACGGAGGCCTGCGCATCGGCGCGGCGGTCACCCTGTGGGACCTCGAGCGCGACCCGCGGGTCGTCGGGCGGTTCCCGGCCCTGGCCCAGGCCGCGGCCGCGGTGGCCACCGCCCAGATCCGGGCGATGGGCACGGTGGGCGGCAACCTCTGCCAGCGACCCTGGTGCTGGTACTTCCGCCATCCGCAGTTCCCGTGCCTCAAGCGCGGCGGCCGGCAGTGCTTCGCGCTGCCCGGCCGCAACCGCACCTACTTCTCGGTGCTGGGCCTGGGCGTCTGCGTCATGTCGCATCCGTCCGACCTCGCGCCGGCCCTGATGGCGCTCGACGCGCGCGTGACGGTGGCGGGGCCGGGGGGCCGCCGCACGGTGCCGATCGACCGGTTCTTCCGCGGGCCGCGCAGTGTCACCGAGACGGTGCTGGATCGGGCCGAGATCATCGTCTCGGTGGACGTGCCCGCGCCGCCGATCGGGACGCGGAGCCTCTTCCTCAAGCACCGGGTGCGGGGCACCTGGGACTTCGCCCTCTCCGAGGTCGCGGTGGCGGCCTCGCCGGGCCCGGGGCGCTGGGACGGGGTGCGCATCGTGCTGGGCGGCGTGGCGCCGTTCCCCTATCGCGCGACCGCCGCGGAGGCGGTCCTGGCCGGCCACGCCCCCACCGAGTCCCGCGTGCGCGAGGCCTCCCTCGCCGCACTGGGCGGGGCGCGACCGCTTACCCAGAACGGCTACAAGATCGATCTGACCAAGGCCCTGGTGGCCCGCGCCCTCACGGCCCTGGTGGCCAGCATGGCCTGAGGCGGCGATGGCGCGACAGATCCTCCGGCGCGTCCTCCGAGCGGTGGCGGCCCTGCTCGTGGTCACCGCGGTCGTGTTCACCCTGCTCCACGTCTCCGGCGATCCCGCCTACATCCTGCTGACCCCCGAGGCGAGCCCCGAGGACCGCGCCGCCTTCCGGGCCGAGTACGGCCTGGATCGCCCGCTCTGGGTGCAGTACGGCCGCTACCTCGGCCGCCTCGCGCAGGGCGACTTCGGCCAGTCCCTCTCCTTCCGGACCCCCGCGGCCGCGGTGGCGCTCGAGCGGCTGCCCGCCACCCTCGAGCTGACCCTGGCCGCGATGGCGCTCGCGGTGCTGGTCTCCGTCCCGGCCGCGGTGCTGGCCGCGATCCGCCGGGGCACCCTCTTCGACCGCGCCCTGATGGCCCTCACCCTGATCGGCCAGACCGTGCCCACCTTCTGGCTCGGCATGGTGATGATCCTGGTGCTCGCGGTGCGCTTCCACCTCTTCCCCGCGTCGGGCCGCGGCGGCGTTCTGCACCTCGTGATGCCGGCCACCGCGCTGGCCCTCTGGCTGACCGCGCTCCTGGCCCGCGTGACCCGCAGCGAGATGATCGAGGCGCTCGAGCAGGACTACGTGCGGACCGCCCGCGCCAAGGGACTCACCGAGCGCGGCATCGCGGCGCGCCACGCGCTGAAGAACGCGCTCCTGCCGATCATCACCGTGATGGGGCTGCAGTTCGGCGGCCTGCTGGGCGGCGCGGTCATGACCGAGACCGTCTTCGCCTGGCCCGGCGTCGGGACCATGATCCTCGACGCGATACTGAAGAAGGACTTCCCGGTGGTGCTGGCCGGGGTGGTCATCGTCGCGATGGGCTTCATCGTGGTGAACCTGCTCCTCGATCTGCTCTACACCGTGCTCGACCCACGGCTGCGGAGGGCTTGAAACGATGGCGGTGGGCGAGAGCGGCGAGGGGGCCGGCGTGCTGATGGGCGCCGGCGAGGTCCACGTGCCGGCCGCCGCGCGGCCCGTCGCCGCCCGCCCCGCCCCGCGCGGGCGCCTGGCCGGGCTGGCCGGCGCCGGCCTCGTAATTCTAGTGATCGCGCTCGCGGTGGCCGCGCTCGCCGACGTGATCGCCCCGCGCGGCTACGACGACCAGGACCTGGCCGCCGCATTGCAGCCCCCGGCGTGGGCGGGGGGCACCTGGAGCAACCCGCTCGGGACCGACCCGCTCGGCCGCGACGTGCTGTGCCGCATCGTGTACGGCGCGCGCACCTCCCTGGTGCTCGCGCTCGGCTCGGTCCTCATCGCGGCCGCGGTCGGGGTGACGCTCGGCCTCGTCAGCGGCTGGGCGGGCGGGCGGGTGGACGCGGCCATCATGAGCGCGGTGGAGGCGCAGCTCTCGCTGCCGTACCTGCTCTTCGCGATCGC
>WNFC01003024.1_pt1 | contig 18140 bp, 19 predicted proteins | sample 5400541 | NCBI WGS metagenome assembly WNFC01 (sample SAMN13153342, study PRJNA577476) | soil metagenome | isolation source: 120 cm saprolite under Douglas fir tree site 2 hole 2 replicate 1 | place: USA:California | collected 2015-04-18
GGGTGGGGGCCATCGAGATGAGCGCCCGGGTCGAGGCGGCGCTCGATCTCTTCGTGGAGCAAAGTGTCGGGGCCGTTCTCGGGATGGCGATCATGATGGCCTTCGAGGTCGGCCGTGAAGCGGGCATCCCGGACGAGGCGCTGGTGATGGAAATGTACATGTCCGGCGAGATGGAGGTGGTCTTCCGATCGTTTCGGGAGGCCGGCTTCTTCCGGTCTTCGGAGGATCACGGGCCGACGGCCGTCTTCGGCGGCATCACGCGAACGCTCGAAATGGACCGGGAGGCGATGATGACAGCCTTTCGGAAGATCCTGGCAGATATCACGAGTGGCGGATTCGCCAGCCGGTTCCAGGACGAAGCCCGTAGTGGATACCCGATGCTCGAGGTGGCCAAGTCCATCATGCACGGCCCCTCGCCCATCGCCGACGCGGAAGAACGCATCCGGCGCTTGGTGGAATCTCCCAAGCGGGGATCGGAGCGGCCGGGCGGCGCGTGAACCCGCAGAAGCGCAAGCGCCACGAAGAAGCGTACGCCTATCCTCGTGCCCGAGCGGCGAGACACCCTCCGATGGGTGGTTAGGGAGCCGCGGTGCGGACGCTGATCTGGGCGGTCTATGTCGGCGGTTTGATCGTTGTCGGCGTCCTGGGCGGACGCAGGGCCATGTCGGTCTACCTCGTGACGGGCTTCCTGGTGATCACGTTGTTTCGCCGACCGCTCGTGCTCGCGCTGACTCGGCTTGCCTCGCGGCTCGGCATGATGCGCGAGACTATCGACCGCATGCCGTCGGCGATCCACCTCACTCGAGCCTCCGGGCCCGCGGAGGCCGCTCGCCCAATCCTGGCCGCGCTCGCCGCCAGCAACTTTGTCGACGCAGGCGCGTGGAACATCGCCGAGATGCCCAAGATCCACCTGGCGTTGATGGTGCAGCGGGAGGAAGGGATCCTCGCCGCCGTCGAATCCGCCTCGCCGATCGGCGCGCACGTCAACCTGCACACGCTGTATCCCGATGGGCTGGTCGCCTCGTTCACGAACAGCGAGCTCCCCTCGCCACGGGCCCTGCGGCCGAACGTCCAGCGCACCCAGGTCCCGCGCTGCTCGCCTGATGCGCTCGTGGTGCGGGCTCGCGCGGAACGACCAAAGACGCCCTTCCGTCCCCTCTCCATCGAGGAGGCGCCGCGCGTCTACGAGCAGCTCTACGCGGACGAGATCCGCTTCCGCAAGACGACAGGCCGGTAGAGCCTGTTCGGTTGACCTCTCCTGGGTGATCTGGCAGGATCGGCGCGATGGCGCCGGCCGTGATCCGTCCCCACCGCCTCGTGGGCATTCTCGCGCTCGCGCTCGTCCTGAGCGCGTGCAGACTGCCCTACGTCCCTGGCGTGACCTCGCCACCTCCGGCGGCGGGCGCGACTCTCAGGGATTCCGCCGGCCGCATCGTGGGAAGCGCGGTGCTTCTCCAGGAAAGCGACGGCGTGCGCATTCTGCTCGATGTCAAGGGTCTGGCCCCGGGCGACAAGGCCGTCCACATCCACGAGGTGGGACGATGCGAGCCACCGTCGTTCGAGTCCGCCGGCGCCCACTTTAATCCGAAGAAGGCCGAACACGGCATGGCCAATCCGCGCGGCCCTCACGCGGGCGATCTCCCCAATATCACCGTCGATGCGACGGGCCAGGGTCACCTCGAGGTCACCAATCCCCTGGTGACCCTCGAGCAGGGGCCGACTTTCCTCTTCACTGCCAATGGCACCGCCCTCGTCCTGCACGAAGGCCCGGACGACATGCGCACCGATCCGGCGGGCAACAGCGGCGCGCGAATAGCCTGCGGCGTCATCGCCCGCGGCGGATAGCGCCGCGAGACCGTTCACGATACACTGGCCGCCCGGCACACTGAGGTGCGGCACGGCACTCGTTTGACTCGCGGTATTCCCGATCAACAGAGGAGAGTGGGCATGAGGCACGTGAAGCTCGCAGCGGTGGTTGGTGTTCTTGCGCTGGCGCTCGGCGCCGTGAGCGTCCTCCAGGCGCAGCAGCTCAGCGGGGAGTACAAGATCGGCGTGCTGGAACCGGTGACAGGCAATCTTGCCGTCCAGGGCAAGCTGCACCTGGAAGGCTACGAGATCATGCGCGACCTCATCAACGAGAAGTTCGGTGGCGTGATGGGCAAGAAGCTGGTCCTCGTGACCGGTGACGCCGTCGATCCCACCGTTGCCGCCTCAGAGGCCACGCGGCTGGCCACGCGTGAGGGGGTGAAGATCATCTCGGGTACGTTCTCCTCCACGCTCTGCGGGGCAGCCAGCGAAGCGGCCGCGCGCCAGAACGTCATCTACTGGGAGACTTCCTGCGTCGATCCGCGGTTGACCAAGCGCGGGCTCAAATACGTCTTCCGAACCGAGATCGACGGCACCGGATTCGGCTGGTACAACGTCGAGTTCATCGCCAAGCACCTGGCGCCCCGCCTGGGCAAGAAGACGAGTGACCTGCGCATCGCGTACCTCTCCGAAGACTCCTCGTACGGCCAGAGCGTGACCGAGACCGCGCGCCAGCGCGCCAAGCAGGAGTTCGGTATGCAGGAGGTGGCGGCGGAGTATTACACCTTCACCACCAACGACCTGACGCCGGTCATCCTCAAGCTGAAGAACACCAACCCCGACATCCTGCACCACATCGCGCGCGACCAGGACGCCGTCCTCTTCTGGCGGCAGGCGCGCGAGCAGAACTTCCTGGTCAAGGCCGTCGTCCACGCCGGCGCGACCGGCTACGCCGCCACGGGCTTCGGCAAGGCGTTCGGTAACGACGCCAACGGGCCTTTCGCGCTGCTCGAGCCGGGGCCGGGCCTAATCATCGAGAAGATGCGGCCCGAGGGGCAGCGGATCGAACGCGCCTACCGCGAGGCCGTCAAGGCCAAGACCGGCGCCGAGATCACGGGAGGGCATCAGCTCGCCGGCGGCGGACTCTGGGTACTGAAGCTGGCCCTCGACGCCGCCAAGACCGACGACCCCGACAAGTTCCGCGCTGCCGTCATGGCCATGGACATCCCGGTCGGCTCCGCTGTCAACGGCTGGGGCGTGAAGTTCGACGAGACCGGCCAGAACTCCAACGCGCGCGTCCAGCACTACATGCTCCAGTGGCAGAACGGCTCCTTCGTCACGGTGTGGCCCGAGGAGTTCACGACCTATCGCGCGAAGTGGATACCGCTCGGCCCCTGGGACCAGCGGAAGTAGCGACCCGCTCCGCCCAGCCGATCCGGCCGACGCCCCGGGGACCGTCCCCGGGGCGCGGTGCGTCGCCTGAGCGTCGCGCCGCCAGATCATGCACGTAGTCCCCCAGCTCGTCGTTTCCACCATCCTCCTGGGCGGGATCTACGCGCTCATCGCGGTGGGGCTCACGCTCATATTCGGCGTGATGCGCGTCGTCAACTTCGCCCATGGCGAATTCCTCATGCTGGGCATGTACCTCGCCTTCTGGGCGTTCGCGCTGCTCCACCTGGACCCGTACGTGACGCTCGTCGTGTCGCTTCCCCTCATCTTCGGATTCGGGTGGCTGAGCTACCGCGCGGTGATGCGGCCCGTCATACACGCCTCCCACAACGTGCAGATCTTCACGACGGTCGGCCTGTCCATCGCGCTCCAGAACGTGGCCCTGGTCCTGTGGACCGCCGACTCGCAGTTCGTGCGCACCAGCTACTACGCGGTCGTCGTGCACCTCGGCAGCGCCGTCCTCAACCTCGCCCAGCTGATCGCGTTCTCCGTCGCGGTGCTCTGCACGGCCGCGCTCTTCGCCTTCCTGCGCTGGTCGTACACGGGCAAGGTCATGCGGGCGACCGCGCAGGACAGGGCCGCCGCATCGCTCATGGGCATCGACACGGGCCGTGTCTTCGCGCTCACCTGGGCGGTGGGCATCACCTGCGTGGGCGTGGCCGGCGTGCTTCTCGCGCCGATCTACTCCGTCTACCCGACGGTCGGGCTCCAGTTCGTGCTCATCGCCTACGTCGCGGTCGTGCTGGGCGGGCTCGGCGACATGGCCGGCGCGCTCATCGCCAGCCTGATCGTCGCCGCCGTCGAGGTCATCGGCTCGTACGTGATCGGCACGGCGTGGAAGGAAGTGCTCTACCTGCTCCTGTTCATCGGGATCCTCGTGGTCCGCCCCGCCGGGCTCTTCGGCCAGCGCGGCGCCGAGGTGATCGGCACGTGAGGGAGGCGTGGCCGGCTGTCGCGTTCTTCGCTCTCGCAGCGCTCGGCCCCGTCCTGGTGCGCGACCTCTTCCTGCTCGACAGCCTCGTCCTCATCCTGCTCTGGGGCTCGACGGCCGCGGCCTGGAACGTTGCCGGCGGCTACGCCGGCCAGGTCTCGCTCGGCCACGCGGCGTTTTTCGGGCTGGGCGCGTATTCCGCGGCGCTGCTCGGGACGAAGTGGGGGCTCTCTCCGTGGATCGGGCTTCTCGTCGGCGCCGTCCTGGCGACCGGTTTCGGAATCCTCCTCGGCTTTCTCAGCAACCGGCTGCGAGGCCCCTACTTCGCGCTCGCCACGATCGCATTTTCGCAGGTGCTGCTGATCGTCGCCAGCCGCTGGCGCGGCTTCACCTCCGGCTCCGAGGGCATCCCCGTGCCCTTCCGTCCGGGGTTCTGGACCCTCAGCATCACTGACAAGCGCGTCTGGGTCGTCATCGTGCTCGTGCTCGCGATCTGCGTGTATCTCGTCGAGCTCTACCTCGAACGCTCGCGCCGCGGCTTCCAGCTCGCGGCGGTCCGCGAGGACGAGGACGCCGCCCTCTCGCTCGGCGTTCCGGCGCTCTGGCTCAAAGTGGCGGCCATCGCGGCCAGCGCCGCGCTCACCGCGGTGGCCGGCGCCCTCTGGGCGCAGTACGTCGGCTTCGTGGACCCGCTCTACGTCTTCTCGGTCGACCTCTCCGTCCGTTTCGCCCTGGCCGCGATCCTGGGCGGGATCGGCACGGCGCTCGGGCCCTTCCTCGGCGCCGCGCTCATCCTCATGCTGGAAACGTACCTGCGCGCGCGCTTCGGGGGTATCGGCGCCGGGCTCGTCGGCATCTACCTGATCATCTACGGCACGGCTCTGGTCGTGATGATGCGGTTCGCGCCCCAGGGGCTGCTGCCCTGGGTCGGCGAGCGGTTCAGGCGGCGCCCGGCCGCGGGATCGACGTCGTGAGCCTGCTCTCCGTCTCGGGCATCACCAAGCGCTTCGGCGGCATCACCGCGAACCGCGACATCTCGTTCGACGTGGAGGCCGGCGAGCTGGTCGGCATCATCGGCCCGAACGGATCCGGCAAGTCGACGCTCTTCGAGGTCATCAGCGGCTTCTATCGCCCCGACGCCGGCGCGGTGAGCCTGGATGGAGCGCGTCTCACGGGTCTCTCGCCCGACCACGTGTGCCGCCTGGGCATCGCGCGCACGTTCCAGAAGCTCCGACCGTTCGCGGGCCTGACCGTCGTCGACAACGTGATGGTGGGCGCGCTCACCCGCCTGCACGATGTCCGGCACGCGCGGGCGCGCGCCCGCGATCTGCTCGACCGGGTCGGGCTGGCGGAGAAAGCGGATGAGTACGCGCGGACGCTCTCCACCGGCCAGCGAAAGCGCCTCGAGCTGGCGCGCGCGCTCGCGACCGAGCCGCGGGTCCTCCTCCTCGACGAGGTGACGGGAGGCGTCGACCAGCGCAGCATTCCCGGCCTGGTCCAGCTCGTCCGCGACCTGCACCGTGGCGGGCTCACGCTCCTCGTGGTGGAGCACAACATGCGGGTCATCACCGCGGTGGCCCAGCGTATCGTGGCTCTCTACTTGGGCGAGAAAATCGCCGACGGCGCTCCGGACATCGTGACGCGGGACCGGCGGGTCGTCGAGGCCTACCTCGGCCAGGCGTACGTGGAATGACGACTCCAATGCTGGATGTCGAAGGCCTCGACGTCGCCTACGGAGACTTCCAGGTGCTGTGGCAGGCGGCGATGCAGGTGGGGGACGGCGAGATCGTGGCCGTGCTCGGGCCGAACGGCGCGGGCAAGTCGACGCTGATGAACACGGTCTCGGGGCTGATCGCGCCCCGCGCCGGGCGCATCACCTTCCACGGCAAGCGCATCGACGGCCTGCCCGCGCATCGCACGGCGGGCGAAGGCCTCGCCCACGTGCTGGAGCGCCGGCGCCTCTTCCCCTTCCTGACCGTGCTCGACAACGTGCTGCTCGGCGCCCACAACCCCGGCGCCCGCCCGCACCGCGCGGATACCCTGGCGAGCGTCGAGCGCCTGTTCCCCGTCGTCGCCGACCGGCGCACGCAGCTCGCGCACACGCTCTCCGGCGGCGAGCAGCAGATGGTCGCCATCGCGCGCGGGCTCATGGCCCGCCCCCGCCTGCTCATGATCGACGAGCCGTTTCTCGGCCTCGCCCCCGTCATCGTCCAGCAGATGGGCGCCCTCATACGGCGCATCCGGGACGAGCAGGGAATCAGCATCCTCTTCATCGAGCAGAACGTGGAGCTGGCGCTCCGGCTCGCGGACCGGGGCTACGTCCTCGAATCGGGCCGCACCATCCTGACCGGGCCGTCGGCGGAGCTGCTCCAGTCCGCCGAGGTCAAGCGCATCTTCCTCGGCGACATCGCGCTCTGATCGCGCGCGCGGATCCGCCTACAGCGTCCCGACCACCGCGGCCGGCCAGGCACGAGCGTCCACGCGCGCGTGCCACTCCTTGATCTTGCCGTCCCGGTCGATCACCACCCCGACGCGTTGCGCGCCCTTTTGCGGGTCGACGTTGGCGCCGTAGGCGGTACCGATCGTCCGGTCGGTGTCGCAGATCAGCGGGAAGGTGAAAGCATACTTCTCGGCGAACTTCTTGTTCTCGGCCGGGGTGTCGAAGGACACGCCGAGGACCACCGCGTTCTTCTGCTCGTACTCGGCTCGGAGGTCGCGGAACCCGCAACCCTCCGCCGTTCAGCCTGGGGTGTCGGCCTTGGGGAAGAACCAGAGCACGACCGGCTTGCCCTTGAAGTCCGAGAGCTTGACCGTCTTCCCCGTGTGATCGAGGCCGGTGAAATCGGGAGCCTTGTCTCCTGGCTTGAGCATGAGTCCTCCTTGTACGCGTGAGATCGGCTGTGCCCCTAGCGGTAGAACCGCTCCGCGTTGGGGTCCTTCTTGTCGGTGAAGGCGCGTCCCATCTCCTTCGCCTCGTCGGTGTGATAGTAGTTCGCCACCAGGTGGTCGATGGTCACGCGGCTCAGGCCGTAGGCGCCGTTGTGGCGCGCGTGGAAGGCGGCCTTGAGCGCGGCCAGCGCCTGCGGCCCGCGCTTCTTCAGCTCCTCGCAAATCGCCTCGGTGCGCGCGCGTAGCTCCGCGTGCGGCGCCACCTCGTTGGCAAGGCCCATGGCCTGCGCCTCTTTCGCGCTGTACTTGCGGTTGAGGTACCAGATCTCCTTGGCGCGCTTTCGGCCCACCGAGTCTTCCAGGTACCAGGTGCCGAAGCCCGCGTCGTAGGAGCCCATCATCGGGCCCACCTGTCGGAAGGTCGCCTGCTCGCTGGCTATGGTCAGGTCGCACATGTTGGCGAGCACGTTGCCGCCACCGACGGCGAAGCCGTTGACCATGGCGATGACAGGGATCGGCATGAGGTCGATGAGGCTGTAGAGGTCCACCACCGGCGGCGTGTTGTGGTAGTGGAGCTGGCCATCGTTGGGCTCCTTCTCCCCCCCGATGCAGAAGAAGCGGTCGCCCGCGCCCGTGAGCACGACCACCCGTACGCCCGCATCGTTGCGCGCCTCGTTGAGGGCGGCGATCAGCTCGAGCACGGTCTGGCGTCGGAAGGTGTTGCCCTTGTCGGGACGGTTGATGGTCAGCCACGCGATCTGGTTCTTGACCTCGTAGAGAACGTCGGCGTACGCCATGGTCGGGCCTCCGTGCAGCGGGTTAGGTCAGCGTGATGCGAAAGAGCTTGGCCGCGTTGGCAGTGAGCGCGTCGCCGAGCGCCTCGGGATCGGCGCCGCGAAGGCCGGCGACATGCGCCGCCGTCAGGGCGACGTAGGCGGGCTCGTTGCGCTTCCCACGGTGCGGCGTGGGCGGGAGGTACGGGCAGTCGGTCTCGACGACCAGGCGGTCCTCGGGGACGAATCGCGCGACATCGGGCAGCGCGCGCGCGTTCTTGTAGGTGACGGGTCCCGCCAGCGAGATGTAGAGGCCCAGATCGAGGCAGCGCCGCGCGTTCTCCACGTCCCCGGAGAAGCAGTGCATGACGCCGCCCGTCTCCCGCGCGCGCTCCTCGTCGAGTATCGCCAGCGTCTCGTCGTGGGCGTCGCGGCAGTGGATGACGAGCGGCCTGCCCACGCGACGTGCGATGTCGATCTGCCTTCGAAAGACCTGCCGCTGGGCATCCGGGGGCGAGAGGTTGCGGAAGAAGTCGAGCCCCATCTCGCCGAAGCCGACCACCTTGGGCTCTTCGCGTGCCAAACGCTCCATCGCCTCGAAGTCGCCCTCGACCGCCTCGGCCGCGTCGTGGGGGTGGATCCCTACCGTGGCCCACACCTCGGGCACCCGCTGCGCCAGCTTCACCACGGCGCCGTTCGTCTCCCGGTCCGTTCCGATCGTCACCATGCCCCGGACGCCCGCCCCCCTCGCGCGCTCGATGACGGCGTCGAGATCATCCGCGAAGTCAGGGAAGTGCAGGTGCGCGTGGGTGTCGAAGAGCCGCATCACGCGCCCATGATAGCTCAGGGCGTGACGGTGAAGCGCAGGCGCCCGACGAGCTGGCCCGAGGCCGTGACGACGTCCACGCGGTACCGGCCGGCGAGCGGCGGCTTGAGATCGGTCTTGCGCGAATAGGTGCGAAAGCCTTCCTTGCGGCCTCCGAGCACCGGTGAGAGCGGCACGCGGCCAATGACCCGCCCATCCTTCCGCCACACGTGCTCGATGCGCTGCTGGAGTCCCGCCGGCGCGTATACGGAGGTATACGCGGTGAGGCCTCCCCAGTCCGCGACCGTCTGCGCGGGAATCGGACTCCCGATGGGCTCGACGGGCTCGAGCATGGTGACGCTCCGCGCGACGGTGGCGCGGGCGACGAAGAGCGGCGCGGGCGGCACGGCCGCGCGCCCGAGCCAGACCGCCGCCATCGCGAGCACGGCGAGCACCGCCGACATCGCATACGCGCGCAGCCACGTCTCCGCGCCGCGCTCGCGGAACACCGGCATCATCGCGACCGCCGTCAGCGCGGCCGCGCCCTCGAGGGCCAGGATGGGCCGGAGGCCGAGCAGTGGCAGGGCCACGTTGAGCGCGGCGAAGATGGAAAAGGCCAACAGCGCCTGGTTGAGCCAGCGCCGGGGGTGAACGATGGCCGCGTACAACGGATCGACGGCCGTCACGAGCGCCGCCGCCACGATGCAGGCGAGAAAGAGCGCGTTGGCCGAGTCGAGCGTCGCGCTCGCCCAGTAGGCGGGAAGCACGAAGAGCAGGAGGCCGTGATAGAGCGACTGCACGGCGTAGTCGGCGGCGGTCAGGACGAGCTGGCGCCCGCGACGCTCGAGCGGCTGGCGGAGCTCGGTGACCGCGGCTACGAGCAGGACGAGCAGGAGGAGGTAACCCACGATCCAGCCCACATGAGGCAGCCCGCGCCTGAAGACGAAGAGTGTCGCGAGTCCCAGGCCGAGCGAGAAGACGGAGATCCCCCATCGCCTGAGCCAGCGGAGCCATGTTCGCCGCGAGGCGGGCGCCTCAGCCGGCGGGAGGAGCGGGGGCTCTCTCGGCGGCGGCAAGCCGGGCTTCCCGGTAGAAGAGGAAGACCGCGATGGTGAACACGGTCTGGGTGACGGCGATCACGCAGTCGATCAGCACCTGAACGACGAAATGGTGCACGGCGCCCGCGAGGGCCGACAGCGACATCGCGAGGGAGAAGACGACCACGAAGAGGAAGCCGGTCGTCCAGAAGATGGCCAGGCGGCGCCCGGCCGTGAGCGCGTTGCTGGCGCGGAGCGCGGCACCGAGGGGCGCCCTGTCGACCACCACGAGGGCATCTACGAAGGAGAGCCGGACGAGGAGGATGAGGCCGGGCACGACGAGCGCGATCAGCCCCGCCAGCACGAGCACGCTCACGACGAGGCGCGCGATGAAGATCCGCGGCCATGCGACGAGGCCGTCGACAAGCGCCTGGACATAGCTCGCGGGCTCGCCGCGCTTGATGCGCGCCACCGCCGCCAGCGTCGTGGCCACCACCAGCGGTCCGAAGATGGCTTCCACCATGAGCCCGACGCGGAAGCCGCGGGCGGCCGCGTCCGCTGTGTCCTTCGAGGCGGCGAAGAAGTCGATGTAGTTGATCACCAGGTGGCCGGGCAGCCATACGGTGAGCGCGATGAGCGTGAACAGGTCCAGGTGGCGCACGAGGAGCCGGAACGTCTCCTCGAGAATGTCCCGGCGCACTACTTGACCTGGGAGCCGGGGGGCACGTCCTTGTCGAGCGTGAGGAGGGCGAGAGTGCCCTCGTGCTCGGCGGCCAGCACCATGCCATTGGACTCGACGCCCATCAAGGTCGCGGGCTGGAGGTTGGCGACGATCACGACCTTGCGGCCCACGAGAGAGCCGGGCTCGTACTGCTCCGCGATGCCGGCGACGACGGTGCGCGTCTCGTCGCCGACCTTGACCGTGAGCTTGAGGAGCTTTTTCGATTTCGGCAGGCGCTCGGCGGCCAGCACCTCGGCCACGCGCAGCTCGACCTTGGCGAAGTCGGCCATGGGGATCTTGGCCGCGCCAGTCGACGATCCCTCACCCGGTTCTCTTCCCTGAGGGGAGAGGGAGGATTTGTCGGGCTCGATTCGCGGGAAGAGTCCGGAAACCTTGTGCACGGCGGTCCCAGGGGCGAGCCGGCCCCAGGCGAGGTCGGAGAGCCGTGCGGGAGCGCCGCCGACGGCCGCGCGGATCTTCCCGGCCGCCTCGGGCAGAAAGGGCTCGATGAGGATGCCGATAGCACGCAGGGATTCGGCGAGCGCATAAAGCACGGTGTCGAGCCTGCCGCGCTTCGACGGGTCCTTGGCGAGCGCCCATGGCGCCGTCGCGTCCACGTAGCGGTTGACCACGCCGAGGAACTCCCAGATGGCCGAGAGCGCCCGCTGGAATGCGAATTCCTCCATGGCCTCGTCGACGTCGAGCGCGACCTTGGCCAATGCGGCGCGTACGACCGCATCCTCATCCGTCTCGGGACCCGGCGACGGCACGCGCCCGCCGCCGAAGTTGACGATCATGGTCGTGGCGCGGCTGGCGAGGTTGCCGAGGTCGTTGGCAAGGTCGGCGTTGAGCCTGCCGACGAGCGCCTCCTCGCTGAAGCTGGCGTCGAGGCCGAAGTTCATCTCGCGCAGGAGGAAGTAGCGGAAGGCGTCGTGGCCGTACTTGTCCGTGAGCTCGAACGCCTCGACGACGTTGCCGACCGACTTCGACATCTTCCCGCCCCCGATCGTCCAGTAGCCGTGGACGTCGAGGCGCTTGTAGAGCGGGATCCCGGCCGCCTTGAGCATGGTCGGCCAGTAGACGCCGTGGGGCTTGAGGATGTCCTTGCCGATCAGGTGCTCGGCATGCGGCCAGAAGTCCTTGTAGAGCGCGCCATCGGGGTACTCGAGCGCCGAGACGTAGTTGATCAGCGCGTCGAACCAGACGTACGTCACGTACTGGTCGTCGAACGGCAGGGGAATGCCCCACTGGAGGCGCGCTTTCGGCCGGCTGATCGAGAGGTCCTGGAGCGGCTCGCGCAGGAAGCCCAGCACCTCGTTCCGGTACCGCTCGGGCTGGATGAAGCCCGGGTTGTCCTCGAGATGCTTGATCAGCCAGTCCTGGTATTTCGACATCTTGAAGAAGTAGTTCTTCTCCTTGATGAAGGTGAGCGCCGTCTGGTGGTCGGGGCACTTGCCGTCCACGATCTCCTTCTCGGTGTAGAAGCGCTCGCAGCCGTAACAGTACCAGCCGCCATACTCGCCGAAGTAGATCTCGCCCGCGTCGTAGAGCTTCTGGAGGATTGCCTGGACGACCTTCGCGTGGCGCGGCTCCGTGGTGCGGATGAAGTCGTCGTTGGTGATGCCGAGGCGCTGCCACGTCTCGCGGAATGCGCGCGAGATCTGGTCGGCGTAGGCCTGCGGCGTCATGCCGGCGGCGGCCGCGACCTGGGCGATCCTCTCCCCGTGCTCGTCGGTGCCGGTGAGGAAGTAGACGCGATCCCCGCGCAGGCGGCGGTACCGGCACATGGCATCGGCGGCGATGGTGGCGTACGAGTGCCCGAGGTGCGGGCGCGCGTTGACGTAGTAGATCGGCGTGGTGAGGTAGAAGGTACGGTCGGCCATCTAGTCCTTACTTCGCTATCCAGGCGTTCCAGAAGAAGAGGTAGGGGCCCGGCTTGAAGCCGCGGACCTCCTTGCGCGTCACCTGGAGCTCGAAGTAGTCGCCGAACTTGATGCGCCCGACGTCCTCGTAGAAGAGCGCCTGGACCTTCTCGATGAGCGCGCGGCGCTTCTTGGGGTCGGTCTCCCGCGCCATCTCGGCGAGGAGCTTGTCCTTTTCCTCGAGGCACCACCAGCCGGGCCAGTTGCACTGGAACGGCGTGGCGATGGCAGGGTCGGGTGCGAGCGTGAAGCCCGTGGAGAAGATGTCGAAGAGCTCGGGCTTGCCGCGCCGCTGGACGAGCGTCGCCCAGTCGAGGACCTGGAGGTCGACCTTGAAACCCACCTCCTCCATCTGCTGGGAGGACATGAGCGCCGTGTTGTACATCCACTCGTATTCCTTGGTGGTGATCCAGCGCACGGGCTGGCCCGTGTAGCCGGCCTCCCTCAGGAGCTGGCGCGCCTTCGCCTTGTTCTTCTGGTTATAGCCCGCCGTGCCGGACAGCGAGTAGAACTGCGGCTGCTCCGGCGAGAACACCGCGCCGTCGAGCCGGTAGTAGCCCTTGTTACCGATGCCGGCCGACATGATCGGCTCCATGTCGAGCACGGCCTGGAAGGCCTGGCGCACCTTCTTGGTGGCCATGACGCCTTCCTTGTGGTTCGGCACGGCCGTGATCCAGCCGTACGGCTTGACGATGTGCGCCTCGAGGTCGGGCTTGCCCTTGATGCGGTCGGCTTGGTCCTGCCGGATGCTCTGGGCGAAGTTGTACTCGCCCGTCTCCGTCCCGGCGAGCCGGACCGAGGCCTCGGGCACGGGAATGAAGTAGAGCTCGTCGAAGTAAGCCGTGCGCTTGCCGCCGTAGCCGTTGGGCGGCTCCGAGCGGGCCGCGTACTCCTTGAAGCGCGCGAGGCGAACGTGCCGGTCGGGCTTGTGCTCGACGAAGCGGTAGGGGCCCGTCCCGATGTACTCCTTGACCGGGCCGTCGCCCGCGGCGGCCATGACTTCCTTGGGATAGATCGCCGCGCCGTTATTGGGCGAGCCCAGCGCGAAGAGGAGGGAGCCCGACGGCTCCTTGAGATAGATCACGACGGTAGAGGGGTCTTTGGCCTCGATGGCCTCCACGTTCTTCCAGATCGCCTTGCCCGGCGTGGCGAGCTTGGCCCAGTGCTGGAGCGAGGCCACCACGTCGGCCGAGGTCATCTCCTTGCCGTTGTGGAAGCGCACGCCCTTGCGCAGCGTCATGGTGTAGCGCCGCCCGTTGTCCGCGATCACGTGCCCCTCGGCCAGCATCGGTATCGGTGAGAGGTTCTTGTCGTACGTGTAGAGCGTTTCGTACACGTGCCACATGATCTGCTGCGTGATGACCGCGGTCGTCACGTGGAGGTCGAGCGACGGCGCCTCGCCGATCATGCCGGCCTTGAGCACTCCACCCATGCGCGGCTGCTCCTGCGCGGTGACGGCGGGCGCGGAGGCGAGAAGGACGACGGCGGCGAGCGCGGCGAGTCGAATGATCATGGGTGACCTCTCAGAGCGGCTGGATGTGCGGGCGGCCTTCCCAGGTCAGGGCCTCGAGCGGCACCTCGGCCTCGGTGCCGTCCTGAAAGCCGACCACCACGGTCTGCTTGAGCACGCGGAGCGAGCGCACCTTGCCCGTCATGCACCCCTGCCCGCCGCAGTCGGCCTGGCAGGCCGAGCCCACCTTGGGCAGGTGCTTGCGCAGCTGGTCGTAGGTGGAGAACTCGTAGAGCAGGCAGCACTTGAGCCGGCCGCAGTTGCCGAGAAGCCGGCTGTCCGTGAGCGGCATGTCTTGCGCCTTGGCCATCCTGACCGAGATCGGGTCGAACTTCTTGAGATACGAGGAGCAGCAGAGCTGCCGCCCGCAGGGACCGATGCCGTCCATGAGCTTGGTCGTGTCGCGCGCGCCGATCTGCCGCATCTCGATGCGCGCGTGGAACTCGTGGGCGAGGTCGCGCACGAGGTCCCGGAAATCCACGCGGTCCTCCGCGTTGAACAGCACGGTGACGCGGCGGTGCCTGGGATCGATCTCCACGTCCACCACCTTGAGCCGGAGTCCCCGCCCCCGGGCGCGCCTGCGGCACGCCTCGGCGTGCTGGAGCTCGCGATCCCGGCGGTCGCGCCACTCCGCCACCTCCGCGTCGGTCGCACGGCGCACCACCTGCCGGTAGAGCCGGCCCCGCTTGAACTCGGGTAGCGGGCGCTTGGGCCGCCTGATCTCGCCGACGGCCGTGCCCTGGCCCGTCTCCACCACGACGAAATCGCCGACGGCGAGGTCTTCGAAATCGGTCAGGTGGTCCTCGGCCTGGAGAGGCACGCGCATCCGCACGCCGATCAAGTACGGCAGCTGAGCCACGGGCTCTACCGCCGCCTCTGTGTCAGGGGTCTCGCTCATGGTGGTCCTTACGCCGCCTTGGTCAGGCGGCTCAGCAGCACCTCGACGGTGAGCCGAGGTGAGACGTTTCCGTAAATGGCCTGCCACGCTTCGCGGCAGGCGGAGAGACCCGCCAGCACCTCGTCCAGCGAGCGCGGCGGGCCTGAAGTTTGCGGGAATACCGCGAGGCGTGCATCCGCTCCGGCGTGCGCGCAGAGAAGGTCCCGGTACCACAGCCAGCACGTCTCGACCGCCGCCAGCGCCGCCTCGCGGTCGCGTCCGACGACCTCGCCGATCTGGAGGATGGCCTCGACGCCGCGCGCCTGCGCCTGCGCGAGCCATTCGAGCGCGCGCTCCCGGTCTGGGCCGGCGCCGCCAGGCAGGAGCGCGAGACCACCCTCGGCAGCGCGGGGCCGGAAGCGGACGATCTGGCAGCGCGAGAGCACCGTCGCCGGCAGCGCGCGGGCCTGGCTCAGGACCAGGACGATCACGGTGCGCGCCGGCGGCTCTTCGAGAGTCTTGAGAAATGCCTGCGGCGCCGCGCCGGTCATGGTCTCCGCCTCGTCCACGATGAAGACCTTCCAGGGCGCCTCGGCGGGCTTGAGCGACGCCATCCGCTCCAGCTCGCGGATGTTCTCGACACGTATGGCGGGCGTGCCCTTGGCATTGCTCGCGGGCGGCGTGGGGCCGAGGAGGTGGACGTCGGGGTGGAGGCCGCGGTCCACTCGCGAGGCGGCGGCGCCGCCCGCCGGCGCCACCAGCGCCTTGGCGAAGGCCAGGGCCGTCGTCCTGCGTCCGGCCCCCTGCGGACCGATGAAGGCCCAGGCGTGCGCGATACGGCCTCCCTCGAGGGCGCGGCGCAGGAGCTCCACGGCCTCGGCCTGGCCGTCGATCCCTTCAAGCGCCACGGCGCGCCTCCTGTCTCGCAAGCAACCCTTCGACGGCGCGGACGACCGCGGCGTGGAGCTCGTCCTTCGGCGGCGTGGCGCTGAGCACGACAACGCGGTTCTTCTCCGCGTGCGCGATCTCGAGATACCCCTCGCGCACGCGGCGGTGAAAGGCCATGTCCATCTTCTCGAAGGCGTCGAGCCGGCGGTCGCTGATGCGCTTCAGACCTTCGGCGGGGTCGAGGTCGAGGAGAATCGTCAGGTCTGGCATCACACCGCCGGTGGCGAGCGCGTTGAGATCCCGGATGATCTCCAGGTCCATGCCCCCGCCGAATCCCTGATAGGCAAGCGTCGCGTCGGCGTAGCGGTCGGAGACCACGACGGCGGCGCGTCCGAGCGCGGGGCGGATGACCTGGGCGACGTGCTGCTGGCGGGCGGCCATGAAGAGGAAGGTCTGCGTGAGCGGCGTCGGGGGCCCACCGTCCTTCTCGAAGAGCCCACGGATGGCCGAGCCGAGCGGCGTCCCGTCGGGCTCGCTGGTCAGCACCACCTCGAGCCCGCGGGCCTCCAGCCACTGCCCCAGGCGGCGGCAGTGCGTGGACTTGCCCGAGCCTTCCACGCCCTCCACGGAGATGAAAAGACCGCGCATGGGCGTAACTCTAACAGATTGAAAAGCCACGTGTCTCTCGACTTCCCCACAGTGCTGTGGTACGACTGGCGGCATGAAAATCCAGGAGCTGTTAGAGGGACGAGTCGCCCGCTTCACCGATCGCGTGGCCGACTGGAACGCCTTCGCCGACGCGCGAGTCGAAGGCTTCCGCCGGGCCCAGCATCGCTTCATCGGCGTCGGCGCCTCGGGCAAGGGGGACGCCAGGGCCATCCCTGCCGAGCACTTCACGCTGTCCATCATGTACGTGCCCCCCGGGCAGGGCAACGCGCCCCACACGCATCCCGTCGAGGAGGCCTTCTTCATCCTCGAGGGCAAGATCAAGGTCTTCATCGAGGACGGCACGGGCGCGCGGGCCGAAACGGTGCTCGGCAAGTGGGACTGCATCTCCTGTCCCGCCGATGTCATCCACGGCTTCGAGAACGTGGGCCTGGAGGGCGCGTATCTCCAGGTGATGCTGGGGGCCGGCCAGCCGGGGCTCATGGGTTATGCCGACCCCGAGCTCGCGAAGCAGCGCGACGCGCATCTGAAGCCGACCAGCGCCTGAGCGCTCCCTTGGACCCCGGCACGAAGCTGGCCGGCGCGCTGGTCGGCGCCTCCGTGCGGCGAAAGGAAGACGCCCGTCTCCTGCGCGGCGCCGGCCGCTACACCGATGACATCACGCTGCCCGGCATGCTCTGGCTGGCCGTCGTGCGAAGCCCCCACGCTCACGCGCGCGTCACGCGCATCGATGGCGCCGCGGCCGGGCGGCTACCGGGCGTCGTCGCCGTACTGACACGGGCCGAGCTGCCCGAGTGCGCGGGCTCGGTCCCGCCGCTCGTGCCCGCTCCCGAGTTCCCTCGCTACCATCACCCCGTGCTGGCCGCGGATCGCGTCATGCACGTCGGAGAAGGCGTGGCTGTCGTCGTGGCGAACACCCCCTATATCGCCGCTGACGCCGTCGACAGCGTGGTGGTCGACTATGAGCCACTGCCGGCAGCGAGCTCTCCCGAGGCGGCGCTCGCCACCGGCGCGCCGCGGGTCCACGACGATTGGCCCGGCAACCTGGCGGGAGTGTCCGAATCCGTCATGGGCCGCGTCACCGATGGCTTCGCCTCGGCCGATGCCGTGGTCGAGATGCGCCTCTACTATCCACGTGTCGCGGGCATGCCGATCGAGCCGCGCGCCGTCCTGGCCTCCCACGACGCGGCCACGGGGCTCTTGACCGTCTGGCTCACGACCCAGGTGCCCTTCGCGGTGCGCAGCGCCATCGCAGGCGTGCTCGGCATGGCCGAGGAGCACGTGCGCGTCGTTGCACCCGAGGTGGGTGGAGGCTTCGGCGTCAAGGGCCACGTCTATCCCGAGGACATCCTGGTGGCGGCGGTGGCGCGCCGTCTCGGTCGGCCGGTCAAGTGGATCGAGACGCGGCGCGAGCACTTCCTGACGGCGGCCGCCGACCGCGATCAGCAGCACACCGCGCGACTGGGCGTCAGGAAGGACGGCAGCATCGTCGCTCTCGAGACGGAGTTCACGCGGGATCACGGGGCGCACCCGACGCTTGGCGAGGCCATCACCTACAACACGATCAACCACCTGGTCGGCCCCTACCGCGTCCCCAACTACCACGGCGTGGGGCGCAACGTCGTGACCCACAAAACCTTTGCCGCCGCGTATCGCGGCGCGGGGCGTCCCGAGGCCAATTTCGTCCTCGACCGCCTCCTCGATCGGGCCGCGCGGCAGATCGGCATGGACCCGGCGGATCTCCGCCGAAAGAACCTCGTGCGGCGCGAGGAGATGCCGTGGCGGACGGGGCTCAGCTATCGCGACGGTGTGCCCATCGCCTACGACCCGGCCGACTACCCGAAGATGTTCGAACTCACGCTCGAC
>WNFC01003025.1_pt1 | contig 18140 bp, 14 predicted proteins | sample 5400541 | NCBI WGS metagenome assembly WNFC01 (sample SAMN13153342, study PRJNA577476) | soil metagenome | isolation source: 120 cm saprolite under Douglas fir tree site 2 hole 2 replicate 1 | place: USA:California | collected 2015-04-18
CGCCGATCTGCGCTTGCCGATTCAAGCTCGGTTACAATTGAGCATCATGGAACAACTGGGCCCTGAAAGCGATCCGATCGAGGCGCTGAGGGCTCTTCGAGCTGCAACGGTCGAATTCGCCCGGAAGGCTGAAAGGCCATTCGACGGCCTGGATACGGCGTTGTCGAAGCTGCGATCCACGGTAGCCAATCTAGGCACCGCGCGCGTCGCAAGGCCCCCGCCTCTGGGGGAGTATGGTCGCGAATGGAATGAATACTGCCGCGGGGAAAAGTCGAATCTGGACCCCAGGGCAGTCCGGTATCTATGTTGGGACGCTGACGTGGCGACGCATGCCAACTTCCAAAAGTACCTGGATTCTAGTAATGCGTCGCTGAGCGCCCGCTCGTTACAGGGGCTGGTCCGCGCGTGCCATCTTCGCTGGTCTGATGAGTTCGCACCAGGCCCAGTTGTGGCAACGGTGCGACATCGAGTCCGCCGATATAACGGTCGCAACCGCGTCCTCGAGAAGTGGAATTCGGATCTCCCTCTTATACTGGGTTCCCAAGGGCACGATAGGTTTTCGGAACTGCTGCTATCCCAACGCAGTTCAATAACCGAATCCTGCGAATCGTGGAAATTGGACGAAAGCACGGCGTATGTGCTGGAAGGCGTTAAGCAGGTCGTCAAAAATAGCCTCGAGCAGTTAAACGCGGTCTCTCGCAAGGAGCGCCGCGATCCCGCGTTGATGACTTATCTATGTTCGAAGATCCTGCGCTGGGAGAGATGGCCGGACGGGGAGTTCCGATTACAGGTCACCCGAGCGATTCTGAGCCCTTTTGCGGAGGATGGCTCAAACGGGGAACTCAAAACTCTCGTCGTGAGGGACCCCAGGCTCGGCGATCCACGGCTGCCGCCTAATCACCCTAACTGGGTCGGGCATCGAGAAGCAGAGAGCCGCTTCACCGAGTGGCTCTCGAGAGACGACATATCTTTCTTCTTTGAATACGTGATGCCCGGCCAGCATCAGCGCAAGGAATTCTGGCTTGGCTACGTACGAAAAATACAAAGGTCGCGACCGCTTTTGTCGTGGCGGCATCGCGCGAGCTTGGGGCGGCTGAAGGAGAAGGTCGGGAATTTTGGGTTTTACGATCACAATCACACTAGTGCCTTTGTGTTAGATTTCGGCTCGCTGATCGCCGTCGAGTTTAGCCAGAAACCAAATGCCTGCTACGTTTACCAACGACGGTTCTTCGACGATCTGGTCCCTGAACTTTGGGCCCCGACCTCGTTCTCTGAAAGCCAGCTCAAGAACAAAGACGCGTGTGTCGACCGGATCACGCACGACGTGCATGGCAGCTGGGGTTTGCGCCTGCGCAACCTACTGGCACGCTATGGTGTTCGACCAGAATAATGATGGCCGAGAATGATTCTTGGATTCTTGACGAGCCTCTCGAGGGTGTCTTACTCGTCGCAGACAGGAAGGGAGTTCTCCTTCGGGCCGACCCTCCGATGGTTCGCGACCCGGCCCAACTAGCATCGTTGCACGCCCGAAACCGGCTTGGCCGGCTCCTTCCTAGCTTACTACCGCAACTTACGGACCTTGAAGCGGCTGAATGGGACGAGTTCGGGGTTGTTATCCCGTATCGCGAATTTGTAGGTTTACGAGAGAGTGAGATAGACGCCTTTGATGACCTAGTTGCATGGTCAGCGTTCTCACTGGAGATAACCTCGACGGGGACCCTGGGTCGGGCGAACTTCGGCTATTCCTATCGATTCTACCTTGGGCATCAGCCGGTCTACCCGGCCCGCATCGGATGTTTTCTAAGGCGAGGGGACCGGGTTTATCGGCTCGATCGTCAGGGTTGGGCGCTGATCGAGGCGATCGACAGCTTCAACGCTCTCCCGGGCGAGACAAAAGCTTCCGCCGACGCATTCATTAGATTCGCTCAAATAAAAGGGCTCGGCGAAGGTGTTGGGGCACAACTCGACAACTTCATCGCCGGCCAAAGAGTACTTGTTCCGGCCCGGATTGAGCTGGACTTCGTCGCGGAAGATGATAGCCGCATAAGTTTCGTACCAAAGATCGACGGAATTCCGTCCGACGAGATGACGAAGGTCTTTCTCCGCTCTGAGGACGTTGACGAGGTCTTGACGCTCGACGACGCTGCGGGCGGGCGAATCCGCGTCGTCTTCAATCATGAGCAGCGGGAAGCGCTGCGCCGCATGCAGCGCGCACGCCATCTCGGCGGCGCCGAACGTGCCGAGGCTTTACGCAACCCAGGCGCGGTTTTCGACGGAGTTGCCAACGCGGTCGAGATCGACTTTAGCAGTTACGGACCGCGCGTTAAGGGAATCGGGGACTTTCCATTTATTGCACAGCCTTTCATCCAGCGGAGCGCGTTGGGCATTTTTGAGGGTCCCGACGAATCGGCCGAACAGCCCAGCCGAACGAGGTTTGAAGCCGGTCTCACCTGTCACTACGCCGATGGAACCAGCGAGAGGGTCCAGTTCCGCTCGCGAGAGGAAATTCTAAATCTCCAGCACGCGGCACTCGCGGCGCATGAGAGCGGGAAGGGGCTGGTCGAATTCAACGGCAAGTCAATTCCTGTGGATGCGCAGTTTCTAACTTCACTAAACGAACTCACCGATCGTACATGCCGAGTACCTGGGGACAAACGCGATCCGAAAAACCGGCACTTCTTGCTCATTTACACCAACGAAGAACAACTAGACTACAGTCTCGCTCCCGGCGAAGTTGCTGCGATCGACGGACGCCGGCTCCCCGAGATCCCGCCGTCATTAAGGGAACCGACCTCGCTCAAGGAGCATCAACTTAAAGGAGTTGCCTGGCTGCAAAGAAGCTATCTTCACAGACGAGGTTGCCTTCTCGCCGACGATATGGGGCTGGGAAAGACGCTTCAGACGCTCGTTTTTCTGGCATGGCTGATCGAGCGCGAGCAAAAATGGGCGGGTGTTCCGCCGTGCAACCCGATTCTAATCGTCGCACCCTCTGATTCTTTTGGACGAGGATGGGCCCTGGCTGAAAGACATGCGGACATACTTCAAGGGCGACGGAGCCGTATTTCAGCCCTTGCTCTCCATTCATGGTGAGTCTCTGAGAAAACTGAGAAAGGAAGCGGGAAAAGAAGTGGAGGTCGGTAAGGCTATTCTCGACCTCGCTCAGTTTCAAAAAAACCGGGTTGTATTGACGAACTATGAAACAGTGACGAACTACCAGCATTCATTCGCGAAAATGAAAGACCGCTGGTCGGCCGTAGTCACAGACGAGTCCCAGGAATTCAAGACACCAAACACCAAAGTATCTCATGCAATGAAAAGCCTCGCGCCCGGCTTTCGCCTCGGTTTAACCGGTACGCCAGTTGAAACACGGTTGCTGGATGTTTGGAATATCTTCGATTTTCTGCAGCCGGGAGACCTGCTTGGAAGTTTGAAGCAGTTTTCATCAACGTATGAGGACCATTCGGCGCAGTCGCAAGGTATAGGGGAGGCTGCGACGGCCGTAACGCGCCTCAAGCAGCAGCTTCGCTTCGGAATGGACGATGCTTATCTCTTACGCCGCGAGAAAGCCGCCCTGGGGCGGGCGCTTCCTGCAAAGCACGAAGTCATTATCGAGTGCGAGCTATCTGCACCCGCAACGTGAGCGCTACCTGGAGTTCATCCACGCCGCCCGAGCAGCCGAGGGCGAGTCCCGGATGAAGTGGATATGGCAAATTATGAGGCTCCATCAGCATCCAGCCCTCGTCCCCCGGTACGAGCCAATTGCGAGTCAGACTGCGATCGACAACTGTCCGAAACTGGCGGCCGTGCTTCAAAGGCTCGCCGAGATCCGGAGCCGCAACGAGAAGGTTCTTATTTTTACGCGTCACCTCGACATGCAGCAGCTTCTCTCACAGGTAATAGGTGAGAAGTTTGGGATGAGCGTCAACATCGTCAACGGCTCGACCTCGCGAACGCCGGTAAGGGGGAAAAACGCGGCTACGCGAAACGAAATCATTAAGCGGTTCGGCGAGGCTCCGGGCTTTAACGTGATAGTGTTGTCTTCCGACGTTGCCGGTTTGGGCTTGAACCTGGTCGATGCCAATCACGTGATTCATTATGGCCGATGGTGGAATCCCGCCAAGGAGGCCCAGGCCACGGATCGAGTCTATCGGATCGGCCAGACACGCGAGGTCTCTGTCTATCACCCTATCGCACGGGATCCGAAAGCCGAGTTCAAAACATTTGATGAAAAACTGAATGACATTCTCGAACGGCGTCGGTCGCTTGCATCCGAATTTCTCGCGCCGATGCCGACTGATGCTGAACTGGAATCCGAACTTTTTGAGGAGATGATCGGTAAGGGAAACGGCGCAGCAGTAGCAGGCTCAGGCAAGTCTCTTTCCGAACAACAGATCCGCCGTCTACCGGCTGATCGGTTCGAGGCGCTAGCGGCGGCATTATTCGAGAGAGAAGGTCACCAGGTTGTACTGACTCCTGTGGCAGTCGACGAGGGCATCGACGTCATCGCGACCGAGCAGGGAGAAGTGAAGCTGATTCAATGCAAGCATACGCTCTGGCGCGCTACGGTTGAGATTGACACCATCGATGAGCTTATCGGGGCATTTGACGGGTACCGAGCGAGACGCCTAAGGCAATTCGTCAGCCAGAAAACCATCACGCCCGTCCTTTTCACGAACGGCAGCGTATCAGCGGCACGGAATCGCGCTCTCGAAAAAGGCGTGGAAATAATCCAAGCGGGCGAAATCGCCAAGCTCGCATCCCGCCTTCAGTGTGCTTTCGGAGAGGTAGAATCGAACGAGAACCGGCGCTTTCATTCTATGGCTGATGTCCAGGCCGCCTTAAACAATCTCACGTAGTGGTGGTCAGCCAGTCTTGGTGGGGGTGAAAAGGCCGCCTGCTTTCCCATCGACAGTCAACTCTCCCGCTTGCTCATAGCCGGCGACCGAGCGGCGGGCAAGTCCCTTGTTCTTCGGTCGATGGCCTTCCATTCGCTGACGGTTGGCATGGCATGGCAGCAGCGGCTGCTACTGGCGAATGCAGCGCGGGCGCGGAAACGCGAAGAGAGGAAGCGCCTTGAGGCGCGGGCGAAAGCAGAGCACCAAGCCGGGTTGCGCGCATTCTTGGAATCGAGGCGCCACGAGCTGTAGAGACGCGCGCTTGGCTGGGGCGATCTTCAGCGTGCGTGGGTAGCCCGCCGTGGGAACGCCGCGGGGAAAGGTCGGAAGCGGCGCCAGCAGGAACTACAGCCGGAACGTCGCGCGTTCTTCGAGCACTCGGAATTTGTTGCGTTCAGCTTTCCCCAGGGCTCTTAACTCGATACTGCGGCAGGGTATCATCAATCATGGTGTGACCGAAACGAAATCGCTGAAATACTAGGTTTGAGCCCGATCACGCTTACGAATTACACGCGGTCGGGCTATAGCGATATGGCGCGCGGGCAAGACTATTTCGTGCGCGACTGGCAGAAAGGACCGTATTCCCGACGTAAGCTGTTCTTCACCGAACGGGGCGGCCGGCGACTGGCGCTGAAGGCGTATCGGGTGTTTCGCCCCGGTCCTGCCTCAGCCTCGCAGCAGACGTTCATCGCGCGGATGGATGCCGCTGTGCGTTTCCCTCAGAAGGGAGCTTGGGTCGAGCGCGTTCCGGCCGGAGGGCATCCGCTCGCGGTTATCAGAGCGGTGCGTGACCGCGTCGCGCGAGTCATGCGCCACCTGAAGCATCCGTGTGCGGCCGGGCTGCGCGTGTATGGCGCACAGGCTGAGACTACCGAACCTGGAGGAGCCAGTTACCGCGGGATACCACAAGATCGGAGCCGCTAAAAATGGCGCAGGCAGGAGATAAGAAAGCGGACGCGGAAGAGTGCAACCCCTCCGTTTCACCTGATAGGCCGGGGACGAATCCGGAAACCGATGACGCTCTCGGCCACGCACCCTTCGCTAGGAATTTGGCCCGTAATATTGCGCGCTTCTCGCCATCAGACGGTATGGTGCTTGGTCTTTACGGAGCTTGGGGATCTGGCAAGAGCACGGTTTTGAATTTCGTCGAATTCTTTCTTCGCGAGGAAGAGTCACGTCCGGCGATTATCCGATTCAATCCTTGGTGGTTCTCCGGGCAAGACGATCTCACACATGGTTTCTTCGACGAGTTACTCGCAGGCCTGCGGGAGTTGATTGCCGGGAGAAAGACACTGCGAGAAAGGTTTGAGCATCTTCAAAAGCGCGTGGACAAGTTTGCGGATATCACCGCAGCGCTTGAGATCCCCTATGCCTCTCGGACGGCAAAGGCTTGGAAAACACTCCGGCAAACGACTTTGCTCAAGCAGAAAGAAGAGATCGAAAGCGCACTAAAAGGACTCAGTACCCGGATTCTAGTTATCATTGACGATATTGACCGACTGACGGAAGACGAAATCCGACAGATGTTCAGATTGATCAAAGCCGTCGCGAATTTTCGCAATGTCACTTACTTGGTCGCATTCGATCGACGGGTTGTTGCGGCAGCCCTCAATCAGCAGCAAGTCAGCGGTGAAAACTATCTAGCGAAAATCATTCAGATACCGTTTGAACTGCCTCAGCCAGATCGATTTGCGCTGTGGACGATGTTCGGAAACAGGCTCAATGAGCTATTGGCAATCACGCCAGACGAGCTGTTTGACTCCGAAGACATGGCAGACCTTTATGCTGAGGGCCTTGAGCATTTTATCGAAACGCCGCGAGATATTCTTAGGTTGACTAGCAGCCTTGCACTTACGTATCCGGCGGTTCGAAGCGAGGTCAATGCTGTCGATTTTATCGCAATAGAAACAGTACGGGTCTTTAGTTCCAGTGTTTACGATCTAGTGCGTCGACACCCAGAGATGTTCTGCGACGAATCCCTGAAATCGGCAAGCACCAAGGACGAGTTTCAAAAATTCCACGACTCGTGGCTCAAGAACTTTGTCGAATCCAGCCAGTTAAAGCCCGAACAGCAACGACCAGTGAAAGAAATACTGATGCGCCTCTTTCCTCGAATGGCAGTGCTCAAGACAGTGCCGAAATTTTTCTCGAGAACTCGAACGGGACACGCTAGGCCAATCTCGAATGTTGAGATCTTTCCTATCTACTTCCGTTTGTCAGTGCCCGAAACCGCCGCCTCCCGAGCGGAATTTCTCGCCGTGCTGGAACTGAGTGAAGAAACCCTGGCGAAAAACCTTGTCGATTCGTCAAAAGTGCACCGTCCGGATGGAAGGGCAAAATCGCGTGGCTTTCTGGAATTATTGCCCGACTTCGCTAGCACAATCCAGGCGGACAAAATACCCGTGATCCTGAACGCGCTGCTTATCGCGGCCGACGCCATAATGGGATCAGAGAGGTTTCGGGGGAGCTTCTTTCCTCCTATTTCTTGGGTGCTGAATAAAGTAGCAGTCAAACTTCTCGAACGAATACCGAAATCTGATCGTCTCCAGAGTTTGCGTGAAGCTTTCCGCAAGAGTGAATCTGTTGGAGCTATGATGTGGCTCGTCCATACGTTGGGCCAAGAGCACGGAAAGTATGGTGCTGAGAGGCCCGCAGCCGCGGAACCAACAATTGGCATCGAAGAGCTTCAAGAGTTAGAGGGTCTTGTCATCGAGAAAGTTCGAGCGGCGGCAAAAAATGGCGATTTAATGGAAATCCCGGACTTCGCGCTCGTACTCCGAGACTGGGAGTCCTGTGTAGGTCTCGACGAGGTGCGGAAATGGGTGCAGGAGAGTGTGGACAATGATGCGAGGCTTCCTCGATTCCTTTGCGCGATCTTGAGTGCGCAATATGCGAACGGCAGGCTTGAGTATAGATAAGACCCGGAATGGCTCCAACCATACATCGAGCCTTCAACCATCCTCGATCGAGCCCGGAAAATCGCGGAGGATACGTCTTTTCCTGAACTCCAGCGAGTGGCAGCTGCGCAGTTTCTTCGCGAATTCGATACTAGAAAGAGAGGAGAGAATCCAAGCGATCCCTTCCAGCGCTAAAAAGTGAATTTCGCTTTTGAGATGCGCGGGCCTTCCTTCTCCCTCGTCGCGCTTCGAGCGGGAGTTTCCATGTTGCGGAGGCCCCCCGGGGGTAAAAGCAGGTCGCCACGCACCCCGGCTATTTAACTTTTCCGTTGATAATACGCTAGCGCGGTTGGCACGGCGCTGGGGTGCATGGAAAACGCCGCAAGCGGAGAAGCACGAATGACGGTTAGCCGCTAATCCTTCCAGAAGGCCTTGAACCGGCCGGACGCCAGTTCCGTGTATCTGACGGTGTGCGAATGTTTTTGTGGCCGAAGTAGAGCTGAATCGCCCGCGTATCCTGGCCGGCGTTGGCTAAGTAATAGCCGGTGGCGTGGCGCAACATGAGGGTGAACCGGAACTCGATATCCGCGGCCTTCGGGGCTTCGGCAACGACGTGATGGACTGTGCGCCGTGTCATGGGGCTGCCGCGGAGAGACGTGAATATATACTGTGTTGCGTCGTGCTGCTCGCGCTTCCACGCGCGCAAGGATCGAAGCTCCGGGCCGCGCGGCGGATGGGTTGAGGGCGAGCCGTGCTTGAGTCTGGCGACGTGAAGCGTGCCGGGCTTTAGGTCAATCTGGTCCCATCGCAAGGCGATTAACTCCGATGCGCGGAGTCCGTGCCGGTAGGCCATCATGATAAGCAAGGCGTCTCGCTCGGCAAGACGGCCGCCGGCATGGCGTGCAGCTACTATAATGCGTTCGACTTCGTCGGGCGTCAGATACTCGCGCGTGCGGCTCGCCTGATTGCGTTGCCGGATAGGTGGTAGATTTGCTTGCATTGCCCATTTTGATGTTTGGCGAAGAGGCGGTCCTGTCTGTCGTTAAGTGCTCGTGGCCCGAGCTTCAACTTCGCCGTAAAGTTTGTAAACGTTTTGGCTTTCTTTCCAGGGCGAGGAGGCAAGTGCAAACGCACGGTTCAGCGCTGAAAGCGCCGGTGCGCTTCCAGCCGGTGCCAGAGAGGGTGACATTGTCACCCGTTGACCCCACGCCACCGCACAATTAGTTTAGGGTACGCGTGTGCGACCGCCCGAGGCGGCACTGCTGTCAAGCTGGCCGAGGTAGATAAGGCGAATTGCGAGTTCCAGGATGATCAAAGCGTGAAGGCCGCTCTGCCGGGTCCAACCGCAAAGACTTGAGCGGCCAGCCAACCGCGCTCGAGGCCGACGAATGAGAGTACCGGTTCAGCATGGCGCAAGCTTGTTTCGGTAGCTCGCGACCCAGGAGCGGAGCCGGAGATGTGGGACCTGTGAGCGTGGCCTTGCGATTAATGGCAATCCTCGGCCGTCGGCAGTACCGGCGCGCTTGCTGCAGTGTGCCGGGTCCGCCGATGAATCACACGGCTCTTCTCTTTTTGACTGCGGATCAAACCCGCATCGGATCGCAAAGCAGCTCGACGCAAATAGACGCGGATAGACGGACATGCCGAACGTTTTCACGCAGAAGCGACGCAGATATCGCGCACATGCCCAAAAAATTCGCTCCAGCGCTGTGCCGGGTCCGCTGATGATCACACGCTTCTGTTTGAATGCGGATCAAGCCCTCATCGGATCGCGAAGCACCTCGACGCGAATAGACGCGGATAGACGGACATCCTGGAAGTTTCGCAGAGCTACGCAGATATGCCCACATGCCAAAACTGAATTCGCTGCAGCCCGCGCCATATCAGGGGTCTCCGCGGGTCTCCGCGGATAGCCGCGGTTCCTTCGAATTTTTGTGGACCCAAGCTCGCAACTATCGTCAGTGGCCTCCCTGCACGGGGATCAAAGCTCCCCATCCGACGGCAAACTACGCCTCCCTGTCCTCCCAGCCATTCTTGCGCGGATTTATGTCGCTAAGTACTGGCAAGGATGGCCGAAAAACCCGGTGCACCCGATGAAATCGACGCTGTGATGCACTGCCAGGCTCACTGTCGCTCTATGTTTTTGGGGTTAACAATCCATTTCCCGCAACCTGCCGGGAATTCGCCGACGCGAGTTGAGAGTACCGAGCCGAACTATTGCCTGCCGTCGATCGATACTCCCCTGTATTCAAAGAGCCATTCGTTGCCGAATTTGCGCAGACGGCAATTGTAGCGTCCAACGACTGAGAGTTCGCTCTTGCCATTCCTGGTTGAAAAAACCACGAAGTAGGACTGCGCGGCAGCACGCGCGCCGTCAAGTTGAACACCGAGATTGCTGAAGACGTGGCGCATTTGGCCACCTTCGGCGCGGCTGCGCCCAGCCCGCACGAACTCACGCTGGCCCTCGCGGCCGGCGAACCTGCCGCCGAGTACGGGAGTTTCGAGCACGCCATCCTCGGTGAAACAGCCAAGTAAAGCAGGCTCGTCCCAATCGTCGACCGCTGAAGTGTAGCGCACGAACAGGTCGTGGATCTTAATGCGATCCTCTATTTCCGTAGATTGCATCGCTATGCTCCAATCGGTAGTGGGCTGTACCAGGTATTACGTCCACCGCCGGCACGGGTCAAATCACGATTTCTCGTCCTGCTGCACGCAATTTCGTGCGAAGGCCGCTTGAACTTCCGATCGAGGTACGTAGCTTCGGTTTGACCGGCGGGTTAGTCAAACTGGCAACATCGAACAACACGCTAAGCGCCTGCCCGCAACTTCACGCTTTGCCAGATGCTGATCATCTCGTATGGCAGGGGTCTTGCTGTTATCGTTCACTTGGGTTAAGTGCTAGGGCGTTAAAGTGAATCCGATCGATTTTCCTGTTCAGATGGTGGCGGCAGTTGATACGTGGGACGACAGGCCCGGGCACCGCCCCACAGTTGGAAGTTGAACACGGCGGAGAGAGACTCTCGCCTGGCAATCCAAAGCGCGTAAATGGCGTACAAAGTTCTAGTTCTCAAAGGTGACGGCATCGGCCCTGAAGTCGTCGGCGAAGCCTTGCAAGTGCTCAAGGTAGTCACACGAGAGGCCGCCGTCGATATTGATTTTAAAGAAGGATTGGCCGGGGGCCATGCACTCGATGTCCACGGGACTCCGCTGCCCGATAATGTGCTCGCACAGGCGCGAGATTCGGATGCGATATTGCTCGGCGCGGTCGGCGGTCCTAAGTGGGACGACCCAAAAGCCGCTCAGCGTCCAGAACAGGCGTTGCTCACCTTGCGCAAGGAATTGGGACTGTTTGCCAATGTGCGGCCGGTGAAAGCCTTCAGGGAACTGGCCGCTTCGTCGCCGCTGAAACCCGAGATTATCAGCGACGTCGACCTTGTGGTTATTCGTGAGCTGACGGGTGGGATTTACTATGGCAAGCCGAGCGAGCGCCGCGAGGGCACGGAGGGCCGCGAGGCGATTGATACCTGTACTTACACCGAAGCTGAAATTACCCGTGTACTGCGCTATGCCTTCGAACTTGCTCGCGAACGTCGCCGGCGGCTGACCTCGGTAGATAAAGCCAATATTCTGGCGACCTCGCGCTTATGGCGTGAAATCGCCGCCACCCTGAGCGCCGAATTCAAGGACGTAAAATTTGACAATCAACTGGTCGATTCGATGTCGATGCATCTGATTCGACGGCCGCGCGACTTCGACGTGATCGTCACTGAGAATATGTTCGGTGATATCCTTACCGATGAGGCGTCAGTGCTGGCAGGGTCGATGGGTCTGCTGCCGTCGGCCTCGCTCGGAGAGGACCTGAACAGCGCTGGATTTCGGGTAGGATTGTACGAACCAATCCATGGCAGCGCGCCTGATATCGCCGGACGTGACGAGGCCAATCCGCTCGCGGCGATTCTCTCGGGCGCGATGCTGCTGGAACATTCGCTCGGCCTCAAAGCCGAGGCCGAGTTGATTGTGCAGGCCGTGGAGACGGTAGTGCGTGAGGGCTATCGCACTCGCGACCTTGGCGCCGGACCCGGCGCCCGCGTCATCGGCTGTAAGGCGATGGGCCGAACCGTACGCGAGCGGATCGAAAGCCTACAGCCGGGGGCATAACAAAATTGTCCAGCCGCGATGCGAGGATTGCGCTGGTTGGCGCCACCGGCGCGGTCGGCAGCCAGATCGCAGAACTGATCGGCGAGCGCAGCTTGCCGCACTCGGAGTTGAAGATATTCGCTCGCGATTCTTCGGCGCGCGTGGTCGAGGCGGGTGAACGGTCACTGCCGGTCGCGCGCTTTAACGACGTTCAAGATCTTTCGGCCTTCGACATCGCTTTTCTGGCGATTCCACGAAGCGTGGCCGCAGAAATAATCGAAGCGCAGCCGGGGCCGGTTTTGATCGACCTGAGTGCCGCGACCATTACACCCCACGATGCTGTTGCGCTGGTCGCGCCGGGGCTGACCGCGCGCGAGCGGATTGCGCAACTCGGCCAAGCCAAACTCTTCGCAGTGCCGCATCCTGCTGCCCAGCTGATTGCAACGATTCTGCAGGTCCTGAGGAGCGATAGCTTTGCCGCCGCGTCGATCATGCTCAGCGCCAGCGCGGCCGGGCATCACGGCGTCTCTGACCTGTTTCAGCAATCCGCCGACCTGCTCAACGCACAGCTTGAACTTGACGACGAACCGCAGGTTGCCTTCAACGTCTTTCCGGCGCAGGGCACGCGCGAATTAGCTCGGGCGTTCGCAGCGCAGATTGGAGTTCTCGGTGTCGATTCCAGCCAGCTCGTGCTCGACGTCGTTCGCGTGCCTGCATTTCACGGCAGTGGGGTGGCGTTGTTTCTGCCGGCGAGCGATGCGCGGCAAGAACTGGCGGAGCGGCTGCGTTCCGCTCCCGGTCTCATCCTGGTGGCGAGCGACGAGGCTGCAGGTTTCGTCGATGCAGTGGGCCACGATGGCGCGATCACGCGAATATCGTTGGACGCCGCCGGCACAGCAATATGGTGCGTGTTCGACGCCGCGCGACTGGCTGCGCTGACGGCAGTCTGGATTGCCGAGGCATTGAGCGAGAAACGACTCTCCGCTTAGGACAGGCTTGCCAACTTGTCGCTCGAGAAGTGAGATGTCAGGAGCAGTTACACTCGCGTTCCTCACTTCTCGACCCTCAGTTCTCTCTCCAGGATGCTGATCCGTATCATCGTTGAGTACGACGGTACTGGCTATTGCGGATGGCAGGTGCAGTCCGGCCAGGACTCTATCCAGGCCAGATTAGAGCGCGCACTGGAGCGAATCTTCGCGCAGCAAATTCGAGTGCATGGGGCAGGGCGGACCGACGCCGGGGTCCATGCGCGTGGGCAGGTTGCGGCGTTTCGCCTGCCGCGCCCATTCGATCCTGCTGATCTGATGCGCGCGCTTAACGCACTGCTACCACCCGCTATCACGGTGATAACTGCGGCGTGCGCGAAGGACTCGTTCGACCCGCGCCGCGATGCTCGTTCACGGCTCTACGAATATCGTGTTTTGAACCAGCGAATTCGTTCGACGTTCGAGTGCCGGTACTCCTGGCTGGTCCGTGACCCGCTGGAGCTGGCGGCGATGAATGAGGCTGCCGCGGTATTCCTCGGCGAGCATGATTTTGCGGCCATGCGCTCGCTTGGTTCCGACGAAAAAACCACCGTGCGGCGGGTTATGGCCAGCGAATGGCGCCGTGAGGGGACGCTGCTGACGTATCGGGTCGAGGCGACCGCCTTTGTACGCCACATGGTGCGCACTATGGTCGCGGCGATGGTCGATGCCGGACGCCGCGCGACCACGTCAGATCGGATAGCCCAACTGCTCGCCGGCCGTGACCGCGCGAGCGCCCCCGCTCCGGCGCCAGCCTGTGGACTCTACCTCGTCGAAGTGCGCTACTAGTCCCCCAATGCGACACCTGTGGAGACGGTTGGTGAACCATCCTTTTCGGGAAATTTACCGCTAACAGGCCGCGGAACAGAGCCTCCTGCACCCTGCTAAGAAGGTTCCAGCACCATCTGTGTCTGCGTGACAATGCCCAGCAACCTACCGTTTTCACCGGTGATGCGCGTCTGCCAGACCAATGTCCGGTGCCCGCGGTGAAGCGGAGTGCATTCGGCAAAGACCTTGGAACCCACCGGCGCCGGCGCGAAGAAATTGGTCTTTGATTCGATCGTAGTTGTCCCCTGGCTGCCGCTGAGATTGAGCAGGGTGGCATAGGCGCCGAGCGAATCGGCTAGCGCCATCATCGCGCCACCATGCAAAACCGCAGGGTTGGTGCACAACTCTTCTCGCACAATGAGTTCGGCGGTAACGCGATCGGGTGCCGCACCGGTGAGACGCAGTCCGATGAATTCAGCAAAAGGCAATTTGGTCTGCTTTAGCAGTTCGAGGCTGTCCATGAATTTCCCTCACGGGCGGCGCACCAAGGCGGTTGCATCCGACCAAGATAACATTGGGTGCGAAGACGAAAAATTGCACGCAGGCACTCCTTCATTCTCGCGCTGTTCTTAAACGCCGTCTTCGCCAGCGCTGTTCGATCCCTCTCATCATGTCAAGCCTGACCGCAAAGCCATGCTGGACGGGATTCCTGGCGCGCCATGCTCATGAAACTCGTGCCAAGCAGTGGAAAACTGCAGCGGCTGTGCAAAAATCGCTGGATCCTTGGGAAAAAATCGATTTTTTTCAGGCTCACCTGCTTGCAAAATCAGCCGCGCTCGTCCACGCTTCATCACAGGCCCGTTTTTCGGGCGCAAGGAGGAGGATGATGACGCAGACGCAGGTCGCCGCCCATCTAGCTGACAAAATGGGTATCAGCAAGAAGCAAGCGAAAACCGCTCTCGACGAGATTACTGCGCTGGTGGTGCGCGAGCTCAAACGCGAAGGATCGTTGCGCCTTGCCGGTCTCGGCATTTTCCGCAAACGGCGGACCAAGGCGCGGATGGGCCGCAACCCGGCCACGGGGGATCCGATTAAAATCCCTGCGCGCACACGTCTGCGCTTCACGCCAGCCAAGGCGCTGAAAGACTCCGTGCTGGGCGCGCGTTAACTGCGTTAGTGAATAAAGCCGGCCGCGAGACCAGCTACGATGGTTTCGCGGCCATAGCCCTTCTGCATAGCAGCGCAACGAGTTGCCGCTGCTAGCCCAGAGAAGATGCGCGAGCTTTTCTGCTCGCCCTGCCTATGATGAGCCGCGCAAGGGCGGCCAAACTCCCTGCTGAGCCGATAGCGAGCAAGGAATTGTCTCCCCACCTTTCCACAGACGATTCAATGAAAGTCTGATCGGTCTCGTCCGAACGGGGCATGCCGTTTGCTTGAGAGCGCCATGCTTACTCAAGCGGACCTCGAAATCAAAACGGACGCAATCCTCGAGACTTCGAGTGATGCCTTAGGCGCAGGCAGGGTCATGCCACTTTCGCAGGCATACATCCCGCCCGCAGGTTTCTACGATGAGATGTTCACTGCCACTGCGGCGGTTCGGCCTCATTGCGTGGGAGCCGCCCGGCGTCTATTGAGAATGACGCCTGAGCAGCTCGCAGGTTTGCGCGCCGAAGCCGAGCGGATGCTTCTGCACCAGGGCGTCACCTTCAACGTCTACAGCGAGCAAGCGGGTGTCGAGCGGATCTTTCCGTTCGATGTGATGCCCCGGATTATCGATTACGACACCTGGACCAGGCTTGAAGCGGGGTTGATTCAGCGGGTCAAGGCGCTCAATGCCTTCGTCGCCGATGTGTATCGTGAGGGTCATATCCTCAAGGATGGGCTAATACCGCGCGATTTGATTCTTGAGTCGGCTCAGTACCGGCGTGGCGCAGTCGGCCTGACCCCGCCGCTCGATGTCTTCATCATGATTGCCGGAATCGATTTGGTGCGAGGCGACGACGGGGTGTTTCGTGTGCTTGAGGACAACGTGCGCACGCCGTCGGGGGTTTCGTACGCGCTGGAGAATCGGAGGATCATGGCCCGGCTGATGCCCGAAGTACTCCGGACCAGCGGCGTGCGCCCGATCGAGAACTATGCGGCCGATTTGCTTGCCTGTCTAACCGAACTGGGCGCCGAAAGGTTGGCCGACCCAACCGTTGCATTGTTGACGCCGGGACCGTTCAATTCGGCCTTTTTTGAACATGTGTTCCTTTCTCAGCAAATGGGTATTGAGCTGGTCGAGGGCCACGATCTGGTTTGCAAAGAGCACAAGCTATGGATGAAGACGGTGTATGGCCTCAAGCGCGTGCACGTGCTCTACCGGCGTATCGACGATGACTTTCTTGATCCGGTGGTCTTCAGACCGGAATCGCAACTCGGCGTCGCCGGGCTTACAGCCGTGCTGCGAGCTGGCAATGCGATTGTTGCCAACGCCATCGGCACCGGTATTGCCGATGACAAGGCGGTCTACGCCTATACGCCCGACATGATCCGTTACTATCTTGGCGAACAGCCGCTCCTGCCGATTGTCAAGACTTTCCTGTTGCGCGACCCCGACGTGCGCGCAAAGATTCTCAGTGACCTTGATCAATATGTAATCAAACCGACTGGGGCTTCCGGCGGATATGGCGTGGTTATCGGGCCGCGGGCAACGGACCGGCAACTGGCCGAATTGCGCCAACATCTGGAACGCGATCCCGGCAACTACATTGCCCAACTTCCCGTCAAACTATCCGTGCATCCGACGCTCGTGGAAGGAGCCGACGGCAGGCAGCTTCTCGCTCCCCGCCACATCGATCTGAGGCCATTCGTGCTGCTGGGCAGCTCACCACGGGTGTTGGCCGGAGGTCTCACTCGCGTGGCGTTACGCGAGGGTTCTCTGATTGTGAACTCATCGCAGGGCGGCGGCAGCAAGGACACCTGGGTGCTCGGAGCGCTGTGCTGAGACGGATTGCCGCCAACCTGTTCTGGCTGACGCGCTATCTTGAGCGAGCGGAATGGCGGGCCCGGCTGCTTGACGTAAACTACCGGCTGTTGGTCGAGAATCCCACCGAAACCAAGGATGAATGGTGGCCGTTGCTGGCGGTTACGGGCGAGTGGGATCTGTTTGCGGAGCATTACGCAGCCTACGACGAACGCTCGATACTGGCGTTTTTCACCTTCGATCCCCACAATCTCTCGTCAATCGCGAGCTGTATCGAGTACGCCCGCGAGAACGGCCGCGCGGCACGCAACCGGATCTCGCCGGAAGTATGGCTCGAAATCAACACGCTCTATCTGGAAGCGAAGCGATGGACTTCCGAGCTGATGCTGTCGCGCGGCCTGGTGCCGTTCTTTGGCGACCTGCGTGAGCGCTTCTATCGGATCTCAGGCGCAATGCAGAGTACGTTGCCGCGCGATACCGCTTACGACTTTTTGAGTTTAGGCAGATGGCTCGAAGCGGCGGAAAACGTCACCCGGCTCCTGGACACCAAGTATCATTTTCTGCGGCCCGGGCCTGCTGACGAAGGCGCGCCGCTGGATCTTTCGCAGTGGGCGGCGCTGTTGCGCAGCGCCTCGGCATTGGAGGCGTTTCGCAACGCGTACGGCAATGCGATCGGGGTGGAACGGGTAGTCGAGTTCATTCTGTTCAACGCGGCTTTTCCACGCGCCGCGCGGTTTTGTTTGGAACGGCTGGAAATGGCGCTGGACCGCATTGCCAGCGCCTGCCCGACGGGGCTTCGAGCTTCGGCGGAAAATCCAGCGGCCGAAGTTCCAACCGCGTACGCCCTAAGCAGTAAGTTGCGCGCGGGAAATGCTTCGGCGGCGATGGCCGGAGGCCTGCACGAATACCTGCTTGCGGTCCAGGTGGATTGCGCTGCCATCGGCGACGAAATATTCACTACTTATTTCAAATACGAATAATCCCATGCGCTACCGCATCCGTCATGTCACCCGGTTTATCTACGAACAACCGGCCTACGAATCGCATAATGAGGTCAGGTTACAGCCGCGCGAGAGTGTGCGTCAGCGCACCCTCGGGTTTCGCCTCGAGATAACTCCCCCGGCCGCAGTTATCAATTATCGCGACGCTTTTGGGAATATCACCCATGCGGTATCGATCGATGCGCCGCATGCTGAGTTGATGGTGTCTGCGGACTCACTGATCGAACGTATGCCGCCGCGCGAGTTGGCGAACAATGACCGCTTCGAGCATTTTCTGCGCAGCGACAACCTGCGCTCGCAGGAGGAGCACGATTTCCTCAGTCCGAGCCGCTACATTCCCTTCAGTGAGCAACTGAAGAAATTCTTCTGGATGGTGCGGCCGCGGATGAACGAACCAGTGGCCGACTACACCAGGCGCGTGGTCGCCTGGGTTTGTGACCAATTCGCTTATG
>WNFC01003652.1_pt1 | contig 18140 bp, 19 predicted proteins | sample 5400541 | NCBI WGS metagenome assembly WNFC01 (sample SAMN13153342, study PRJNA577476) | soil metagenome | isolation source: 120 cm saprolite under Douglas fir tree site 2 hole 2 replicate 1 | place: USA:California | collected 2015-04-18
TAAAAATGAACATATTACATGATATTCGACTTTCGCCAAAGTTTTCGCCTGATATTCCCTGTCCCCCCTGTGGATAACCTGTCCTTTCGTACAGGCGGTTTCGACCTCTCTTCGTAGTGATACCCCAGGTCCAAACGTTACAGGGCGGCTCTTTTGTGATTGTTATCGCACCCCCCGCCCCCCTCCAAGGACGCGAGGCTAGCACATTGCACCGGGAGAGCAAGTGTAGGCTCTTTAGCCGATCGCGTTCGGATGGACGCCAAGTGCGGGTTTTTGCTTTAGGACGGGCCAGAACCGGGTTACCGCCTGTTCGAACGATTCATTGGGGAGTGCTTTCGGAGGCCCTGGCAGGCCGCCGCTTAATTTCCTTTAAGGGCGTAGCCCACGTCGAATGGCAGTTTGCCATCCACGCGCAGGACTTTCACCGAGCTGTTAATGGAATACACATCTAAAATCCCCACGGCCCCAGGAGTGGCTTCCACGGTGTGGATCAAGTCTTCATCGTTCGCCACGATCTTTACAATCAGTCGGGATTCATTCAGCTTCGCGATCGCTGTTTTAACGTCGGCAGGCGCCGCGCCAAACAGTTTTTGCACCACCACGCGCATCTCGGGAGACTCGGGATCTTTCATCACCAGGGTAAAGTTTTTTCCGTCGGCCCAGGCCTTTTGCGTGCCTTTGCAGAACTTCGTCAAATCCGCGAGCGGAACATCCGACAGCTTGCTTCCTGCTGAAACCACCAAAGCCATGTTTTTGATCCCGGGAGCCGCGGACGAGGCCAGTGTCCACGTAAGGCACAGGACAAATACGAATCGCAGGCGTTTTGCGGAAATTCTTAGCTTCATAATTCGTTCACTTATTCTCCAGCACATTACCTGCAAGTATGTTCGCGCGTTGCAACGCCTGGCAAGCGCCGGTTTCGCACCGTGTGCCCAACCGTGAGCCTCCCTCCATTTTGCTCAACGCCCTTGCCACTTCTTTCTCTTCGTACACACCTGTCCTCTTGGGCAGTATCGCGATTATAGCGGCTGCGCTACTTTCGGAAGCGCGGCTCATTCTGATTCTCTGCGTGAAGAGGGAGCGTTCGATCATGAATCGTTTCGCGGCGCGTTGGTTTCTTCTCCTGTTCCCGTCACTCTTTCCTGCCAGCGTCTGGGGGCAAACTCCTGCTCCACGCGTAGAGCCGGCTGCATCGCGTTCCGGAGCAAAGGTGGCCCGCATAGCGCCCGCTCCCCAGCATCTTTTCGGCACCGTTCCGCTTTCCACGCGATCCGAGGAAGCCCGCCGCTTGCTTGAGCTGGCCGTCGACAATTATGAAAACGCCATCTACCGCGACTCCGCGGTTCTGGCGCGCCGTGCGGCCGAAAAAGATCCGCAATCCGCACTCGCTTACGCCATGCTCTCCTTCGCCTCCCGCCGGATCATGCCGGATACCGTCGCTCTGGCCAAAGCCAAATCGCTTCTCCCACACGCCACTCCCGACGAGCAACTCCTTGTCCGCTGGATGACCAGCATCCAGGACCGCGACCTTCTCCCCGCCATCTCCAGCATGAATGACCTCTTGAAGCACTACCCGCACGACAAGCACGTTCTCTATATGACCGCCGAATGGCTCTACCTCCAGCAGGATGACGACCGCGCCCGCTCCATGATGGAAGCGGCTCTGCAAATCGATCCAAAGTTCCCCGCCGCCCTTAATCGCCTCGGCTACGTTTACATCGGCAGACGATTCCGCGTCCCTCGAGCATTACACCGCCGCTCTCAAGATTGATCCCAAGTATCTGCCTTCTCAGGAAGGACTTGGCGGCACACGCACTCTCATGGGCGATTTCAGCAACGCACGAAAAGAATATGACCGCGCCATTCAACTCTCAGACAATCCGCTGGATGAACTCGATGCTAAGTGCCAGCAAGCTCTCATATTATTCTGGGAGAGCCGTGCCGACGAAGGCCGCAAAGCCCTCGCCGCTGTCGCCGAAGAGGCCGCCGGGAAAAAGGAACCCAACGCGCAATTCGAAATCGCTATCGCCCAGGCTATGCTTGCCGCCGATTCTCGCGACGAACTCACTCGCCTCTCCGCCCTTTCTGTTTTTCTTGAAAAGCCCCTCGCAGGCATGAACGAAGCGGACCGTGACATTAGTCGCGCCACCGTTCTCCGCGAACGTGCGCGCATCGCCTCTCTCGCTGGTCTCACCGGCGACGCCTCCGAAGCTGTCGCGCAACTCAAGGACCTCACCATCTCCTCGCGCGACCTGGTCGTCGAAAACGCCTACGAATCCGCTCGCGGCTACCTTCTCTTCCATCAGGGGGAACTCTCTGGAGCCGCGGACAAGCTCGCCGCGGATCCCCATTCACCGCTGGCTCTTCAGCAACTTGCCTCCATCCAGGAAAAACTTGGCAACGCTGCCGCCGCTCAATCCACGCACACGCTCCTGAAGTATCAGCGCGGGCCCACCGTCGAGTGGTTTCTGGTCACACACCAAGACCCGGGGACATCTCACTAGGCTTCTCTGTAAATAAAAACGCGTTGCCCGGCTCATCCTCCTGCCGCGACAACGCGTTTTTCAGTTCTGAAAAATTCTGCTAAGCCTTTTTCAGCTTCCGCGCAATCCACACCAGAATCACCGCCCCTACAAACGCAACGAGGATGGACCCGATGATCCCTCCGCCTGGCCAAATCCTGAGCATTCCGAACACCCACCCACCGACAATGCCGCCAAGCATTCCGAGGATGGTGTCGACCAATACTCCATATCCGCCACCCTTCATTACTTTCCCTGCAAGCCAACCGGCGATTAGCCCGACGACAATCCAATAGACTAATCCTCCCACGATTCCCTCCTTCTCTTTCCACTTGTGCGAATGATTCCCTGCCGCGCATAACTTTTAGAACGCGCCTTGCCGAATGTCAACGTCGCGGCATACACTGCCTCAGAAGAAAACCACATTTGCGTAACGGAGCGTTGATGATTTCTCGAGTGCGTTTCTGTCTTCTGCCGGTGCTCGCGCTCGTCCTGTTCGCTGCCGACTGCTCGAGGATTCCGGGCAACGATTCCTCCTCGGTCGCGCCTTCCGCTACGGGTCCCACGATTGTCTTTATGACCGACTTCGGCACAGCCAACGACGCTGTGGCCATCTGCAGAGCCGTGATGGTCGGCATCGCCCCGCAAGCCCGCATTATGGACATCACCCATCAGGTGACGCCGTATTCCATCGAGGAAGGCGCGCGCTTCCTCGAGGCGGTGTCACCCTATTATCCGCCGGGAACCATATTTGTGGCCGTCGTCGACCCCGGAGTCGGCACTTCGCGCAAAGCCATCATCGTCAAATCCAAAAAGGGCCAGTATTTTGTGCTCCCTGACAACGGCCTGATCACGCCCGTGATTGACCGCGACGGCCTGGACTCCGCCCGCGAAATCACGAACCCAAACTGGATGATTCAAGCCCCCATCTCTTCCACATTTCATGGCCGCGACATCTTTTCTCCCGTTGGCGCCCATCTTGCCGCCGGATGGGACTTCAATCTCGTCGGCCCTCCCGTTCCTCAACTCGTCAGGCTTAATCCGAAGACTTCCACCACCCGGGACAAGGGTATCGACGGCAATATCATCGCTTTGGACGATCCCTTTGGCTCCCTCGTCACCGATATCCCCGGCGAGGATTTCAAGAAGCTCGGTTGGTCTTTGGGCAGCAATGTCCGCATCGAAATCAACAAGAAGCCCGTCATTCTGCCCTATGTGAAGACCTTCATGGATGTTCCCGTGGGAGAGCCCCTTCTCTTCATTGATTCTCGCGATCGCGTCAGCGTGGCCATGAACCAGGGCAATTATTCCAAAAAGTTCGGCATCGAGCCCCCCGCCACGATCTTCATTCCCCGCAACGGCCCATTCGTCAAGGATAAATGAGCCGGTTGTCATCCTGAGGCGAACCGATAAGGTTCTGCCAAGGGATCTTAACCTTAACCATGCGCACCAAGTATCCATGGAGATCGCCCATCCTCATCAAACGCCCTCTCCTCCTAACCGCGTTCCTTTGTTCATATCGCAGCGGTCCTGGATTCTTGGGAACTTCTTCCGCTGCCTGTCGTATCACCCACTTAGACCGTCAAAGACTGTGTGCCCACCCAACCGGCAGTTGTGGGAGGAAGTAGACGATGGAGTCTTTCAAGAATCAGCTCAAACAATCTCTGCGCAGGCTCGCCCGCGCGCCAATGTTTACGGCCATCACCCTCATCACGCTGGCAGCCGGAGTAGGCGCCAACACCGTTGTTTTCAGCGTATTGGAGGGCGTCCTCCTCAGGCCCTTGCCCTATCCCAAGCCCGATGAGCTCGTCGGCGTCTGGCATACCGCTCCCGGCATCCAGATCAAAGACCTCAACATGTCCCCTTCCGACTATTTCATCTACCGCGAGCAAAACAAGACTTTGCAAGACATCGGCCTGTACAACGGCGACTCAGTAAGCGTAACCGGCATAGCCGAACCCGAACAGGTAGACGCCTTGCGCGTTACCGACGGCACGTTGCCCCTCCTCGGCATCCCTCCCCTGCTGGGCCGCAGCTTCACTAAACAGGATGATTCGCCGGGCGCTCCGGAAACCGTCATGCTCACTTACGGCTATTGGCGCCGCAAGTTTGGCGGGGACGCATCCGCCGTCGGCCGCAACATCATCGTGGACGGCAAATCTCGTCAAATCATCGGCGTCTTGCCTCAGAGATTTCACTTCTTGGACTGGGACGATCCCGCCGTAATCACCCCGTTCCAGTTAGACCGCAACAAAGTCCACCTTGGCAACTTCAGTTACGAGGGTCTCGCCAGGCTCAAGCCCGGCGTCACTCTTGAGCAGGTCAACGCCGACGTCGCTCGAATGCTTCCCATCGTCATGACTTCCTTTCCAGCGCCCCCCGGCTTCAGCCTGAAGCTCTTCGAAGACGCGCACATCGGGCCCAACGTGCGCCCTCTCAAGCACGACGTCGTTGGAGACGTCGGCAGCGTCCTCTGGGTTCTCATGGGCTCCATCGGCATGGTCCTTCTCATCGCCTGCGCCAACGTCGCCAATTTATTGCTTGTCCGTGTGGAAGGCCGCCGTCAGGAGTTGGCAGTGCGCGCCGCTTTGGGCGCAAGCCGCGGCCGCATCGCTGCCGACCTTCTGCTCGAAAGCGTCATTCTCGGATTGTTTGGCAGCGTGATCGGTTTGGGCCTGGCGTACGCAGCGCTGCGTGTGCTTGCTGCCATTGCTCCGGCAGGCCTTCCTCGCGTTCGGGAAATCGGCCTCGATGGGCCCGTCTTGCTCTTCACCCTTCTGATTGCCCTCCTGGCCAGCATCTTGTTTGCCTGCATTCCCATCTTTAAGTACGCCGGAGTGCGCCTTAGCACCGGCATCCGCGAAGGCGGGCGTGCTCTCAGCCAGAGCAAGGAGCAGCATCGCGCCCGCAGCGTTCTTGTCGTCGTGCAAGTCGCCCTTGCGCTCGTCCTTTTAATCTGCTCCGGCCTGATGATTCGCACCTTCCGTGCCCTCACCAACGTCAATCCCGGATTCGTCGGGCCCGCCGCTTTGCAGACCTTCCGCATTTCGATTGTCAATGCGCAAGCCAAAGAAAATGAACAGGTCGTCCGCGCACAAGAAGAGATCTTGCATAGGCTCGCCGCGATTCCTGGCGTCTCTTCCGCCGGAATCTGCACCAAAATCCCCATGACCGGCCAGGGCTGGACCGATCCAGTCTTCCTCGAGGACCGCACGTACGCCGAAGGCCAGCTTCCGCCGCTCCGCCGCTTTAAGTTCATCTCGCCCGGATATTTTGGCGCTCTCGGCACGCCATTGGTTGCCGGCCGCGAGATCACCTGGAACGACACCTACAAGAAAATCTCTGTCGCTGTGATTTCTGAAAACATAGCTCGCGAGTATTGGCCCGATCCCTCGGCGGCTCTCGGCAAGCGCATCCGCGTCAGCACCAAAGACGACTGGCGCGAAATCATCGGCGTCGTGGGCGACGTTTACGACGACGGCGTAAGCAAACCCGCCACGACTTCCGTCTATTGGCCACTCATGATGGATCACTTCGAGAGCGATGACTCCATGTCCATGCGCGACGTCGCCTACGTCCTTCGCAGCTCCCGCACCGGCTCTGAGAGTTTGTTGAATGAGGTCCGCCAAGCCGTTTGGTCCCTGAATCCGAATCTTCCTCTCGCCGACGTTCACGCACTGGACTTTTATTACAAGCGCTCCATGGCCCGCACTTCCTTTACCTTAATAATGCTCGGCGTTGCCGGCAGCATGGCGCTCTTGCTCGGCGTCGTCGGTATCTACGGCGTCATCGCCTATTCCGTCTCCCAGCGCACTCGCGAAATCGGTATTCGCATGGCCCTCGGCGCCCAACACCAAACCCTCACCGGCATGTTCGTTCGCCACGGCCTGGCGTTGACCGGCATCGGTGTGGCTTGCGGATTGGCAGTAGCCATCGTTGCGATGCGCCTCATGTCTTCGCTGCTTTTCAAAGTCAGCCCCGTCGATCCCGTCGCTTACGGTGCCGCCTCTCTCGGCCTCGTCGCCACGGCATTCCTCGCCAGCTACTTGCCCTCGCGCCGCGCTTCCGCCGTCGACCCCGTCGAGGCCCTCCGCGCCGAATAGCATCTTTTGGAGTGCGGCGGCTTGCCGCCGCTGCTCTTTCATCCAGCATAAACCACATGCTGTGTGCAGCCCCTACCCCCCCGGGCAATTTGTATGAATATCAAAAGAAAGCACTTGCGAAATTTGCATTTCGTAAGTGCTTGATTCTAAAGGAGACGCCTGGCAGTGAGCAAAAAAAGGAGGCTAAAGGAAACAGCCCTGGAAAAAAGAAAAGCGGGAGCAAGCTCCCGCACTCCCAAACGTAGTTATCTACAAGATAAAATATAGCACAAATTGGAGAGAAGTCAAGAGGATTCTAAAGGTTTTTAGTGCGGGAGGCAGCAGGTCCCGCATCCATTGTCGCAAGAGTTGCAATTTGCTTCCGCTCGCCCAACAATGAAGCTGTAGCTTAGACAGCTGTAGCTCGTGCCGAAATTCTTCCCGACCCGGTCGGGAGGATTCGAGTTTCGTGTTTCGAGTTTCGAGTTTCGATTTTGCTCTTCGAGGTTCCGCCATGCCAGAAGCCGTCATCGTCTCCGCCGTCCGCACTCCCGTCGGCCGCGCCTATAAAGGCTCGCTCCGCGCCACCCGCCCCGACGATCTCGCCGCGCTGGCCATTAAGGAAGCCCTCGCCCGCGTTCCCGGCCTCGACACCAAAGAAATTGACGACGTAATCCTCGGCTGCGCCATGCCCGAAGCCGAACAAGGCATGAACGTCGCCCGCATCGCCGCGCTCCGCGCCGGACTCCCCGTCGAAACCAGCGCGATGACCATCAACCGCTTCTGCTCTTCTGGCCTGCAAGCCATCGCTCTCGCCGCTGAACGCATTCGCGCCGGCTCCGCCGAAGTCATCGTTGCTGGCGGCACGGAATCCATGTCCCTGGTGCCCATGGGCGGCAATAAAATCTCTCCCAATCCCTGGCTGGTGGATCACTATCCCGATGCTTACATCAACATGGGCCTCGGCACCGAGAACATCGCGCGCAAATTCGGCATCACGCGCGAGCAAGCTGACCAGTTCTCCGCCGACTCGCACAAGAAAGCGCTCGCCGCCATCGCCGCCGGAAATTTCAAGGACGAAACCATCCCTGTTGAAGTAAAAATCACCGCGCTCCCCAACGGCAACGGCGCATCCTCCAAACCGAAGGGTGGGATGATAAAACCCACGACGCAAACGTTTACGTTCGCCACCGATGAACTTCCCCGCGCGGACACTTCACTCGAAGTCCTCGCCAAACTCAAACCCGCCTTTCACGCCAAGGGCACCGTCACCGCGGGAAACAGTTCGCCGATGAGCGACGGAGCCGCCGCCACTGTCGTCATGTCCGACGCGCGCGCCAAAGCGCTGGGCTTGAAACCGCTCGCTCGCTTCGTCGCCTACGCCACCGCCGGAGTCCTCCCCGAGGAATTCGGCATCGGCCCGGTCCGGGCCATCCCCAAAGCGTTGAAGCTCGCCGGCCTTTCTCTTAACGACATCGCCGTCATCGAGCTCAACGAAGCCTTCGCCGCACAATCCCTCGCCGTCATCCAGCAAGCGAAGCTTGACGCCTCGCGCGTCAATCCCAATGGCGGCGCCATTGCTCTCGGCCACCCCCTCGGCTGCACCGGCGCCAAACTCACCGCCACGATCCTCCGCGAACTCCAGCGCCGCAACGCGCGCTACGGCATGGTCACTATGTGCATCGGCGGCGGCATGGGAGCCGCCGGCATCTTCGAGCGCCTCTAAGGTTTCTCTGTGTAGCGGCCGGGCTTTAGCCCGGCGGGTTTGCTCTTGTAGCGGCGGGTTTCGCGGTTTTTGCGTCCCGGTCTTAACCGGGAATCTCGCCATCCTTCTTTTGACCTGCTCCTGTTGTTCGGAGGTCTCGACAGATGAAGCCGTTTCTTTACTCGCTTCTGCTCCTATTCTCATTCTCTCTCAACGCTCAAGCACCAGCCGCCGTCCCCCTCCCCAAAGAACCCCATCATCATCTTGTCCTCGAAAATGATTACGTCCGCGTCTTCCGCGTGAGCGTCCCCGCTCATGAATCCACTCTTCTCCACCAGCACGACGTGCCTTACCTTTACGTTTCGCTCGGCCCCGCCGACGTCATCAACGCCGTCCAAGACAAGCCCGAAGTCCATCTCGTAATGGCCGACGGCCAACTCGGCTACTCCTCCGGCCACTTCGCGCACATCGCCCGCAACCTCTCCGACGCCCCCTTCAACAACGTCACCATCGAACTCCTGCAGCCTCAAGGCGAACCTCGAAACCTCTGCGATAAAGTTGTCCCCGGTCCCGTCAAGGAGTGCTCGTCCGATTCCAGCAAGCTTCCCGCAAACTCTCCACTTATCGCACTCGCAAGAGCGATGCGTCAGATAGGACAGCTTGAGACGGACGAGATTGTTGTGACTTCCTTCTCGATCGCATTGAAAATGAATTACAACGAGCCGGATTCGCAGTCCTCGCGTTTGCTGGTCGTAGATGAGAATTCAGAGTTGCAAGTGGAGATCCCTGGAGAAACTTCCAAGGCTCTTCACGCCGGTGAAGTTTTGTGGCTCGAAGCGGGAAAAAAGTGGACGATTGATACTCCCGGCCCGCATAGGCTCACTCGCTTTCTCTTGATCCGATTCAAGGACGGTGAGGCTGCAAAGTAGCCCTGGTGAATTCTGGATCACCAGTTAAAAGTCACAAACTCCAGTCACTTCTTGACCTTCCACGGGCCGGCGGTATTGCCTCCAGGATCTTGCATCCACGTTGGCCGTCGCGCATCCAATGGATACACTCTCGGGAGGGAGGAGACGGCTATGTCCATACGACCGGTGAAAAGATTGATCAAGTCGAAGCCCACGACGGAAGGCGCCGGGGTGCATCTGCGGCGCGCGTTTGGGTTTGGCAACACGACGGATTTCGATCCGTTTCTGCTGCTGGATGATTTTCGCAATGACGTGCCGGAGGATTATCTGGCGGGATTTCCGTGGCACCCGCACCGCGGCATCGAGACGATTACGTACGTTCTTGCAGGAACGGTGGAGCACGGCGACAGCATGGGAAATCACGGAGCGATCGCGGCGGGCGACGTTCAATGGATGACTGCGGGCAGCGGGATCATTCATCAGGAAATGCCTAAGGGCGACCAAGCGGGACGAATGCATGGGTTTCAATTGTGGGCCAACCTGCCTTCAGCGCTGAAGATGACGGCGCCGCGGTATCAAGAAGTGAAGGCGCTCGATATTCCTGAAATTAAAGACGACGACGGCACGCACGTGCGCGTAGTCTGCGGAAAATTTTGGGGCAAGAGCGGACCGGTGGACGGCATCGCCGCCGATCCGATTTATTTGGATGTATCCGTTCCGCCGGGGCACAGAAAAACGTTGCCGGTGGGGATCACGCGTCACGCGTTCGCGTACGTTTTTGCCGGGAATGGAAAATTCTGCAATGCCTCTGAGCCTCTGGCCGTGCCGACAGAACCGGTGAGCTGGGCGGACACGAAACCTCCCGCGGAGGCGGACAATCGTTCGCTGGTGCTATTCGATCGCGGCGACGAGTTGATGGTGCAGGCCGGCGACGAAGGCATCCGGTTTCTGCTGGTATCGGGCAGGCCGCTCGAGGAGCCGGTGGCATGGTACGGGCCCATCGTGATGAATACGCAGGAGCAGCTCCGCCAGGCGTTCAACGAACTGGAAAAAGGCACCTTCTTAAAACAAGGCAAGTAGGATTGTCGAATTTCGCGATCCCCGTTCGTCTAACCAACAGGAGGCAATACCATGGAATATCTCATGTTGATTTACACGACAGAGGCGGATTGGGCCAAGCTGACTCCAGCGGAACAGAACGCCTTGTCGCAGGAGTACGGCAAGTATACGGAAGAAATCATTCAGAAGGGCAAGTTCGTTGGGGGCAACCAACTTAAGCCCGTCTCGTCGGCAACTACGGTGCGCGTACGCAACGGCAAGCGAGTGGTCACGGATGGCCCCTTTGCAGAAACCAAAGAACAATTGGCCGGCTATTACCTGGTGAACGCCAATGACCTGGACGAAGCCATCGCCCTAGCCGGGAAGATCCCCGGAGCGCGGCACGGTTCCATCGAGGTTCGGCCGATCGTGGTCCGCGAACAAGCGAAGCCGGCGTAAAGTCGCCAAGCATGCACGATGGGAACGGGGCGCTAGCAGATTCTGAGGAGCGCCCTGAGGTCTTGTCACGAATTCCGAGCAAAGTTTGGTGTTGAAGCTCCTTCCTAATGGATTTTGAAAAACTGCATCGCGAGGAGTCGGGACGGATTCTGGCGACCTTGATTCGTCTGCTGGGGGATTTCGATCTGGCGGAAGAAATGTTGCAGGAGGCGTACGCCGTTGCACTGCGGCATTGGCCCACCGCGGGGACGCCTGCGAATCCGCGCGCGTGGCTGATCACCACGGCGCGGCGTAAAGCCATCGACCGCTTGCGGCGCGAGCAGCGCTTCGAGCGGAAATCCGAAGAAATTGCAAAGACTGCGGAAATCGCCGTGCAACCGGAAAACGACCTGGAAGAAGAAATGTTGGTTGATGACCGCTTGCGCTTGATCTTCACCTGCTGCCACCCGTCGCTCCCTCTTGAAGCGCGAGTGGCGCTTACCCTGCGGACTGTTTGCGGAATCACAACGGAAGAAATTTCCCGAGCATTTCTAACTCCAGTTGCGACCATGGCCCAGCGGCTGGTGCGCGCGAAGGGGAAGATTCGCGAGGCGGGCATCCCTTATCGAGTGCCTTCGCAGGAAGATTTGCGTGACCGGCTGGACGGCGTGCTGCTGGTCGTGTATTTAATTTTCAATGAAGGCTATCTAGCCCGCAGCGGCGATGCGCTGATTCGCCGGGAGCTTTGCGCGGAAGCGATTCGGCTCGGGCGTGTTCTTTGCGGCCTCCTTCCGCAGCAAGGGGAGGCGCAGGCATTGCTGGGACTAATGCTGCTGCATGATTCGCGACGGGACGCGCGCGTGAGCGCGGAAGGGGAATTGGTTTTGCTAGAGGAGCAGGACCGGAGTTTGTGGCACTGGGAACAGATTCGCGAAGGCACGAAAATTGTGGAATCGGCGCTGCGGCGCGGGGCTGCTGGAGCGTATGCGGTGCAAGCTTCGATCGCCGCCCTGCATGCTAATGGGAAAACAGCAAGGGACACGGACTGGGCGCAGATTGCGGCGTTGTATGACGTTCTATTGCGAAGCAATGCGTCGCCGGTGATCGAAGTCAACCGCGCCGTGGCCGTCGCTATGTCGCGTTCGGTTGAAGAAGGGTTGGCGCTCCTCGACGAACTCGAAAAGCGCGCGGAGTTGGAGGAATTTCATCTGTTGCCAGCTGCGCGTGCCGATCTGTTGCGGCGGCTTGGACGTATGGCCGAAGCGGCGCAAGCCTACCGGCAGGCGCTGACGCTCGCGACCAACGACATTGAACGCCGCTTCTTGCGACGCAGACTGGGTGAGATTGAAAACTTGGATGGTCAGCAACGTTGAGTGAAGCAGCCCGCCCGCCTGCGGTGGGCGGCCCCTGCAAAAGAGAAATTTTTAGTCGGCGGCGTAGCGCCGGAAGAAAGAATCGGGCTTCCAGCGCGGACGCGCAGGGGTGTTGGCAGTGTCTAGCAGCAGCCGGCGCGTGAACTCCTCGTAAGCCGCGGCGGATTTAAGATCGACGGGCTGGTTCACATCGTCGGATGGAGCGTGGTAGCGGTTGGTGAGCCAGTCCTTGAAGATTTTTTGCTCGGGCGTGCCAAGCTCGAATCCGACGTCGACTTTGACCGCTGGGACGCCCTTCTTGATGAAGCTGTACTGATCGCTGCGGATGAACGCGTTGCGCAGCGGCTCGGGATCGACGATGGGTTTCACACCCATGGACTGCGCGATGGCCGCCGCGCGTGTCCCCAAGTCGGACTCCTCGATTCCTTCGATTTTCAAAATCTTCAGCGGGACAATGGGCAGAAACATGTCCACGTTGACGTCCGCGACGATGGATTTCGGCGCGACGGTGGGATGTGCGGCAAAATATTTCGAGCCCAGCAGACCTTTTTCTTCCGCTGTGACGAGCAGGAAGAGGATGGAACGCTGCAATTTTTCAGGATGAGACTTCAAGCTCGCGGCGATGTCCATGACCAGGGCGCTGCCGGAGCCGTCGTCCATGGCGCCGTTGTAAATGCGATCTCCGTTGATGGGCGCGCCGATACCCACGTGGTCCATGTGTGCGGAAAGTACAACAAATTCATTCTTGAGCGCGGGATCGGACCCAGGCAGCTTAGCAACGATGTTGGAAGATTCAAGCGTCGTCGTTTGGATGACGGCGTTGGCTTGTAGCGAAACGGCCAAGGGAAAATGCGGAAGAGGCTTGCGATCTTTACCCAGGGCGGCGATTTCAGCGAAGTTGTGGCCGGAACCGGCAAAAAGTTGTTCCGCCGAGGCGGGATTGAAGGCCACGCCCAATTGCAGTCCCGGAGTTTCATAGAACTCGGGATCCGCGAGATCCATCGAGGGATGATTGCGGTTGACGGACATGCGGGACCAGGGAATGTCCATGGACGCGGGATTGAAAATTGTTATCAGCCCGATGACGCCGGCGGCATGCAGAGACTTCCAGCGTTCTCCGGCAGTTTGATAATGCGAGGCGAGCGCGGTGGGAATGTCCGAAGGAGATCCGGCCAGATACACAACGACCTTGCCTTTCAGGTCAAGGCCGGCAAGCTCATCAAGATTCTTTTCGGGGATTTTTAGGCCGTAGCCCACAAAAACCAATGGCGCGGAGAGCGCAGTGGAAGCGCGTGTGGAACGCGAGCTGATATATGCATCATCGGCGAAGGAGATCGATTTGGATTGACCGTTGTTAACCAGAGCGAGAGAGGATTTGGATTCGTCGACTTGATATTGAGTGAAACGGACGGGCTGATAGAAACCGTTGGCGCCGGCGGGTTCGAGGCCGGCTTTCTGAAGTTGCTCGACGGCGTAAGCCTGCGCTTTGCGAAGGCCTTCGCTGCCGGTGTCGCGGCCTTCGAGTGAATCGTCGGCCAGAAATTTAACGTGCGACCACCAGGAGTTACCGTCGAAGTGAGCTGCTGGCCCAGTTTGCTGGGCCGGAGAACTCGCGGCACAGGCGAAGAAAAGAATCACAGAGAAAGTGTTGCGCATAGATTTGCCCCCCGAATGAAATGAAGAGCTAGAGGATAGCAGGGACGACGGGGAGGAGTCACGCGCAGGCGCGGTCGAAAGGAGCAGAGTAGACGAGCGTTCTCTGAACGATATCTTTATATCTTTATGGCGCGCCGTTGGCTCTTGAGGAGACGAAGGTTTGGGCTGAGGCGGAGGCGATTGACGCAAAACTGGAGGGAGGGGCAACGGCAGTTGAGGAGGCCCTCGAGGAGGGCTTTGAGTTTAAGGGAGCGGGCGATGTTTTGCTCGACTTCGATGAGTTTGCGTGTGGCGAGTTTTTTCCAGCGAGGACCGACCTGCATGTTCTCGTGGAGACCGTTAAGAAAGAGCCTGATTTCGCCGAGGGTGAAGCCCATGTCGGTGGCAAAACGGATGAGGAGCACGCGATGGAGGGCGTCGCTCGGGTAGCGGCGCTGGCCTCCGAGGCGCTGGGGCGCGGGAAGCAGGCCGAGTTTTTCGTAGTAGCGGATGGCGGAGGCGTTGAGACCGGCGTTGCGGGCAAGTTCACCTATTTTCATGAAGGCGTTCCTGAAAATGACGCTTGACTTAAAGCTGACTTTAAGTTTTAGCATTCGAGAATGGGACGTAGCAAGTCCTAATTTGGAGGAAAGCCATGAAAAACGGGAAAGAGAAGTTTTGGGTAACGGGAAAGAAGGGTGCGGCGACGGTGACCCTGGCACTGTCGATTGGAGGCAACGGAACGATGGGACTGGCGGCTCAGAGCTCAGCGATCGTCGTACGGCCGGAGAGGCAGGTGGAAACGGTGCAAAGCAAGTTCTATTGCAACCTCAAGGCGCTGACGCCAGAGCAACGGGCGCGGCACAAACAATTGAGCGAGAAATTGATGGCCGCGAAAAAGGAAGTCGTGGAGACCGAGAAGGGGTACGAATTCCAGTTCAGCCCGGAGGACGTTTCGCTAGCAGAGTTGGCGGAGTGGGTGGTGGCGGAAAGCAAGTGCTGCCCGTTTTTTGATTTTCACATTGACCTGGAACGCCAAGGGAAACTGGCGTGTTTGCGATTGACGGGAGAAGAAGGGATCAAGGCGTTTATTCGCGCGGAATTCAAAATCGAGACGGCGAGGTAAATGAGGTCAAGGAGGTCCGGGACCTAAAGGAGATAAAGCAATGCCGCGGATTTCTCCAACGGAGTTTTACGCGCTACCGCTTCGCGCGCATACGTTTCTCGCCGACGTCCCGCTGCACGACGTCTGGGCGGTTGACCTACCTACGCACCGCGACGGCGTCACCCTTTCTGAATTTCTTCGCCGGGCGAGTCAGGACGGATGCTGCAACGCAGCCGATGCTGAGATCAACGGACTTCCGCCAGTGGCCCGCGCGCTTTTCCGTCTTCGGTTTTTTCTTGGACGCATTTTTCGACTTGAGGTCGAACCGAAGGACGCCTTGGCAGCCTCGTTTGGAAGTCGCCTAACGACAGAGGATCGTGCTCGTTCTTTTGTCGTGTCGGGAACGCCAGAAGGACTGTTCCGCGTTGTCTATCGTTTCGAAAACGAGCAGCTACTTGAAATACAGAATCGTACCGTCCATGCTGCGGCCCTCAGTGCCCTCGCTGAAAGGGCCGATAGCTATCGATTCTACTTTGCGGTCTACGTGCGCCAGACAACATGGATTACGCCCTTCTACATGGGCTTAATCGATCCGTTCCGAAAATGGATTATCTACCCGGCCCTGCTGAAAAAAATTCGTGCAACCTGGGATCAGAACATCTGACCAAACGACTCACGCTTGCGGCGATTTGTTAGTGAAGAAGAGCAAGGCGGAAAACCTATCCTGCTCCATTGACACGGCAGAGTCCGCGCTTAATCACCACAAACCGTTCTCAAGCGCCATACTGACTTTTGTCCAGGAAAGGGAAACGCGCGATCACTTGCGAAAATGGGCGAAGAGCCAGAAGAGGAGAGAAAGGGCGGCGCTGAGGAGGAGGCAGGTGACGATCGGGAAGTAGAGAGTGGTGTGTTCGCCGCGATGGACGATGTCGCCGGGGAGGCGGCCGAGGCGCAGAGGAAGTTTTCCGCCGAAGTAGAGAAGAGCGCCGATCAGTACGAGGAGGGTGCCGAGAACCAGGAGAGTGCGGCCGAGTTCGCGGAGGGGATCCATAAGAAAAAGATTGTAGAAGAAATGGAGTAAAGAAGTAACGAAGGACGAAAAGAAAGAGGGACACGATATATCGTGCCCTACGCGGAGCCAATCGCGCGCGGCTAAATAAGATCGAGGCCGGAAAAGAAATAGCCGATTTCGAAGGCGGCGGTTTCCACAGCATCGGAGCCGTGAGTGCAATTGTTGCCGATGCTAGTGCCGAGGTCGTGGCGAATAGTGCCTGGTGCAGCTTTCTTGGGATCGGTGGCGCCCATGGTGTCACGCCACTTGAGGATGGCGCCTTCGGCCTCGAGGACCAGAGCGAAAATCTTGCCGGAGCTCATGAAGTCGATAAGTTCAGGGAAGAAGGCTCTTTCTCTGTGCACGGCGTAAAATCCGCCCGCCGCCTCTTTGGTGAGGCGCATGGATTTGATTGCGACAATCTTGAAACCCGCTTTGTGAATACGAGAAAGAATTTCGCCTTGCTGGCCACGACTGACGGCGTCGGGCTTGATGATGGCAAAGGTGCGTTCGAGTGCCAAGCTATTTTCTCCTCTTCGTAGGCTTTCTATGACCGCGTTTGGTCGTTTTAACGTACTGACGATCTACGTAAATGGAATGAATCGTTCCGTTGTCTTCTACGAACTCAAGTACCAGTCGATTGTCGTCATAACCAGATAGCTTGATCGGAATACCGACTATAGCGGAAATGGCCTTTTGATCCTCCTCGGGCAATCCGTCGAGAAGACCGGGCGGAAGCTCTTCAAGAACAACTTTCCCGCCGGCTTTTGGCAAACGCTTTCTCGAGTTGGCAATCTTCTTCTGAGGCATCGGCGCGAGACCCCCGCTACTTTAGGGCGGCGGCTAGAGTTGAGCCGAGATCCGCAGGCGTTTCGACGGTGCGGATGCCGGCGGCGGCCATCGCGGCGTATTTGTCTTTGGCGGTGCCCTGGCCGCCGCTGATGATGGCGCCGGCGTGGCCCATACGGCGGCCCGGCGGAGCGGTCTGGCCGGCAATGAAGCCGACGACCGGCTTCTTCATGCTGGCCTTGATCCACTCCGCGGCTTTTTCTTCGGCGTTGCCGCCAATTTCGCCGATCAGGATGATGGCGTGCGTGTCCGGATCGTCGTTGAAAAGCTGGATGGCGTCGAGGAAGGTGGTGCCGATGATGGGATCGCCGCCGATGCCGATGCAGGTGGATTGTCCGATGCCGAGCTGCGTCAATTGATGGACGGCTTCGTAGGTGAGCGTCCCGCTGCGGCTGACGACGCCGACATTTCCCGGCTTGTGGATGCGGCCGGGCATGATGCCGATTTTGCACTTGCCCGGCGAGATGATGCCGGGGCAGTTCGGACCAATGAGGCGCGTTTTCTTGAAGTCGACGACCGAGGCCACGCGCACCATGTCGAGGGCGGGGATGCCTTCGGTGATGCAAACGATAAGTGGAAGATTCGCGTCGGCAGCTTCGAGAATGGCGTCGGCAGCGTACGATGGAGGAACAAAAATCACGGAGGCGTTTGCGCCGGTGGCTTTGGCGGCGTCGGCGACGGTGTTAAAGACGGGGCGTTCGAGATGTTTGGTGCCGCCTTTACCGGGCGTGACGCCGCCGACTACATTCGTGCCGTACTCGACCATTTGTTGCGCGTGGAAAGTGCCTTCGCGGCCGGTGAAGCCCTGGACGATCAAACGCGTTTTCTCATTAACCAGAACACTCATATGTGAGGTACAGGAGGTAAATGAGGTAAAGGAAGTTAAGGATAAACCTTCCTAACGCTACAATTTTCTCCACTCCTTCCAGAGATTGTGAATCATGAATCCAAGTTTCGAATATTCCTTCAGAAGCCTATCCGCTGCGTTACGCGTCGTAAAACCTTCATCGGCAGCAAGTTCAATCCAGAACTTACTCTCGGCAGTCTCACCTGCCGCAATGAGAAGATGCCGTTTGAATTCCGCTGGCGAATTCCGTTTGGTCCAACCTTCCGTGATATTTGCCGGGACTGAGCGAGCACATCTTCTAAGCTGTCTGCCAAGTTCAAATTGTTCCTCGCGAGGGAGTATTTTTGTGAACTTCGAAACATCCAGAGCCAAACGGTACGCCTGTTTGTAAACGAGAAGATCGGTGTAATTCTTCACCGGGCCGTAGCGCGCATTCTGATCCTTTACCTCATTTACCTCCTTAACCTCCTTTACTTCCCCGCTGCCTGGCATTAGCCACCCGCAAGTTTCACAACTTTTTGCGCGCCGTCTTTCATGCCGTCGGCGATAGTGAAGTTCAGGCCGCTGTCGCGGAGAATTTGCTGGCC
>WNFC01006965.1_pt1 | contig 18139 bp, 26 predicted proteins | sample 5400541 | NCBI WGS metagenome assembly WNFC01 (sample SAMN13153342, study PRJNA577476) | soil metagenome | isolation source: 120 cm saprolite under Douglas fir tree site 2 hole 2 replicate 1 | place: USA:California | collected 2015-04-18
CAGACGTAGACCGCCTATAACCCAGCAGCCACTGGAGGTAAACCAGATGGCCACCGAGCTAATTCGGCATCATGCCGTAAAGCCTCGTTCAGTAAACCCAGGGAATAATTGCGCGCGCTGTCGTGATTGCGTTCGTCACGGCGACGACCAGCTGAGCGTTCAAATGCACGGCACGACGATCCGGTTTCACTGGCCGTGTTTCCTCGCCCAGATGCTCGACGGCGACCAACGCAACACCAAGAGCGCCGCGGCGATGCCCAGTGTGCCAGGCGTCGCGGCTCGTCAGAGCTGAACATCCCGCTGGTGCGGGAAAGAGCAACATTTCGATGGCATCCGTTTACATAACCGCGGAGATCGCGGCGTGAACACCACAAATCTTTACTCGAACAACCCCACGGTCGAGCGGCACGTCGGCCGGCTGCTTCCCATCGCTGAGCTACTGCGGGACCCGCAGGCAACGCTGTCTGAGGTCCGGCGTACTCAGGAGGTCTCGCGGCGCAGACTGGCCGCTCAGCAGGCCGAACTAGCCACCAAACAACTCGAACTGCTGGTCGAGCAAATCGCGTGTGCGCTGCGGGTCGAGGTGGAGAGGCTGAGGAGCCGCGACCGACAACAGCATCTCAGTTCCCGTGATGCTGCTTTCTGCCGGTTCATCGAGAAATTGGAGCGCCAGATCGTCGGGGCAGTTCCGTCAACCACGACGGCGGCCGCGTGAGGTGCGTCATGATGAAGCCTCGAAATCGCAATTGCCCTCGCTGTGGCAAGCCCGTGCGGCCCAGCGAGGACCATATTCGCGTGTGCAAATTCATGGATTCCCTGATGTGGCATTGGCCCTGCCTATTGGCGCTGCTCGCCGAGCGAGAGCACGTCACGGCCGCCGAGTGTCTCGCCGCACGGAAGGCCGAGGTGTGAACGACGTGGCCGCGCGCAAGAAGCCGGTGGACCTGGACGCGGACATTTTGACCATCTACGACATCGCGGCCTACCTGCGATGTTCGGTTTCGACCGTGTATCGCCTGACGAGAACTGGCTCGCTGCGCGGGGCGTTCACAATCGGTCGCGACTATCGCTTCAACAAATCTCAGTTCGAGCAGTGGGTAAAGGAACAAACTCGTACGTCAAAATCGGCGGTTTACCCCCCGAGAGTCAAACGATGATCGACCACTTACACAGCGGCAATCTGAGAGACGCTTGCGTCGCGGTCATAGTTGGCCTCGCTCTCGCAGCGCTTGTGGGAATGGTCAGCGGCTACGTGCCTCAGCGGTCGACCCAACAAAAGGTTACAAGGCCAATTCGGCCATGCGTAACAAGGAGTCTCTTCTCTATGAAGGTCAGTAAGGTCGGCAAAGTTCTCTTAACTCTCACTCCGCTTATGCTTGTGGCGGGCGCTGCGTGTGCGGCCGTTTCGGGCGTGGCTGCGGTTGACCAATCGCTCAATACCCTGGGTCACGTGGCGGCTGCCACCGGCTATATCGTCGGCGGAATCGGAGCCGTTGGAATCATCCATCATATCCGGAGCGGCAGTTGGCTCGGAGCTGCGGAGCACCTGGGACTGGCCACGTTCGGCGGTGCGGTCGTGTACAACTACGCCGGGTTAGCCCCCTCCTTCGGCGGTGCGGGCTCAGCCCTGGTTCACTCCGCAGTCACGCATCCGGTAGCGCACCTCGCCGCTCACGCGGTCGCGCGCATGGTGGGCTAAACGCTTCAAATGAAGCAACTCTCGAAATGGCAAAGGGAGGTAATTTGCGCCGCCGCGGTCTTCGCTGCGGCGGCGTGGATTCCCTCGACCTCATGGGCACTGGTGGGCGGCCCGATCCCTGTGATAACCGTTCCCGGCTCTGTGACCTCAGATCCACCAGTCGAAGCCTCACTGACCACTACGGTGGGCGCGTGGTATCAACCTCAAACCTCGTTGCTCGGCAACCTGCAAACGCTCTTCAGCGGCATCAATTCACAGAATGCAGCGCAGATGTTGCCGGTCACGCAAGGATTGCCCTGCGACAGTTATACGCCGATGGTTACTCAAATTGCGCCGGCACTGGCACAAACCTACAACGCCGCGATCTCCGAGACGCAGCAGTTAGTGACCGAGCTTCAAAACGAAAACTTCAGCACGCTCGCGGCTAACGTGCAGGCACCCGCCGAACTCGCAGCTACACAAGCCGTTGGCCAGGTCGGACTCGCTATCGTGCAGGAATTGCAACTGCTCCGCGCACAAGAAGCCGCGCACACGATGGTTGACGCGACCGATCACTTGCACCAACTCGACGCCGCTGTGCGCGCGATAATGCCACGGCAGGGATGCTGATATGCCTCCATTTGTCGCAGATCACATTCTGAACAGTGGGCTCGGCGACTTCCGTGGAATGGCAATAGGTCTGGCCATTTTTAACGCGTTGTGGTTCGTCTCCCGGCGCGTCCGCACCTTCGCTGAGGATATGCCGGACTTGTCTCTAGGCTGGCTCGGGCTGGTCATAGTACCGATGCGCCTTGCGGCCAGGATAGCCAGTTGGGTGTTCGGATTTGCCGTCTTTGTGTTGTTCGTCACGGACGCTCAAGCGAGCTTCAATATTGCCGTATTGGCTGTCTTTGTCGGTTTCGCCGTCGCGTACGGCATTAACTATGTCATCTCACGATACGAAAAAACCTTTACCGAGAGGCGAGCCGTAGCACGGGAGTAAATGTTTTATGGCAGCACCCTTTGTACCTATACCCCCCGACTCTGAGCAGATTCTCAACAGCGCACTGGCTGCGTTCACGGACAGTATCCAAGCGTACTTACCGCTGCTGGTGACGTGGGGCGAGCGCATACTTGGCGCGGTGGTTTTTCTTGGCTTCGGCTATGCCCTGATACAGGCGGTTTTAAACCGCGACTGGTTTGGCATTCTCATGGATTTTGCCTGGGCCGTACTGCGGATTGCCATCATCTATCTAGTCTTCGCCAACTTCGTAGCATGGTCAGGCGCTTTTCCAGCGATGGGACAGATTATCGGCGCTGACGTGAGCGGGGTATCGCCAAGTTTTGGACCATCTGACGTATACGCTCTCGGCTGGCATATCGTGGGTATGCTGTTCACCGCTCGGCACTTTGGGACGTGGTTTTTCCATCCCTTTGACGACATACTTTTCCTGATACTGATCGTCGCTACACAGATAACCTGGTTTGCCGCAGGGCTGATTTATCTTTGGGTTTTCCTTGAGGCAAAGTGGGTGATCGCGGCCGGTTGTGTTCCTGTGGCGTTCTCGGGCTACGAGCATACGTTTCCGATTCTCGAAAATTATTTTGTAACGTGTTTGCAAGCAGGCATCCGCCTCCTCGCGGCAATGGTCGTGCTAGCCATCGGTCTACTCCTTGCCCACGGATGGATTGCGGATCTAGACACGCGCGGCTTGGGTGTTAACACAGACCAGATTGGCTACGGCGCAATACAACTCGTCGAAGCAGCACTTCTCTTTTACGCCATGTGGTCGCTACCTAAGAAAGCCGCTCAGATAGTTACCTCCAAGGGCGGAGGTGGAGTCTACACGCATGGCAGTGAAGGCGCCGAAGCCATGTTCGCACTCAGCGCCGGTGCAGTAAGCCGGGCAGCGAGGGCGGGCGTGAGCAAGGCGCTCAAGGGGTGATCATCTTTGGGAACGCTTCGACCTCCGAAACTAATTTTGAGGTTACTCAAATGGCTATCGCACTAAAGCGGGCGCCGGAAATGCCGAAAGACGCGCCGATGTACACCGACCAAGTGATCGCGTGCGGCTACCAACGGACATGGCTGTTAGCTGCGGGGCTTATCGTCCTGCTGGGTGGAATGATCGCGGATCGTATCCGCCTCGACCTTCAGCCGGCGCCTCCACCCTTCGTGCTGGAAGTGAACAACCAAGGTCGCCCGGTCGGGCAGGTGAGCCCCGTCACCAGCGTGACGGTCATTCCTGACGCCTTTCTGCGCGGGCGGCTAGGCGAGTTCATCCATGACGCCTTCACCGTCGACCGCGACCCCGACGAGGAGGACTACCTCTACAACAAGACGCAAGCGATGGTTACCGGGCAAGCCGCGCAGAAACTGGACTCTTGGTACAACCGGGATGGCGGCAAGCACCACCCCAAGAGCGTCGGGGCTTACACATGGGTAGAGGCTCCAGTGTCCGACACCCTCAAACTTTCCGAAAAGGACACGTATCAAGCCGACTACTCCACAATCAGCCATGAGAACAACGACCAGACGCACGTCACCCAAAAATGGCGAGCGATCCTGCACGTCATTGTCGCGCGTTCCAAAGACCCCGAATCGCTGGGGCTGTTCATCAATGAAATAGATATTCAGGAGGTGAAGGAGTGAACTTAATAAAAGCTGGACTTGTCCAAGTAATATGGTGCACGGCGGCGGCAGTCGCCGGTAGCCTGCTACTCCACCTCGTTTATCACGTCCACGTCCAAGGATTGCGCTGGTGGGAACCCGATCCGGGCATTGTATGCGTACTCGTAGGCTGGTTCACCGGCCTCCGATACTGCACCTATCAACTCAAAGCTTTGCGCGACCAAGGCTATGCGCAGTGGAAACAAGACGTCATCGACGCTACGCGTCGAACCGGGGAGGTACAGCAGTGATAAAACGATATCGCACTGAGGTCGTGGTGCAGCCGCGCCCGCTTTTCTGGATCAACAAACGCCTATGTGCAGGTCTCGCTTTTCTTTTCGGAATTACGGCGCTGATTATGGGAGTCGCTCTATTCGCCGGCTGCGCTGCGACCCCACCGCCATCTCCACCAGTGGTCGTTCAAGCCGCGCCTACACCCGCGCCGATCCCCGACCCATACGCCTCCTTATCGTCGGACGTGGTGAACGCAATCAAGCACAACCAGACACCGACTCTGCACCACGGCATTACCCTTGTGCAGCCATACAGCCCCGACCTTCAGTATCCCCTAAACTGCGCGCCCCTGCATGTCACGCAAATCCGCCTCCGCGACGATGAGTCCACCGACAAGGACAACGTGAAGGTCGGCGATAAGGATCGTTGGGGCACCATCATCGGGGACCACACCGTCCTCATTTTCCCGCTCGGCACTAACACGAGCATCACAGTTCCAGGCGCGCAAATAAGGATTCCAGCCGACCCGAATATGAAAACCAATTTGGTTATCCACACTTCCATGGGCAACGACTACGTCTTCGATCCGATCAAGATCGGCAAACCCTTCACCCCGGTTGTCAGTTTCTATTATCCGGACTACGTGCGCGCGCAGGACGCCGCTCGCAAGCAACGGGAGGCAACCCGATGAGTCAACCGACCAGGTTGCTATGGGTAGTAGCAGGTCTCGCCGGCATCGCGGCGCTTGTTCATCTCGCCGTGGCCTTATTCATCTCACCCTGGCCTTTATAGGAGGTTAAAACCGATGACTTCTCTTATCTCTATCTTCGGCATGATCATGTCCCTCTTCGGAATGGGAACCTCGACCGTCTCGCAGGTTCAATCCATGCGCATGATGCAGCAACAGCAAGCGCAGACACAGGCGGCTCAGGCACAAATCTACCAACGCTGTCCGGTGAACAGCCAGCCCCAAGTCCAACAACTGCCTGATGGCAGCTACCGCGTCCAATGCGTAGACACGGGGGCAATCCGATGAGCGCACCACTGAACACCCCGGGAGTCAAAATCAGTCCGCGGCTCGCGAAGGTCGGCCTAGCCCTCGCGATTGGCGTGCCCGCTGGCTTCTTCATCCTGCCGCACCTCTGGACCGCCAAAGCCTCAATACCGGAGGTTGCGCCCGCACACTTCGCGGCGCCGCCGAGCCCTATAGCCCCGCCGGCGATGCGCAAGCTGCTGCCCCTGCCAGCCGCGCAGGCTTCGTCCACACCGAAGGCGCACTATTCGTACGGGTGCCGGCGCCGACAACCGAGAAGAGAGACCGAATGTCTATGAAGCTCCTCAAGTTAATGCCAACGCGAACCATCCTGTGTATGTGCCTGCTGTTCCTGGCAATGACCAACTTCACAATTAACGTGTCGGATAGCGCCACCCCGACCGGGGTCTATCGAGTGAGGCCGGTCGACAAGGTGAATTATGGCGACCTGGTCTACCTGCGAATGCCGATCAAGCGCGCCCTGGCCCTGCCAGGTGACCACGTGCGGTTCACGCCTCAAGGTGTCTATCGCGAAGGCAAGCTGATACCGAACAGCGCCCCGGAGCCGGGCATCCCGCGCGTCTGCCCAAACGGCGATTACACCGTGCCTCCTGAGATGTTTCTCGGCATGGGCACGAATGACCCAGACAGTTGGGACGGCAGGTACCTGTGCTTCCTGCCACTCAGCCTCGTAGCCGGAAAGGTGAGCCCCGTATGGACACGATAAAGCGGTTAGCCGATGAATTGCCGTACCGCCAATTCCTCAAGGAGGGTGTCGTCGACCTTCGCGACGATGGCATTCTCAAAGGTTATTGGCTGGAAGGGCCATCACCCGACAGTTGCGATGCGGCGCACCTCCTGGCGCGCGCCGAGCAACTCGGCAAGTCGCCCGTCCATCTCCGCACCGGCGATGCCATCCAAGTCGTTTTCGACCGCCAGCCTGCCCCGCTGCCGCCTGACCTGCACTATGCGCGCCCCGCTGCGGCTATGGTCATGCAGGAAATCCGCGACCGATTCGCGGCTGAGGAGCATTGGGTGACACCGACCCGGCTCTACCTTTCGCACCAGTTCGAGAAGCCCATCAAGAACATGACGCGAACGTTCTTGCTCGGCGGGGGTAACGAGCCGCAACGCTTGAGCGACCATAACCTGCTCCGTGCGCACGCCCTCGGCCGCTTCCAATCCCTGGAAGACTCGATCAAGGGCGCGGTTGCCGGGCTCAACCCCATGTCGAACGTCGACATGTTCCGCGACCTTCACCACCTCGTCACGTACAACGATTATCCTGTCGCCCTGCCCGCGCCTCACGTGCGGCTCAACAAAGTCATCGCCAGCGAGTGGCAGGTCAACGGCGAACGTCCGATGATGGGCGATTGGCACCTACGACCTATCGTCATCACTGCCTACCCCAGCCAGACCTTACCGCAGACCCTATCCATCCTATTGCAGCATCCTGGGTACCTGACCCTGAGCGTCCGCTTCCGATGCCTCAGCCCATACGACGCCCAAAAGAAACTCGAGAAAGAGAAACCGTTCTGGAGTCAGACCGCGATCGGCGACTTCATCGAGATCATCAAATCCTTTTTCGGGGCGAAAAAGGAGAACAGTCAACACGCCTTCGATCAGATCCAAGAGATTCAGGAAGCCATCAACGCCTCCAAGGACGGCACCAGCTTCGGGACGGTCGGCTGTATTGCCATCGTCCGCGACCACGACCCCAGAGAAGCCGAAGCCCGCGCCAACAACCTCACCGGGGTACTCCAAGGCAAAGGGATAATGTGCCGCATCGAGACTGTCGGGGCGGCCAAAGCGATCCGCTCGACATGGCCGGGCTACCTCTTGGTCAAGGCTGACGAGCACGAAGCCAACCGACTCAGGATACCACTGACCGGTTTCAACTTCTGGGACGTAGCAATGCCCGCGAAGTATTGGCAAGGGACACCCTACATACAGAGCACGATGTACCCGCCCAACACTCCCTCACCTCTCGCCCTTGGCGGTACAGCGGGCGAGCCATTCTATTTTCCGACGCACGTTGGCAGGGTTGCGCATTTATTGGGCATCGGCAGTACCGACAGCGGCAAGTCCACCTTGGCGGCGGTGCTAGCCTGCGGGATCCAAAGCATTCCGAACAGTCATCTCACGTGGCTCGATCTCGGACATTCGAGCTTCGTGCTCGCCCACCTACTCGGTGCCGAGTATCACGACGTTGGAGACCCCGACTCGACACCCCTCTGCCCGCTGGCGCTACTCGACCGCCCCACCGGGCTGCAATACCTCATGGGCTGGTTCGAGCGCCTATTCTTCCGACGCAAGGGCTTCGAGCTGGACGAATCTGGCTCGAAGGATCTTAGGAACGCCCTCATGGACGTTCGTATGCGCAAGAACTACCCCGCCTCTGACGGTAGATCTGGGCGTCACTTACACGATCTGTACGCGGCCCTACCATCCGGCAGAGCAGCGGATGACCAACGCACCCGCATGCGGGCGATCGTCAAGGAGTTAGCCGAAGACTACGGCTATATCTTCGGCGGTGAGCCGACCGATGCCACCAACAATCGCATCACGGTCTACGAACTCAGCAACCTCGACACCGCGCCCAAGTACATATCGACGCCAGCCAAGGAACTTATCCTCTACAACACCATGGCGGCGCTGAGCGGAAAACCCGGCTGGGTGTTTTGGGACGAGTTCTGGGATGCGATCGGCGACGAGGTTTCGTCCGCGTGGTTCTTCCGAGCCATCCGAACCATGCGACGAATGAACTGCGGGTTCGTCGGCTTGACTCAGTCCAGCGTCGAGATAACAGACTCACCCTACTGCAACCTCCTGCTTGGCAACATGCCGGGCAAGCTGTTCTTTCCTGACCACTCCGCGGATACCCCAATTGTCAGCGCCTCCCTGGCTCGACTCGGGCTCAACCCCCATGAAGTCGGTCGAATAGCCGGCGCGCACACCGGCGAGTTCTTCTACAAGAGTCGGCTAGGCTCACGACTCGCGTCCGCATGGCTCGACCCAATTGGACAAGCGATCTGCGCCTCGACCAGCATCCAGAGCGTCGAAGCCATGCAAGAGCTACTCAAGCAATGCAAGCCCGAGAACCTCCTTGACGAATGGCTCGCCAAGTGCGGCATCGGCAAGCCCGAAACTATGGAGGCAGCTTAGATGCGAGATCGCGGAGACCATTACCTCGGCAATAATGCATGGGCATCCTCGGGCGACGGCGTACTTGGCGACAACTGGGAGCTGGCGGGCGGCAGACCACGTCCCTCAGCATCACCGGCCGCCAGTCCACCACCACGTACGACCACACTACCAGCCCCGCGTCTACCCGGCTCGGTCAAGTCGAATAAGCCCATCACCAGTCCACCCAAGCGAGCTACGACCCAAGGCGCCATTGGCACCGCCCCATCGATCACAACATCGCCCTCTTCGACCCCCAACGCGAAGCACAGAGTCTTCACGTGCCTGCAAATGGACAAGCTCCTGATGGGCGGCGAGATGGAGCTGTCCCGCATCAACATCTCTCTCACTATGGCAATCGGACTCTGGGCGGTAATGACCCTGAGCTGGCATCTCGCGTTAGTCGCCATCCTCTTCGGCGGCCCCGTCCAATGGGGGATCCGCATCATCAGCGAAGACGACCCCGACCGAGTCAAGGTCTATATCGAAGGCTTTCGTTGCCCGCATCTCAGAGAGCCCGAATAGAGGACTCACGATGACCAAACAAGAACAGCACTCAAGCACTAAGGAGGTGCTTCAATGGCAGAAGTAATTCGCAAACCCCAAGCTACCCTCACAACCGTACTATCGGTACGAGTCGAGGCATCACTCAAAGACGAATACGCCAAGGCTCGTAAGGCAGCGGAACGTCAGAACATAGACCTGGTTGCAATGATGAGTACGGCTCTTGGCGATGTCTTCAAGGCTGTCATCGGTGCCACGACCACGAAGGTATCATCGCTCAGCGATCGGCGTGGGAGTGAGTGACGGACATGGGCGTGAGGCTCAAGACTGGCTCATGCCCAAACTCTACAGAAATGTTTACAAAAATGTATACAAAAAGTGCCCGCACTCCCACGGCCTTTGCTGAGGCGAATATCCCAGACGTGCAAGGCACGTGTCTTCAATCAGACTGTACTCATCCCTTCGGGATGAATCTCGGCATTCCCGGCAATAACGCCCCAGCCAGCGGCATTTACAGACAGTGAGCACTCGATAACCAACGATAAGCAAGGATTGACGAATCGATGCGCCTTCGAACCTCCCCAGCGGCAGAATTTCAGAGCATCCAGACCCGCGCAAAGATGGGCGCCGCTCTGTGGTCGCAGACAGTCGGCACAGTCGTTGTGCTCTGGATTATCCTTACTGTGTGGCTCGTCTGGCACCGCACCGGAACGTATCAACCCGACCTCCACCACCTGTATTTTTGGCGCTGGATCCTCTGCGGCATCCTCACCGATACCCCACTGCTGAATCACCTGACGACCAGCTTGCCCATGTACGCGGGTGGCGCTTGGTACAGGCTGCCGGACTTCACGGCATGGCTCGATAACCTCTATGGCGCGAGTTTCTATGGCTGGTATTGGCAGACCACGACCGGCCTCGGGGCTTACGGGCTCGGCAGTTACCTCCTGCCCGTCGTAGCCGTCACCCTCCTATTTGCCTGGTGGTGGCGGCGCAATCCCGATGCCGGCCATCACATCCGCGGACTCAGTCTAATGAATGCCCGCGACTTCGATCGCGCCGTCTGGAGGGACCAGTAGATGCGTTTCCGTAAGCCCGCCCGCAATGGCATACAACTCGGCCAACACAACATCCCGGTCGCCAAACTCTTCCAGCACCTCATGATCGCCGGCAATCCCGGCACGGGTAAATCCACCGTCATCCGTCAAGTGCTGAGACAGATTCAGCACCTAAATGCGCCCGTCATAGTGATCGACATTGAGGGCGAATCGACGATGGAGTTTTACAACGAGAGTCGGGGGGACTACATCCTGAACCCCCTCGATGCACGCTGCCCTTTCTGGTCGCCCTGGCTCGAACTCCGGGCCGGCAGCGAACCCATGGACGCAGCAGCGCTGGCTGCGTCGATCGTTCGTGGCCGGGTTGTCGATGCCACTCAAAAATACTTTCAGGACAATGCGCGGGCACTCGTCCGAGCGATGTTCGAAGTGATTCAGGATCGTAATGATCTTTCGAGTTTCGCGACGTTCTTGGCGCAATCGCGCAAGGACATTCGATCACAGCTGGAAGGAACCAGCGCAGCCGCGATCATTGACCCAGGGGCGCACGATTCGGGTGGAGGGCAGGGGATCATCAGCGTGGCTAACACAGCGATCGAAGGTTTCGCACACCTGCCCCGCCGTGATCAGGCCGAGCGCACCTGGAGCGCCCGCGAGTGGGCTCAGAATCGAACAGGCTGGCTCTTTCTACCCGGCACAGAGGACGCGCGGGCGGCCATCGAATCCCTGCAAGGCGTGTGGCTGGACAGTCTTGTCAGATGGCTGTTGACGCGCCACATCGGTGGAAACGATCCCATCTTCCTGTTCTGCGATGAACTTGCGGCGATGGGTTATCAGCCCAACGTTGCCTCGGTACTCGCACGCGGCAGGAAGCGCGAAATCGCCTGCACCATCGGCTTTCAATCCGTTTCCCAGCTTCGATCTATCTATGGCCACGACGGCGCCACCACCCTCACGAGCTGCCCGACAACCCAGATATTCCTACGCACTCCGGAACCAGAAACGGCAAAATGGGCCAGCGATTTCATCGGCTCACATGAAGTTGATCGGATTGCCATCAGCCAACTTACGGGCCTCTCTAATTATCGCGAAGGGCTAACGCTTAATCCCCACCGTGCCGTCGAGCCGCTTGTCATACCGGGCGAACTCCAAGCCCTCGAACCCTTCGAAGGATACATCTGTTGCGGCGCGGCACGCAGCACAATCAGTATCCCGAGAATGCACCTCGAGAGGCGGAACGCCGACTTTATCCCGCGCCTAAATGCCCCGGCAAACCCGACAACGCCACAACCTGAAGGCCCCAGCGACGAAGAGATACTCGCACAATTGAACGCGCGCCCGGCGGTATCGGCCCAAGGAGCGGAGGAATAAAGACCCATGGTCAGCTTGTCGGACGGCGCAATGAATGTTGCTGCCGCGAAGATGTATTTCCACAATCATCTATCCGTTCGCGACTACTATGCGCAGGACGAAAGCCTTGCAAACGGCTACGTGCTGGGCAAGGGAGCGGAAGCTTTAGGGCTCAACGGTAACGAGATCACCGCCGAACAATTCGATCGTCTTTTGCAAGGCCGCGACCCGACGAGCGGCGCGGTACTTCGAGCCAAAGCCACGCATGGAGACACAGAGCGGGCCGGTTGGGATGTCACGCTATCGCCCCCGAAAACCGTCAGCATCCAGGCGCTCGTCGCCGGCGACAGACGCTTGATAGAAGCGGATCGCCAAGCCGCGATTCGCGCCATTCACGAAGTCGAGCCATGCGCGCTCAGCCGACAGCACGGCGGCAGCCAGTGGGTGCAGACGGGCAACGTTGTAGCCGTAATGTTCGAACACCATGAGGCGCGGGAGTCGATAAACGGTGAGCACGGACCCATGCCGCAACTACATCACCACACCTTCATCGCAAACCTGACGCACCGGCCTGACGGGCAATGGCGCGGCCTCGACCCCGATCAGATTTATAAAGCCCGTCGGTTTATCGATGCGGTCTACATGAGCGAGCTAGCCAAGAACGTGCAACAACTCGGCTATCAGATAGTGCGCGGTTCCGATGGCACCTTCGAGCTGGCCGGGTTTACGCGCAAACAAATCGAAGCCTTCTCGGAACGTTCGCAGGACATTGAACGCATCGAGACCGAACGCGGCATCACCAATCCTAGGGCGGCGCGCGACATCCGGCTCGAGACAAGGAAGCCGAAGCGTGAGCACGACGCGGCGGCGCTTAGAGCCGAGCACCAGGCGCTGGCGGCCGAACACGGAATTGACCTTAGCTACCGTCCAACAACTCCCGTTCACACCTTCGCAATTAGCCCGGAGGCGCAAGCTGAGCGCTCATTCAATTTCGCCATTCGCCACGCTACTAACCGCCAGGCGGTCGCGGACCATCGCGATATCGCGCTTGCAGCATTGAGGCATGGAGTTGGTGCCACGGACATCGACCATATCCGCACCCGGATGGCCATCGAACAGCAGAATGGCAATCTGATCGCAGCCGGACACTCGCATCTGCATCCGCTCGATAAATACACAACCCGCGAAATGGTCCGACTCGAGCGGGAAAACTTAACCCTCGTCCGGGACCACATGAACCGGGGCCGCCCAATCGCCGGCATCGCTATCCGCAGCGCAGTCGACGGCCAGACCTCGTCAACCGGAACCCGGGAAGTCCGGGAATGGGCGGCGGCTGAGAAGCTACTGCCGGACCAAACCGAGGCGGCGGTCATTACCCTCACCACACCGAAATGGGCAAGCGCGATCGAGGGTCTCGCCGGTACGACCAAGACAACCCTGGTCGGCGGAGTAAATAATTTCGCGGAAGGCCACGGCTGGACGGTGCGCGGATTCGGAACAACCAGCGGTGCCAGGAACGCGCTAAACAAGGCCGGCATTGATAGCCAAACCATTGCAAAGACCCTCGCATCCCCGCTGCCGGCCAAGAGCGGGCGCGAGCTGTGGATCATCGACGAGTCGAGCCTGTTAGCCACCGTGCCCGTCAACCAACTCCTCAAGCTCGCCGTCGAAAGAGGCGTCGAGCGCATCCTCTTCGTCGGCGACCAAAAACAACACATAGCCATCGAGGCCGGACATCCGGTCCTCCAGTTCCTTAACGACAATATGGTGGTGGCGCACCTGACCACCATTCGCCGCCAGAAGGATCCGGACCTGAGAAAAGTGGTCGAGCTTAGTGCCGACTACCGACCAGACGAAGCTATCGACCTGCTCCTTGAACAGAACCCCATCGCCGAGATTGCGGACGCCACGGAACGCTACGAGCGGATCGCGGCCGAGTACCTGAACGCGTATGAAGCGAAGCTGAACTGTCTTGTGGTATCGCCGGCAAACGACGAGCGGCGCGACCTCAACCAGGCCATCCGCTCGACCCTTGTAGCTCACCAATATGTCGGCAGCCTGGGCCAGGAACACCACATCCTCATCCCCCGCGATATGACTCCGGAGCAGCTTAAGGACGCACGCAGCTACCACCAAGGCGACGTCATCTACTTCAGACGCGGGAGTAGGTCACGCGCGATTCCGAACCGCGCATACCTTACGGTTGCAACTGTGAACGACGATACCCTCACCCTCCGCGCCGAAAACGGCCGCGTACTTGAATTCGACCCAACCCGATGGAAGGGCCTTAGCGTCTACACCTCGGAAACCCGAACCATCGCGCCCGGCGATCGCCTGGAATGGCGCGAGCCCGACAACAAACGGGGCATCGCAAACCATGAATATGCGACCATCCGGAAGCTCGACGCCCGCAATATCGAGGTCCGGTTCGACAACGGGCGCAAGGTGTCCATGCCCATATCTGATGCCAGGAAAGTTGACCTTGGCTACGCCAGCACCAGCCACGCGAGCCAAGGCAGTACGGTGCAACGTGTGGTTATGCACGTCGATAGCACCCGGCATGTCGACCTAGTGAATATCAGACAATGGTACGTCGGCAACTCACGCGCCGAACTCGACGCACGTGTGTATACCGACAGTGTGCAGGGAATGCGGCGTGCGGTCTCTCGAACCCAGGACAAGGAACTGGCGCTTGATGTTGTAAATCAGCGACCCCGGCAATCGCAGACTCAGTCATTTAGGCTTTAAATGAAGGCACCCGTCAACAAAGACCAACAACTCGAAGAACTCTACAAACTGGTTCCAGACGTACATTGCAAAGGTTTCTGCCAACTCGAATGCCGCGCTCTTGCTATTGGAGCGGTGGAATATGTGCGTATCCGAGAACGGGTCGGACTAGCCGCCCTGAAAGTACGCGACGCTCGCGACCCATGCCGCTGTCCACTGTTGACCAAGGACGGCAAATGCTCCGTATATGACATTCGCCCGCTTATTTGCCGCCAATGGGGTGGTATCCAGAGCATGCCATGCCCGTTCGGGTGCAGACCCGACACGGGATTGATCAACGCGCAGGCGGCGGATGAATTGCAGAACAAAATGCACTCGCTCACAACGCCTGTTGTCTTTGTTAGGCTAGGTGCCGAGCTGCCGGAGAGTTTTTCTGTCAGAAGACACTACACCCTGTTAGCGACAAAGCGGCTCACGCTGCGCTTGTCATCACACCTCTTTCGATTGTCGCATATCCGGCCATGGTGGCGGCTGATTAAATGCCGGTTGACTAAACTAACCGTGCCTCCCTCGAAACGCACATCAAACCGTGACTCTGCCTGGTCCTTACTTCTCTATACCCGGTGGGGTGCGTGCACCATCGACCTAAATATCTGGCGCGAGCCAATCCGATAAAAACATCTCACGATGGTGCGTCCGCCTCTTCCGCAACCGCGCCATGTCTAAGACGAGAGGTGCTCAGTGAATAAGTGGCCAAAGGTTTTAATTTTTTCAATGCTTGGTGCAGCTGGAACGGTACTCAATACCGTCTTGCTACTGGCCCTCTTGTTTCGCGGCAGCCCGCCAAGTTCAACAGGGGCCAGCGCGCAGAACGACCCTTCAGCGCAAGCCGTTGCCCGGCACGACGTCTGTCTCTTGATGAGCAGCCACGACCCGCCGGACTCGCCCTTAAGCGACCTGATGGCGCGATTTCACTGCACCCGCGAGGATGCGGAGGCGTTGCTCAGGACCGCTGGTGAGGACCAAGAGGCCCATCGATTTCGATGTTCGCCAACTGGAGCGGTCGAATAAGGTGCGGCTCCAAGAGATGCAGGCAACCGCGCCAGCCTTTTCAGGCACGGCTAAGAAGCCTTGGCACGGTCGCGCTTGCAGGCCCTATCTCGCCTATTTCAGATCCCCCGGCCATCGATCTTTCAGGGGGATGGCCGGGAATAGGTTTTTGAGAATCTCAGTCAGTCAGCATGGCCTGCCGCGAGAGCGGGAGCGGCCAGGAGGTTTAATGCAATTCGACCAAGCACTCGCAGTAATCGCCGGCATCATGCGCGACGGTGTCGCTAAACATCCTGACAACGAATGGACGCGGCGTGGTGTCGAGTTCCATCTCGGCCGAGCCGAAGAGCATTTACGCCTGTTGCGCGAAGGTGAACAGCTCGAGGACCACCTGGCTCATGCTGCAACGCGCCTGCTGATGGCGTTGACATTGAGGGAAATCGGCTGAAGCCCAAAAGCCCTTCCGCTGGAGCGGAGGCGGGCAGGAGGCAAGTAACGGTGAACAAAGCGCAGTCGCCTAGCGAGGAGAATCACAATGGGCAAGCTCGATAATGTTCTTCGTTGGATCGCGTGGTTGTGGGTGTTCGGTCCTATGATTTTTTTGGGCCTGGTGGGCGGTGTTGCAGTATGGATTCCGATTACCGCGATTCAGGCGGGCTGCTCGTTATGGCACGCCCGACCTGATGCCTTATTCCCATCTGGCGGCCGAAGGCGTCGCCATGCTGAAGGATGGCTCCCTGTTGCGATGCTTCCGGGTCTACGGGCCAGACCTGAAAAGCGCCAGCCTCGACCAACTGCTGGCGGTCAAACATCACGGCAACCTCGCCTTGCTGCGCCTGGCGGATGGTTGGATGGTACAGAGCGACCTCGTACGGTATCACGCCACCGATTACATCGGCGGCGGACATCTACCTGACCCGGTCACCCAACTGATCGAACATCAGCGGGAACGCCATTACAAGGCGCAAAAGACTCACCTCGAAACCGCCATCAGCATGTCGATCACCTATCGACCGCCTTCGGACAACGAAAATCGGGCGCGGCGGCTATTTTTTATAGACCAGTCGCGCGACGACGAGCGCAACTTACAGTATTTTCTTGAAACCACCGACGCGCTGGCGCATGACCTCACCGCTCACCTTCGTCTGGAAGCCATGAACAGCGAAGAACTGCTGTCCTTCGTTGAGAGCTGCATCATCGGGGAGCAAGTCCAAGTTCGCGCGCCCGGCGTAATGAACTATCTCGACACCTTTGTCGGGCGACACCGCCTTGTGGTCACCAGACGCCCGAGCATCGGCGGCAGGGCCTTGCGCGTGGTCATTCCCACTGGCCTGCCGCTGGAATCGCACGCTGAGGTGGTCGATTTCCTTTGTGAGTTGCCCTTTCCGTACCGCTACAGCGTGCGGGCAATTCTGCTCGGCACTCAGAAAGCAGGCAAGGTCGTTTCCGAAATCCGCAAGAAACACCATCAAAAGACCCGGCGAAAGTGGGATTTCCTTAAAGAGACCACCGGAAAGCAATCGACGCCTACCTATCTGAACGAACACGCGGTGGAGATGGCCTTCGACGCCACTGAGGCGGCAAAAGAGGCGGAATCAAATACCGTGCGGGAAGTGTACTTCTCTTGTGGCGTAATCATTACCGACCCGGACACCAGAGAGGCGGACGCCAAAGCTGAAATGGTGCGCTCTCTCTTCTCGCATCATCGGTTTAATGCCCGCGTCGAGCAATTCAACACCGTTGAGGCTTGGCGAGGATTTTTGCAGGGCGACGGCTACAGCAATCGGCGCAAGCCGGTTGTGTCGAGTATGAATCTTTCCGACCTCACCCCGATGCGTACCACTTGGACGGGTGACTTATACAACCCTAATCCCATGTATCCGCCCAAAACGCCGCCACTCTTCTATGCAACTACGGACGGCCTCACGCCCTTCCGGTTCCATTTGCACGACAGCGATGTTGGACACGGTCTCGGGCTCGGGCCTGTCGGGGCGGGTAAAAGCACCCTCGCGTCATACATCATCGCGCAAAGCTCAAGATCCCGAATATGCAGGTATTCGCATTCGATAAGGGGCTCAGCTCTTTCATTCTGACGAAAGCGTGTGGCGGCGAACATTGGGATTTGGGCAACGACGATATCAGCGCGGCACCACTCATTAACATCGATCAATTGGTCGAACGGGAATGGGCACACTGGTACATCTGCACCCTTCTACGGCTGGCGCTTGACCGCAATCTCGACCCGAGCGAAGACGAGGCTGTCTGGCGTGCGCTCGAATTGCTCGCCGACACACCCCGGAATTTCCGCACCATCACCGCGCTTCAAGGGATGATCCAAAATGCCGCCCTCAAGGCGGGGTTAGCGCGGTACACCCTCAAAGGCGCGATGGGCCGGTACATCGATGCGAATGAGGACGAGCTACTCGCTTCCCGGTTTATCACCTTCGAACTGGAAACCTTGCAGAATAACGAGGCCCTCGTGCCGGTTCTGCTCTACCTGTTTCACCGTATCGATCAGCGGCTCGATGGCCGCCCTACCCTGCTGGTTATCGACGAAGCCGCGTGGGTGCTTCTCACGAAAAGCGTGTTTGGCGATAAGCTCGATCAGTGGCTGCGCGACTGCCGTAAGAAGAATGCGGCGGTCTGGCTGC
>WNFC01011011.1_pt1 | contig 18137 bp, 15 predicted proteins | sample 5400541 | NCBI WGS metagenome assembly WNFC01 (sample SAMN13153342, study PRJNA577476) | soil metagenome | isolation source: 120 cm saprolite under Douglas fir tree site 2 hole 2 replicate 1 | place: USA:California | collected 2015-04-18
GCGATCTGCGAGGAGTGGCTCGAAGGCGCCCGGGCACGGCTCGCCGCGGCGGTCGCCGACCGCAAGGCCGACCAAGGCGACACCGCCGCGCCGTTCTAGCATGAAATCAAAGACCAATGTTCACTAGTAATGAGTATCCACAGTTAGTCGGTTGGCGGGCGGCCGATCCCGGACAGGACCTGCAGCACCCCGTCGGCTAGGCGTTCCGCGTGCGCGGCATCCTCGCCGAGCGACACCTCGGCCACCGCCAGCATCAGCGCACCGGTCATCACCACGGCGAGCGCCTCGTCCAGCGGCTCCGCGCTGCGCGCGAAGAAGTCGGCGTTCTTGTCCGCCCACTCCCGCAGCCGCTGCCGCATCAGCAGGTCGAACCCTGGCGGCCCGTCCCCGCGCACGAACAGCCTGGCCAGTTCGCGCTCCTCGACGCATCCGTCCAGGTAGGCCCGGGCCCCGGCGAGGAACAGTTGCTTGGGTTCGGTCACGCCGGCGTCCCGCGCCCCCCGCACGGCGCTGCGGGCCCGCTGCGCCTGGCTCTGGTGGAAGTCCTCGAACAAGGTGAAGTACAGGTCGGCCTTGCCGGTGAAGTGATGGTAGAGGCTGCCGACGCTGGCGCCGGCGCGGGCCACCACGTCCGTCACCCCAGCCTGGGCGTAGCCGACCGACGTGAAGACATCACGGGCGGCGGCGATGAGCGCGGCGCGGGTCGCCGCGCCGCGCTCGGAAGCCCGCACGATAGGCTCAGGGATGTCAGTCGTCATACGCTTGCGCAGCGCTCCTCACAGTCGGCTGCTCCAGGGGACAAGGCTACGCCTGCCCGTAAGGTACGCGAGTTCGCAGTACGGCCACCCAGGGAAGGTACTCCTGTCATGACCGAGAACCTGGCGAACGGCACCGAATCCAGCCAGGTCGTCACGCCCGAGCCCGGTCGGCGGGCGCCCGACCGGAACCTGGCCCTGGAACTCGCCAGGGTCACCGAGGCCGGCGCGATGGCCGCCGCGCGCTGGGTAGGCCGCGGCGACAAGAACGGCGCTGACGCGGCCGCCGTGCACGCCATGCGCTTGCTGATCAACACCGTGTCGATGAACGGCGTCGTGGTCATCGGCGAGGGCGAGAAGGATCACGCCCCCATGCTGTACAACGGCGAGCAGGTCGGCGACGGCACCGGCGCCCTGTGCGATGTGGCCGTCGACCCGATCGACGGTACTCGCCTCACGGCAAATGGCATGCCTAACGGAATCTCGGTGCTGGCGGTCAGCGCACGCGGTTCGATGTATGACCCGTCAGCCGTCTTCTACATGTCCAAGCTGGTCACCGGTCCAGCGGCGGCGGACGTGGTGGACATCGAGGCGCCGCCCGGGGACAACGTCGCCGCGGTCGCCCGGGCCAAGGGGGTCTCGCCGCAGGACGTCACGGTCGTCATCCTGGACCGGCCGCGGCACGCCAAGCTCATCGACGAAGTCAGGGCCGCAGGCGCCCGGATCAAGCTCATCATGGACGGCGACGTGGCCGGGGCCATCATGGCCGCCAGGGAAGGTACCGGGATCGATCTGCTGCTCGGCGTGGGCGGCACGCCGGAAGGCATCATAACCGCGTGTGCGATCAAGTGCCTGGGCGGGATCATCCAGGGCCGGCTGGCGCCGCGAGACGAGGCCGAGCGCAACCGCGCCCTGGCCGCGGGGCACGACCTCAAGCACGTGTTCACCACGGACGACCTGGTCACCTCGGAAGACGCGTTCTTCGCGGCCACCGGCATCACCGACGGCGAACTGCTGGCCGGCGTTCGGTACCGGGCCGGCGGCGCTACCACTCACTCACTGGTCATGAGGGCGCGATCGGGCACTATCCGGACCATCCAGAGCGAGCACCAGCTCTGGAAGCTGCGCGCCTACAGTTCGGTCAACTTCGACGGCACCAGCTGACCGCTGTGCTCAGCCCGGACGAGCTCAGTGCCTTCCTGGCTGATGTGGAAACGCCGCCATCCCCGGTAGCGCAAGCGATCCTCGCCAGCCTCACAGAACTCCGCGCACCGGCACCGCAGCGACACGCATCCAGCAGACGTCGGGCCACGGTCTTGCCGCGGATCATGTGGCCTGGTTCGCTGGGTTGAGTCAGGACATCGTTTCGCAAGGAAGACGGCACGAGGGGAGGCCAGCATGGCCGCAAGCGCACACCCGGCCGGGACCACACTGGCCGGAACGACCGGGGCCCGGACCCCACCGTTTGCGTCGGCCTGGCGGCGAGCGCACCTGACTGTGGACGAGCGGGTGGCCAGGGGCCGGACTGCTCGCGGTGAGGCGCCACGGTCGAGCCACGGCCGGTGGGCACCCGCACCCGACCGCCCAGACCCTATTGCCCTGCTTGAGGAGCAGGGGGAATCACGGGTACCTCACCTGGTCCCGATCCGGTACGGGCGGATGCTGGTCTCGCCGTTCACGTTCTACCGGGGCGCCGCGCTGATCATGGCCGCCGACCTGGCGGCCACCCCCGTGTCGGAGGTGACTGTCCAGCTGTGCGGTGACGCGCACCTGTCGAACTTCGGCCTGTTCGGGACCCCCGAGCGCCAGATGATTTTCGACATCAACGATTTCGACGAGACCCTCCCCGGCCCGTGGGAATGGGACGTTAAGCGCCTCGCGGCCAGCTTCGAGATCATGGGACGTGACCGGGGCTTTCCCCCGGCCGACCGGCGCGCCGTCGTGATGGCCGGGGTCGCTGAGTACCGGGACCGCATGCGCCAGGCCGCCGGGATGGCGACCCTGGGCGCGTGGTATGACCAGCTCGAGGCCGGGGTGCTGCTCAACCTGGTGCGCCAGGAGACGCGCGTCAAACGGGTCAGCAAGAGGGAGGCCAGGGCTTTCGAGCGGGACGTGAAACAGGCCCACACCCGGGACAGCACCCGGGTGTTCGCCAAGCGCGCGGACGAGGTCGAGGGCGAGCTGCGGATCGTCGCCGACCCGCCACTGATCGTGCCGATCGAGGACATCATCATGCCGGGGTCGGAATGGGAGAATACCGAGGAGCTGATCAAGAAAGGGCTCAGCGCCTACCGGCGTACGCTCGGGCACCATCACCACCCGATCGAGGAATTCCGCTACGTTCACTCGGCTTACAAGATGGTTGGCGTCGGCAGTGTCGGGACCCGCTGCTACATCATGCTGATGCTGGGCCGCGACCACAACGACCCGCTCTTTCTGCAGATCAAGGAGGCGCAAGCCTCCGTGCTCGAGCGGTTCGTGGGCACGAGCACCTACCGGCATCACGGCGAGCGGGTGGTGGCGGGGCAGCGCCTGATGCAGGCGGCGACCGACATCTTCCTGGGCTGGGTTGGCATAAAAGGGCTCGACGGCGTCACCCGCGATTACTATGTCCGGCAGTTCCAGGACTGGAAGGGCGGCGCGGACGTCGACAACCTGCTCGTGCCGGGAGCCACTCTCTACGCGCGCATCTGCGGTGCGACGCTCGCCCGCGCCCACGCCCGCTGGGGCGACCGGATCGCAATCGCCTCCTACCTGGGCAAGAGGGATGCTTTCGACCGAGCGATCGCCGACTTTTCTTCCCACTACGCCGACCAGAACGAGCGGGACTACGAGGCCTTCGCAGCGGCCGTGAAGTCTGGGCGGCTTACTGCCCAGACCGGGCTATAGACGGCGGCGCGGGAACAGGCCGCGGCGGCGAGGCTGGGGCGTGCGAACGTGCACCCGGCCCCCGACGACGAAGGTGCGCAGCTCGATCACGGGCACACCTGGTGCCGGCGGTACGGGCGGCGGCGAGGCTCCGTCGGCGGCGCGGCGGCCGGTCATGCTGCCGAAGACCACGGCGACCCCCTCCGGGACGAGCACGTGCACCTGGCCGCCGATCGCAGTCGCGTAGACGATCGTGCGGCTGCCCTGGAGCAGCGCTTCCCTGAAGTCGAGCACCACCTGGCCGCCCACGGCAGTCACGGCCAGCCGGTCGGGAACCACCCACCGCCCGTCCCGCCGCTCCCGGCTGAAGAACGCGCTCACCGCCCGTGAGCTGTCCAGGCGCAGCGGTTGCGCCGCCGGTGCCGCCAGGTCGCTGGTGAGCACCACCAGATCGCCCAGCGTGCGGGCGGCATAAGCCCGCTGGACGCGTTCAGCATGTTCGTCCAGGGTGAGCCTGCCGTCACCCGCGGCCTCAGAGAGCGCCACCACCACGCGCTCCCGATCAGCGTCGGAAGCTCGGAGGTTACGCGGGGCCGGACGGGAACTCACCCCATGAAGATATCCGGCCTTGACGCCGGCAGGCCTGATCCCTAGCCTGACGCGGAACACCTCCGGCCTCCCGCCGGCTGGAAGCGGCCGGCCTCGCGAGACCAGGGAGCGGCAATGAACCGTGACGGCGCAGGCCCCCGGGGCGAACGCGACCGCCGGGGCCGGGTGGCCACCGCCACGGCGTTCTTCGTCCAGGGCCTCTGCTTCGCCGTGGTGGTGACCCGGGTATCGGTGCTCCAGGACAAGTTCCACCTGTCCAACGGGCAGCTCACCATCGTGCTGCTGATCGTCCCGGTGATCGCCGGGGTGGGCAGCGTGGCGGCCGGCCCGCTGGCGGCCAGGTTCGGCAGCGCCATCGTGCTGCGCGTCGCACAGCCGCTGGTCTGCCTCACCCTCCCGGCCATCGGGTTCGCCAGTAGGCTGGGCGAACTGTATGCGGCGGTCGCCGTGTTCGGGCTGGTCGTCGGGGTCGTGGACGCGACCATGAACATGCAGGGCGCGGTCACCGAGAAGCGCTACGGGTACAGCATCATCACCGCGTTCTACGGCTTCTGGAGCATGGCCGGGATCCTCGGCGGGCTCTGGAATGCGGCCGCGGGCAAGCTCGGGCTCTCACTGGGTGTCGCGTTCAGCGTCGCCGCGGCGGGAGGCCTCGCCGGGTCGCTGATCAGCGGGCGGGCCTTGTTCGGCAAGTCTGAGGATGTGGCACCGGTGTCCGAGGCCGCCGCCAAGAAGGCGGGCATCACGATCCCGTGGCGGCCGATCATCCTCATCGGCATCGCCATGGGCTGCATGTACGTCGGGGACGCCGCGGTCTCGAACTTCAGCTCGGTGTACATGGACAAGGTCCAGCATGGCGGCAAAGCGGTGCTCCCCCTCGCCTACGCCGCGTACCAGACGATGATGGTGGCGGGCCGGGCCATCGGCGACCACACCGTGCGGCGGTTCGGCGCGGCGGCCGTGGTGCGGGCCGGCGCCGTGGTCGCCGCGGTGGGGCTGCTCTGCGTAGTGCTGGCGCCCTCCCCGTACCTCGCGATCGGTGCGTTCGCGCTGACCGGGCTCGGCTTCTGCGTGGTGCCACCGCAGTGCTTCTCGGCCACGTCCAAACTCGACCCGACCGGGTCAGGCATCGCCATATCCCGGGTCAACGTGTTCAACTACGCCGGCTTCGTGCTCGGCGCCGCGCTCGCGGGGGGGATCGCAGGCGGGGTGGGCGGCTCCGCGGGCTGGCGGGCCGCGTATGCCGCGCCGCTGGTGCTCACCGCGGTCATCGTCGCCCTGGCCCGCGGCTTCGATCCGAAGCCCGCGCTGGGCCCCGTCGGCGATGCCGGGACCGCGGCGGAGGCCGAGGCCGGCACCGCGCCCGCCTGACCCCGCGTGCTCACCGGGGCCGGCCGGGCGGGGCTGGCGGCGCTGGCCGCACTGGGTGCGGCCGGCGGCCACGCCGTGGTCGCCAGCAAGTCGGGCGCCGGCCGGGACCCCGCTGGCGGAGGCTACAGTGCGGGCATCGAGGTCAACCAGCCACCGCGCCGCGACACCGCCGGACGGACGGGTGACCGTCACCAGGAACGCCAAAGGCATCCAAACGGCTGGTGAATGGCGGATGTCAACCACCTCTGAGGGCGCTGTTGGCACCGAAGGCCCCGTCGAGCGACTATCCGCCTTTCCCCCTGGCCGGCGGGTCGGCGCTGGCTGGTAACTCGAGGCTGACGGGTGCGGTGGGCAGTCGCCGCGACTCGTACCCGTGCCCGCCTAGCCTGACCGGCGCGGTTGGGCGGCGACCGCCGTCCTCTGTTAGTTTGCTGATAGCAAGTATCGGCGGAGACGAGGGGAAGACGGCCAGGTGGGCGAGTCCGTGGATGGCCAGCCGCAAGGACCCCGGGCGAACGGGCAAGGCGGGCATACCGACCCCGGCCTGAACGGGGGCGCCGCGGGGGCTCAAGATACGGCCGCAACAGCTCAAGGCACCGCCGCAGGGACTCAGGGCGCCGCGGTCCCGGGTCAGCGCGGCCGGCCCGGCGATCACTACAAGTGGCTGGCCTTGTCGAATACCACGCTCGGCATGCTGGCCGCGACGGTCAACGCCTCCATCGTGATCATTGCCCTGCCCGCGATCTTCCGCGGCATCCACCTCGATCCGCTGACCGCCGGCAACGTGAGCTATCTGCTCTGGATGCTGATGGGATACCTGGTGGTGTCCGCCGTGCTGGTGGTGACGCTAGGACGGCTGGGCGACATCTTTGGCCGCGTGCGCATGTACAACCTGGGATTCACGGTCTTCGCGCTGGGCGCGCTGGCGCTGCCGTTCGACCCGCTGACCGGGCCGGGCGGGGCACTCTGGCTGATCGGATTCCGGGTCGTGCAGGCTACCGGCGGCGCCATGCTGATGGCCAACTCCCCCGCGATCCTGACCGATGCGTTCCCTTCGAACCAGCGCGGCACGGCCATGGGAATCAACCAGGTCGCGGGCATCTCTGGTACGTTCATCGGCCTGATCCTGGGTGGCGTGCTCGCCGCAATCAACTGGCGCCTGGTGTTCATCGTCTCGGTGCCGATCGGAGTCGGGGGGGCCATCTGGTCCTACTTCAGCCTTCGTGAGATCGGCATCCGGACCAGTTCGCAGATTGACTGGCTGGGCAACATCACCTTCGCGGTCGGCCTGATCGGCCTGCTGACCGGCATTACCTACGGCATCCAGCCCTACGGCGGCCACGTGATGGGCTGGACCAGCCCGGTGGTGCTGACCGGCCTGATCGGCGGCGTCGCGCTGCTGGTCGCGTTCTGCTTCATCGAGACGCGGGTCAGCCAGCCCATGTTTGACCTGAAACTGCTTCGGATCCGTGCCTTCGCGGCCGGGAATGCGGCCACCCTGCTGGCCTCGATTGCCCGCGGCGGCCTGCAGTTCATGCTGATCATCTGGCTTCAGGGCATCTGGCTCGTGTTGCACGGCTACAACTACAAGGACACCCCACTGTGGTCGGGAATCTACCTGCTGCCGCTCACCTTCGGATTCGTCGTCGCCGGGCCGGTATCCGGCTGGCTGTCGGACCGGCACGGGGCCCGCGCCTTCGCCTCCGGGGGCTTGCTCGTGTCAGCGGCCGCCTTCGCCGGACTGCTGGTGCTGCCGACGGACTTCAAGTACCTGGACTTCGGGGTCCTTATCTTCATATCCGGTGCCGGGATGGGCTTGTTCTCGGCGCCGAACGCGGCTGCGATCATGAACAGCGTGCCGGCCCGGCAGCGGGGTGCGGCCTCAGGAATGCTGGCCACCTTCATGAACTCCGGCTTCGTGCTGTCCATCGGCATCTTCTTCTCGCTGATGATCGCGCCGTACGCCCTGGCCCATCAGATCGGGCAGACCCCGCCGGTCGCCAGCCTGTTCGCCGCCTTCCTCGGTTACAACCCGGTCCATGAACTGCTGGCCCCCACCGGGGTGCTCAGCAAGCTGCCGGCCCACAGTGTGGCCACGCTGACCGGCAAGCAGTTCTTCCCGCACCTGATCTCAGGGCCGTTCCATCACGGCCTGGTGATCGTCTTCAGCATGGCGATCGCGATGCTGGTGATCGCCGCGGGTGCCTCGCTGCTACGCGGCGGCCGGTATGTCCACGATGAGCACGCGGTCGCCGGGGCTACCGCCGGGACTGCCGGACCCGCTGAGGTGGCCGCCGAGGTTGCCATCGGGGCCAGCCCCGAGCTTGCCGTGGAGGTCGCAGCCGAGATTGGCGGCGAAGAAACGCGCCACCCTCGGCCCAGACCGGCAAGCCCAGGACCCTCGGCCCAGACCGGCAAGCCCAGGACCCTCGGCCCAGACCGGCAAGCCCAGGCTCTCGGGCCAGAACGGCTAGCTGGGCCGCTTGGGTGAGAACCACCACTCCTCGAATGCGGCGCATCGGCCGTCGGCGGCGAACCGGATCACCCACAGATCGCGGAACTCCTGCTGGACCGGATCTCCGTACCAGACCTCCACCCGCACCACCGCCGTGTCCCCGTCGACCGCGACGACCTCGCTGGTCATGCGGAACACCTCGGCGGGGCCGGCCCGCTCGGCCTCCCACATCCGCGCGATCGCGGGTAGCCCGGTGACCGGCTCGTCATAGGGTCCTTGCTGATAGGTCGCATCCGGGGTGAAGAGCCCGGTGAGCGCCCCTGTCCCGGCCGACCGCCAGGCGCGCTCGTATGCAGCCACCCAGGCCGCCACCCCATCTCTGTCCACGCGCTCCTCCTATCGATTAACAGTTCGGATTTTGGCCCCTATAGGGGCCAAAATCTTAACTGATAACGATCGTCCATGGGGGACCGGCGGTGGGGTTGACATTGGGGATTTGGTCTTCTAACGTTTTACTAACATCATAGTAAAGCAGTAGTGGGAGGCTGAGTGTTCCGATTCCGCCTGGACAGCGCGTCGGGCGTTCCGCCGTACCTGCAGCTTGTCCATCAGGTACGGCAGTCGCTGCTGCTGGGTTATCTGCGGGAGGGCGACCGCCTGCCGACGGTCAAGGACGTCGTCAGCGACCTGGCGATCAACCCCAACACCGTCGTCAAGGCCTACCGGCAGCTCGAGCACGAGGGGCTGGCGGGCGGCAAGCCCGGTCAGGGCACGTTCATCACCGGCACCCTGTCGCCTGCCACCCCGGACACTCACCACGCCCTGCGGGCGTCGCTGGAGAGATGGCTCCGCGACGCTGATGCGGCCGGGCTCAATGACGACGAGGTGACGGCGCTGATCGCCGTGGCCCGCAATGACATGAGGAAGGAGAAGGTCTGATGATCCACGATGACGTCGTCGGCAACGCCCCGGCGCTGCGGACAGCCGGGCTGGGCAGGCGCTACGGCCACGTGTGGGGCCTGCGCGACTGCACGCTCACGGTGCCGGCCGGCGCGGTGGTTGGCCTGGTGGGGCCGAACGGCGCGGGCAAGACGACCCTGTTGCAGATGATCATCGGGCTGCTCCAGCCGACGGAAGGGCAGCTGGAGGTCTTCGGCGAGACCACGCGCGCGAACAGCGCGAAGGCTCTGGCGCGGGTCGGCTACGTCGCCCAGGACCATCCGCTGTACCGCGACTTCACCGTCGCGGACATGTTCCACCTGGGCCGCGCGATGAACCCGAGCTGGGATCAGGGCGTGGCCACGGCGCGGATGGACGCCCTCGGCATCCCGCTCAAGCGCAAGATCAAGGGCCTGTCCGGCGGCCAGCAGGCGCAGGTCTCGCTGGCCATGGCGCTGGCCAAGCGCGCGCCGCTGCTGGCGCTCGACGAGCCGGTCTCCAGCCTCGACCCGATCGCCCGGCTGGATTTCATGCGGGAGCTAATGGCCGCGGCCGCCGACACCGGCGTCACCGTCATCGTCGCCTCGCACGTGGTCTCGGAGCTGGAGCGGCTGTGCGACTGGCTGATCGTGCTCACCGGGGGACGGATGCAGCTGGCCGGGCCGGTCGACGACCTGCTCGCGGCGCACCGGCTGCTCACGGTCCCCCGCGCGACCCGGGACGCGGAGCTTCCCGGGCTCGCCATCCACCGCGCCGACAGCGACCGGCACTCCACCGTGCTGGTCCGCATCGACCCAGCCCGGCTGGCGGCGCAGGAACGCCGCGAATGGGGGGTCGAGCCGGTGGGTTTCGAGCAGCTCGTGCTGGCCTACCTGCAGCGCCCGTCCGGGGCGAGCACAGACAATCCCGCTCAGGCCGCGGCGCGGCCCGGGCCGGCCACCAAGGAGGTAACCCGATGATCTGGGTCAGCTGGCGGCAGTCCCGCAGCCAGGCCATTGCCTGCCTGGGAGTGCTCGCCGCCCTCGCGGTCTACGCGATCCTGGTCGGCAGTTCGATGCGCACGGCGTTCAGCCACGACGGCCTGGCCGCGTGCCTGGCCCGCAGCCAGGGGACCAGCTGCCCAGCCGCCGTCAGCGCCTTCATGAACAAGTTCGGCTCTGCGGTCAACATCGCGTTCTGGTCCGTGCTGCTGATCGCCCCCGGGCTGCTCGGGGTCCTTGTCGGCGCGCCGCTGATCGCCCGGGAACTGGAATTCGGCACCTGGCGGCTGGCCTGGAGCCAGACGGTCCCGCGGACCCGGTGGCTGGCTGTCAAGCTGGCCCTGGTCACCGGCGGACTCGTGCTGCTGGGCGCGGCGATAACCGCGGTGATCACCTGGTACCGCGCGCCGATGGACCGGCTCACCGGCCATCTCATCAACAACGTCTACGACTTCGAGGGCCTGGTCCTCACCGCCTACATCCTGTGCGCGTTCGGGTTCGCCCTCCTGGCCGGCCTGCTCCTGCGCCGCAGCATCCCGGCCATGATCGCCGCGTTCATCCCGTGGCTGGCCATCCGGCTCGCGGTCGAGTACCTGCTGCGGCCCAACTTCCAGGCCCCCCTGACGTTCCGGCAGAACTGCGCAAGCGGGTGCTCCGTCGGCGCCGGCATAGGCTCCGTGCCACCGGTAACCGGCCACATCGGGGACTGGGTGCTGGGCCAGCCCGCCGGCCAGTCAGGAAACCAGCTCGTCAGCTACCTGTACCAGCCAGCCGACCGGTTCTGGCACTTCCAGTTCATCGAGGCCGGCCTGTTCGTGGCGCTCACCGCGGCCGCGCTCGGCGCCGCTATCTGGCTGCTGCACCGCCGCCCCGCGTGACGCTCACCGGTCAGCGGGCCTGGTCATGAGGGCCGCTGACCGGCAAGCGCGCCTCGAAGGCTAAGCGCGCCTCGAAGGTCCCGGCCCCGCCAATGGGGTCTCCGCGAAGAGGGTCCCCGCCAATGGGATCCCCGCGAAGGGGGTCCCCGCGAAGGGCACCTCTACCAAGCGGGTCTCGGCCGGGGGCGTCTCCTCTACCAGGGGCGCCTCCGCCGCCAAGGGGGCCACCGCCGAAGGGGTCACCCCCGGGGGCGTCACGGCCCAGGGCGGCGCGCAGTACGGTCTCCGCCGCGTCCACCTCTGCCCTCGCGGTAATCGCGCTGGTATGGGCGCGGTCGAGGTTGCCCAGCGCTATGCAGTCGTAGGCGACCTGCGCGTCATGCACGGCCAGCTCCAGCTGACGCGAAGCCTCGTCCAGGCTGATGGCACGGTCGTCGCGGCCTGGGATATTCATGGATGTCCTCCTTTTCCTGCCCCCGGACCCGCGCACTCGGCCAGGCCTGACGGGGCGACAACTACCCGCGTGCGGCGCCGGCATGCGGACCTGACCGTCCCGGAATCCGACCGGCCGCAGGCGATCTACGATGGGAGAATCCCTCAGCCACGCACCCGAGGACTTGCCACCATGCCCGAGTTCACCTATACCGACCTGCTCCCGCTGGGCCCGGACGCGGCGGAGTACCGGCTCCTGACGGAGGACGGGATCAGGAGGCGCGTTTCGTTCGGCAGGGAATTTCTTGAAGTGGAACCTGGGGTGCTCAGCGTGCTCGCCCGGGAGGCGATGCGGGATATCGCCCACCTGTTGCGGCCCGCCCACCTGCGCCAGCTACGGGCCATCCTGGACGACCCTGAGGCCAGCGGTAACGACCGGTTCGTCGCGGGCGACCTGCTCAAGAACGCGTGCATCGCGGCCTGGGGGGTGCTGCCGATGTGCCAGGACACCGGCACGGCGATCGTGATGGGCAAGCGGGGCGGGCAGGTGCTCACCGATGGGCACGACGAGGAGCACTTGGCGCGGGGGGTCTACGACGCGTACACGCAGCTGAACCTGCGGTACTCGCAGCTCGCTCCGCTGACCATGTGGGAGGAGCGCAATACCGGGACGAACCTGCCCGCCCAGATCGAGATCTACGCCACTGGAGGCGGGGAGTACAAGTTCCTGTTCATGGCCAAGGGCGGCGGGTCGGCCAACAAGTCGTACCTGTACCAGCAGACCAAGGCGGTGCTGAATCCGGACTCGATGCTCGCCTTCCTTGAGGAGAAGATCCGCTCGCTGGGGACAGCCGCATGCCCGCCCTACCACCTGGCGATCGTGATCGGCGGCACCAGCGCCGAGTACGCCCTGAAGACGGCCAAGTACGCGTCCGCGCGGTACCTGGACACGCTGCCGTCGGCCGGTTCCGCGGCGGGCCACGGGTTCCGCGATGCTGAGCTTGAACAGCAGGTGCTGGGCATCACCCGGCGGATCGGCATCGGCGCGCAGTTCGGTGGCAAGTACTTCTGCCACGATGTGCGGGTGATCAGGCTGCCCCGGCACGGGGCGTCGTGCCCGGTCGCGATCGCGGTGTCCTGCTCTGCCGACCGGCAGGCACTGGCCAAGATAACGCGCGACGGCGTGTTCCTGGAGCGGTTGGAGACCGATCCCGCGGCCTACCTGCTGGAGACCACAGACTCCGATCTCGGCGTTGACGACGTGGTGCGGATCGACCTGACCCGGCCGATGAACGAGATCCGCGCGGAACTGTCCAAGCACCCGGTGGCCACCCGGCTGTCGCTGACCGGGCCGCTCGTGGTCGCGCGCGACATCGCCCACGCGAAGATCGCGGAGCGGCTGGCGGCTGGCGAGCCGATGCCGCGCTACCTGGCCGATCACGCCGTCTACTACGCCGGGCCCGCCAAGACCCCTCAGGGGTATGCGTCCGGCTCGTTCGGTCCCACGACGGCCGGGCGGATGGACTCCTACGTGGACCAGTTCCAGGCCGCGGGTGGGTCGCTGGTCATGCTGGCCAAGGGGAACCGGTCTCCCGCGGTGACCGCGGCGTGCGCCGCGCATGGGGGCTTCTACCTGGGCTCGATCGGCGGCGCCGCGGCCAAGCTCGCGCAGGAATGCATCACCAAGGTCGAGGTGCTTGAGTACGCCGAGCTCGGCATGGAAGCGGTCTGGAAGATCGAGGTCCGCGACTTCCCCGCGTTCATCATCGTGGACGACAAGGGACACGACTTCTTCGCGCCTGCGCCGGAGCCCCCGCTGCTCACCATCGCCCCGGGATCATGAAACGCCAGTAGCTGCAGGGACGAAAAATAGCCGCGACACTCCCTCTATTCACAACCGCTTCACAGGAATCTTGATGGCTACGGCGTGTATCGTCCCGGCCATGCACGTTGCGGCCGGGACGGGGCGGGTGGTCGCCGGACGCTATTACCTTCAGGACCCGATCGGGCGGGGTGCCATGGGCACCGTCTGGCGGGCCAGGGATGCGCTCCTGGCGCGGGACGTCGCAGTCAAGGAGGTATTCCTGCGGGGGGCCAGCACCCCTGAGGACATGCAGGTCCGCTATGAACGCACGTTGCGCGAGGCCAGGACCGCCGCACGGCTGAACCACCCGGCCGTCGTCACCATCTTCGACGTGGTCGAGGCGGACGGCAGGCCCTGGATCGTGATGGAGCTTGTGCAGGCGCGGTCCCTGGAGGAGATCCTGGTCCAGGACGGGCCACTGCCGCCGCTCCGGGCGGCTGACGTCGGGAAGCGGCTGCTCGGCGCGCTCGCCACCGCGCATGCGGCGGGGATCCTGCACCGCGACGTGAAGCCGAGCAACGTGCTGCTCGGCGCCGACGACCGGGCGGTGCTGACCGATTTCGGCATAGCGACCCTGGAGGGAGATCCCGGGCTTACCCAGGTCGGCATGGTCATGGGCACGCCCGGCTTCACCGCCCCGGAACGCATCCGAGGTGAGCCGGCGACTCCGGCGTCCGATCTGTGGTCTCTGGGCGCGACGCTCTATGCGGCAGTGGAGGGCCAAGGGCCGTTCGACCAGCGCGGAAGCTCATTCGCGGTGCTGTCCAGCATCGCGAATGAGGACGCGCCCCGGCCGCGATCGGCGGGAGTGCTGGGCCCGGCGATCGAGGCGCTGCTGCGGCGGGACCCCAGCGCACGGCCCGACGCGACCAGCGCCGGAAGGCTACTCGCCGCGGCGGTGAGCCCGCCGGCGAACAACCGGCCCTCCAGTGGCAAGTACCGTGAGGACCACGAGGCCCCCTTTCAGGAGGCCAGGTACCGCGAGGACCACGAGGCCCCCTTTCAGGAGGCCAGGTACCGCGAGGACCCCTTTCAGGGGGACGTGTACCGCAGGGAGGGTTCCCGGGCGGACCGGTACAACGGCGACGCCAGCCCAAGGGCCGGGTACGGCGGGAACAGTGGCTCCGCCGCCCGGCCGGCCGGTGGCTCAGCGGGAACGGCGGCTCTGCCGGTTAGCAGCACATTTCTGCCGGACGCCAGCCCGCGCGGGTCGAGGCCGACCGCGCCGCAACCTCCAGCCGCTGAACTGCCCCCATGGATGAGCTTTCCCCCGGAGGGGAGCCCGCCCGAGGGGATGCGACCTCCCGCAACGAAGGCCGGTTCCGCGCCGAATGACCCGCCGCCAGGCGCGGCCCCGGGCCCGGCGGCGAACATGGCGGGGCGTGTGGGCTCGCCGGGGCGGGTGAACTCGCTGTGGCGGGTGAATCTGCCATGGCAGGCGGACGCGCCGTGGAGGCTGAACCTGCCGTGGCGGGCGGACGCGCCGTGGAGGCTGAACCTGCCGTGGCGGATGAACCTGAACCGGGCAGCCGACCCGCCCGCCCGGAGCGACACGCCGGCGGGGACTGGCCTCTTCGGCGCGGGGATCACCTTTCCCCGCCCGGCCGGGCACCCGGCCGGGCGGCATGGCGTCCAGGCGGCTGGGCACCGGCGCTGGCTGCTGGCTGGGCTAGGTGCGGTCGCGGTTGTCTGCGTCGGGGTGGCCGGCGGCCTGGCGATCGGACACTCCGGACGCTCCTCGCTGCCATCCGGCTACCACTGGTACACAGCCCCGGCTGCCGGAACGGGTACCACGGCCGGCTTCACCATGGCCGTGCCGAACGGGTGGCAGGCGAGCACTCGTGGCCTTATCACTGATGTGGCCGATCCCGTGGGGCACGTGTCCATGCAGGTCGATCTCACGCCGTTCGAAGCGGCCACTGCCCCGGGTGAGGCGAGCCTGCTGGAGGAGCAGGCCCTCACGGACGGCAGCCTCCCCGGGTACCGCCGGGTCGCGCTCCGCCCCTTGCTGTTCCACGGTCGCCTCGGCGCGGCGTGGGAGTACACCTGGCAGGAGCCCGGCATCGGCCGGGTGGATGTCCTCGACGTTCTCTTCACGGAGCGCGGGCGGACTGGCCGGCAGGCCTACAAGATCCAGGTGTCGACGCCTATGGCGGGCCGGACCGCGAGCCACGCTATCTTCGAAGAGGCTCTGCGGACATTCGGTTCACGCTGAGGGTCCGCCGGACGGTCGCCGGGCCATGCATGCTCAATGCGCAGGCGATCATCCCATCCGCCAGCAAGTGATTGATGTCACCTTGGCTCTTAATGCATATCCGCTCACGCTACGGATACAGTCTCGGACGAAGAGCGAGAACGCACGATCGCCGGTCTGCTTTCGCCATCGCGAAGTGACCTGTTGAGTACGCAACGTGGCTCACGTCAACACAGACGCGGCCTGCTCATGGGGGCAGGAAACGACTTGGGGTCAGGAAAGCCGAGCAGCGCTCAGTAGAACCCGTTCGCCTGCCAGTCAGTAGAACCCGTTCGCCTGCCAGTCAGTAGAACCCGTTCCCCTGCCAGAACGTCCAAGCCTGGCAAGGGTCCCCGTATCTCCCCTGGATATACCCCAGACCCCACTGGATCTGGGTGGCCGGGTTCGTCGCCCAGTCAGCCCCGGCGCTCGCCATCTTCGATCCAGGCAGAGCCTGCGGAATTCCGAACGCGCCGCTGGCATTCTGGGCCAGATAATTCCACCCGCTCTCGCGGGACCAGATGTTATCCAGGCAGCTGTAGTACGTGCTGGGGGCCCACCCGAACTGGGACAACATGTTATAGGCGATCCGCTGCGCCGTGCCAGGATTGGGCGGCGGGAGGTTGACAACCGGAGAGTTGCCAGTCGCAACCGTGGAGCCGCCCGCCGCGGCCGCCTGCACGGTCGGCCGCGCCGCCACCTTGGGCACGCCGACCATGTGCATGGTGTGGGAGGCCGCATCCATGACAATTATCTGCTGGCGCTGCTGCTCTAGGACGGCCATCGCACGGCTGCCGGAGACCGCCGCGGCGGCGATAGCAGCACCCGAGCCCGGAATGTGGCCGGGGCGCAGGACGACCATGTAGCCGGTGACGGCGATCCCGGCAACCGCGGTAACCGCCGTGGCCATCGTCGGCAACAGAACGCCATTACGCCGGGACGCCCGTCTACTTCCGGGGCTGCGCCTCCGGTGTTGTGACAAGGCAGTCCTTTCGTTGGCCAGGCACGCTGGACGCCAGTCGCGAACCCTTGCGGCTCAACGCAGCGCCTCTCCTGGCCCTTACGCCAATACCAGCTGCAGAAACTGGCACGGCGGAACCCGCTGACATGAGTGCCTGGCACCATCGGCGCTACCTTGCCAGAACCCAGGGAGGGGTACGCAACCGCTTCTACGGAAAAAGCTGTGTCGCCCAGACGACCAGCACTGTGGGTTAGATCACAAATTGACAACACGTACTGTCACAATTACCAGCTGTAAGAACTGGCTTAGCTGTGACCACTGCCTGACCAAAGAAAAAGCCGAGGACACGCAGGAGAAGCGCTGGAAAGGCCGCCTCCGCCTCACTTTGTGCTACGGCCGGGCCGGCCAGCACGGCGGCGGCCTTCCCCGCTGGATCCGGGGAAGACCGCCGCTCTCTGCCGTCCTGGCGCCAGCGTCGGCGTCAGTACCAGCCGACCGACTGCGAGTGGCCCCAGGCGGCACAGGGCGAGCCGTAGACCTGCTGGATATAACCCAGGCCCCAGCGGATCTGCGTGGCCGGGTTTGTCGCCCAGTCGGCTCCCGCGCTGGCCATCTTCGATCCAGGCAGCGCCTGCGGGATGCCGTACGCGCCCGAACTCGGGTTGCTCGCGTAGGTGTTCCACCCGCTCTCCCTGTCCCACAGCGAGACCAGGCAGCTGAACTCGCCGGACGACCAGCCAAACGAGCCGAGCATTGATAGGGCTATCTGTTGTGGCGTGCCGGATGGCTGCACCGAGGCCGCAGAGGATCCGGACGACCCAGAGGACGTGGACGATCCCGAGGATGCGGAGGATGCGGCCTGCGCTGCCGCCGCTTTCGCCGCCGCCGCCTTCGCCGCGGCCTGCCTGGCTGCCGCACGCTGAGCTGCCGCACGCTGAGCCGCGAGCCGCGCCTGGGTGGCGATGCGCTGCACCTGCTCGCCGACGGCGCGGGCCTTCAGCATCTGGAGTTGGCGGTCAGCAGTCGCATAGCTGGTCAGTGGCGCCTGATCGTGACTGACCGCCTGCCCGGCGGCCACCGCGACCGTCTGGGCGGCTGGGCGGGCCGTTGCTGTGATGCCCGCTGTCACCGCGACCGCCGCGGCCACGGTCGCCGTGGCGACCGCGAATGTGATTCTCGATGGTTTCCTGGCCTGGGTACGAGCATGGGCGTGAAGGGGGGACAAGATGAGCTTCCGGGTCGGGCACGCGATGCGCGCTCGGCTTTCACCCGGGGACACTGCCCGCCACCAGGGGATCGTGGCCGGCAGCGGCGCGAGGATGCGACGCGGGTCAGGGCGACGAGTTGCAGGGGCGCAACCATCACACACGCTGGGTGCTGTCGGCCACCCACACTGCCTAAGACCGGCCCGTGTCTGCCCCAAGAGTGGCAGAAAGACACTATGGCCTAAATCACACGAAGCGATCAATTCGCTCGATCTGTGACAACGTACGCACGCTTGACCACGTTGAGTCTTCTTTTCGGGCACGGCAGCCGCGAGATAAGAGAGGCGACATCAATGACTTCACGTCATTTGGCGACTACCGAACGATACAAATAGCGCGTCATCCGGGGCTGAGCGGGTCGGCATCCCTCGGTGCTGTGCACACCTGTGGTGCGGTGCCCCCAGGATTTCCTGGGGGCACCGCACCACGGAGGTGGCTAGCTGACCTGGCCGGTACAGCGCCAGGGCGGCAGCTTCTGCGTCAGGCCCTTACGCCCCTGACGGGTTCATCAGGCCGTGGTGGTGGCG
>WNFC01004714.1_pt1 | contig 18131 bp, 15 predicted proteins | sample 5400541 | NCBI WGS metagenome assembly WNFC01 (sample SAMN13153342, study PRJNA577476) | soil metagenome | isolation source: 120 cm saprolite under Douglas fir tree site 2 hole 2 replicate 1 | place: USA:California | collected 2015-04-18
GAATTTGTCTATCCGGAGATGCAGCCGAAGGCTGTTGATCTGGCGAGGCTGGCGCCCAAGCCGCCGCCACCGAACACCAGACCGGTTCCAAAGAAACCCCCGAAGGTTGCGTCGAAGAAACACAAACGGACAAAGCCAGTGCAGCCGCCCGTAGTGGCGACGCAAGCGGCGCCAGCGACGGTAGCAGCGCTTCCCAGTATTCAGCCGACGAAGGAGAAGTTTGGCGTAAATGTGGATGTTCTGAACCGTGTGCCGGTGGAATTTCCGGAAGCGTCAAGGGCGCCGACGCGGCCACAGCAGGTTCCTCAGAAGCGTAACGTCGTGTCGGACCTTATTGTGGCAGGGTTGATTTTGGGCGCCTTGGTGTTTCTGTTGATGAGCATGAGAAGAGTTGGCGTAGCGGCATCGCGAAAGTCGGCGGAGCAGGCGCGGGTGAAGAAGGAAGGGCGGAAGGCGGCTTAAGGCGCACCCCGGCGGCTAAAGCCGCGACGGTGGGGTGGCCCGATCGGCACGGCTGAACCGTGCCCTTTCAAGTCAACTATCGAGACGGCTGTGCTTTTTAAGTCGCTTAATGGGCTTTTTGAGTCCGTTTAGTGGGTAAGATGCCGAACTAAAAGCGTTTAATGCTACAGGAAATCCCCGTATTTACTACTACTCCGACCTTATAGTCACGGACAGTGACTTGCAGTCCAATGAGCATGCGCTGCTTTCTGTCTAGTCTGTCCAGGAGACCTTACATGCAATCCACAAAAAAACTGTTTCTCTTAGCGACTGCGATGACGCTGGTTGTGGCTTATGCAGTTGCAGCACCAGCACCGCAAGCAGGACAAGATATCAGAATTACAAATGGTCCCATCCTCGAAGAGGTAAACGGGAACGCGGTGGTGATCGCCTGGTCCACTGACGTGCCCTCAAGTTCACGTGTTTGGTATGCGACGGACAAGAACAATCTGACCCATGTTGCGGAAGCGCCGGAGAACGGATCGAACACGCACCGGGTGCGGATCGATAATCTGCGACCGGATACGACTTATTATTTTCAAGTGGAATCGGCGCAATCGCGGGGAAATCGGGGTCAAGGTGAGAGCGAAGGCGTACTCAGCTTCCGGACTTTGTCATCCGGAGCGCAAACTGTGCACAATCAAAAGCCAGTAGTAGCGGCGACTGACGCAGCCGCGGGCATGCAGGAAAACGGCAAAGTAAGAATTACGAATGGCCCGATCATTGAAGAAGCGGATGGCAATCACGCGCGCATCGCCTGGACTACCAACATCCAGGGAAGCACGCGAGTTACGTATGGCACGGATATGGGGAACATGAGCAAGTTGGCCGAAGCGCCCTGGGGAGCCGGCGGACTTACGCATCGGGTGGAATTGAAGAATTTGCAGCCCGGCACGACTTACTATTTCCAGGCAGAGACTGGACAGGCTGCGGGTTCGGAAGTAGAGAGCGATATTTTCAGTTTCCGCACGCCTAATAATGGAGAGGCAGCGATTCGGCAACAGCATCCTCAGATGGTCAGATCCGAAGGGCAAGGTTCCGGGCAGCAAGTAGGATCCGGACAGCAAGTGGGAGCCGGAGCAGTGGACCATCCCAAGATGCGAGAGGCGCTGCAGGCTCTGCAGCAGGCTCGCGCTGATTTGCAGCAAGCTCCTCCTCAGTTTGCCGGCCACCGGCAGAAAGCTATCGAACTCGTGGACCATGCGATCCAAGTACCAGCCGAGATAGTGCAGCAAATCAGCAGAGTTATGTGCAGCCAATCGCATCCGGCGTGAATAACACAAGTTATCCCATGATGGCGGATGCGCAGCGGGCGTTGGAGCAGGCTCGAAGTGCTTTGCAGCAGGCTGCTCATAATTTCGGCGGACATCGCACAAACGCCCTGCAGGACGTAAACCAGGCGCTGCAGGAAATCAATCTCGGAATCCAGGCTGCTGGTCAGAGATAACATTTCATCACGGTGCACACAAAGCCCTGGCTTCATCGCGGGGCTTTTCCTTTTGCACGCAATATACTGCTTACGTGATTGTCCTCATTATGGGTGTGGTTGGCGCGGGCAAGACAAGTGTAGGCAGCTTGCTAGCCAAGCAACTCGGTTGGGAATTTGTGGATGCGGACAGCTTCCATTCGCCTGCCAACGTAGAAAAAATCAGGCTTGGAATTCCACTCGATGATGCCGACCGGGCGCCCTGGCTTAAGGCAATTCGCCAGGCCATCGACCAGTGGATCGCGAAAAAGCAAGATGTGGTTCTGTCCTGTTCGGCGTTAAAAAAAGCCTATCGTGAAGAACTTACTTGCGGCACGGATGTGAAGGTCGTTTATCTTAAGGGGACATATGACATGATCCATCGGCGGCTGGGCTTGCGACAGGGGCATTTTGCAACGGAGAAGCTTCTGGCCAGTCAGTTCGCGATTCTCGAGGAGCCGGAGGAGGGAATCGCGGTGGATGTGGACCAAAGTCCGGCGGATATGGTGTCGGACATTCGGCGCCGGCTAAAGCCCCGATGACTTCAGGAAGCGCACGCGGCCCGGAGAGAGTACCGCCATTGGAAAACGTCTTTCCGTTGCCTTAACATGTTCGCCTGGAGAAGTAGGTATGCTCTCGAGGTTCGCGGGCGAGGTCGCCCGCGCCACACGGGTTCGACTTTGGTGACTTCGCCCTTTGGCTCCAATTGTTTACAATAGGGGTCCGCCCTCCAATGTGGGTGAGCCATCAGGCCCTAGGTCTCGGGACAAAACAATTTGGAAATGCCACACCGCAAATCTAGCCCCACCAGTGCATTGGTGTATTGGCGCGTGGAAGGAAGTCTGCTGGACCTCACCACCGTCCGGCCGGTGGCCTTCTTCACCTGGAACGCGCAAACATTTCTGGAGCGCTGGGTGCGGCGGGGATTGGTCTTTCTGATGGCGGCGCTGCGTCCTTTCCTGTACGCCGCGAACCGGGTGTTTGCCACGCGGGTGGTGCACACGGTGCTGCGTGGGGTGAGTCGTGATCGGCTGGATTTGTTGGGTGAGGAGTACTTCAAGTACAAGTTGCAGCCAAATCTAAAGCCCGACGGAGTTCGGCAGCTTGAAACCTTAATAAATTCAGGCGCTGAAGTGGTGTTGGTGAGCCAGGGCCTGGATCACGTGATGCGGCCTCTGGCGCGGCATTTAGGGGCAAGGTGGCTGGTCGTGAACCGTTTGGAATTTCGAGACGGCATAGCCACAGGGCGTTTACTTGAGCCGATTATCCGTCCGCGAGGATTGTTTGCACGGATTACGGGAGCTGGTCCGGATGGAAAACGTTTGGCGGAACAACTGACGCGCGATCTGGATTTACGCTGCCTGGAAAGCTTGGAATCGGCGTTAAGTCCTGCTGAGCGTGAGGCACCGAAACGGTTTGTCCCCATTGTTCATTTCGATGGCGATGGGGCGACCAGTCCGCTGTCGGTTCGTGCCGTCCTTTCCGGCAAGCGTGTGATGTTAATCGGAGTGACTGGTTTCATCGGCAAAGTGTGGCTGGTGAACACATTGTCGGAACTGCCGGAGGTCGGACGAATCTACCTTTTGATCAGGCGGCAGAAATCGAATCCCGCAGCACAAAGATTTGAGAAGCTGGTGGAGACCTCACCTGTCTTCGATCCGCTGTTTAAGCGTTACGGTACTGATCTGCCCCGATTTCTGGGCGAGCGCGTGGAAATAATTGAAGGTGACGTGACTGAACCCGGGCTGGGGTTGGCTCCGGAAGAGTCCGAGTTCTTGCGAAAGAAATTGGACCTGATCATAAATAGCTCCGGCCTTACCGATTTCAATCCCGATCTGCGAGACGCGTTGACGACCAACGTAGGCGCCGTTTCGAACATTCTGGATTTTGTTCGCCAGTCGGATCATGCGGGACTTCTTCACCTTTCCACTTGTTACGTAGCTGGGGCGCGCGATGGCAGAGTGAGCGAGACGTTGCGTCCCAATTACACTCCGGCAGGAGTGCCAAATTTTGACGCCGAGAAAGAATGCGAATCACTCCAGGCATTCGTGCAGCACGCGAAGCGGCTTGCAGTGAGCCCGGAAGTGACAAAAGAACTCTGCCAGCAGGCCTTGCAGAAAGAACACGCCGCCAAAGATCTAAGTGGTGTGGCGCTGGACAATCAGATACGCAAAAATCGGATTCGCTGGTTACGCAACTATTTGACCGAGGCTGGAACCAAACGGGCCAATGAATTGGGATGGCCGAATACCTATACCTTTACTAAGAGCCTGGCCGAGTCATTGATTTGCAAAAACGGAGATGGCCTGCCCATTGCCGTGGTGCGGCCGAGCATCGTGGAAACGTCGGTGAAGAAGCCGTTTCTGGGATGGAACGAGGGTATCAATACGTCGGCCTCGCTGTCGTATCTGCTGGGAACTTATTTCCGGCAACTGCCAACCAATGAGCGCAAGCGCTTGGATATCATTCCGGTGGACTCGGTGTGCTGCGGCATGACCCTAATTGCCGCGGCCATCGTGGAACGCCGACATCGGCGGGTGTATCAGCTGGCGACATCGGTTACGAATCCTTGCGATATGCGGCGATCGATCGAGCTTACTTCTTTGGCGCACCGCAAGTATTATCGGGCACAGGAAGGGTTGGAGTACTGGTTGCGTCTGCGGTTCGACGCGATTCCGGTGTCCAAGGAGCGTTATGACCGCATGTCGGCGCCGGCGCAGAAGGCAATCATTCAGTCAATCCAGCGGATCATGGCTCCTCTGCAACTGCGAAAGCCGCTGGCTCGGGCTGAGCGCAGCCTGGAAAAAGTGGAAAAGCTGATTGGGCTCTTCCAACCATTTATTCTTCATAACGAGCATGATTTCGTTGCCGACAACGTGGAAAAGTTGTCCTACGCTTTGGTGGCGGAGGAGAAAAACGACTTCCGTTATGACACGCGCTCGATTGACTGGTGGGAGTATTGGATCTACGTGCATATTCCCGCGTTGCGAAAATGGACTTATCCTTTGATTGAGGGGCGTCCATTGGAGGCGCGTCCGGCGCGCAACTTCCAATTGACACCAGCCTTCCCCACGAATGGCGAAACTGTAAGGACAGGGACAAACGGAGCAACGTGGCGATATTCCTGACCGGGTCCACCGGATACATCGGCGCACACGTCGCCGCCAACCTGCTGCAAGAGCACAGCGCTTCACTCAACCTACTAGTGCGCGCGCGCGATCCGCATGAAGCCGAACTACGCTTGTGGCAGGCACTGCAACTACACCTCAATTTTCCGCAGTTTTACGAACATCTGCAGGCGCGGGTGCGGATTTTTTGCGGTGACATTACTGAACCGCGGTTCGGTTTGGCGGATGATGATTACGATCGATTGATCCACACCACGGATTCAGTGTTGCATTGTGCGGCGTCGTTGAACCGGAAGTCAGAAAAAAGCTGTCTGAATGTGAATCTTCGGGGCACCCTGGAGGTTGTGCAGCTTGCCATGCGCTCGAATCATTACCACGGATTGCGGCATTTCAGTCATGTCAGTACGGTGGCGGTGGCGGGGAAGCGCCATGATGAGATCCTCATGGAAGATGAGGCCATTGATTGGGATCGTTCCGATTACGATCCCTATGCGCGAACCAAGAAGTTTTGCGAGCACATGATCCGGCAGCTTCTGCCGGAAGTTCCACTCACGATTTTTCGTCCCAGCATCGTACTCGGTGACAGCCGGTACGCGGAAACCACGCAGTTCGAGATGGTGAAGGCATTTGTGTTTTTGGCGGGATTGCCGGTGCTTCCATTTCGTCCGTCCGACAAAATCGACATCGTGAATGTGGACTTTGTCGCCGACGCGATTGCTACCCTGCATCAGAAAGAAAATTCGCAATATGATACCTATCATCTTTCATCTGGCCGGGATTCGCAGACGTTCCGCGAAGTTACGAATGCCCTGGCCGCTGAGCAGAACAAGCGAGGGCCCGTGTTTATGCCGCTTCTGGAGCGGCCGTTTACGGCGGCGGTGAATGCGTCGGCGAATTGGAGAGGTTCACTGGCGCATGGCGCGTCGTTAATGAAAGTGTTTCTCCCCTATCTGGTCTGGAATACCGTATTCGACAATACCCGAGTCACTGCAGAATTGGGCCGCAAGCCGATACCGTTCTCGAGATACAGCTATCCTCTTTTGAAGTTCAGCCGCGAAACAAATTTCAATTATAGGTATCAAGATTGGCCGGTGAAGGCTGGGGGATCTGCCGCATGATGGACTTCGTCCTCGAGGCATGGGTCAGCAGCCTGATTGAAATCTCGAAAGTGGGGTGGATGCTGGGAAAGGGAGCGGCCTGGCAGCCGGGAGAAAAGCTGAAGTTGCTGTTTGCCGGCTACAATGGCACCCGCAACATGGGTTCTGACACGCGAGTCGAAGAAATGTTGCGGCAGATCCGGCACATTCTGGGGGCGGAGAATGTAGCTTGCACGGTGATGTCGCAGAACCTCAAGTTTTCTCAGGAATATTTTGAGGGCAGTAAACAGGTACACCTGCCGGATATTTTTCCTCCATTTCTTTTTGATGAAGTCCCCAAACATCATGGCGTCGTGGCCTGTGAAGGTTCGATGTTCAAGAGCAAATTCGCCAACGCGCTGACCACGATGATGATCGGCTCATTAGGGATTGCAGCGGCACAGAACAAGCTCTCTGTTGGATATGGAGCGGAGGCGGGGGCGATGGATCCGCTGGTCGCCAAAATGTGTGCCAGTTATTGCCGGAACTCGCTGGTCATTACCCGGAATGAAGAGTCGCGAACTGTGTTGAGAGAACTGGGAGTGCCGACCGAGTTGGGCACAGACACGGCTTGGACGTTCGAGCCGCATCCTGCCGAATACGGGAAGAAAGCCCTGCGCGAGGTGGGATGGGACGGCAGCAAGCCGGTGCTGGTGGTGTGTCCGATTAATCCGTTTGAATGGCCGGTGAAGGCGTCGGTCGCGAAGTTCGCGCTGCACGGGCTTACGGGGGCGTACAAAGACAGTCATTATCGGTCAGTGTATTTTCATAATTCAGGGCCGGCTGCGGAGCGTGCTTACCAGAAATATTTGACGGCTATCGCGAATGCGGTGGACGCATTTCGGAAACGGCGGAATGTCTTTGTAATTCTCGTGGCCACGGAGCGTCTGGATGCGCGTCCCGGGAAACGCATTTCGGAGAAGCTGGGAGGTGTGCCCGTGCTCACCTCGGATGATTACAACATTTATGAGTTGGTGAGTATTCTGCGCGCCTGTCACACGATGGTTTCCTCACGCTATCACGGAATCGTGACTTCGATGCCGGGGCTGGTGCCGTCGGCGGGGATCACCATGGACGAGCGTATCCGCAATTTGATGAAGGAGCGCGGTCACGAGAATCTTCTGATGAACGTTGACGATCCGGATCTAGAAGCGAAGTTGCTGGTCGCAATGGACACCTTGTGCAAGGAGCGAGAGACGATCGCTGCCGGAATCGGGCGTACGGTAGTGCGCAATCTTAAAGTGATGGCGAGAATGGGTGTGTACTTCGAAGAAGAAGTGCAGCGGCGATATCCGGATTTTCCGATGCGAAAAGGGGAACGGAGTTGGGAGGATTATTTGCCGCCCATGAGCGAACATCTCCACCAACTGGTCGAGACCTACGCCGCATAGCAGAGATGTGCCGACGATGAACTTTCTGCAAGAGATCTTCACCCAGCTTGAGGCAGCACCAGATACAACCTTCCTACAAGAACTCCGGGATGGCCGAATTGTTTCGGTCACCGGAAGCGAACTGATGGAACTGGTTCGCAAGGCTCAGTCATTTCTTGCGGCTCAACGTTTGAAAAAGGGAGACCGGTGTGCCTTGCTGGCTCACAACAGCATTCGTTGGGTGGCAATGGATCTGGCCGTCATGGCGGAGGGATTGATTGTGGTTCCGCTGTACGGGCGCCAGGCTCCGGAAGAGCTCGTGGTCATGATGAAAGACTGTGCGCCAGCCCTAATCTGCTGTGGCGACACGGAGCTTCGTGATGGTATTGTTGAAAACTGGGGTGAAGCTCCTCCTCAATTTGTTTTCGATCAGATTTTTGATCGACCTGGCAGCTCTGCCGCAACAGTGAAACTGGATGATTCTGATGCTGTCACAATTATCTACACCTCGGGGACGTCCGGTGAAGCCAAGGGAGTGGTGCTCAATGCGGGCAACATCTCACACATGTTGGGTTGCACCTCCGCTCGGCTCGATCTTCTGATGGAAAACAAGAACAAAGCCGGGCAGGATCGTGTGTTTCACTATCTTCCATTCTGTTTTGCGGGCTCCTGGATCATGTTGCTGGCATGTTTGCTTCGTCGTAGCCTGCTGACTCTGAATACGGACTTAAGCAGGCTCGCCAAAGACATGCGCGCTGCGGCTCCGGATTATTTCCTGAATGTACCTGCGCTATTGGAGCGTATGCGCAAGGCAGTGGACGAGCAACTTGCGAACACCGGTGGGTTGGCGCTGACAATTTATAGTCATGCACAGAGGGCTTGGCTTCGCAAACAGGCAGGATATGGCGGCTCGATTTGGCTAAGTGTGGCGCGGGCCCTGATCTTTCCTACCATTCGCAAGAAGATGATCGGCTCGAATTTGAAAGCGCTGATTTGCGGCTCGGCTCCGCTGAATGTGGAGACGCAGCTTTATTTCATGATGCTCGGAATACCGGTGTTGCAGGTTTATGGCTTGACCGAGACAACTGCCATTTGCACGATGGATGACCCACGCCATATCGAACCTGGACGGGTTGGGCCGGCGATCAGCGGAATTGAAATGAAGCTGGGCGAGAGCGAGGAGATTATCGTTCGGGGTCCAAATATTTTTCCCGGTTATTGGAAGCGTCCAGAAGAGACCGCCAAGACTCTGCGAGACGGTTGGTTTCACACCGGCGACCAGGGAGAAGTTAACGAGGCAGGGAATTGGAGTATCGTGGGGCGCATCAAGAATTTGATTGTTTTGGGTTCGGGGCACAATATTGCGCCGGAACCGATTGAAGATGAACTGCTGCGACATCTGGCAGGGGCGCAGCAGGTTGTTCTTACCGGCAATGGACGGGGATACCTTTCGGCGATCGTGACTGGAGATGTGTCGCGCGAAGGAGTGCAGGGAGCGCTGGATGCGGCGAATTCACAATTGCCGCACTACAAGCAGGTGCGGGCGTTTCATATTCATCCGGAACCATTTTCGATCGACAACGGGTTATTGACGGCGAATGGGAAGCTTAAGCGAGATCTGATTGCGTCACGGCTGCAGGCGGAGATTGAAGAGATGTATGGGGTGAAGCAGGCTTCGTGAGTGTTGATCTAGTCGGGTTGCCGGCGGGACGCCGGCGCTACGGTCGAGCTTAACGGATCTCGGCGGTTGATATGAAAAAAGTTGAAGGGCAGGCTGTTTCCTGGGGATTGACCGACGGCGTTGTGGAATTGGCGCTGCATCGTGAGCCTTGCAATGAGATCGGCTTGCTTACACTGGACGAACTGGAAAGATTCGTTGCCGCCCTGGAGAAGCTAAAAAGCGAAGCGCATGCTCTTATTATCTATAGCTCCTTGCACTGCGGATTCTCGGCCGGGGCGGACTTGAAGGAATTGTTTCAGATTTCCCAGGAGATGAATCGTGCTGAGGCACTTAAGGGGGTCCGCGATTACCTGGAACGCATTCACCGGGTGATGAACGCGATTGATGCTTCGCCGCTGACGACCATTGCGGCTGTGCACGGAGTGACGTTTGGTGGCGGGTTTGAGCTCGCACTGGTTTGCGACCTTATTATTGCGGACAAAATGGCGCGTTTTTGTTTTCCGGAACTCCGTTTGGGATTGATTCCGGGATTCGGCGGGATTCCACGTTTAAAACGTGATCTGGGCAACGCGATTGTGCGGGATTTATTGCTCACGGGCCGAAGCTTCAATGCGACGAAGGCACAGCAGGTTGGTCTGGTTTGCCAGATGGTGGCTGAAGGAGAGTCGTTGAGAGTGGCGCGGGCAACAGCGGATCAATTAAAAAAGTTCGACCGGCGCACTTCGATGGCAGCCAAGGAGTTCATTAAGCCGATTCCATATGAAGAGTTGCGGCGGGAGATTGAAATCTTTTGTGAACTTTTCGCGCAACCCGCAGTCGAAGCTGGCCTAAGAAGATTTGCAGAGAGTACAGAGGCACAACCGTATTTGCCGTGACTTACATCATGCGAACTTCTAATCAAACACTTGAAGAAATACTGACTCTGGCAGCGGCGCACTTCAAAGTGGCGCGGGAAAAGCTTGCGCCGGATGACGATTTCTTTCGGACGCTAGGGATTAATAGTTTGCAAACGCTTGAGCTGCTCACGCGGCTGGAACATCATTTCCGAATCGAGTTGCCGGATTACGAATTGCAGGGAGTGTCGGATTTCAGGACACTGGCGGAACGGATACAAGCACGACTGTAGATTTCCAATTTCCGATTTCCAATTGAAGATCGACTGCTTACCGTCCGTTAACAAATCGGCAATCGAAAATCGGCAATCGAAACTCCCATTGAATGCTTAACCTTGACCAATACAGTTCCCTGGGTGCAGCGTTGCGAGATGCGGTGGACCGCTGGGGAGACGAAACCTGTCTAATCGAATCAGACCGCGACCGGGAGCGCACGCGGCTCACTTATTCCGACTTCAAGGAACTGGCGTTGCCCCTGGCACGGGCGCTGGAAGATGCCGAGTTACATGCGGGCGAGCGGGCCGCGATCATCATGAGCAATCAGTCGAAGTGGCTGATCTCGGCATACGCCATTTGTTATTGCGGCGCAGCGCTCGTACCTCTTGATTACAAATTGACGGCGGCCGAGCAGTTGCAGTTACTGGCGCACTGTAAAGCCAAGTTTGCCATCGTGGAGTATTACCTGTGGCGCGCGATGATGCAATCGCCGGACTTCAAGATTCTCCAAGCACTGGTGTTGGTTACCGAAGCGCCTTTGAGCGCTGATTTGGGGAGCGCGTTTCGCTGGGAAGATTTCCGACGCAAGGGAGATCCGGTATTTGTTCCGCGGAAGCGTGAGGATGTGGCTTGCATCGTTTACTCCTCGGGCACAGGTGGTAGGCCAAAAGGGTGTGTCCTAACGCATGAGAACTATTTGGAGCAGTGCAAGTCACTGACGACATGGTATCCGTTCTGGCCCGGCGTGCGATATCTCAGCATCTTGCCGACGAATCATGCCATAGATTTTATGGTGGGCTTTATTGGGCCGTTTGTGTGTGGCGCCTGCGTGGTGCACTTGCGGACATTGCGGCCGGAATTTGTGCGTGACGCTTTTGTGCGCTACAAAATCACACACGTAAGCCTGGTTCCGATGGTGCTCAAGAATCTGGAGCGAGGACTGCGGGCAAAGTTCGAAGCGCTGTCAGCGATTAAACGTTTTGTTCTGGATTATTTTATTGCGCTCAACAAGAGTTTCACGCGCGCACGACCGAATCCGAAACTCAGCCGCAGGCTGCTCCCACAAATACACAAGGCTTTCGGCGGAGAATTGGTGGCCATGTTCACCGGTGGAGCTTTTATGGAACCATCGACACTGGAGTTTTTCAATGAACTTGGCATTCCTGTGGCAAATGGGTACGGCTTGACTGAGGCGGGCACCGTGCTTACGGTCAACGATCTCAAACCGTTTCGAGCGGATACGGTGGGCAAACCACTGCCGGGAGTGGAATTGCGAATCCTTAATCCTGATTCGGAAGGCATTGGGGAAGTAGCGGCACACAGCAAGACACTGATGTCACATTACCTCGACGATCCGGAATTGACGGCGGAAACAATTGTTGATGGATGGTTGCTCACAGGCGATCTCGGCCGGTTCGATGGCAAAGGCCATTTGCAACTATTCGGCCGCAAGAAGAACATGATTGTCACTGAAGGCGGAAAGAATATTTATCCAGAGGATATCGAGACCGCATTCGAAGGCGTACCAGTCAAGGAATATTGCATCTTCGCTGCTAATTACTTGTGGCCGGAAAAGACCCTAGGACGCGAAATGCTGGTGATAGCGTTGCGACTTGAAGAGGGACAGGAGTTTGCCAGTGCACTCAAGGACGAGATCGTCTCCCGCAACCGGCGTCTGCCGGATTTCAAGCGCGTAGGGGGATATCTGGTCTGGGAAAAAGATTTCCCCCGAACCGCCTCCATGAAGATCAAACGCGCTGTGCTGGCCGAGGAGATAGGAAAAAGTCGTGAGCGCACCGCGGTGAGCGAGCTTTGAGTGGCACATTCTTCGCTGTAGTAAATCCCGCGGCGGGTGGAGGACGTTGCCGCAAACTGGTAGCGCCGGCGCTTGATCGGCTGCGGGCAGGTGGGATCGAGCTGGAAGCGGTTGAAACCGACGCCCCGGGCCAAGGCTCACGACTTACACGTGACGCTTACGCCAGAGGCTTCCGTAAGTTCATTGCGGTGGGTGGTGACGGGACCGCTTATGAAATCGTAAATGGACTTTTTCCGGGGGCAGACCGTGGCGAGCGGCCTACCTTGGGGTTTCTTCCATTGGGCACGGGTAACTCATTTCTGCGTGACTTCACCGACCGCGGAGTGGAATACGCAATAGAAGCGCTGCTGGCCGGCCGTTCTCGTGAATGCGACGTTTTGCGTCTCAGGCATACTGCGGGAATTGTTCATTACATCAACCTGTTGAGTATGGGCTTCTCGGCAAATGTCGCATCGCTGCGCGCGCGGCGATTTAAAGGTTGGGGAGAATTGGGATACCAGACATCCATCTTTATCAGCTTGGCGCGGATGCAACGCCGGCCATTTCCTTTACGAGTGGATGGGGAAGAACGAATTGATCGACGTCCATGCCTGTTTCTTACTTTTAACAACAGTAAATTTACTGGCGGAACCATGATGATCGCTCCCAAGGCTGAGATCGGCGATGGGTTGATCGAATATGTCCGCTGGGGGCCGATTGGACGGCTGGGGCTGATTCGAAATCTTCCGACACTTTATGACGGGACACATATTCAACATCCGCTGGCTGAGAGACGACCGGCAAAACAAATCGAGTTTCATCTGGAAGGGCCCGTTGACACTATGGTGGATGGGGAGGTGCTCCGGTTGCAATGTCAGACGCTGGATGTCCTGCCTTGTGCTCTGAATGTCGTGGTATAAAACATTTCATGTCAGAGTTGCGCAGGAAGCGACGAGAGTCAAAGGCTGCGGGCGAGGGCGCCCGCACCACACGAATCGGACGCACTATTCTTATTGTTCTGATTCTGGTCGCGGGATTGCTGGGGATTTATTTGTGGAAGCGGCCGGGAGTAAGCAGGCTCGATGCATTTGCGAAGTGCCTGGCTGCACGGCAAGTCAAAATGTACGGGTTGTACTGGTGCACGCACTGTGAGGAGCAAAAGGAAATGTTTGGGTCAGCGTTTCAATACGTTCCTTACATTGAATGTGGGACCAAGGGCTCGCGCGCCGAGCAGCCAAACTGCGTGCAGGCTGGGGTAAAAAACTTCCCCACATGGCAATTCGTCACGGACCGCCATGAGGGCGTATTACGCCTGGAAACGCTGAGTGAAAAGACCGGATGCCGCCTGCCATGAGTTCCAGGGGCGGGCGAATTCTATGGGCAATCGCACTGCTGGCCATCGCCGGAGCGGCGGTGTCTTCGGTTTCGCTCTATCATCACTATGACACTTCGCCGTCCTCTTTCTGCGATTTCGGAGCGAATTTTAATTGCGACATAGTGAACCGCAGCATCTACTCCGTGGTGTTCGGCATCCCGGTCGCGTTAGTCGGCATCTTTGGATACGGCGTTCTGCTGGTTCTTGCCACACTTTATCGAGCGAAAACCGAAGTTTCACGGATGCTTCTTGTTGCTTCACTGGCAGGATTGGGGTTTGCTCTCTACCTCACTTACGTGGAAGCGTTCGTGCTGGCGGTTTGGTGCATCTTGTGCCTGTCATCGCTGGCGTTGATTGCGGCAATTACAGTGCTGTCGTCGGTGCTGGTGGCGCAAAGGATGCACAAGATTTGAGGCAAGCTCCGGTACGCACACCTTCATGGCAGAAATAATTCAAGAACGGGCGATCATCGCTGAACAGCCGACTGGCACGTCGAACCCATCGGTAGTGGGAGACCTGCGTCTGCATGAATTTAAGAGCCACACTTTCGGAAATACACGATTGCTGCGAGTCTGGCTGCCGCCAGGGTACGAAGATCCGGTCAACCTGCTTCGATATTATCCGGTCTTCTATTTAAATGACGGACAAAACCTGTACGACCGTGCGACTGCTTACACGGGCGTGGAATGGCAAGCGGACGAAACAGCCAACCGGCTTATTCGTGAAAAAGTCATTCCGCCGATGATCCTGGTGGGGATAGACAACGCACAGAAAGACCGTCCCAAAGAGTATTTGTCGTACCGCTCATTGAATCCTCCACAGTTGCGGCCCCAGGGCAAGCGCTATCCCGACTTTCTGATCCATGAAGTGATGCCGTTCCTGTATGAGAGATATCGGATTGGGCGAGGTCCGGAAAATACGGGGTTGGGTGGATCGTCTCTGGGGGCGGTCATTGCTTTTTATACGGTCATGGATCGGCCGGGGATCTTCGGACGATTGTTGGTGGAGAGTCCGTCGTTGTTTATTTCCAACCGGCAGCTTTTGAAACAAAGTCTCGCGGTTCGGCAATGGCCAGAAAGGATTTTCCTGGCGATTGGGACCAGGGAGAGTGGACGCGAGGACCGCGACCAAGAAATTGTTGACGACGTGCGAGAACTGGAAGGCATCCTGCGGCGCGCGGGGTTGGGAGAAGACCGTCTGGCGGTGAAGATTGATGAGGGAGCGACTCACAGTGAAGGCGACTGGGCACGGCGGTTTCCGGAGGCGCTGAAGTTTTTATTCGAGGCGAAACACAATCAGGTGATGTAGGGGTTCGAGGACATTTTCCTGTCACGGTCAATTAAGAACAACAATCCGGTCATCGCAATCACTGACAGTTGTAGGTGTGTGATTCGAGCCAGGGGGCCGAGTAAGAACAAGGGATAGCAGAGATAAAGCAGAGCAGACATCATTGCCGCAGACCTCTCAGCGCCACCCACCGCCCAATCTGCCATTAATAAAAAAGCTGGTGCCAAAATCAGCAAGTCATAGACCGTTAGATGAGGCGCTACCAGCACTGTGGCAAGCATCAGAGCTGAATAGCGCAGTCCCAATGTTGCCGTGCTGCGCCAGCAGCGAACTGCCAATGCAAGTATGGTTGCCGCTGTGAGTGCATATAAAGCAAAAGCCGGTGGCGTCCAAGGAATTAGCAGAGACCAGAAGGCGCGGAGCGAATGCATCTGATAAGGGCGCGGTTCAAGCAGGGCCATGACGTCGCCCACATGTCGAAGAGAGCGCAGATATCCGCTCGTAACGGGAGTGCCGTAGAAGAGCCAGCCGACACTGAGTTGGGCCAAAGCCGCCAGAATCGCAGTGGCGATCACCTTCCACTCGCGGGCGAACAAAAAAATGATTGCGGGAGCCAGGCCTAGTTGTGGTTTGAAAATTAGAGATCCGATCGCTATACCAGCGAGGTAGGGCCGATCTTCGCTGAGTGCGAGAAATGCGACCGCGAAGCAGAGGAGAGCAAGACCGGAGGTCTGGCCCCACAAAATCAGGTGAAAGAATCCGGGGAAGGCCAGGGCGGCGACCAGCACGGTCCAGGGTTCTCCTCGCAAATTCGAGCACTGCTTCCACACCAGATAACCACATGCTCCGTAGATGACAGCATTCAGCAAGAGCCAGACTGTTAGCGCCGTTGGGTAGGACATCCGGGCAAAAGGGGCGAAGAGTAACGAGACTTGGGGACCGTAGAGCGGGACATATACGTTACCCGCAGCTTCGGGTACCAACTTTTGCAGCAGCGTAGCTTGGGCTTTTATGTTGTAAAGTAAGTCTCCGCGTTTTTGCAGGGCGATATTTCCGAGCGTGTAGAAGTGTAGGAAGTCCGTCCCTTTGATCAGCCCGTTGCGATCGCGCAGGCCTGGGGTGGACATGTCGATGGCATAGACTGTCCACAAGCAGATCGCCAGCAAAAGCGCGTGGGCGCGGATTCGCCTTGGGGTGAGCCATGATGCGGTCAATGTTTTGGCTCGCCGGAAAGATAAGGAGATAGCTTGGGCGGAGAGTCATCTCCATTGAGGAGCCATACTCTTCGAGCTGGGAAATAGCGCAACAATTCCTGATTTTTATTGTCTCCCATATCCCGCGCCCAGATGACTTTGGAATGGTCAATATCGGCGGCGTTGTAAACCCATTCCCAGTCCACATCGTGTCGGGGCCCGTAGTGCACGATCACCAACTGCTCACCGGGTAAGTGCTGCAATTCACGCAGCACAGCAGCACGGTCCAGGTTTCCTCTGGGCCACGCCGGCTCAATTTGTACATGTGCGGCTGCGGCGGAGACACGCAAAACCACCATCGCGATTGCAATCAGCGGAATGACCCGAATTACGGAGAGGCCGATCCCTTGGCCATGCCATCGCCAAAACCGCATGTGGCGCATGCATTGGATGAGTACGATATAGATCAAGCCAGTAGGCTTGTCGAAAGTCCGGCTGAGAGCTCCGCGCCAGGTTCGGTTTTGCTCAAATTGGCGAAGTTCCCAACGATAGAAGTCACGCATAACCACGTCGTGATACTCGGGTTCGGGCCGCGGTGATTGCCAGAGGAAATAAGGCGCGGTGGCGTAGGTTCCACGGTTCACCTGGTAAGTCATGCGGAATGGGCTGCCTGTGACGCGGTAATAGTAGTAGCCTGTAGCCGCGCCGCCGACGGCCAGGATAAGCAAAATTGGCAACACCACGCGGCTTAACAAAATTTTCGGTTCGGGATGATTTCGCCGGTTGATCCAGATGATCATCGCCACTGCTACCGACAAGCTGAATATCAATCCTTCATACGGACGACTGTTGGCAAGGATTGTGAGTCCGAGCGCCATCAGTAAAGAATCGCGCACACGCAGGTTCTGTTTCAGCCGCGGCAGTGATCCTAGGACCAGGGCGCCTCCGAGAGCGGCGAGTGAACCGGCCCAGTAGGTATTCATCCAATAACTCAGAATGCCGAACCGAAGCATGGCCAGCATTCCTCCGAATAGCGCCCATCCTGGGGGGAACCACGCCTGGAGCATCCAGCACACTACAGAACACATGACAGCAGTGATGATCCACTGGCCAATCCAGGGATGACCAAGGCGTTGCCCAGCCGCCAGCACCAGTCCTTGCCCCGGTGGATACATGCTCATGTAAGTCGGTTGCTGAATGATGTGGAAACTTTCGAAGTGTACCCACATGGGGTGCGTCGGATTGGTTACTCGGCCATGCGCGAAAGTATCGGCGGACAGCAGGTAACTGAATTCATCGTTCCAATGCGGCTCGGGAATCCCGAGCACCGGAATGAGGGCGGCGCGGATGGTGAGAACTGAGAGTCCGACGAGTATGACGGAAAGGTTTTTTCTTCGCGCCAACCGGCCAAAACCACGTTGCAAGGAGGCAAACCCGGAAGGTGGCTGCGATATTGGAGACGCTTTCCGTCGCGACAGAAAGATCATTGCCGCAGCCGCAATAATCAACACGGTCTCGATGATCTGTATTAGTGACGAGGCCAGGCGGGCGTAGAGGCCGTCCATAGCAAGCGATGCCGATTGTAAAAAATCCGCGGCGGATTATTTTTCTACCGGTTCTTCTTCTCCAGTCAGCTTGTCCATGATGCCGGCGGCTACATCGATCATTTCCTGATCGACGGTACGGTTGTTGGCGATGGCATCGGCGAGGGGTATGGAAACGATCTTATTACCGCGCAACGCTGCCATGCAGCCAAACTCGCCGCGATGGACCATGTCGATTGCTCCCAGGCCATAGCGGGTGGCCAGCACTCGATCAAAAGCGCTGGGAGAACCGCCGCGCTGAATGTGTCCCAGCACGACGGTTCTAGTTTCGAATCCGATACGCCGTTCGATTTCGCGAGCCAGAATATTTCCGATTCCGCCCAATCGCGCGTGACCGAATTCGTCCTTCTCGATGTCCTGCACGATGGGGGCGCCGTGTTTCGGATCCATATCAGTGGAAAATTTTGCTCCCTCGGCAACCACTACGATGCTGAAGTAGCGTCCGCGAGCATGGCGCAGGCGAATAGTCTCGGCAACTTTATCGACA
>WNFC01008236.1_pt1 | contig 18127 bp, 20 predicted proteins | sample 5400541 | NCBI WGS metagenome assembly WNFC01 (sample SAMN13153342, study PRJNA577476) | soil metagenome | isolation source: 120 cm saprolite under Douglas fir tree site 2 hole 2 replicate 1 | place: USA:California | collected 2015-04-18
TGGTGCTCGGTGGTGGCCAGCACGTCGAAGCCCGCGTCGTCGGCGAACACCGCGAGCTTGCGCAGCTCGTCCAGCATCTGCTGGTAGCGCTCGTTGTTCCGCCCGATGGGCCGAAGCCGCTTGCGATCTTCGAGGGTGCCGGGCACGGTGGGCAAGACGAACAGCATGAATTTCATGACGGCCTCCTCTGCCAGGGGTCGAGGTTACCGAGGAGAATGGGCGGAGTGTGCTCTTCGCCCCGCGGGAGGTCAAGGGGGGTGCGCGGGCGGCAGTGGGCCGGCCCGTCTTGACATCGGAGGGGTCGCCTGTAAGGTGGGCTGGAATCCGCCCAGGGCTTCGGGAGGGAAGGGGACAATCCCAATGGAGACGATGACGATCACCATCGAATCTGACAGCGGTACGCGCATGCGGTTTCAAGTGGACCACGAGCCGCGCTTCGACCTTCGCTCCGAGGAGGTGGACGGGCTCCGCAGCGCGGTGCGGACGATCGAGACCACGCTCGCGGCGCCGGACGAGGGCCGCATGTGTCTCCTCCTCGCCCAGATGACCCTCGACAGCCTGATCGAGGCGCTGCCCGATGAGGACGAGGAGGAGTAGGCCGGGCGCTACCTCTCCTCGACGAGGCGCCGGACAACGCTGCGCAGCTCGTGGACGTCGAATGGCTTCGCCACGACCGTCGCGCCGGTTTCTCGCAGGAACGGGACGAACTCCGTCGCATTGGTGAAGCCGGACATGAAGACGATGGCCGGCCGCGGGGTCGGCTGGCTCTGCACCGCCCGATAGACCGCGATTCCGTCCACGTCCGGCATTCGCAGGTCGCTGACCACGACGTCGTAGCTGTGCTGCGCGAGCCGCTCGAGCGCAGCTTTCCCGCCGTCGGCGCCGTGAATCTCGTAGCCCTGGCCGGCCAGGAGCGTCTCGACCAGCTCCCGGACGTCCGGCTCATCGTCGACGACGAGAATATGGGGCACGGGGGAAGCATACCAGCCGGCGACCGGAATGCTGGCTATCCCTGACGGCGCCGCGACCGACGGACCCCGGCCTGCACGTCGCGGACGCGATCGCCCTCGAAGCTGATCTCCACCTCGTCGTCCTCGACATCCCAGTAGCGAACGGTCGCGACCCAGCCGAGCGACCAGCCTCGGCGCGGGATCACGCGGCGCTCCCGGTACACGACCGTCCGGGTTTGGCGGGCGGGCAGGCTCACCCGTTCCTCGGCTCCCGGACCGACCAGGCGTCGAACGTCCTCGTACGTCGTCTCGCCGGGGCGGATCCGGGCCAGGGCCTGCGGTGACGGCGTGGTGCCGTGGTGCCGGCCGGCCGCCGTGCGGCCGAGGAGGACCCGCGCGCGCAACGTCCGCCCCATCAATGCCATCGCCGGTGTGAACAGCCAGCGCAGGGTGCCGCCCAGGACCACGAGGGCCGCGGAGACGAGGAGGGGCCGCGCGGGCAGCCGCTGGGCCGCGTAGGTGAAGTGGACCTTCAAGAGCTGGGGACGGAGGCCCTGGGACGGGGCAAGTGCGACGGAGATCGTCGCTCGGTCATCGCGGCGCTCGCCCTCCCGTCGGAGCGCCGACGCGGGGATGGTCTCGTCGACCCGGAGGCGACGGGCGTCGGCGAAGTCGATCAGCAGCATGGAGAAGTCTCGAGCCACGGGGACGACCCGGTCCCGGACCCCGAAGTAGAACGGGTAGAGCGCGAGAGACTCCAGGTCACCGAATGCCAGCGTGACCACATACCACCGGCCCCAGAACAGGTCCTCGATCCACGTCACGGGCCTGGGCACGATGACGTCCCGCACCGGGATCTGGAGACGGACGAGCCAATCCGGACTGCCTAGCTCCGGTACCCACGGGATCCGGATCACGGTCGCTCCGGTGGCCCCGCGGACTGCACCGCCCTCCCCGAAGGTCACGAATGGAGCCTCCCCGAGCGGTCGAAGCTCCGCCCCGGTCCCCAGATCGGAGCGCCGAACGCCCGAGAGACGGAGTCGGCCGGATTCCTTGGCCCGAAACCCCAGAGCGTCCACCTGAGCGCGCAGCTGAGGATCCGTCCTCTCGTCCCCTGCCGCCCCCGGCACTTCGCCCGGCCAGAGCAGGTAGAGGTCCTGGGCAATGTCGGTCGCCGTGCGGTGCTCGGGGAGAACGAGGTTCCAGGTCACGCTGACGGTCACCGGACGATGGGCCGGTCTGACGTCGTCCTTGCCGACCGACACCGACACGAACAGGGGTCCGATGCCGAACTCGGGGTGGGCCCGTGAGGCAATGAAAGCCTGGGCATGGAGGTCATGCGGCCACAGACCCAGGATCAGCAGCGCGAAGGCGATCCTCATGAATTGGCCTCGAGCTCCGTCGGGTTGACCGCGGAGCCAGGGTTGCTTATACTCCGGCACCACAGTACGCCCTCTGAGGAGAAGCAGGTGGGCCACTCGGAGGGAATCGTGCGCCAGCACACCAGCAGAGCCACGCCGGGTCAGCCGAGCGGGCCCGCATAATGCCTCGCCTGAAGGGCTGGGTCGCCGCAGTCGCCGCGGACCCCGCCGCCATGTTGTTCGTGGCGGCCGTCGTTCTCCTCATCGTGATCCTGGTCGGGATGGCCCTCGCGGCCCGGACCCGGCGACGGGACGCCCACCCTGAGACGGTGGCTCCGGAGAGTTCCGTCCAGGTCGGCATCGCCCCGTGGGTCGAAGAAGGCCGGCAGCTGTTCACCCTCTGGCAGGAACGGGTCGAGCGCCTCGGCGAGCTCCAGGGCCGCCTCGCCGGGATGGCGCAAGAGATCGAACAGCTCAAGGCACAGGCCGGCGCGCAGGCTGGCCGCATCGACGAGCTGCGCGCCGAGAATCTCCGCCTCGGCCAGGAAGCCGAAGCGTTCTCGATGGAGCGGGACCAGCTCCGGGCCGTCATCGCGCGTATCGGCGAGCTGGTCCGCCAGGCGACCGAGGCCCGCCCGAGTGACGCGGGAGAGACAACCCCCGCGGCGGGGCCGTGATGCAGGCCCACCCATACCGCCGGACACGAAGGTAAGCCCTAGCAACCTCGCCCGAAGCCCACGACGTCAGGCCCGGAACCCCAGGACGTACTCGCTGGCGGATTTTCGACGCCTGGAGTCTGTACTGGCGCCATAACCTCGAGACTTCCCTGATATGCGCATGGCTCGCCTCTTGCTGGGACAGAGGTGCACAGGCGTGCAAGGTCGCCACCTCCCCCACTGGCCCGGCTACAGGAAAGGGCACACGGATGACTCATGGTTCATTGCTCGTCACGGTCGCGGCTGTCGTGACTGCCATCGGCCTCTCCGCGTCCTGGGGAGCAGCCGCCGAACCTACGGTGACGATCCCGGGGGCTACCCCTCCGACGCCTCAGGTCGAGAGACTCTCCGACGAGCAAGTACGGGCGGAACTCCGGCGCCTGAACACCATGAAGATGGATTGCGGCACGCAGGCGCGGCAGGCGCTAGCGGCCCAGCAGAGCGCGAGCGCGGCGGGGCGCGCCTCGGAAGCCGAGGCCCACGGGCAGCTTCTCTGGACGAACATGAAGTGTATGGAGCAGGCGAACCAGGGCCTTCTCCGCCTGCGAAACCAGATCACCCGAGATCAACTTCCGCTCCTTTCGCTGGAGGACGGGTTCCACCAGGAATATCGTCAGGGGCTCCAGTCCCACCTGAGCACCCTGCAGCAGGTCGGTAAGCAGCTCGCCGACCCGAGTGCCTTCACCGCTGAGACCTTCGCCAAGCAGATGGAGAGCTTCCGACGGCAGCGGGAGAACTTCAGGAGTCGATACATCCGCCTGGTCAACGACCCCGAGACCAAGGGGCTCGCGACGACCCTCTTCCAGGCGGGCGACCTGCTGATCGGGAGCGCCCAGGTATGGGTGCGGCAGGCGAAGGCCGAGGCCGAGATTGCGGACCTGACCTCGAACGGCGGATCCAGCCCCCGGCTCTCTCTCGCCCAATCCGTGCGCGAGGCGGCCGTCGTGGAGCGGGCTCGCCAGTGGGAGCTCGCTCAGGGTCTGATCCTGCAGGCGACCACGATTACCGCGGCGACGCGATGATCACAAGGAGGCACGTGCACATGGCGACGACCGAGCGGCAGGACCGGCGGCGGCACCCTCGCACCCGAATTTCGTGGCCCGCAATCATCGAAGCGGGGACCAGTCGATACGCATGCCAGGCCGCGGACATCAGCGCGCACGGTGCCCGGATCAGAACCAAGGCGCGCCTCCGGACCGGGACCGCAGTGCGGCTGGAGTTCATTCCCCCCGAGGGGCCGTCCCTCCGAGTCGGGGCGCTTGTGTGGCGGGTTGAGGCCGACGGGCTCGCGTTCCTGTTCGGTCGCGGCATCCAGCATCGCTTCATCCGCGCGGCGTAGGTTCAGCTCCGAGTGCCGTCATGAGGCCCTGAGCGGCCTCGAGCCCCTTGCGCAAAGACTCGCTTTCGACGGCGCCGCTGACGTCCCAGACCGGCTTTCCGGGTGTCGGCTTCGAGTGCACCAATCCGTTCCGCGCGCGATCGATCTCCAGAATGCCCTCGGCGGCGGCAGGGGGAACCACGTTCAGGGTCAACGCGAGAGCCACCCGGGAGGAAATGGGCAGCGAGGCCATGGCGTCGAAGATGGATTCGCGGCTGGCCGCCAGCCTCGTGGCGAGGACCAGCGTGACGAGTCGATCGAGAAGGGAGTGGACCGCCAGGAGGCGGGTGAAGCGATCTCCTTCATGTAGACCGGGCCAGTCGAGCTTCTCGGCTTCGATCCGCCTGGCTCGCGGCGGGGCCTTGACCCGCGCGTCTTGTACCCGCTGCTCCGACGGGATCCGCGGAGTCGCTTCTCGCTCGCTCTCCTCCACCCACGCCTTGGCCATCTTCACCGCCACGGCGTCCGCATCGGCGCGCGTTGCCCGTATCTCCCGAGGCGTGGCTCGCAGCGGGGGCTTCGGGGTCACGACCCCCCGACTGTTCGCTTCGAGCTCCGCGACCGGCAACCAGCGCCCGTCGGGCTGCCGCTCGGAGTTCGGAATGATCGTGTAGCCCTTGTAGGGGATGTCCATGTCGAGCCCGGCCCCGGGACCGCGTCAGCAGCGGTCTTGCTTGGTGAGCCCGGGCGGGCAACCCATCTTCTTCGCGTGTCCCGGGGGAATCTTGTAGTACGCGACCGGGACCGCGAGGACCGGCCGTGGGACTCTGGCGGGTGCGATCGTCTCCCACGGGCTGCCGTATGTCGTCGAGACGAACCACGCCCCGTCGTGGAAGGTGTAGTAGCGCCCTCCGTACGCGAAGAAATTCATGCGGGCGCCGGGTGCATAGAATACCGGCGATCCGGGGACTACCACGAGCTGCGGCGGAGCCATGACGACGACCGGCGGGCGGGGCGGTGCGACGACAACCGTCGGTGGCGCAGGCACGGGAACACTGACACCGATCCGGACACCATCTGCCGCGGCCGGGCTTGCGGCCATGAGCGAAAAACCTGCTGCAAGCGCGAGGATCTGTCGCATGGGGGGGAACCTCCTGATGCCACGAAATACTTGCTGGTCTTCCGGGGTGCATACCGGCTGCCAACCCTCCCGCAGGAACCGGCGTCCGTTTTCACAAGGGGTTGGCGTGCGGAGCCCCTGGAAGACGTCGGCCTCGAAGTGTCGGGCAGACGGTCAGGAGCGTATCGGGCTGTCCTTGACCCGCCCTCGGTGGCCGGCCAGAATGCTCCGGCGCGTCCCCCGTGTGGTCGCGGAGGACATGACCGTCCCCGCGAAACGTGAAGAGGAGATGAGGAGTGCTCCGGGATTCGCTGTTCGTGTTCCTGATTGTCGTGGGCTCGGCGGCGCCGTACCTCGGGGGTCTCGGCTTCTACGGTGACGACTGGGTGTTTCTGGCCGACATGATCGGCTCCCGAGAACCGACCATCCGGGCTGCGTTCGAGGCGCTCTACCGGGACGACATGCGGATGCGACCCGTCCAGATCCTCGTCCTGGCGGTACTGTTCCGACTCTTCAAGCTCGAGCCGCTCGGATACCACGTCGTGAACACGACGCTCCTCGGGGCCGGTGCCGTACCTCCTGAGTTTCTATGCCGACCTGCGGGCGACCCGCTCGACCTCGACCGGCAGCACGGGATGGCGAGGGCTGGCCCTGGCGACCATGATCACCTCCGTGCTCGCGTACGAGGTTGTCCTGCCGTTTTTCCTCCTCAATCCGGTGCTGGCGGCCGTTCAGGCTCGTCGAGCGGTCCGGGTGGGAGGGTCCCCGGTACCCACGGCCGTGCGACTGCCGGCCCTCCTCGCCACCACCGCACTCGTGTTGCTCCCCGTGCTGCTCTGGAAGCTCGAGGCTGCTGCGCCTCGGCTCGCGAGCCTGACCTTCGGCGAGAAGGTCACATCCTTCGGCCGGCTGATCTGGGGGTCGGTCGCGGTCAGCTATGGCGACTACGGTATCCGCCTGCCTCTCGTCGTCGTGCAGATCCTACGGGACCACCCGAGCGTCGCGGTGTCGGTCACGGCGCTGGCGATGGTTTCGATTGTCTTCCTGTACGTGTGGGGCGTGATGCGGGAAGCCGGGCACCAGGGACGGAGCCCGGCTGCCGCGGCCGTAGCGCTCGTGGGGGCAGGATTCGGCATCTTCTTCCTCGGCCATGTCGTCTTCTTCTACACGCAGAACGCGGACTACTCGCCGACCGGGATCAGCAACCGTGTCGCCATCGCCGCCACGCTCGGGATCGCGCTGGGATGGGTGGGTGCCCTCGTGGCCATCGTCGCGCCGATCACCCGGGAACGGCTGCGCAGTGCCGCACTCGCCGGCGGGGTCGCCGCCGCGGCCGGCGTGAGCGTCCTGATCGTCGACACGATCGGCATCTTCTGGGTGGAAGCCTACCGGCAGGAGCAGCACGTCCTCCACGAGATCCGCCGCGCTTTTCCACACTTGCCGCCCGAGACGACCTTGATCCTCGACGGCATCTGCCCCTACGTCGGGCCGGCCACCGTCTTCGACGCGAGCTGGGACCTGGCGGGCGCCCTCCGCATCATGTACGGCGACAACACCATCCGCGCCGACGTCGTGACGCCCAATCTGCGGGTGGAGGAGACCGGCCTCAAGGTGTCGGCGTACGGCGTGGTTACCGAATACCCGTATCACCGGCTACTGCTCTACCACGCCGGCCTCCGACGTCACTTCGCGCTCGATGACGGCCACGCAGCCCGCCGGTACTTTCAGACGCACAATCCCACGCAGGGCAGCTACTGCCCTTCAGGACGCGAGGGTCACGGCGTGCGCATCTTCGGACGAAGTCCTCAGCCGCCGATCGTCGTCCGGATGCTGCCGAAATGCTCGTCGACGTGACCGAGGAGAGCGCGCTTGACCATCTCCTCGGCGCTCATGGGGGGCAGCCCCGTGAACACGGTGCCGGTCTTCGCCAGCTCGGCATCGGAGAGGCCCCGTACGGCTGCGGCCGCCGCGGCGGCTCCCTTCTTGTGAAGCGCGATCGTTTCCGGCTTCGTGCAGCCGGCGAACTCCCGGGCGTGCTGGGCGTTCATCTCGTCGAGCATCTGGGGGGTGAAGTGCGGCAGCGGCTGGCCGGCGGCGATCGTCTTGATGATGTGGGTGACCGGCTCGTAGCTTCTGGCGATGTGGTGCGCCGTTGCGGCGACCGTCCACTTCTCGGCGGGGGTCGTCTTCTTCCAGTCGGTATCGCTCAGCTTTTCGAGAAGTGTCGTGGCCTCTTCCACCTTGGCCTCGAACTGTCTGGCAAACGCTTCTCCCTTGGCTCCCATGGCGTCCTCCTAGTGTGTTCCTCACTGGATAGACGAACGGTAGGCTTCGAAATCGACACAAGGGTCAAATAACCCTCCCGGCACTCGGCTCTTCGGCTAGCGAGACGCGTGCTTCCCGGCGACCAGGGGGGGCGAATCCGCCCGCGCGTAGCTCACGGTGAGGATCTCCCAGAGATGCCCGTCCCCGTCCTGCCAGTAGAGGTTCTTCCCGCCGAGCCTCCGGTTGATCTGCATGTCGTTCTCTCCGAGCGGAGAGCTCCGGTACGGGATGCGCGCCGCCTGGATGCGGCCGAAGATCGCGTCGAACTCGGTGTCGCTCACCCGGAAGCAGTAGTGGTGGCTCTCGAAGTGTTCCCGATCCGCGAAGTCGAGGGTGAGCGTGTCGTTGACGTAGACCGGCGTGAACGGCCCCTGCGACTCCTGCCACGGGACGTCGAGCAGGCCGGCGAGTGAGCGCGCCGCTGCGATCGGATCACGAGACGGGACGATGAGGTGGTCGAGCTGGATCGCCATGGAGCACCTCCAGCGATGGTCTTCTGCGACAGCAGCATGCTCGTCGGGCGCCGCGCGGTCAAGACGACCCTCGGCGCGGCGAGGGCCGACGCGGGGCGGCCGCAGGCGCCCGTCATATGTTTGGTATCATGAAAGAATTCCGCACCCCCTATGCTGTGAGGCCAGGAGGGGACGCGATGATCACCAGTTATCAAGCCCACGAGCTGGCGCTGGTCTTTCCCCCGATGACCGAGCCGGAGTTCGCCGCCTTCAAGGAGGACATCCGGGAGCACGGACAGCGCGAGGCCATCACGCTGTACGAGGGCAAGATCCTGGACGGGCTGCACCGGTATCGGGCCTGCCAGGAGCTGGGACTGGAGCCCCGGGTGGTGCGCTTCGAGGGAAACCCGCGCGCGGCCGCCCAGCTGGTCCTCGGCCGGAACTTTCACCGGCGGCACCTCACGACGTCCCAGCGGGCGATGGTCGCGGCCGAGATGTGCAAGCTCCGGCCCCGGGGTAATACGGGGAATTCACCCTATTTGACCGCGGCCCAGGCCTCCGCCCTGATGGGAGTCGGAGAGGACCTCGTCAAGGATGCCAAGCGCCTGTTGAGGCAGGGCGACGAGGACATCCTGCGCGCGGTCCGCGAAGGGCTCCAGTCCGTCTCGGCCGCGGTCCAGGAGAAAAAGAAAAAGAAGAAGGCCACGTTCACCTTCCTGGAGCAGTTCGCCCAGCGCCTCGACCGGGCGCTCCAGGGCCACAACGATCGCGACGCCCAGGCCGTCTACCGGGCGATGCCGCTCCTGCAGTATCTCAACCTCCGCATCCACGACTACCTGCACCCGCGCACGGCCGAGCCCCTGAAGACGGGCGACGGCTCCGTCCGGTGGGATCCCGCGGAGCTCAAGGTCCCGGACTGGCTCCGCACCGAGCGCGGCGAAGAGGTCGCCACCGAGCGCCGTACCCGGCTCGCTACCGTCTTGCCCAAGGCGAAGGAAGCGGCCATGGCCACCCCCGGGGAGCGCTGTCCGGCCTGCGGGTTGCCACTGCTGTCGGCCGTGAAGGGCATCGAGACCTCGTACTGCGCGGTCTGCAACGGCGACGTTCTGTGGGAATGGGCGTGGATCCGGGAGCAGGTCGAAATCGCCTTCAGCGGCGTCCCCCTCATCGCGAGCTCGCCGCCCGCGCCGACGTTAGGCTGACCGCATGGCCCGCATCCTCGTGGTGGACGACCAGCCCGAGGTCGCGGAACTGGTGCAGGCGGTGCTCAAGGATGATGGGCACGCGGCGGACGCCGTCTACAGCGGCCAGGCGGCCCTGGACCGACTCACCCAGACGGTGTACGACCTGGTCGTCTGCGACGTGCGGATGCCGGAAGTCGACGGCAAGGCGGTCTTCCGTGCGGTCGCGCAGCTGGGGCCTTCGCGGCCGGTCGTGCTCTTCATGACCGGATATGGCGATAGCCCGACCGACTCGGAGTTCCTGCAGACGACCGCGGCGGTGGTCCTCGCCAAACCGCTCGGCATCGACGCGCTGCTCGAGCGCGTCCGCTCCATTCTCACGATTCGCTGACCCACCCTCGCCGCCGCCGACGACCGGCACTTGCATGCACGAGCGGTCCCAAAGCAATGCCCTGATATATTGCGGTTATGAACAAGCTCGGATCCTACCTCTCGATCATCGCCCTGTCGGCCGTCGGGATGGTGCTCGGCCACTACGTGGGCTCGCGTCTCGAGTGGACCACGACAAGCGCGGCGGCGCCGCCTACCTCGGCGGTCAGTGTCGTCTCGACCCGCACCCTCGAGGTGGTTGGGGCCGATGGCCGTCGACAGCTGGTGATGGGCACGGGCACCGAGGGCTCCCCTGGGATTTGGATCTACGACCGGAACGGCAAGGTCCGGTTGAGCTTGGGGCTGTACGGTGACAACAACGCCAGCATCGTCCTGAACGATGAGAGCGAGCAGGCGGTGGAGATCTTCCGCACCGTGGGCGCGCACAGTGTGCCCGTCCTGGTGATGAAGGCGCAGGGCCGCGACCGGATCGTCATGGGGCTCAACGGGCCGGGGCAGGATCCGTTTCTGGTGCTGTACGGCGCCGACGGGGCCAAGCAGCGCGTGTTCGGCCAATACTGATGCCCATCGGCGGCAAGACCGCCGCGACCGTCGTGCTCGCCGGTCTCGTGCTCGGCGTGTTGCTCGCCAAGCGGCACGAGATCGTCGCCCCGGTGCGGACGCCGGCCACCTCCGCCGCCGCGCCCGCGGCACTGCCGAGGCACACCGTCTCGGCGTGGCTGAAAGTGCGGCAACTCAGGATCCTCGGCGCGGATGGAAGCACGAGGGTGTGGATCGGGGAGTCCGGGGAGGGAAGCCCTGGCATCTGGATGACCAACGCGCAGAAGACGGCGGCCATGGAGCTCGGCGTGCACGGTAATGGCTTCCCCTATGTGCTGGTCTCCGACGGGGCCATCCGCAACTTCGGGCTCGGCCGTGTCGACGGCGTCCAGGCCTCCCCTATCTTGGTCTTCCGGAGCGACGACGTCGTCCGGATGGTCTTCGGGCTCGACATGACGGAGCCGCACCGGTCGCCCTTCCTGGTCTGGTACGCCGCCGATGGAGCCAAGCACGACGTCTTCGGCCACTACTGCGACCGGCCGGATCGTGTATGCGTCCGGTGAGCGCCGGACCGGGTCGGTGAGGCGGCGCCCGTTCGCGCCGCTCGCGGCGCTCGCGATCGGCGCCGTGCTGGTGGCGGGCGTCGGCGGCCTCGCGCTGCTGCCACGCCGGTCCGGGACGCTCGATCGCCCCCGCTACGTCTTCGTCAACGAGACGGGTGACCACGACCACGATCTGGCCTTCGAGATGAGCCTGAAGCTGGCGGAGAAGCGGTCGGGCATCGAGAACGCCCTGGTGCTCCTGCCGCGCCTGCCCCCGGACCGGACGATCGAGCAGGTCGCGGCGGACCTGTTCCAGCGCTGGCAGATCGGGCGCGACCGCGGGGGGCGCGGCATCCTGTACCTCTATAGCGCCCAGGAGAATCTCTTCAAGATCGAGGTGTCGTACGCGCTCGAGTCGGTCTTTCCGGACGCGCTCTGTCGTCAGCTCGAGGACGCCGCCCAGACGTACATGCTGTCTGAGATCCCGCAGGATTTCATCTCCGAGCTCCTGATCACGATGAACCTGCAGGGGGATGACGCGCGGCCCGGAGCCGACCCGGGGCTGCGTGCGCCGGCGTGGCTGAAGCAGGCCCGCTACTACTCGGGCGGCGCCGGCGTGACGGCAACCGGGTATCGCAGCACGCTGGAGGACTATCAGGCCGCGGTCCGCCGATTGCCCGCCTCGAACCTCGCCGACTTCGCGCCGGCCGACGATCCGGAGGAGACGGCCCGCCGGTACCTGCGGTCGCTCGAGCGCGGCCTGGGCGATCCCCAGTTGCCGCTCCTCACCGAGGGCAGTCAGGTCTTTCGCATGATCGTGCCGCGGAACGAGGCGCAGCAGCAGCGCGTATTCCGATTCTATGCGAAGGCGTTGCCCAGCCACATGATTCGACTCGATGGCTGGAGCCTCGTGGTCTTTCGGCCCGGGGTGCCGAATCTCCCGATCGTGCTCGGGCGGGGGAGCGGCGGTCTCTGGTTCGTGGACGAGCCGAAGGCGTGGACCTACTTTCACCGGTACGAGGACGGCATCGACTTCCTGCCCAAGTACGACGATCTGCCGTTCTTGGCGGGGCTCCGTCAGCTGGGGCACCCGAATGCGACGAATCCAATCTACCGGGGTCGTGTCCGCACGCCCCCGGGCCGACCCTATCCGTTTTCGCTCGGGGGAGCCGTCGGGGCGCTCGAGCAGGCGATCCGGGAGCACCCGAATGACGACCGGTCCTATGCCGCGCTCGGGGAGCTCTACCTGTTCGAGGTGGGCTGGATCTCGCGGAGCCTGGAGATGTTCGAGCGGGCGGCGAGGCTGGCCCCGGACCGCCTCGACTACCAGTGGCGTCTCTACGATCTCTACCTCAACAATTCGCAGGCGGACAAGGCGCTGGCGACCCTGAAGCGGCTGGCGGAACGGCTACCCAGGGACCAACAGGTCCAGGATTGGTATCGCTTCTACCGAGAAGCGTACGCCTTCAAGCCGGGTGAATTTTCACCGGCGGTGACCGCCACCACGACGCGCTGACGACCCCTCCCCCTTGACGCGCCGCGGTTTCGGGTCCAGCCTCGCTGGCGTCCGAGTCCCGGCGGCCCGGTGTGCCGGCCCAGGAGAGCGATCGCATGGTTCGCTCGGTGTCCATCTACCAGAGCCTGCTGGGCAACCTCGCCCTCGTGATCGTGCTGTTGAGTGGCGCGATCATCGGTCTCACCTTCATCGGCTCGCAGGCCACCGTCGAGCGGCTCTCCGACGTGATCCTGCGCGAGACCATCGCCCAGACCGAGGGCGAGCTGCGTCATTTCTTCGAGCCGGTGATCCGGGATCTGGGCGTGATGCGCGCGTGGGGCGAGTCGGGCCTGCTCGACCGCGGGGACGCGGCGGCCATGAACCGGCTGCTCGTCCCCCTCCTGCGCGCCGATCCGCAGCTCTCGGCGGTGATGGTGGCGGACGAGCGCGGCCGTGAGCACATCGTGTTCCACTTCGTCGATGCGTGGAGCAGCCGGCAGACCCGGCGCGACGTCTGGGGTGACCGCGCCGCGTGGCTCGAATGGACGGACGCGCGACCGGAGCCCGTCGCCTCGTGGCGGGCGAGTGACTACGACCCCCGGCGGCGTCCCTGGTATCAGGGGGCCGTCGCGGCGCGCTCCGGCGCCACCAGTACCAGTCAGGCCAGGGCCTCGGACCTCGTCCACTGGACGGAGCCCTACATCTTCTACACGGCCCAGGCTCCGGGGATGACGGCGGCGATGGCGTTCCCGGGGCGCAACGGCCGGCTGAGCGTCGTCGGCGTCGACCTGCTGCTGACCGACATCTCCACCTTCACCACGCGCCTGCGGGTTGGGGAGCACGGGGCGGTGATGGTCTTGACCGACGGGAGACGGGTCATCGGCTTGCCCCGCGACGCGCGATACCTGGACGCCGCCGGCCAGCGCAACGCCCTGCTGAAGCGCCCGGACGAGCTGGAGATGCGTGTGCCGGCCGACGCCGCGCGCGTCCTCTCGAGCCGGCCGCCGGGCGAGCGCGGGCCGGTCCGGCTGCAGAGCGGTGGCGCCCCCTGGTGGGCAGAAACGAGCCCCGTCCCTCTGAGCCCGCAGCGCCAGCTGACGATCGCGGTCATGGTGCCGGAGTCGGACCTGCTGGGGAACCTCGGCCATCTCCGGCTGGGCATCGTGCTCGTCATGCTCGCCGGCCTCGCGCTCGCCATGGTCCGCGCCGTGAGCCTCGCGCGGCGCTACAGCCGCCCGATCGAAGCCCTGGTGCGCGAGAGCGAGCGAATCAGCCGCGGCGACCTCGACCCCGGGCCACCCGTGGCCTCCTCGATCCGGGAAGTCCATCGGCTCACCGATGCCCACGGGCGGATGCGCCTGTCGCTCAAGACGCTCCTGAAGCTCGAGGGTGATCTCCAGGTGGCTCGGCGCATCCAGCAGGACACCTTGCCCGAACGGATTCCGATCGTGACCGGATTTGACATCGACGCCTGGAGCGAGCCGGCCGACGAGACCGGCGGTGACACCTACGACGTCATCGGCTACCGGCGAGTCCCGGGCGAGCGCGGCCCGCGCCTGTCGACGGCCGAGGCCGACCGCGCGGTGCTCCTGCTGGCCGATGCCACCGGGCACGGGATCGGCCCCGCGCTCTCCGTCACCCAGGTCCGCGCGATGCTGAGGATGGCGATCCGGCTCGGCGAGGACTTTCCCGCGGTCATCCGCCACCTGAATGCGCAGCTCTGCGCCGACCTCACGGAGGGGCGCTTCGTCAGCGCGTGGCTCGGTCTCCTCGACGCGACCGAGCAGACGCTCACCGGATTCAGCTGCGGCCAGGGGCCACTGCTCTACTACCGCGCCGCGGAGGGGACGTGCGCGGCCCTCGAGACGGACACCGTCCCGTTCGGGTGTATCGAGGACCTCGAGGTCGAGCTGCGGGCCCCGATTCGCATGGAGCCGGGCGACATCTTCGTGGCGCTGTCGGACGGCGTGGTCGACGCCGAGCGCATGGGCGGCGAGCGATTCGGCACCGGACGCGTCATCGAGGTCGTCACCCGCCACTGCCGGAGCTCGGCCGCGGAGCTGACCGCCGCGCTCCGGGAGGCGGTGGCGGATTTCACGGGTGCGGTGGGAGCCGAGGACGACCGCACCGGCCTCGTGGTCAAGCGGCGCTGAGTGCTCGATTCCTCGAGCCGTCCGTCGGAGGTCGTGAGGCCTGACCCATGAGTAGACTCGCCGCGTCGATCGGCCTCGCGTTTGCTCTGGCGTTGGGTCTGGGGGGAGGAGAAGTCGCAGCGCAGGCCCAGTCGGACGGTCAGCTGACCGTGGCCTTCGATGTCTCGATCGCCCTCACGTTTCTCGATCCCGCCGAGACGGAATCGGCGTGCCGTTCGTCTTCCTGTACGCCCTGCACGACGCGCTGATGAAGCCGCTGCCCGGCAACGACATGGCGCCCTGTCTGGCCGCGTCTTGGAAGGAGAGCGCGACGGGCTCGTGTACGAATTCAAGCTGCGCGAGGGGCTCAAGTTCCACAACGGCGACCCCTTCACGGCGGAGGACGTGAAGTCAGCTTCCCGCGCTATCGCGGCGCCTCCGCGAACCTTCTGCACGACCGGGTCAAGGCCGTGGACATCGTTGACCCGTATCGCATCCGCTTCGTCCTGCACACGCCGTGGCCCGACTTCCTCGTCTTCTATGCCACTCCGGCCACGGGCGCGGCGTGGATCGTGCCCAAGAAGTACATCGAGAAGGTCGGTGAGGAGGGATTCAGACGCCAGCCGGTGGGGCTCGGACCCTATCGCTTCGCGCGCATGACTCCCGGAGTGGAGCTGGTGCTGGAGGCAAACGAGCAATACTGGCGCAAGAGGCCGTCGGTCAAGCGAGTCGTCATCAAGAGCGTTCCCGACCGCACGACGCGTCTGGCCATGCTCAAGGCCGGCGAGGCGGACATCGCCTATGTGAGCCAAGGAGTCGGCGAACAGATCGTCGGCCACGCGCCAATCTATGTCGAAACTGGGAGGGACACCCATGCTGCTCGAACATCAGGGCAAGCGACCCCACATTCACGAGACCGCCTACATCGCCCCCACCGCTACCATCTGCGGCGACGTGACCGTCGGTGCCGAGAGCCGCGTGCTGTTCGGCGCGGTGCTCGTCGCCGAAGGTGGCCCCGTCGCCATCGGCGGGCACTGCATAATCATGGAACAGGCCGTGCTGCGCGGCACTGCCCGACATCCGATCCGCCTCGCCGACCATGTCCTGGTCGGCCCTCACGCGCATCTCTCGGGCTGCACCGTGGAGGATTCCGTCTTCATTGCCACCGGCGCATGCGTCTTCAACGGGGCGCGTCTCGGCGCCCGCTCCGAAGTGCGGATCAACGGTGTCGTGCACGTCAATACGGCCGTGCCGGCCGGGGCCACGGTGCCGATCGACTGGGTGGCAGTAGGCGATCCCGCGCAGATTCTCCCGCCCAACGAGCACGAGCGCATCTGGGCGGTTCAGAAGACGCTCGAGTTTCCCCGCACCGTCTTCGGCTTGGCCCGCGCGCCGGAAGGCGAGTCCATCATGCCCGAGATGACACGCCGCTACGCCCGCGCCCTCGGTTCCCACCGCCACGACCACGTTCTCGGCCACCATCACCTCTAGCCAGGATCTGCGGTCATGACCTGGCCGCGAGTCGATTTCGGTGGTTGCGGGCCGGCGATCGCCTAGCGGGGGGCAGGTCTTGCCCCGTCTCACGGGCGCAGGTGGCGCTGGAGAAACGCCACGGTGTCCGCGGTGGATTTGGTCCGGGTGGTCGCGTCGAACGCCATCGAGTAGCCCGGCCCCGCGGCTCGGCACGCGGCGAACGCATTTGGGTCGAACGGCTGCGCGCGCCCGTCCACGAGCACGGTGGGCGCCCCGCGCCCGAACAGGATGACGGGGCACTTCCGCGCGCTCCCGTACTGCGCGTAGAAGCGCGGGGCGCCCAGGGTGGGCACCGTCCAGGCGTGGAACGCGCCGGGATAGACCACCGTCGTGATCGGCGCCGGATTGCCCGCTCCGCTCGCGTACGCGAGATAGCCCTCGACCTTGGCCACCGGCAGGTTGTCGTCCTTCTCCCCGAGCAGCATCAGGATCGGAGCGCCGGTATACGCGGCCGCCTCGGCCCGCGCCCCGTAGTTGCCGGCCGGGTAGGTCGCGACGTGAGCCGCGAACCGCGACGGCCCAGCCTCCATCGCGGCGAGGAGCGACTCGAACGCGGTGAGATGCGCCACCTCGCCGCCGAACGAGAAGCCGACGATGCCGATGCGGTCGGCGGCGATCCGCGGATGCCCGGCCAGCAGGCGGAGCGCGGCGAACGCGTCGGCCACTCCGGACGCCATCGGCGGGCCGGCGCGGGAGCCGACGACCGCGGACTGGCTCAGGCCCCGCGCGCTGAAGCTGTCGTAGGTCAGCGTCGCGAACCCGCTCCGGCGAAGCTCCGCCGCGAGCCAGCCCTCGTTGGCCTCCTGGAAGCCGCCGATCGTGTGGACCACCACCACCGCCGGATAGCGATCCAGCGGTCGCTCGGGAAAGCGGAGGGTCGCCGGGACCGACACGCCCGCCGGTGCCTCGCGCGCGAAGACCTGACGGAAGTCGGCGTAGGAGCCCGAGCGGAGCGTCACCCGCTCGATCGAACCGACATCGCTGACCTGACCGTGCACAAGCGCCGCCCCGACCGCGACCGCGGCGGCCACCACCGCCAGCGCCCATGCCGCGCCTCGCACTAGCGTCGCGTCCCCAACACCTGCCGGAGTCGCCGGCGGATCTGGCGCGCGCCGTCGGGCCCGTTGTCCTCCGCGCCCTCGGAGGAGCCGATGACGACCGCCGGCACCCGGCCGACCGCCCTTCGTGGAAGGCTGGTGAGCCGTTCAGATTCCGGCACCTCGGTCGGGCGACTCATGTGCAGCTCGAGGCAGGGCCGGTCATCGACCTCCTCGCGGCTCGTCGGCAGCCATTTGCCGAACAGCCGACGAAACGCGTCGTGGATGCCGTCATACGGACCGCCCAGCGCGTGCACGGCATAGCGGCCCCCGCGCACTGTTTCGAGGCGAAACCCGACGGGCAGCGCCACGGGCTCCGTGAGGCCGAGGCATACGTCATAGCGCAACGCGTCCTCCGCGACCGCACCGGGATCGTCGTAGGACAGCCCCATTACCACCGCATCGCGCTCAAGCAGCCCGGTGGTTGCCGCCCAGCGCAACACGCGCTCGTACGTCGGCCCGGCGTGATCATACGGGCCGACGTGACGCAGACAGGCCGCAGGCCGATCGGGAAAGATCTCGATCGTGACATCCATGTCGGTGCTGCCGAACGGCTCCAACGAGAGGCGCATCGTGGCCCGGTCGAGGGTCAGCTCGAGCGACAGAGGCGGGAGGTAGCGGGGCGCGACCACGGCGCGGCGATAGTCCGACGGGGCGGCGCCGAACGCCTGTTGGAAGGCGCGGGTGAATGCCTCGGGCGAGCCGTAGCCCGCCGCGAGGGCGACGTCGGTAACCGAGCCATCGCGCTCACGCAGAGCGCGGCCGGCTGTCTCGAGCCTCAGTCGGCGCACTAGTGCCGCGACCGACTCGCCCGTCATCGCGCGAAACATCCGATGAAAGTGGTACGGCGAGAAGTGAGCGATGCGGGCTAATTCGGCGACGCTCAGATCAGCGTCCAGGTGGTCGGCGAGGTGGGTGAGCACCCGGTCGATGCGCGCCCGGCAGTCGTTGCTGGTAGCAGCCTTCATCGTCCCG
>WNFC01011256.1_pt1 | contig 18127 bp, 14 predicted proteins | sample 5400541 | NCBI WGS metagenome assembly WNFC01 (sample SAMN13153342, study PRJNA577476) | soil metagenome | isolation source: 120 cm saprolite under Douglas fir tree site 2 hole 2 replicate 1 | place: USA:California | collected 2015-04-18
AAGCTCGCCATGATGAAGAGCCCGATCACAAAGAAAATCGATTGCAGCACGTAGCCGCCGGTTTCGCCGAGATGGAACAGGCCGGCGAGCGCCCAGCCGCCCGCGAAGGCCGCGCCGAACACCTCGGCGCCGATCAGGATCGCCGCGCTCAGCACGGTGAGCACGTGCATCCACATGATCCGGCGGCGACGCGGCGCTTCCACGGGCTTTTCCATTCTCGCGATCCTTCGGTGGCTTCGATGATGCCGAGGCCAAGCGCGGCGGCAATCTGGTCCAATCCGCCGGGCCAATCAAGCCGACACATTTCGAGCCGCACGCGCGCTTGCTTACCCTCCCGCCCCTTGGTGGGGAGGGTCGGCGCACAGCATGCGGCGCGCCGGGGTGGGGGGACTATGATTGCGATTGCGCGGAATCTGCATCGCCCCCCCACCCCTAACCCCTCCCGGCCGCTTCGCGGAGGGAGGGGAACCCACGCACCTCGCAAAATCTGCTTCGATTGTTATAAGCAATTGACGTTGACCATGCCCCCTTATGCCTCCGGATATCGCCGCGGCGTCGTCGCGGCCCCGCATCGGGCCGCGGCCGAAGCCGGCCGCCTGATGCTGGCCGAGGGCGGCAACGCGCTCGAAGCCATGGTCGCCATGGCGGCGGCGATCGCGGCCGTCTATCCGCACACCTCGGGACGCATCCGCGCCATCATGGGCGCGGGACCGGCCGGCGCCGGGGCGCGGATCGAGCTCTACGGTGGGCACGAGACGATCCCGCCGCGCGGTCCGCTCGCGGCCCTCACGGTCCCGGGCGCGGTCGGCACCTGGATGCTGGCGCTCGAAGCCGCCAGGGCGTCGGGCGGGCGGCTGCCGCTTTCGATCTTGCTCGCGCCCGCCATCCGTCACGCCCAAAGCTACGTCGTGACGCCGAGCCAGGCGCGACTGACCGCGGAAACGTTTTCGGAGCTTGGGGCGGTACCCGGCTTTGCCGGCGCCTTTCTGGCCGACGGCAAGCCGCCGCAATCCGGCGCGACGCTGCAGCAGCCGGCGCTCGCGGCCACCCTCGACCATCTCGCCCACGCCGGGCTCGACGATTTCTACCGCGGCGATGTGGCGCGCGAAATGGCCGCGGATTTGGCCGCGATCGGCAGCCCGGTCGGCCGTGCCGATCTTGCGGCCTATCGCGCCGTCGTGGACGAGCCGCTCTCGGTCGCGGTGCGCTCCGGCACCTTGTTCAATACGCCGCCGCCGACCCAGGGCATCGCCTCGCTGATCCTGCTTGCGCTGTTCGATCGACTCCGCGTCGAACCGGCCGAGAGCTTCGATCATATCCACGGACTCGTCGAAGCGACCAAACGCGCGTTCCTCGTGCGCGACCGTTACGTCACCGATCCCGTTCGCCTTCCCCATCCGCCGGAGCGCTATCTGGCCGAAGAGTTCCTCGACTCCGAGGCACGGCGCATCGACCGCCGCAAGGCCGCGCCCTGGCCCGCGTCTGCGCAACGAGGCGACACCGTATGGATGGGCGCTGCCGACGCTTCGGGCTTCGTCGTGTCCTACATCCAGTCGCTCTATTGGGAATTCGGTTCCGGCTGCGTGCTGCCGCGCGCCGGCGTGCTGATGCAGAACCGCGGCGCGAGTTTTTCGCTCGACCCGCGAGCGCTCAACGCGCTCGCGCCCGGCCGCCGGCCGTTCCACACGCTCAACCCGGCGCTCGCGGTGCTCAGGGACGGCAGGGTGCTCGCCTACGGCACGATGGGGGGCGACGGTCAGCCGCAGACGCAAGCGGCGCTGTTCACCCGCGCGGTGCTCTATCGTCAATCGCTCGAGGAAGCGATCGACCGTCCGCGCTGGCTGCTCGGCCGTACCTGGGGATTGCCGCGCACGAACCTGCGGCTCGAGGCGAGATTTCCGGCGAGCCTCGTCGAACAGCTCGCAGCTGCGGGCCATGATGTGGAACTGTTGGATGAATCCTATTCGGACCTCATGGGCCACGCCGGTGCCGTCGTGGTTCATCCCAACGGAATGCTCGAAGGCGCGCACGATCCGCGCGCCGACGGCGGCGTTGAGGGGGTGTGAGGGGCGGAATTGCGGCACGCGCTTTTCCCTCCCCGTGAGGGGAGGGTCGGCAGCGAGCGAACGCGAGCTGCCGGGGTGGGGAAAAGATTCACCCCACCCGATCACGCCGACTTGCCGGCGCGATCGACCTCCCCTCCGGGGAGGTAAAGCACGAGGCGCCTCGTTTCCGCCGCACTGAATGATATGGTGCCGCGCCGTTTCGGACCGATGACACGATGACCCGCCGTTTTCGCATTGCCCTCATTGCAGCGCTGGCCTGTTGGCTCGCGGCGGCCGATGCGGCGCTTGCCCATCCGCACGTCTGGGTCACCATGAAGAGCGAGCTCATCTATGCGCCCGACGGCTCGGTCACCGGCGTGCGTCATGCCTGGGCGTTCGACGAGATGTTCTCGACCTTCGCCACCCAGGGGCTGGAGACCAAGCAGAAGGGCCTGTTCACCCGCGAAGATCTCAAGCCGCTCGCCGAGGTCAACGTGAACTCGCTCAAGGAGTACGACTATTTCACCCACGCCAAGGCAAACGGCAAGAAGACCACGTTCGTCGATCCGGTGGATTATTGGCTGGAGTTCACCGACGGCGTGCTGATTCTGCATTTCACCTTGCCGCTGAAATCGCCGGTCAAGGCGCAGGCGCTCAACCTCGAAATCTACGATCCGACCTGGTTCGTCGATTTCGCCTTCGCCGACAAGGACCCGGTGGCGCTCGTCGGCGCGCCGGCCGGCTGCAAGCTCAGCGTCGTCAACGCCGGCGACGCGGCCGCGGCTTCCTCCAAGGGCCAGCAGCTCGGCGAATCGTTCTTCAATTCGCTCGGTACCGGCAGCAACTACGGCGCCCAGTTCGCCAACAAGGTCGCCGTGCAATGCCCGTGATGTCGCGGACGCAGAAAATCTGGGCGCTCACGCTGGCGATCGTCGCGGCGGCCGTGCTCGGGGTCGGGGCGGAAGCGCTGGCGCAGGCCAATCCGTTCGGGACGGGCGCGGGCCCTGCGCCCGCGCGGCCGCCGGCGCTCGACGGCATCGCCGGCTTCATCCTCGCCAAGCAGGCCGAGTTCTACCGGGCGCTCGCCGGCATGATCCGCGCCGCCAAGGCCGACGGCAGCGCGAGCTTGAGCCTGCTCGGTCTCTCCTTCGCGTACGGCATTTTTCACGCGGCAGGACCCGGCCACGGCAAGGCGGTGATCTCGTCCTATCTGGTCGCCAACGAAGAGACGTGGCGCCGCGGCATCGCGCTGTCGTTCGCCTCGGCGCTGCTGCAGGCATCGGTCGCCGTGGCGATCGTCGGCATTGCCGCCGTCCTGCTCGGCGCCACCGCGAAGATGATGGGCGACACCGTGCGATTTATCGAGACCGCGAGCTACGCCCTGATCATGGCGGTCGGCGCGCGGCTCTTGTGGGTCAAGGGCCGGGCGTTCCTGGCCGCGCTCAGGCAGCAAGCGAGTGTTTCGACGATGGTGCCGGCGGCCGCGGCGACGGGGCCCGGGCACCGCGGCGTGATCGTGCACGACCATGGTAACGATCGTGCCGGGCATGCCCATGCACACGGGCATCCGGGGCGTTCCGGGCACTCACACGAGAACGCGAACGATCATTGCGGGCATTCGCACGGGCCCGAACCCGACGAGCTTGCCGGACCCGGCGGCTGGGCGCGCGGCCTCTCGGCGATCGTGGCCGTCGGCTTGCGGCCATGCTCGGGCGCGATCCTGGTGCTCGTGTTCGCGCTGGCGCAAGGCTTGTTCTGGATCGGGGTCGCCTCGACCTTCGCGATGGGTTTGGGGACCGCGATCACGGTGGCGGCAATCGCGAGCTTCGCGGTCGGCGCGCGGGCGCTGGCGGCACGCTTCGCCAAGAGCCGCGAGGGCGCTGGCGGGCTGCTGCTGCGCGGGCTCGAAGTCGGCGCTGCCGCGCTGGTGCTCGCCTTCGGCGCGCTGCTGCTGCTGGGCTATATGGCCAGCGAGCGCATGTTCGCGGTGTGACGCCGTCGTCCCGGGGCCCAAGCGAAGCGAAGGGAACCCGGGATCCATGAACACCGCCCGTGCCGTTTCTCGGGGTCGGTGTTCATGGGTTCCGGGTTCGCCGCTGCGCGGCGCCCCGGAATGACGAGCCTCAGTTGCCGAAATCTTCCGCCCTGAGCCCGATCGGCGTGCCGTGCGGCGTACGGTCGGCGGCATGGTCCCAGGCATCGCGGTAGCGCGTGAGTGTTTCCGAGCTGGCGATGCCCTTGGCGGCGACCAGGTTCTCCAGCGCGGCGAGCCAATGCCGATAATACGTCGTGCCCAGATCGGGATCGCCGGCGGCCTGCGCGCTGCGGATCTCCTCGGCCAAGGCCGCCGCCCATTGGGCCCAGGTGAAAACGCCGCGTTCATGAAGCGCGAGGGCCATGGCGAAAGCCTGCGCCTCCCACGGCTCGCGAAAGACCGGCTCCCCGGAATCGAGCGGAATGCCCGGCAGGCTCGCGGCCGATACCGCTTCAGGCCGGCTCGAGATAGGGTTCCCAGGCATCGACCGAGACCTTCAGTTTCGGTTCGCTCTCGGCGCCCCACAATTCGCGGCCCTCGAAGCACACGGCGTAGAGCCACTGCGGATTCTCGCCCGCGCCCGCCGCATTGCTGTCGGGAAAGACGTGGCAGCCGTGCACGCGCTCGATCGTGCCGAGATGGCCGCGGACGTAGCGCGGCAGGCGCGTATGCCCTCCCGGATGCAGATTCCTGGCGCGCACCCGGTCGCCCGGCTTGAACCGCGCGCGCGTCGCCGACTCACGCACCGCAACAGTTCCGCGCGACAGCACCTGGTCGACCTCGTCGGCGGCGAGAATTCGCTTCACCGGTCGTGTGTTGCCGCGCGCGTGGCCGGCGGCGAGTTCCTCGGCGCTCACCAGGCGGCGTGCGGCCAGCAGCGCTTCGAGCCCGGCGAACCAAAGCTCGTAATAGCTCTTGGCGAGGTAATCGGCCGGCGAACGGTTCTCGCGCGCAAACCGCGACATGTCGATGTTCCATTCGCCGGTCGCGCCCATCGCGACCGTGATCGCGAAGGCGCGCCGCTCCCATTCGGCGTGGAAGGCCGGCTCGTTCGGCTCGGGCTCGACCGGCCCGAACCCGTGCACGCCGCCCATGTCGTGCGCGCCGTTCATGGCGCCTCGGCGGGCGATTTCGGCAAGCCGGTCCCGATCATGGAATCGCGGGTCACGAGCGCCGCGAGCCTTTCCTCGCTAAAACCCTCGGTGCCGAGCGGGCGCATCGGCACCACGAGGTAGCGCACCTCCGCGGTCGAATCCCACACGCGGATCTCGGTTTCGTCCGGCAGCTCCAGGCCGAACTCGCGCAGCACGCCGCGCGGGTCGGCGACCGCGCGCGAGCGATAGGGCGCGGATTTGTACCAGACCGGCGGCAGCCCGAGCACCGCCCAGGGATAACAGGAGCACAGCGTGCAGACGACCATGTTGTGAATTTTTGGCGTGTTCTCGACCGCGATCATGTGCTCGCTCTGGCGGCCTGCGAACCCCATCGAGGCGATGGCGCCAGTCGCGTCCTTGCGCAGCCGCTCGCGATATTCCGGGTTCGACCACGCGCGCGCGACGACGCGCGCGCCGTTGCGCGGCCCGACCTTGGTCTCGTAGGTCTCGATCAGGCGGTCGAGCGCGGCGGGATCGACATAGCCCTTCTCGGTCAAAATGGTCTCGAGCGCACGAACGCGCAGCTCCGTTTCCGAGAGCTCCGAGCCGTGCGCATGGTCGTGCTCGTGCGGCTCGGCTTTGTGAATGCTGGACATGCCGCCAGTCTAGCCCAGTCGAGGCGCATTGCCCACGGCCGTCACCCTGAGGAGCCCGAGCCAAGCGAGGGCCTCGAAGGGCGACCACGCCTCGGCCGGCCGTCCTTCGAGGCTCGCCGCTTGCACGGCTCGCGCCTCAGGATGACGGCCGGGAAACTTGCCTCACGGTGCCGGCCGCGCTTCATTCCCGTAGAGGGGCAGCCCATGAAAGCAGCGGAACTGTTCGATCTGACCGGCCAAGTGGCGCTGGTGACCGGCGCCTCGAGCGGCCTCGGCGTGCGCTTTGCCGAAGTGCTGGCCGCGAACGGCGCCGCGGTCGCGCTCGTCGCGCGGCGCGCCGAGCGGCTTGCCGCCGTCAAGGACCGCATCAAAGAGAACGGCGGTCGCGCGGTCGCGGTCTCGGCCGACGTGCTCGATCGCGCCGCCATGCGGCGCGCGTTCGACGCGGCAGAAGCGGCGTTCGGCACCGTGACCGTGCTGGTCAACAATGCCGGCGTCACCCATGCGGACCGCGCGATCGAGATCGAGGAGGCGGAATGGCGGCGGGTCTTGGGCACCAACCTCGACGCGGTGTTGTTCTGGGCCCAGGAGGCGGCCCGCCGCATGATCGCCGCGGGAAAACGCGGCTCGATCGTCAACATCGCCTCGATCCTGGGCTTCGGCGTCGACAAGGGCCTGATCGCCTACAGCGTCGCCAAGGCGGGCGTCGTCCAGCTCACCAAGGGGCTCGCGCTCGAGCTCGCCTTCAAGGGCGTGCGGGTCAACGCCATCGCGCCGGGCTACGTGGTCACCGAGATCAACCGCGAGTTCCTCGCCGCCAAGGGCGCGGAGATCGCCCGGCAGATCCCGGCGGGGCGGCTCGGCGAGGAGCGCGACCTCGACGGCGCGCTGCTGCTGCTCGCCTCCGGCGCCGGCCGGTTCATGGCGGGCGCGACCATCGTGGTCGACGGCGGCCAGATGGTCGGGCTGCGGGGATAGGCGGCGATTTCGCCGTCCTGCTGCGATGCGCCAAAATGCGCCGGAAGAGGGCGCAAGGAAACTTCGTTGCAGGCGGCCAAGACAAAACGAAATTGACCCTTGCAAAGCCAAGTGCCAGCATCATTTGCGTTTTATTCGAAAACCTGGGCCGCGATCCGCCGCTCCTTTGCGGCCGGCACGTCGCGAGGGCCCGTTCCGCCGCGGAGATAGCAGCGAATGGCGCTCAAGCCAGTCAGCCTCGACGACAAGTTCGATATCGGCCAAGGCCGGATCTTCGTCACCGGTTTCCAGGCACTGGTCCGCCTCTGCCTGATGCAGAAGGAGCGCGACCGCCGCGCCGGGCTCCATACCGCGGGCTTCATCACCGGATATCGCGGCTCGCCGCTCGGCGGCCTCGACCAGCAGTTCGTGCGCGCCGGGCGGCATCTCGAGGCCGCCGACATCCGCTTCCAGCCCGGCCTCAACGAGGATTTGGCGGCCACCGCGGTATGGGGCTCGCAGCAGGCCGAGCTGCGCGGCGAGGGCAAATTCGATGGCGTGTTTTCGATGTGGTACGGCAAGGGCCCGGGCGTCGACCGCACCGGCGACGTGTTTCGCCACGCCAATCTCGCCGGAACCTCGAAGCACGGCGGCGTGCTCGCCCTCATGGGCGACGATCACACCGCGGAATCCTCGACCACCGCACATCAATCCGAGTTCCATTTCGTCGACGTCATGATCCCGATCCTCAATCCGGCCGGGGTTCAGGAGATCATGGACTACGGGCTCTACGGCTGGGCGATGTCGCGGTTCTGCGGCGCATGGACCGCGCTCAAATGCATGCACGAGACCATCGAATCGACCGCGATCGTCGACGGCAGCCTCGAGCGGGTGAACATCGTCATCCCCACCGATTTCGCCATGCCGGAGGGCGGGCTCAACATCCGACTCCAGGACACCTTCCTCGGCCAGGAAGCGCGGCTGCACGACTTCAAGCGCGATGCCATGCTGGCGTTCGTGCGCGCCAACAAGCTCAATCGCAACATCACCTCCGGCGGACGCAACGCCAGGATCGGCGTCATCACCGTCGGCAAGTCCTACCTCGACGTGCGCGAGGCGCTCGACGAGCTCGGCATCGACGAGGTCAAATGCAACGATCTCGGGATCCGGCTCTACAAGGTCGCCTGCCCGTGGCCGCTCAGCCAGCGCGAGCTCATGGAGTTCGCGCAAGGCCTCGATCTCATCATCGTGGTCGAGGAGAAGCGCTCGCTGATCGAGGTCCAGGTCCGCGAGGAGCTCTACGGCACCGCGAACCAGCCGGTCTGCATCGGCAAGAGGGACGAGCGCGGCAACTGGCTGTTCCCGGTCAAAGGCGCGCTCGATCCCAACGACATCGCCATCTGCATCGGCGAGCGGCTGCTCGAGCGCGGCCGCAACGAGGCGCTGGCGGCGAAGGTCGCCCGGCTCAAGGAGCGCCAGCGCGCGCTCGCCGAGATGGCGGACGTGGCGACCCGCACGCCGTACTTCTGCTCCGGCTGTCCGCACAATTCCTCGACCGTGGTGCCGGAGGGCATGCGCGCCTATGCGGGGATCGGTTGCCATTTCATGGCGCAATGGATGGATCGCTCGACGCTGGGCTACACGCAGATGGGCGGCGAGGGCGCCAACTGGATCGGCGAAGCCCCGTTCTCGAACCGCGGCCACGTGTTCCAGAATCTCGGCGACGGCACCTACAATCATTCGGGCTATCTGGCGCTGCGCGCGGCGATCGTCTCGGGCGTCAACATCACCTACAAGATCCTGTTCAACGACGCGGTGGCGATGACCGGCGGCCAGCCCAACGAAGGCGGGCTGAGCGTGCCGGAGATCGCCCGCCAGGTCGCAGCCGCCGGCGTCAAGCGGCTGGTCGTCGTCACCGACGAGCCGTGGAAATATCCCGCCGACGTCGGATGGCCGCGCGGCGTGACCGTGCACCATCGCGACGAGCTGATGCGCGTGCAGACCGAGCTCGCCTCGGTCGAGGGCGCGAGCGTGCTGATCTACGATCAGACCTGCGCGGCGGAGAAACGCCGGCGCCGCAAGCGCGGGCTCTATCCGGATCCCGACAAGCGCGTGATCATCAACGAGCTGGTGTGCGAAGGCTGCGGCGATTGCGGCGTGCAGTCGAACTGCGTCTCGGTGCAGCCGCTGGAAACCGAGTTCGGGCGCAAGCGCCGCATCGATCAAACCAGCTGCAACAAGGATTTCAGCTGCCTCAAGGGTTTCTGCCCCTCGTTCGTCACCGTCCACGGTGCCAAGCTCAAGAAGGGCAAGACCGTCGCCGAAGGCGAGCACCTGCCGGCGCTGCCGGAACCGAAACTGGCGGCGATCGGCGCGCATCCCTACGGCATCATCGTCACCGGCATCGGCGGCACCGGCATCGTCACCATCGGGGCGGTGCTCGGCATGGCGGCGCATCTCGACGGCAAGGGCTGCGGCATCATCGACATGGCCGGGCTCGCGCAGAAGGGCGGGGCGGTGCTGAGCCATTTGCGCATTGCGCGCCGGCCCGAGGACATCCACGCGATCCGGGTGCCGGCCGGCGGCGCCGATCTCGTCATCGGCGGCGACATGGTGGTCGCCAGCGCCAAGAAGGTGCTCGGCGCGGTCAAGCGCGGTCAGAGCCGGATCATCGCCAATCTGGCGGAAATCCTCCCGGGCGATTTCACCCGCGACGCGGATTTCTCGCTGCCGGCGCAACGCATCAAGCGCGCGATCCGGACCAGCGCCGGCGAGGATCGCAGTTATTTCGTCGACGCGACGCGGCTCGCAACCGCGTTGCTGGGCAACTCGATCGGCGCCAACATTTTCCTGGTCGGCTATGCCTATCAGCTCGGCGCGCTGCCGCTCTCGGCTGCCGCCATCGAGAAGGCGATCGAGCTCAACGGCGAAGCCGTGGCCATGAACCAGGCGGCGTTCCGCTGGGGGCGCCGCGCGGCGATCGATCTGCAAGAGGTGGAGAGGCTCGCCAGACCGGAGGCGGTCGAGGACGACCGCCGGCTCTCGCAATCGCTGCCGGAAATGATCGAGCGCCGGGTCGCGTTCCTGACGCAATATCAGAACCGCGCCTATGCGCAGCGCTACCGTATGCTGGTCGAGCGCACCCAGGCCGCCGAAGCCGAAAAAACCCCCGGCAAGAGCGGGCTGGCCGAGGCGGTGGCGCGATATCTGTTCAAGCTGAGGGCGTACAAGGACGAGTACGAGGTCGCGCGGCTCTACACCGACGGCGCGTTCCTCAGGCAGGTGGCCAACGAAGTCGACGGCGAGAACCTGCGGCTCGAGTTCCATCTGGCGCCGCCGCTGCTGGCCCGCCGCGATCCCGAAACCGGCAAGCCGAAGAAGATGGCGTTCGGCCCGTGGCTGCTGTCGGCGTTCGGGCTGCTGGCGAAGCTGAAGTTCCTGCGCGGCACCCCGTTCGATCCGTTCGGCCGCACGATCGAGCGGCGCACCGAGCGGGCGCTGGTGCGCGACTACGAGACGATGCTCGACGAGCTGCTGGCGAGACTGTCGCCGCAGAACCACCATATCGCGGTGGCGCTGGCCTCGATCCCGGAAAAGATCCGCGGCTTCGGCCACGTCAAGGCCTGGCACCTGCAAAGCGCCAAGGCCGAGGAGGCGGCGCTCGGCAAACCTGGACCTGGGCCCAGGTCCTCGACCAGATCCGCGCGTTCTCGGTCGGGCTGGAGGAGCTCGGGATCACCCGGGGCGACAAGTTCGCCATCATCGGCGGCAACCGGCCGAAGCTCTATTGGGCGATGTGCGCCGGCCAGGCGCTCGGCGCCGTGCCGGTGCCGCTCTATGCCGATGCGGTCGCCGAGGAGATGGCCTATGTGCTCGAGCACGCCGAGGTGAAGCTCGCGGTCGTCGAGGACCAGGAGCAGGTCGACAAAGTGCTCTCGGTGTCCGACCGCCTCACCTGCCTGGGCCGGCTCATCTACGACGAGCCGCGGGGTTTGCGCGGTTACGATCACGCTCGGCTGAAATCCTTCGAGGACGTGCAAAAGCTCGGACGCGAGATGCTCGCGCGCGATCCGGGTCGGCTCGCGCGCTGGGAAGAATCGATCGCGGCCGGAAAGGGCGGCGATCTCGCCGTCATCCTCTACACCTCCGGAACCACCGGCCGGCCCAAGGGCGTCATGCTCACGCACCGGAACGTGATGATCTCGGCCCGCAACGGCAATGAATTCGACCGGCTCGATGCCAACGAGGAGGTCATCGCCTATCTGCCGCTGGCCTGGATCGGCGATCACATCTTCTCCTACGCGCAGTCCTACGTCGCCGGCTATTGCGTGAGCTGTCCGGAAACCCCGGAGACGGTGGTGGAGGACCGCCGCGAGATCGGCACGACCTACGCATTCGCGCCGCCCCGCATCTACGAGAACCTGCTCACGCTCACGATGGTGCGGATGGAGGACGCCGGCGCGCTGAAGAAGAAGATGTTCCATTTCTTCATCGGCGTGGCGCGGCGCTGGGGCGAGAAGATTCTCAATCATGAGAAGGTGCCGCTGTACGCGCGGTTGCTGTACCGGCTCGGCGATGTGCTGGTCTACGGGCCGCTGAAGAACCGGTTCGGCCTCTCGCGCATCCGCGTCGCCTATACGGCCGGCGAGGCGATCGGGCCGGAGATCTTTCGCTTCTATCGCGCGCTCGGCATCAACCTGAAGCAGCTCTACGGACAGACCGAGGCTTCCGTCTACGTCACCGCGCAGCCGGACGGCGAGATTTTCGCCGATACGGTCGGCAAGCCTTCGCCCGAGGTCGAGATCAAGATCTCGGAGAGCGGCGAAGTGCTGTTCCGCTCGCCGGGCGTGTTCACCGGCTATTACAAGGATCCGGAAAAGACCGCGGAAGTGCGGACGCCGGACGGCTGGGTGCATACCGGGGACGCCGGCTTCTTCGATGCGAAGACCGGGCATCTGAAGATCATCGACCGGGCCAAGGACGTCGGCCGGCTCGACGACGGCACCTTGTTCGCGCCGAAATATCTGGAGAACAAGCTCAAGTTCTATCCGAACATCAAGGAAGCGGTGGCGCTCGGCGACAAGCGCGATTTCGTCTGCGTCATGGTCAACATCGATCTGGTCGCGGTCGGCAGCTGGGCCGAGCGCAACAACGTCGTCTACGGCTCCTATCAGGAGCTCGCCGGCCATCCGCTGGTCTACGACATGATCGAGCGCCATATCGACGAGGTGAACCGGTCGCTGGTCGAGGAGGCAATCATGGCCGGGGCGCAGATCCGGCGCTTCCTGGTGCTGCACAAGGAGCTCGATGCGGATGACGGCGAGCTCACCCGTACCCAGAAAGTGCGGCGCGGCTTCATCGGCGAGCGGTATGCGCCGCTGGTCGAGGCGCTCTACGACGGCTCGCAGCAAGCCGACATTGCCACCGCGGTGACCTTCGAGGACGGCCGCAAGGGCGTGATCCGCGCGCGCGTCGCGATCCGCGACGTGAAGGTCTATCCGGCGCCAGTCCGCGACCTGGAGCAGGCCGCATGAACCTCGGCGCCGCCGGTTCCCCTCCCCCCGCGAAGCGGAGGGGAGGGGCTAGGGGTGGGGGGCGATGCAAACGCAGCGCAAGAAATATTCCCCCCACCCCGACGTGCAGCGCGCGGCGCAGCGCGTCGACCCTCCCCGCCAGTCCAAGTCGGATGTTTCCGACTTGGACCAATCATATGATTGGCCGAACCCGGGAACACCCGGGTTCGGCTGGGCGGGAGGGTAAGGGCGCCGAGTTGCTCGCCCGTGCGAGCAGTGGAGTGGCAGCATGAGAGCGCCCTCGGCCCGCGACGTGGCCGCAGGCGAGGTGCTGCTCTCGGTCGAGCGGGTGTCGCTGGCGTTCGGGGGCGTGCGGGCGCTGGTCGAGGTCTCCTTCGATATCCGCAAGGGCGAGATCCGCGCCATCATCGGCCCGAACGGGGCCGGCAAGACCTCGATGCTCAACGTCATCAACGGCTTCTATCAGCCGCAGGACGGGCAAATCATTTTCCGCGGCGCGGCGCGCAGGAAGATGCGGCCCTATGAGGCGGCTTCGGGCGGCATCGCGCGCACGTTCCAGAACGTGGCGCTGTTCAAAGGCATGACCGCACTCGACAACATCATGGCGGGACGGTCGCTGAAAATGCACCGCGGCCTGGTGTGGCAACTCGTGCGCTACGGCCCGGCGCTTGCCGAGGAGGTCGAGCACCGCAAGCGGGTCGAGGAGATCATCGATTTCCTGGAGATCGCCGTGATCCGCAAAACTCCGGTCGGCCGACTGCCCTACGGGCTGCAGAAGCGGGTCGAGCTCGGGCGCGCCCTCGCCATGGAGCCGGATCTGCTGCTGCTCGACGAGCCGATGGCGGGCATGAACCTCGAGGAGAAGGAGGACATGTCGCGCTTCATCCTCGACGTGAACAACCATTACGGCACGACGATCGCGCTGATCGAGCACGACATGGGCGTGGTGATGGATCTCTCCGACCGGGTGGTCGTGCTCGATTACGGCAGAAAAATCGCCGACGCGGTGCCCGAAGAGGTCAAGCGCGACAAGAACGTGATCCGCGCCTATCTGGGCGAGCCGCATGGGGTCAGCGTGTGATGCTTGCCAGCGCCCGTGCGGCGAACGCGCTGCACCCTCCCACTCCACGCAGGGTCATTGCGCATGCGCCGCGTCTCGCTCGGGTTACCTCCCCCCTTGGGGGGGAGGTCGGCTCGCGAAGCGAGCCGGGAGGGGGGTATCAAGCATTGCGGCGCCAAACACCCCCCTCCCCAACCCTCCCCCACAAGGGGGGAGGGAGCCGCGCCGCGTGAGCCGCCCGGATGGATCTGCTCTACAAGATCTTCCTCGATCCGTTCGTGCAGATGGGCGCGGCGCCGGATCTCTTGGTGCAGACGCTGTGGGAGGGCCTGGTCGGCGGCGTGCTCTATGCGCTGATCGCGCTCGGCTTCGTGCTGATCTTCAAGGCCTCGGGCGTCTTCAATTTCGCGCAAGGCATCATGGTGGTGTTCGCGGCGCTCACCCTGGTCGGCCTCAACGAGCGCGGCGTGCCGGCGTTCCTGGCGCTGGCGCTCACCGTGGTGGTGATGCTGGTGCTGGCGGTCGCGGTCGAGCGTCTGGTGCTGCGCCCGCTGGTCAATCAATCCGACATCATCCTGTTCATGGCGACCTTCGGCATCACCTATTTCCTCATCGGCTTCGGCGAGCTGGTGTTCGGCGGCAATCCGAAGATCATGATCGCCCGGGAGCTGTATCTGCCGACCGGCGCCGTCGAGTTCAAGACGCTGGGCGGCTTCGTGTCGCTGCAGAAGATCGACATCGCCGCGGCGATCATCGCCTCGCTCATGGTCGCGATCCTCGCCGTATTCTTCCAGAAGACCCGGATCGGAAGGGCGTTGCGCGCGGTGGCCGACAGCCACAAGGCGGCGCTCTCGGTCGGCATCTCGCTCGAGCAGATCTGGGTGATCGTGTGGTTCACCGCCGGCATCGTCGCGCTCGCGACCGGCATCATGTGGGGCGCCCGCTCGGAAGTCTCCTTCGCGCTGCAGATCATCGCGCTCAAGGCGCTGCCGGTACTGATCCTGGGCGGGTTCACCTCGATCCCCGGCGCCATCGTCGGCGGACTGATCATCGGCATCGGCGAGAAGCTCGGCGAGTTCTACTGGGGGCCGCTGCTCGGCAGCGGCATCGAGAGCTGGCTCGCCTACGTCATCGCGCTGGGATTCCTGGTGTTCCGGCCGCAAGGCTTGTTCGGCGAAAAGCTCATCGAGCGGATCTGAGAGAACGCGATGCTCTACCGCGAGGCCGGGCAATACAAGACCAGCTACGCCGCCGACATGGCGGTGTTCCCGATCCTGCAGGACCGGATCGGGATCGCGGTCATCCTGGCGGTGGCGTTCGTCCTCATCCCGGCGACCGGCAACGCCTTCCTGCTCAACGCCATCATGATCCCGTTCCTGGTGTTCTCGCTCGCCGCGATCGGCCTCAACCTGCTCACCGGCTATACCGGCCTGCTTTCGCTCGGCACCGGCGCCTTCATGGGGGTCGGCGCCTATGCCTGCTACAAGCTCACCACCGCCTTCCCGAACGTCAGCGTGCTCATCTGGATCCTCGCCTCGGGATGCTTCTCGGCGGCGGTCGGCGTGCTGTTCGGGCTGCCCTCGCTCAGGATCAAAGGCTTCTATCTGGCGGTGGCGACGCTCGCCGCGCAGTTCTTCCTGCAATGGTGCTTCATTCGCATCCCGTGGCTGTTCAACTACAGCGTCTCGGGTGCCCTCGAGGTGCCGCAGCGGACCTCGTTCGGCGTGACGCTGACCGGACCCAACGCAACGCCGCTGACCCGGTATTTCGTCGTGCTGAGCATCGTCACCCTGATGACCTGGCTCGCTTCCAACCTGGTGCGCGGCCGCATCGGGCGCATGTGGATGGCGGTCCGCGACATGGACATCGCCGCCGAGCTCATCGGCATCCGGCTGCTGCGCACCAAGCTGCTGGCCTTCGCGGTGTCCTCGTTCTACTGCGGCGTCGCCGGCGCCATGATGGTGTTCCTGTGGTACGGCGGAGCCGAGGCCGACGTCTTCGCCATCGACCAGAGCTTCCTGATCCTGTTCATGATCATCATCGGCGGGCTCGGAACCCTGATCGGCGCGTTTTTCGGGGCGGCCCTGATCTTCATCCTGCCGATCCTGTTGCGCGCCGTCCCCGAGACCCTGGGCTTGCCGATTCATCCGGCGACGGTCGAGCACCTGACCTTCATGATCCTGGGATCCTTGATCGTGATCTTCCTCATCGCGGAGCCCAACGGGCTCGCCCGGCTGTGGCAAATCGCCAAGCAGAAGCTGAGGGTATGGCCGTTTCCGTACTGAGGATCCGTCTTTCAACAAGATCGTTTCAGGTGATTTGCTCGGCGATCCACTTCAGGACATTGCACGACTGACATTCGAAAATCCGGTAAGTCGGACTGTCGCCAAGACGGGGAATGACGGTAAGGAGGCTCGTCGGCTTTCCGCACTGGTCACAGTTCGGGATTTCCCGAGGCAAAACCGATTTCGATGGATCATCACCGGGAGACATGGGCTTTACGACGCGAATGTTTTCAGCCCCCGACCCCGATGATATCCGCTCCGCCCGAATTAGTCACGAACGCGAACTTCGCTGCATCACAGAGCGATACAGTGTGGTTTTCCTTTCGGATTCGGTGAAGCGCCGGAATTACTGTTCGGGGCGCAGCGTGAGAACTTCGACCTCAAAACGTTCATACTGCCGAAATGCGTTGTAAAGCCCGGAGAGCTGTTGCAACGCCCGCATTCGGGAATCCTCATCCCGCCACAAGACCGAAGTGACCCAGTGACCTCTTATGCTCGACTCGTAGATCTCGATGCGGATGCAGCCGGGTTGGCGCTCGAGCTCGGGCTTGATCTCGACGCGCCATCTTTCTCGGAACTCCTCGAGTTGGTCCGATGGAATGAACCAGCGCCGGAGCACCATGATCATTGCGGTAGGCTCGCACGTTCGCTCGCGAACGAGCTTTCAGGATGATCGCGACCGCCGGAAAAACAACTCATGGACGAGGCTCTGGCATTGCTCGGGATCTCGGTTGTTTGTCACGGCAAAACCGGACCGGCCGCGATCATTGCATCCCTGCTCCGAACATCAAGGGCGTGAACTGGATACGAACATATTTCGCGGGATTTTCGCGAGTTTCCATCGCCATTCCGGAATCTTTGCGGCCCATTTGCTCCGATCCGATGGCGCCCCCGCTTTCGGGTACAGGGGGAAAACAACGGCAATTCAAGGCGCTTAGTTGGTCGGCCTGGTGCCTCGGAAATGACCGTATCGCTTTGTGTGGCGATGGTGCACACTCAGGCCTGAATTCCCCACGGGTGCCGCCAGGAACCCGGCGGAACGGAATCTCCCTCGCTCGCGACCTTTGAGGCGAGGGCCCGAGAGGCGGCCGGCGTTCACAGCCGGCACGCAACAAAGGAGGAAATTCGATGAATCTCAAAGGCCTAGTGCTCGGCACGACGGTCGCGGTCACCCTGGGTGTCCCCGCCGCGATTGCGACCGCCTATGCCGCCGACGGAATCTACGTCCCGCTGCTCAGCTACCGCACCGGTCCCTACGCCGGTTCCGGAACGCCGATCGCCAACGGCATGTCCGATTATCTCAACATGCTCAACGAGCGCGACGGGGGCATCGGCGGGGTGAAGATCATCGTCGAGGAATGCGAGACCGGCTACGACACCAAGAAGGGCATCGAGTGCTACGAGTCGATCAAGGGCAAGGGCCCGGTGGTGGTCAATCCGTATTCGACCGGCATCACGCTGCAGCTGATTCCGAAGGCGGCGGTCGACAAGATCCCGATCCTGTCGATGGGCTACGGCCTGTCGCCGTCGGCCGACGGCAATCAGTTCCCCTGGATCTTCAATCCGCCGGCGACCTATTGGGACGGCGCCTCGGTGTTCGTCAAACATGCCGCCGAGGTCGAGGGCGGGTTCGACAAGCTCAAGGGCAAGAAGCTCGGGCTGGTCTATCTCGATGCGCCTTACGGCAAGGAGCCGATTCCGCTGCTCGAGCAATTGGCCAAGGATTACGGCTTCGAGCTCAAGCTCTACCCGGTGCCGGGCTCGGAGATGCAGAACCAGTCCTCGCTGTGGCTCAACATCCGCCGCGACCGGCCCAACTGGATTTACCTCCAGGGCTGGGGCGCCATGAACCCCACCGCGGTCAAGGAGGCGGCCAAGGCCGGCTTTCCGATGGACCGCCTGGTCGGCGTGTGGTGGTCGGGAGGCGATGACGACGCCCGTGCGGCCGGCGCCGATGCCAAGGGCTACAGCTCGCTCGACATCAATGCGGTCGGCACCGGCTTCCCGGCGATTCAGGACATCCTCAAATACGTGGTCGACAAGGGCAAGAGCCAGGTCGGCCGCGACAAGGTCGGCGAGAATCTTTACAACCGCGGCGTCCTCAACTCGGTGCTGATCGCCGAGGCGATCCGCACCGCCCAGCAGCTCACCGGCAAGAAGCAGGTTTCCGGCGAGGACGTGCGGCGCGGATTGGAGACGCTCAAGATCGCCCAGGCGCGCTGGAAGGAGATCGGGCTCGAAAACTTCGCGGCGCCGATCAACGTCTCGTGCTCCGATCACAACGGGCACCACGGGATCTACCTGGCGCAATGGGACGGCACCAAGTGGACCAAGGCCTCGGATTGGATCGAGCCGATCAAGGACAAGGTGATGCCGTTGATCGAATCCCAGGCCAAGGAGTACGTCGGTGCCAACGCCGGCTGGCCGAAGCGCACCGAGCCTTGTGACAAGTCGTCGTAGG
>WNFC01003030.1_pt1 | contig 18126 bp, 20 predicted proteins | sample 5400541 | NCBI WGS metagenome assembly WNFC01 (sample SAMN13153342, study PRJNA577476) | soil metagenome | isolation source: 120 cm saprolite under Douglas fir tree site 2 hole 2 replicate 1 | place: USA:California | collected 2015-04-18
GACCTGGCGACGGACCAGTCACGATGGCTGGCTGCACGCGGCGGTCGCGGTGGATTTGGGAATTCCCATTTTGCCACTTCCACGAATCGCGCACCTCGTTATCACCAGAGTGGCAGCGAAGGTGAAGAGCGCGACCTGCAGCTCGAGCTGAAACTATTGGCGGATGTTGGCCTGGTTGGGTTTCCCAACGCGGGAAAGTCAACCTTGATTTCAACTATTTCTGCCGCGCGTCCGAAGATTGCGGATTATCCGTTCACTACACTCGAGCCGAATTTAGGTGTAGTTGACTTGGGCGACTATCGCACCTTCGTCGTCGCCGACATTCCCGGACTGATTGAAGGCGCGCACAGCGGCGCCGGCCTCGGCGATCGTTTTCTCCGGCACGTTGAGCGCACCAAGCTGTTGCTGCATCTGGTGGATGTTTCTTCGGCTTCCGGACGCGAAACGGTTAGTGATTATCTGACAGTTAATCGTGAGTTGCGCGCCTACAATCCCGCACTGGCAGAGCGGCCGCAGATTGTGCTGGCTACGAAAATCGATGCACTTGAAGATCCCGAGCGGCTCGAAACCTTGAGGAAACAGGCGGAAGCAGATGGTCGAATGTTTCTTGCGATTTCGGCAGTGGCTAACAAAGGAATACGTGAACTGATCTTTGCGGTGGCTGCGAAACTGGATGAGATAAACGAGGCGCAGAAGAAAGCCGATACGATTGAATTGAGCTTGTAGGACAGGCATTCCTGCCTTTCCTTGTTAAGAAAGGGACAGACAGGAAAGTCTGTACTCCTAAGAAAGGGACAGACAGGAAAGTCTGTCCTATAAACAGATGGACCAGCGAAAGCGGATTGCGATTTACGGTGGCACGTTTGATCCGGTTCATTCGGGACATCTGGAAATCGGCAGAAGAGTTTCCGAGTTCTTTGCAATCGATGAGTTTTTGTTTATGCCGGCCCGTCTCGCGCCACATAAAGTCGGCCAGGAAGCGGCGTCTGCTTTTGATCGTTATGCAATGCTGGCACTGGCGACCCAGGACGAACCGCGCTTGTCTGTTTCGCGATTCGAGCTGGACCGGCCGGGTCCGCAGTACACGGTGGACACGCTCGTTCACTTTCGTTCGAGCTGCGGCGAGTTTGTCGATTTGTTCTTTGTGATGGGCGCGGATTCGTGGGTTGAGATAACCACGTGGCGTGATTGGCAGCGGCTCCTGACCCTGGCGCACCTGGTTGTAGTCACGCGACCGGGACACGAGATCGCGGTTGAGGGTTTTGCGGGCCCAGCAGATCAGATCACTGACGTGCGTGGCCGCAACATCCCGGCAATCGTGGAACCGGGAGTTCCAAAAATATTTGTTACTGACGCCGTAATGATCGATGTTTCTGCGACCGCGGTTAGACGGGCGGCGCGTGATGAGGGCGGAGAAAAACTAGAACGATTGGTACCGCCATCAGTCGCTGATTACATAAGAAAGTACGGGCTATATAGAAATACGAATGAAGCATAATTCAACTGCCAGGGAGCAATCGCTGAATCCAACGCCAATTGCACGCACCGACGTGGCGAGCACAAACAAAGAGTCGGCTGCTTCAGAACTCGACGAACGAATGACGATGGCGCTCCGCGCGGCCTCCGAAAAGAAGGCAATCGACACCGTGGTGCTCGACCTGCGCGAAATCGCCAGCTTCACCGATTACTTCGTAATTACTAGTGGCGCTAACGAACGACAGGTCCAGGCTATTTCGGACGAAGTCTTTGAAACTCTGAAGAAGGCCGGTACGCCGCCGGCGCGAGTCGAAGGCTACAAGACGGCCGAGTGGATCTTGCTCGACTTTGGCGATTTCGTTTTTCACGTGTTTGATGAGAAGGCACGAAAGTTTTACGACCTTGAGCGGTTATGGCGGGAGTCGAAACGGGTGGAGTTGCCTGGAGAATTAACAGGCGACACAGGCAGTCCGGCAAGCAGTTCTTTGAGAAGCGAATCGTGATCGAGATTGTTGCCCGTTCCGGACCGATGCGCGAGACGATTCGTCTCGCTGATCGAGTTGCAGCTACGGATGCAAACGTGCTGATTACCGGCGAGTCGGGCGCGGGCAAGGATGCGCTGGCGCTTTACATACACCGGAAGTCGGCGCGCGCGCCGCAATCGTTTGTGAAGATCGATTGTGCGACGCTGCCCAGCGGCTTGCTCGAAGCAGAGCTGTTTGGTTACGAGCGAGGCGCTTTCACAGGAGCCAACGAAGCGAAACCGGGACGCCTCGAAGCAGCGCATCGCGGGACATTGGTGCTTGATGAGATTGCTTATCTTTCGACTGATTCCCAGGCAAAGTTGTTGCGCGTGATCGAAACGAAAGAATTTGAGCGGCTGGGCGGCAGAACGAAAATTACTGTGGACGCGCGCCTGATTGCGCTGACCAATGTTGACCTGAGCGACGCAGTCAATCGTCAAAGCTTTCGCGAGGACTTGTACTACCGGCTGAACGTTATGCAGATTGCAGTGCCGCCGCTGCGTGAGCGTTCGGAAGACTTGTCAGAATTGGCCCGGGCGTTTGTGAAGGCCTATGCCGCCAAGCACGGACGCGAAGCGAACGAAATTTCAAAAGGGGCGCTCCGCTTGTTGGCCGAATATGAGTTTCCGGGAAACGTCAGGGAGCTTGCGAACACAATCGAACGTGCGTTGATTGTTTCATCGAGCAAGCAACTTGAGGTCGCGGACCTGCCTGAGTCCATTCGTGCCGCAGTGAGCGCGGAACGAAGGCGAAAACGACCGCAAACGCTCGCTGAAGTTGAAGCTGACTACGTGCAGGAAATACTTACAGCGACAAAGGGAAACAAAACTGAAGCCGCGCGGATTTTGGGTATTAGCCGGAAGAACCTGTACGAAAAGCTGGCCCGAATAGAAAGGATGAAGGATGAAGGCTGAGGGATGAAGAAGGAATTGTTCTAGGCGTTTTCAGCCTTCATCCTTCCGCCTTCATCTTTTGGTTATGCGACTGCGTGTCGTTTGGACTGGCAAAACGCGAGAAGCTCATTTGCGGGCGCTGATTGAAGAGTATCTGCAGCGGCTGTCTCACTTTGCCAAATGCGAAGTTTCAGAGTTTCGTGAAACGGCCGGCGCGCAGAGAAAAGTGGGCATCGATAAGGATTCGCAGCGCATCTCAGACGGGCTGCACGATGGTGCGATAAACGTACTGCTCGATCCGGAAGGCGATGAATGGACGTCCGCGCAACTGGCAAAGCAGATCGAACAGTGGCAGAACAGCGGCACGAAGGAATTGACTTTTATCGTCGGTGGACCAAATGGAGTTTCTGCCGAGCTCGCAGCAAGAGCAAGCAAGCGTTGGAGCCTTTCGCGATTGACGTTGACACATGAAATAGCGCGCGTTGTGTTGCTTGAACAGTTGTATCGGGCGTACACGATTATTCACGGACTGCCTTATCAAAAGTGATCATGTTCGTGCTGAGGCTACACGAGGAATTATCAAGGTGGAGGAAACATACAAATAATGGATAAGAGACGCGTAAGAGTTTTTCGCGATAGGTTGATGGATCGCCGGCAAAGCCTGGTTGGCCAGGTGCAGCAGGCCGAGTTGTACAGCCGCGAGCGGGACGCTGAGGCGACCCAGGATCCGGCGGACATGGCCGCGAATGCCTATACCAAAGAATTGCTGGTTTCCATGTCCGACAACGATCGCCAGCTGCTTAACCTGATAGATGAAGCGCTGGAGCGCATGGATGATAGCGGCTATGGCAAATGCGTTCGCTGCGGACAACCGCTTCCGGAAAAGCGATTGGAGGCGGTGCCTTGGGCGCGGCATTGCGTTCGTTGCCAGGAACTTCACGAGCGCGGTTTGCTCGTCGAGGAAGAAGAATAGTCGCCGGCAATCGTTAATGACATAATGACGGCCTCGCTGGGTTTACCTCCAGTGAGGCCGTTTGGTTTTTCAGCAACAACAATATGCTCGCCACCGCCACACGCGTTGCCAATTTAGTTTACGACTCATGCCTTGCCCTGCTGTATCCGCAGGCCTGCGCAGGGTGCGGCGATAGTGTCGAGTCGCGACTTCACGGCGTCGCTTGTGAAAGATGTTGGCGGCAGACTCAAATATTTACTGGAAATGAAACTGTGTGCTGGAAGTGCGGCGCGGTAACTGGCGGAGTGCTTCCGGTGGAACAACGAGAACAAGTGCGTTGCCGGCGTTGCGACGCAGACGCGTTTACTGTTGCTCGCGCCTGCGGCGTTTACGAAGGAGCCTTGCGTGCGTCGGTGCTGCTGCTGAAGCGCGAGCCGCATATTTGTCAGAGGCTGGTTGATTTGCTGGTAAATGCGCAGCGCCGTTATCCGTTGAATCAGGCAACGAGAATCGTTCCCGTTCCGCTTCATAACGAACGCCAGAAGGCCCGAGGTTTCAATCAGGCTGGGGTCCTTGCGCGTGCACTGTCGGCAGCAGTCTTAGTTCCGCTTGATGAGATCAGCCTGGTGCGGACCGAGCACACAAGCCGCCACCGTGCCGGCATGGATGCGCGCGACCGGAGCGAGAGTGTGGAAAACGCTTTCGCTGTTTCTTATCCAGCCTTAATTGCCGGCGAGCGGGTTTTGCTGATCGACGATGTGTTCACCACCGGCGCAACGGTCTCTGCCTGCGCGAAAACTTTGCTGGATGCAGGAGCGGCTGAGGTTTATGTGCTGACTATCGCCCGGCCGCTGCGGCATTGAGTTTGTTAATTCAAAGACTCGTTCAAATAAGAATGTTGCCGGAACAACTAAAAGAGAATGGTGAAGCCTTCCTGCGCGAAGTGCTGATCATGGGTGAGCACCTCAGTAATGTTTCGTTCGCGCATCGCGTTCATCGAGATGCAGTCGGTAAGACTATAGCCCTCGTCGGCGCGAGCTTTGTAGAGGGCCAATCCGGCAAGAAAGCTCTCGTGAGTATGACGCACGACTTCGGTATCAGAGTTGGTTAGAATTTCTTCGGTCGCGGACACGGCTCTAAACCGAGCCTCTTCACCGTGCTCGGCAAAAAAGTTCAGCACTTCGATCAAGATGACATCGGTTGTGACGAGCCGCACGTCATGTAACAAGGCTTCGGCAGAGAGTGCTGGACTATGCCATTGATCCTTTGGGTTGATCAATGCGACCCAGTAAATCGTATCGGCGAACACTAGCTTCACAGTTTCTTTTTCGGGGCCCCGTAAAGATAGTGGTCATGGTTCACCGAACCATCCGTTGGCACATCATCCCAGGTCCCGGCCGGCGCCTGGCTGCTGATTTCTTCAATGATTTCCCAGATTGGCCGGACATTTTCGCGCGGTCGTGGTTCTTGTTCTTCCTTCAACATCTTATCAACCAGCGCCAAAACCTCCCGTTGCTTTTCATCAGGAAGCCCCTGGATTTTTTCGAGAATTGCTTGCTCTAAGTTTGCAGACATATATCTACTCCTTCGGGACTTCGATCGGCTCTGGCTTCGTAGAAGACTACACGCGCTTAACTACGGTCGCAAGGACAAGTCCGCTGCCGTCTCTCCACGCGCCTCCGAGCGAACTCTTGATCCAATTTTTCCTACTCGACCTCAACGAATGCTCACTGTTATAGTTACCGTGGAGAGCTCACATGCATAACGAAGAGTTGAATCCGCGATTTTGGAGAGATAGGTTTTCTCAGTATCTAACGTCCTTCCCGTTGTCTACCGGTGAGTGGAGAGCTGAGCTCAAGAAAGATCCCATGCCGGGCTGCGGCTCAGTCGGTTTCATTGTTGAGTTTACGTGCCTCGTGCCACTAAGGGAAAAGAAATATCTGGAAATCGTGCTTCCGATGAAAGTCGTAACTGGGGAGGCGCGCGAAAGCCTGAACCTTGCGCGCAAGGAGATTGAAGACTTCTTGAATAGTGAAGAAGATTGGGCTTGTCATTGGAATCTCGGTTAGTAATTCAGTCAATCCGCTAGCCACCCAATTCTTTTTTTGGTACGCCTCTGCTGTAGGAACCATAATAAATTCATGCCAGAACTCAGGCCGCTTTACGACCCAATCGAACCATTCGACACCGGACGCCTAAAAGTCTCGCCAGTCCACGAGCTTTATTACGAACAGTGCGGCAATCCAAACGGCAAACCTGTAGTTTTCCTGCATGGTGGACCAGGTGGCGGACTCATTCCGGACTATCGCCGCTATTTCGACCCGCAGCTCTATCGTATCGTGCTTTTCGATCAGCGTGGCTCGGGAGACAGCACTCCAAATGCGAGTCTTGAAGACAACACGACTTGGCATCTGGTCGCAGACATCGAAAGTCTGCGCGGGCATTTCGGAATTGAGCGTTGGCAGGTGTTTGGCGGTTCGTGGGGCAGCACGCTTGCGCTTGCGTATGCCCAGAAACACCCGGCGCAGGTAACTGAGTTGGTGCTGCGCGGCATATTCCTTTGCCGGCGAAAAGAGATTGACTGGTTTTATCAGGAGGGCGCCAGTTGGATCTTCCCGGACGTTTGGGAAGAGTTCTTAAAAGTCATTCCCCAAGCCGAACGCGAGAACATGGTCGGCGCGTATTACCGCCGGCTGGTGGGCAGCGACAAGCAGGAAAGGTTGGCGGCGGCAAGCGCCTGGAGTATTTGGGAAGGCAGCACCTCGAAACTTTTCCTCGATCACAATGCAGCCGAGAAGTATGGCGACCCGCGCTTTGCGCTCGCCTTCGCGCGCATCGAGTGTCATTACTTCATGAATAAAGCTTTTTTCGAAGCGGACAATTACCTGATCGAACACGTCGATGCGATTCGTCATATTCCGGGAGTTATCGTTCAGGGGCGTTATGACGTTGTCTGTCCCATGCACAGCGCCTGGGATTTGCATCGCGCCTGGCCGGAAGCGGAACTGAAAATCATCCCCGACGCCGGCCACTCGATTACCGAGCCCGGCATCGTCGATGCGCTGGTCGCGGCCACCGATCGCTTTGGCAAATCAGCCTGAATTCCGGGAAAACCCTCAATTAGTAGGCCCGCGTCCGGCGGGGCTTACTTGTCACTATCTTGAGCGTCGCGTAATATCGCCCTTGTATGACCGGCCGAGTCCTAGTGCTGAATGCCTCGTTTGAACCCATCAACGTGTGCAACGAAAGGCGCGCAGTGGTGATGATCTTCAAGGGCGTAGCGCGCGTGGAAGAACACAATGGTCACATGCTCCATTCAGCCAAACTGACAATTCATGCGCCGGCAGTCATTCGCCTAACGGAGTACATTCACATTCCTTTTGAGCGGCGCTCGCTTTCCCGGAAGAATATTCTGTTGCGCGATCATTCGACTTGCCAGTATTGCGGCCGCCAGCACACGCCGGCGGAGTTGACGTTGGATCACGTGCTGCCTCGTTCGCGCGGCGGCGAATCGTCGTGGGACAATCTGGTGGCGTGTTGCAAGAAGTGTAATCATCGAAAGGGAAACCGCACTCCGGAAGAATCCGGCATGCACTTGTTAAGACGGCCGCGCGGCTTTTCTTTACACGTGAACCGGCAAATCATGCGCTACCTGGGACGCGCTGATGAAACGTGGCGGAAATATCTCTTCTACGAATCCAACGACGACAGGTAAATGTTTACTGCTAATTTTTTCGCGCTCATTGTTCGCTTAGAAAAGAGAGGAAGTTATGACTGAAACAGTTCTTGCCATCGGAGGCCTAGGCACCCCCGAACTGCTCGTAATCGCGGTAGTTATCTTTCTGCTGTTTGGAGCGACGCGCTTGCCGCAGTTGGCTAAGTCGCTCGGTCAAAGCAAACGCGCCTTCAAGGAAGGTTTAGAGGAAGGCGAAAAAGATTCTGAAAAAGAAGAGAAGGAAAAATAGGTCGCAACCGTTTTTGCCTGGACCAAGCCGTGGTAATTTGCCTCACTGAATTAGCGGCTTCTTGCCCGTCACTAATGTCGCCTTTACGGAAAGTGCAAACTCTGCCTTGTGCCGTTCCTCATTGATCAGCCGAGCAATTTCGCCAATGACTTGCCGCTGCGAGTTGGCCGGTAGATTCTCAAGCCAGATCGGCATCAGAAAATCACTGATTAACGGCGCATTTAAGAACTCTTCATCCGACTCGTAATCAAACTCCTCGATGCGCGTCCAACTCGCAATCTCGTCGAGCCCGGCCTGTTCGGCCATCGCTTCTACATCAGAAACAGATGGCAGTGTGCATATCAACCTCTCCACATCGGCCTCATGGTCCAACAACCCGCGATTGTGCAGCGCCTCCCAGTAAATCGAAAAGAACTCGCCAAAGCTGGAAAAGGTCGGCAGCACCAGCGCCACCGTTGCACCAAGCGCGGCCACTCGGACCATTTCGGCCAGCATCTGGGGCACGCGCTGTGAGTGAATCAGCGACGCGTCACCGATGACGAGATTGAATTGGTTCGCAGCCGAAGTTAGCGAGTCTACCTTGCCGTTCAAGAATTGCGTGCCGTCTTTCAGGACCGCGGCTTTTGCGCGCGCTAACTCCAGAGACTCTTCGTTCTCATCAAGACAATGGAAAGTGAGTTTCTCGTTTGCGCGTTCCTGCAACGCAATCGCGTGGCTGCCAGTGCCCGCGGCGAGATAGAGTGCCCGGCCTTCTTTCGGTAGTTCGACATGCTCGTCAATGAGTTCAGCAAACCTCTCGCCCCAATCATTGGCGACGAAAAGCTCATGCAGGTAGGCCAATTCCTTGTTCGTTTTGACGGTGATCATGACCCAGCTATCTTAAGAAAAACATTTATCATTTCTCATTTTACATTTCTCATTTGTCATTTAAGAGGGACAGAATTTGGATACACTCGAACAAATTCAGAATTCGAGCTCCAGCTTGCCATTCAAACGGCTAAGCGCACGCAACCCCCGATTGAACCGTGAACTCTCAACAGCTTCCGTCGCGCCGATCGATCAAATGTCAAATGAGAAATGTCAAATGAGAAATGATAAATGTTTTTGTTTATTCCTCCTCAAAGTACTTACGCCCGCGCAGTGGCTCCGGTAAACAATCCATTTCGTCTTTCGCCTCCGGATCGCTGTGCACATATCGATAACCTTCGCCATAACCAACGTGCTTCATCAACGGCGTCACGGCGTTTCGCAAATGCAGCGGCACCGGCTCGCGCGCCGTTTCGGTGGCATCGGCCATCGCAGAGTGATAGGCGCGTTTGACGGCGTTTGATTTGGGCGCTCGCGCCAGATAAATCGTCGCCTGGGACAAGGGAAACAGGCCTTCCGGCATGCCGATAAGTTGGACAATATCGGCGGCGGCGGCGGCCTGGACCATCGCCTGCGGATCGGCAAGACCAATGTCTTCTGACGCAAGGATACAAAGGCGTCGCGCGATGAAGATCGGATCGGCGCCGCCTTCGATCATTCGCGCCAGCCAGTAAAGCGAAGCATCGACATCGGAGTTCCGCAAGGATTTGATCAGCGCTGAAGCAAGGTTGTAATGCTCCTCGCCGCCCTTGTCATAAGCAAATTGCGCGCGACCGAGTGCCTCGACGACAGTGTCGCTGCTGATCTGCCGTGCGCCACTTTTATCTAGCGGCGTGGATTCGACGGCCGCTTCGAGCGCTGCAAGGGCAACGCGCGCGTCGCCTCCAGCCGCCTTAGCGAGGCGCTCGAGTATTTCGTCTGAGACAACCGCGCGCAGTTCGCCAAGACCTCTTTCATCATCTTCGATTGCGCGCTGGAGAATTATTTTCACTTCCCCTTGCGACAGTGGATTGAGGACGAGTACGCGGCAGCGCGAGAGCAGTGCGCCGGTAACTTCAAACGACGGATTTTCTGTTGTCGCGCCGATGAGTGTTAATGTGCCATTCTCGACGGCGTGCAACAGCGCATCCTGCTGTCCTTTATTAAAGCGATGAATTTCATCGATGAAGAGAATTGTGCGCGTGCCGAATTTCCGTTCGCGGCTGGCATCGGTAATTGCAGCGCGTAGATCTTTCACGCCGGAGAAAACTGCCGACAAGGCGATGAAGCGCGCTTCCGACTTTTCCGCAAGCAGGCGCGCCAGCGTTGTTTTGCCGGTGCCCGGAGCGCCCCACAAAATCAGCGAAGGCAGATTTGCGGAACCGTCCAACAGGCGACGCAGAATACGGCCTTCGCCAACAAGATGGTTCTGGCCGACAAACTCTGCCAGTGAGCGCGGGCGCATCCGCTCAGCGAGCGGCGCTGAACTCTCAACTGCCGGCGCGGCTGGCAGGTTGCCAAATAGATTTCCTGTAGTTGAAGATGCCATTAGTTAGATAATTATCGCCGAAACTGTTTCCGCGCGCGACTGCGGACAGCAGGCGCCCCCTGAATAGCGATAATTTCGATGTTGACGGAACGTAGTAGGCTGAGGCTTCGTATACCCAACCGAGCGCAGAAAGCGGCGCGATTAAAGGACAATAGCTGGCAGGAGTTGGAGTAAAACGATGAAAGACGCAACCGACGTATTGAGAATTGTAGGCATCATTCTTCTGGGAATCTTTGTATTTGCGGTGGGCATTCCCATCGTCCTGACGGCGGCGGGCATCACGCTTGGCATCATCAAAATCCTTTTCGGCATCGCGGTCCTGGTCATTAAACTCGCCGTCGTGCTCGCGATTGCATATCTAATTTTGGCAGGTGTGCGCGCGCTGGTGCGATAGCTGATTTCAATGCTGTGCCTGGGTTTCTGGCAACGGAGAATTAGTCGATACAAGAACTACTGCATCTTTCCGCTTACATGAATCCGAACTCAATCTTGACTAGCCCATCTAAATAAAGTAAGTCGTTTCCGTCTCTCATTAGCACCGCCGCTTTAGCGCGGTGAATTTGTGCTCAGCACGATCCAAAACCGTTTAAACGGTTTTCGGATCCACGCTGTCATCCGATCACCGGGCTAAAGCCACGGTGCTAATGAGAAGGCGCAAACTTTTAGACAGTGAGCCGAAAGCGCGATGATGACGCCAGCACAATATGATCGGTTAGAGCGGCTTGCACGGCTGTTATGTGAAGCCACTGCGCGAGATGCTCGCAAGAGTTGCGAACAGACTAAGAAACTGAAGCGCTGGGCCGCTGCCCGGAAACAGTGTGAAGCTGCGGAACAGGCTGTGGAAGAGCGGCCGGAAGATTCAGATAGAAAAGAAATTCTCGCCAGGGCAAGGCAGCTTCTCGATCAAGCTCGCTCGGATCTCAAACATTGAACCGAAAATGGACCACATCGCCATCCTGCATGATGTAGTCTTTGCCTTCTAGCCTCATCAATCCCTGCTCGCGTGCAATCACATTAGAGCCAGCGCGCAGCAGGTCTTCATAGTTGATCACTTCCGCGCGAATAAAACCTCTTTCAATGTCCGTATGAATTGTTCCGGCCGCCGTTTGGGCACGCGTGCCCTGGGGGATGGTCCAGGCGCGCACTTCTTTCTCGCCGGCAGTCAGGAATGACATCAAGCCCAGTAAGTGATAAGCGCTTTTGATTAAACGATCGACCCCGCTGCCGGAAACACCAAGGCTCTTGAGATATTCGGTTCGCTCTTCCAGTGACAACGAAACAAGTTCGGCCTCGAGATGCGCGCAAATGACAACGCACTCGGCCGCTTCCTGCGATGCAATCTCCTGCACCGCTTTGACGCGTGGGTTGCCATTTAAATCTCCCAACGTGCTTTCATCGACATTGGCTGCGTAGATCGTCGGCTTCATCGTCAACAGGAAGAAGTCGCGAGCTAATGCGCGCTCGTCGTCGGTTAGTGAAACAGTGCGCGCTGATTTGCCCTGCTCGAGCACCGGCAGCAGTTTTTCCAGGACCGCCAGTTCGGCCCGTGCGATTTTGTCTCCACTTTTCAGGTTCTTTTGCGCCTTCTCGCGCCGGCGTTCGGCGGTTGCCATGTCCGCCAGGGCCAGCTCGATTTGGATGGTCTCGATGTCGCGAGCCGGATCGACCGAGCCTTCAACGTGGATGACGCTGTCGTCTTCAAAACAGCGGACTACCTGGACTACTGTGTCGGTCTCGCGAATGTTGGCGAGAAACTGGTTTCCTAATCCTTCACCTTTCGAAGCGCCACGCACCAGCCCCGCAATGTCTAGAAATTCCACGGTCGCCGGCACGATCACAGTCGTCTTAACCAGACGCGCCAGCGGCTCGAGCCGCTCGTCGGGCACTGGAACTACGCCCACGTTTGGTTCAATCGTCGCGAAGGGATAGTTGGCGGCGAGCGCCGCCGTTTGCGCGGTCAACGCATTAAACAAAGTAGACTTGCCAACGTTTGGCAAGCCCACGATACCTGCTCGTAGCATTATTTTTCCTCGGCTTTGAAAACTAACTGAAATTCTCGCGCTGCGCAAATTAGTGGCACAGACTTCAGTCTGTGTTTGCCAGGAAGCCACAGACTAAAGTCTATGCCACTTTTGGACGCGCAGAACGGAATTGATCGTCGTGCCGCAAACTGCCAGTTTGATTTGCCGCGATGCCGCGAACTAACAGTTTGCTTTACGACGATGGCGCAAACTAACCGTTTGCGCTACGACTTCGCGTATAATCCGCCGCGGTAATTATTCTCGATCATAAAAGGACGCAGACGGGAGCAATCGTTCTACCTTAACCCGTCTACAACTGCTTGATCATTTCACTTGCGCTCCTGCTTTTAGTAACGGCCAGTGGCACGCTGGCCACTTATGCTTACGATGATGTCGGGAATTTTCCGGCGCGCCTTTGCACCGGCGCCTGCACAGGAGTCGCCGCACTTGGCTTGATCGGCTTCATCCTCGCATCGTTTCTCGGACTCACGCCGCTCGCAATTATTCTTACGCTCGTGGTGCTCGCCGCTCCGCTTGTCCTCCTCAAAAATCCGCATCGCAGGGTTGTGGTGCAGCAGGATGTAATGAAGGCCTGGCGCAGGGTGCGCGATTGCATCTCTCACCCCAGCCGAATTCCGCTTGGTTATACGATCTTCTACGCAATCGTCGCCGTAATCCTGTGGCGTGCCTTTCAACGCGCAATGATCGATTTGCCTGAAGGCATTTATACTGGCGTACTCAACAATTTTGGCGACTTGCCGTTTCACATTAGCGTGATCACCAGTTTTGCTTACGGAAACAATTTTCTGCCCGAAGATCCAACCTATGCTGGAGTTCGTTTTACGTATCCGTTTCTGACTGATTTTGTCTCCGCGATCTTTCTGCGCTGCGGCGCCGACTTGCGCCAATCAATGTTCATTGAAAATTTTGTGCTGGCGCTCGCTTTTGTGGGTGTGCTTCACCGTTGGGCGCTCGAACTTCTGCGTGACCGTTTGGCGGCCATGCTCACCCCCATACTAGTTTTTCTAAACGGCGGTTTTGGTTGGGTCTTATTGTGGCCAGCGATGCAGAAACATAACAGTACCGCTGAACTTCTGAAAGCCCTGCCCGTTTCTTTTACCGTTATTCCGGAAACAACCTGGCGCTGGGGCAACGCGGTGTCAGCGCTGCTGATCCCACAGCGTGGCTTCCTGTTGGGATTGCCGCTGGCCGTGATCGTGTTCACGCAGTGGTGGCTGGCTACCGGAGACGCGGAGACGCGGGGACAGGGGGACGCGGCGAAAGATAGCGACGCGGAGATGCGGCGACACGGAGACACGGCGAGCAAAAAGAACGCAAACAAAGTCCGTGCAACGAAAAAGAAAAAAAAATCAAGCCGGGCGAGCGATCTCCGCGTCCCCGCATCTCCGCATCTCCGCGTCTCCCTGTCTCCGCATCTCCGAGTCTCTCCTATTCATCGCATGATTGCCGCCGGCGTCATCGCCGGTTTGTTACCACTGGTCCATGCGCACAGTTTTGTCACGGTGATGGTCGTAGGTGGGTGCATTGCGCTATTGCAGAGACGCTGGCGTGAGTGGTTTACCTTTGCACTCGTTGCTTCCGCTTTAGCGTTACCGCAAATGTGGTGGTCCACTCATCACAGCGCAGTCAATGCGGCCAGATTTTTCGAATGGCAGTATGGCTGGGACCACGGGAAGGAAAATGCTGTTTGGTTTTGGCTAAAGAATGCCGGGTTATTTATACCGCTGACCGTTGCGGCAGTTTTATGGAGAGGCAAACATCCGCTTGTTTCGCGACGGTTATTGCTGTTTCTCGCGCCTTTCAGTTTGTGCTTCATCATTCCCAACGTCCTGAAGATGGCGCCCTGGATTTGGGACAACATCAAGGTGTTGTTTTACTGGTGGGTGGCTTCAGCTCCGCTGGTTGCGATCCTGCTGGCGCGGTTGTGGCAGAAAGGCTTTGCGCAAAGATTTTTGGCGATAGTCTTGTTCGCATGCATTACTCTAGCCGGCGCACTTGATGTGGGCGCAATTGTGATGCAGTCAACTAAGTTTCAGGTGTTTGATTCCGCTGGCGTGGCGTTCGCGGAGTTGGTGAAGGAGAAAACAGAACCACGAGCGCTGATCATTCATGCGCCGGTCCATAATCATCCGGTGTTTCTAACGGGAAGACGATCGCTGATGGGTTATCCCGGACACATTTGGACGCATGGCCTGGATTACACTCAACGTGAAGCGGAAATCAGAAGGATTTATGCCGGCGGATCAGATGCGCCATTATTGCTGCAAAAATATGGCGTGCAATATGCCGTCGTCGGGCCGCACGAGCGCGACCTCATGACCGTAAACGATCGGTTCTTTTCCGGATTTCAGGTAATAGGAGAAGTTGGTGGGTACCGCCTCTACAAAATCACGCAACCGTAAGCAGAGCAATCAGGAGATAGCGGCACAAAAGAGTGTTGCCGATTCGCCTGCTGCCGGCGTTAACGAGCATCCGGACATTTCGGAACCCGCATGGCGCATTGCGTGTGTTTCGATCTTTGTGGTGGCGGGTTTCTTGCGGTTGTACGATCTTGACCTTGTGCCGCTCCACCACGACGAAGGAGTCAACGGTAATTTTCTGGTCCGGCTCGTGCGCGACGGTTTCTATCAATACGATCCGGCAAACTATCACGGCCCAACATTGTACTATTTCGCTGCCGTTTTTCCGTGGTTATTGCGCCTGTTCTTTGGAAGCAGCGCACAAAATGGTTATGGGCTGACGACGATTGCAATCAGGATGGTGCCAGCTCTCTTCGGTCTCGCGACAGTAGGCTTGATATTCACGTTGCGGCGAAATCTCGGGACCATTGCGACATTGGGCGCGGCATTACTGCTGGCAATTTCACCGGGGGCTGTTTACCTGTCGCGCTACTTTATCCACGAGACGTTGTTTGTTTTCTTTACTCTGGGTCTGGTGGTTGCGGTTCTGAAGTTCTATGAACAAGCACGGCCGCTTTATCTAATACTCGTTTCCATTTCGGCCGCGCTGATGTTCGCAACCAAAGAGACTGCGATCATATCGGCCGGCGTATTGGTAATTGGGCTGATTATCACCCTCGTTTTCCGTTCGTTCATTTGGACTCCAGGCGCGAACTCCGGAAAAAGAAAGAAGAAGCGCAAACGCTCCACGGCGGGCAATTCATTCACCAACTTCGTTGAGCGTGTTGGCGGGCCCGGGAAGCTAGCAACCTGGATAGTAATAGCGCTGCTCATATTTGTCGCCGTTAACGTGATCTTCTACTCATCATTCTTCAAAAACTATCCCAAGGGTGTTTACGACTCGCTGAAGACTTTTCAGTTTTGGACGAAGACCGGCAAAGAGGCCCATAAACATCCAAAGGTTACATATTTTTGGTGGTTGCTGCTGCAGGAGTCGCCATTGCTTGTTCTTGGCGTAATCGGCGCGGCAGTTGCGGTGTTGAAACCCTTGAAGTTGTTTGCGCTTTTTTCCGCGCTTTGGGCCTTCGGACTTATTGCCGCGTATGCTTTGATCGCTTACAAGACGCCGTGGCTTAGCCTGAGTTTCATTGTGCCCCTCGCGCTTACGAGCGGCGTCGCAATCGAGTGGCTCTATGAAGAACTCGGGGGATGGGACTTGAGTAGGCGTCTCCGCTGGTACGCTCTGGTAGGCATTCTGCTAATAGCTATTGGGCCGTTGCCTGGGCTCGCTAGGATATTTGATCAGATAGTAACGCCCGATCCCTGGCCTGGTTTGCTTCCCGCCCTCAAACAGACAGAGATTCATGGAAAGACTTTTATCCCCGGCTATCAAACAATCGATCTCAATTTTGTCAACTACGACAACGACAATCGCTATTACGTTTATGTTTACGCGCACACGCGCCGTGAGACTCTCAAGCTTGTCGACGAAATAAACACTATCGCGCAGCGCAGTCATCAGGGAGCCGCCGCCGGCGTCACGATAGTTTCACCCGACTACTGGCCCTTGCCCTGGTACTTGCGCGACTACAATCGCATCGGTTATTACGGACGAATTACGCCATCGAACGAGCCAATGATTCTTGCTTCTACAAATCAGGCGGCGGAAGTCCAAGCCACTTACGGCGATCGTTACGTGCAAGTCCAGTCTGGTTTCAATCCCGAAGGAAGTTTTCCTTTGCGGCCGGGAGTAGACTTACTGCTCTACGCAAGAAGAGAATTGCTGCCCTGAGCATGGCCCATCACGATGCGAAGCAAACCATAGTCAGCTATGAATAGTTATCGTCCCTTTCTGATCATCGCGCTGGTGTTGCTGGTGGCGGCTGCCGGCACGGCCTTACTGCTAAGATCAAATCAAAGAGGAGATTCTTCTTCACGCGCTACCGGTACGCAGTCGCCTGACAACGCTAACAAGAACGCTTCAAATACAGTTGTCACTTTAGAAGAGTTTGGCGATTATCAGTGTCCACCGTGCGGTCAACTTCACCCCACGCTCAAGAGGTTGAAGCAGGAATATGGCGACCATCTGCAGTTCATTTTTCGCAACCTGCCTTTGACCAAAATCCATCAGAACGCACTTGCAGCGGCGCAGGCAGCAGAGGCGGCGCGCATTCAGAACCACTTCTGGGAAATGCATGATTTGCTCTACGAGAATCAGAGCCTATGGAAAGATGACATTAATCCGAGCTCAATCTTCATCAAATTTGCCGCGGACCTTGGTCTGAACACCGCGCAGTTCATTCGCGATCTGGACGACAAGCAGATCCAGATGCGGATCGAAGCCGACATGGATACCGCCGCCAAACAAGGCATCGAGGGAACGCCAACGATTCTAATCAACGGCCGCCAACTGCGGGCTGAAATGACCACGCCGGACGGCGTGCGCAAGGGAATTGAGTTGATGTTGTCAGGCGGGATTACTCCCTCTCCTTGAGCCGCGCAAAGGTTACACGGCGTTGTTTTTCGCTATTGTTCCGGGGTACGCTGCTTAAGCACCTAAACGTAACTTTGCTGTCCACTTCAATAACCGTCCCTAACCTCAAGTTTTAGTTGACATTCTAAGCAACTCGCACTTATATTGGCACACCCTCGCGCGGTCCCCTGATTGGGTTAGTCTGTTGGCGCCAGGGCCTTGGAAACAATAGACTAATTCGCGCATGTTCAAACTGAAACGCCTCGAGATTACCGGCTTTAAATCCTTCGCGGACTACACAGAAATTCTCTTCACGGGTGACGGCATTACCGGCATTGTAGGGCCAAACGGCTGCGGCAAAAGCAATGTTGCGGACGCGATTGCCTGGGTCCTCGGCGAGCAGCGCGTAAAGCATTTGCGCGGCGGCGAGATGAAAGATGTGATCTTTCAAGGCTCGCGCAATCGCCCGCCCAGCGGCATGGCCGAAGTCGTCATGCACCTGGTGCGCGACGAAGTAATCGAGCACGAACCCGATATCGAAGACATCGATTCTACTCTTGAGCAGATCGACGAGCAGGTTATAGACGTCGATCTCATGACCGCTCCGGAGGTAATCGCGGACGTTCAGGAGCAAGTAACTGCCGGCGCCGAGGAATCAACGGAAGCGCTGGCGCTAGTTGACGGCGCGGTTCCCACAATCGTTGCTGACTCAAGGATCGCACACAAGACTCAACATAAGCGCCACTGGCGTCGAAGAAACCTGGCGCTCGAATTTGCGCCGGGTGAGGCGGTATCGGTGACCCGGCGCCTTTATCGTTCCGGTGAAAGCGAGTATCTGCTCAACGACAAACTGTGCCGGCTGCGTGACATTCAGGATCTCTTCTCAGGAACCGGACTTGCAGGTGGCCATTACGCGATCATCGAGCAGGGACGCATCGGTCAGATTCTTTCCGCCAAGCCGATGGACCGCCGCACAATCATCGAAGAAGCGGCCGGCATCACCAAGT